>OLGO01002138.1_pt1 | contig 10773 bp, 9 predicted proteins | sample 1605861 | NCBI WGS metagenome assembly OLGO01 (sample SAMN03283253) | human gut metagenome | biome: human-associated habitat; material: feces | host: Homo sapiens | place: USA | collected 2013
CCGTGGCTTGCCCTCTCACTGGCTGGCGTGGAGGGTAGTTGTGGCGTAATGATCGTGTTGACAGGATTGACCGGATATGCGGCCCCCGATGTTCCACCTGCGGTTCGCGAGGTCGTTCCTGAGGTTCGCGGCGAAAGCGCCGTACTGCACCCCATCCCAGAGGACGCCGAAGCGCAGCACCTGTCGGAGGCCTTGGGATGTGAGCGGGTTGGCTCCGATGGCGTCGCACATGCCGGTGGTGCTCGTCGCGCCCAGTCCCGTGGGGATGATTACGCCATTGGACAGGGTGAAGTCCTCGGCGTAGCGCCATGAGTCGTTCGTGGTCTTGTCGCGTGCGGCGAATTCGCCGATCTTGGTGTAGTTCGCCGTCGAGGTCTTGGATGCCTTGGTGATGTCGAACACGCGGTAGAGTTCGATGCGGCCGAGGTTGTCGTTGTCCTTGACGGCGTTGGCGATGAGGTCGGCGTCGCTTTCGTAGATGCCGTTGAACAGTTCGATGCCCTGTAGGCGGATGGGCTGGTGGTTTGCGGCGAACGCGGCGGATGGGCGGCCGTCGGTGCCGAGCAGCTTGTCGGTGGCCCCGGTCTTCCACGGCATGCTGCTGACGAAGCATGCGGTGGTCGTGGTGATGGGGGTTCCGTCGAGGTTGAGGGCGGTGTTGCTGTCGTCGATGGCGGTCTTGCTCAGGATGGTGCGTGCCCGGGCGGCGCTGTAGTTGCCGGCGTTGTTGCGTTCCTTGTCGGTGCCGACATTGACGGTGCTGCCGACGTCGAAGTTGTTGGCGTAGCTGGTGGCGATGATGACGCGCTTGACGCCGGTTTCGGCCTTGGTGACGGCGGTCTGAGGCGTGTACTGCCAGCAGCCGCCGAGCACGTCCGAGTTTTTGGTGGCGTATTTGAGCATGAGCATGAGCTGGACATAGAAGGTGTCGCCGGCGCAGCGGCCGGCGTAGCCCTTGCCTTTCTTGAGCGCGTAGTCGATGGCTCGGTTCTGGGAGCCGAATTCTCGGTCGATCTCCTTGCCGCTGACGGACAGGGGGCGTTGCTGGGAGTCGAGGGAGGCGGCGTATTTCGCGAACAACAGGCATGGCCGTTTGCTGCCGTCGGGCAGCAGCACGCCGGGCAATGGCGCGTAACCGTCGTACTGGGTGTCGCTGTACAGGAATTCGTTGTGGGTGCTCGTGCTTTCGAGCTTGTAGTATCCGGGGCATGTCATGACGTACACGTCGCCGTTGCTGCCGTCGCGTTTGAAGCGGGTGTCGATGCCGTCGATGGCGGTGACATGGGGCACGCCGTCGTCGTCCACGGTGGCGTTGACGTCCCATGTGCGGAAGGCGTTCAGGGGCGCGTAGTCGTCGCGTCCGGCCTTGGCGTTGGTGCTGATCTCGATGGTCAGGTTGGCGTTGTCTCGGGTCTTCACGCCGGTTGGCGTGTTGCTGTACGTGTATTTGGGGAATTTCACGCCGTACACCTTGCCGTCCTTGTGGGCGGCCATGTAGGCGGCGATGTTGCCGTATTCGCCCTTGGTGTTGTCGTATTCGAACTTCGCGCCGCCTGTGGCGTTGGCGTGGACTTTGGCGATGAGCTTGGCGGTGTCCTCCAAGGTCATGACCTTCTGCGTGTTCGCCATGATGTTCCTTCCTACTGGTTGATGATGGAGAGCGCCCAATCGATGTCGTCTTGGGTGAGGGGATGGATCGCGTCGCCGCCCAGGGCGGGTTCGATCACGGTCTCGTACTGTTCGTCGATTTCGGCCTGTGTGGCGAAGACCACGCCCGCGCTGGCGCTGGCGGCGATCTTTTCCTTGCAGTCGTCGGAGAGCTGCGCGTATTCGATGGTCGAGGTGCGGGCTGCTTCGGCGGCGTCGCGTGCGTCGCCGGCGGCGCTGGTTGCCTTGGATGCGGCGTCGTTGGCCTTGCCGGCCGCCGTGGCCGCTGCGGTCGCGGCCGTGTCTGCCGCCGTGGCCTTGTCGTTGGCGTTGGATGCGGCCGTGGTGGCCGAGCTAGCCGCGCCGTTCGCCTTGGATGCCGCAGTGCTCGCGGCCGTGGCCGCCGCGCTGGCGTTCGTGGTGGCGGTGTTGGCCTTGCCTGTGGCGGTGTTCGCGGCCGCGGCCGCCGTGTTCGCCGCCGTCGCGGCCGTGTTGGCCTTGCCTGCTGCGGTGTTGGCGCTGCTGGTTGCCTTGTCGGCGTCGAGGATGAGCTGTTCGATCCGGCCGAGCTTGTCGTCCGCGTCGGGTGACGTGGCGTCGAACACGGCGCGTTCCACGAGCCCGTAGAAGTTGCGCGAGCACACCTTGTGGCCGCCGCTGCTGATCTCGATGCCCAACAGGATGCGTCCGGGCTTGGCGAGCGCCTTGCGGGGCACCGCTGCGCGGAACGTGGCCGTGGCCGCGCCGCTGACCGGGCTCATGGTCACGCGGTCGCCGAGGCTGCTGCCGGGACTGGTGTTGTAGTCGAGCGCGCAGGTGATTTCGGCGGTTGTGGTGATGGGTGTGCCGTTGTCGGTGAGTTCGACGGTGATGGTGCGGCCGTTGATGTCGCCGGCGTTGAGGCGTATGTCTGCGATGTAGCCGTTGGCTAGGTCGAGTTGGATGGGTTCGCCTGTGGCTTCGCGGAAGCTGTCAAGCGTTGCCATTGCCGTCGTCCTTGTTTTCGAGCTGGCTGCGGAGTTCGGCTATCTGCGCGTCCTTGATGTCGCACATGGCGGCGAGTGTGGCGATCTGCCGGTTCGCGTCGGCGAGTTGTTCGGAAAGCTTCTGCGATACGAGTCGGTCGAAGCTGACGTACTGCTGGTCATCGTTCATTTTTCTACTACCTTTCATCTGGTTATTGGTTGCGGCATGAGGCTTGCGTAGAAGCTTTCCTCGTCGTTGTCGATGGCATTGGCAACCGTCTTGTCCGAGAGCAGGTCGGAAAGCGCCTGTGCGTCAACGCAGGACGTGTCTATGCCGGTTCCGGCGTCTGAGTCTTCGAGGGCGTATGTCGATACCGATTGCGCCTGTTGCGGGATGGTTGGTAGGTGCATGCCTTTTCTGGTGTCGTTGCGGGCTACAGTCAGCGGATCGTTCTGGACGGTTCCGTCATCGGCGAGCATTGACATGTCCGCCGCACTGTCGTTCAGCGCCGCTTCGAGCGCTTCATAGGCCTCCGTCCAGACCCCCCTGCCGGTTGACGGATCGTATCGCGTCGTGTCCTCGACGCCTTGCATTATCGCGGCGACTGCTTCGGCTGTGGATCCAAGTCCGAGCAGTGCCGTCCAGGATGCAATGGTTCCTGGGGAGAAGACGAATTGCTGGTATCCGTTGATGGGTTCGTCGCAGTTGACGATGATGTTCCCGTCGCTCATTGTCATGGTTTGTCTCATGTTTGGCTTTCCTTATTTGACGAGCCATCCGAAGGTGTCGCAATACATGTCGACCGTACATGGGTTCCGGTCGGCGTTGTACATTAGGATGTCCCATCCGGATTGTCCTCCGGTGTTTTTGACGTGCATGATGATGCCGCCCCATTCTCCGTCAGCGTTTGCGACGGCGTAGTATCTGCCGTATTTTGCCGGCGATGACACGGTGAAGTGCACGGTCGCGGCCGCACCGACCGATATTGCCCCGCCGTTCGGCATCCATGCCTTCCATGCCCTGGATCCATCGAGTGTGTGACGGTTCGTATAGCCCCCGAGGAAGCCCCCTAGGTAGAGGTATCCGGTGTTGATGTCCGCCTTCACCCCGACGGCGCCGTTTGGATCCCATGCCGCAAGTTCCGAATACGTGTCCATCGCGTTTGTGTCTGGAGAGGCCGAAGACACCAGTCGTGCGCCGGAGCTGTTCGCGTCATTTGACGACAGGCTGTAGTCGCGCATGACGAGTGCCTGGAAGACACCTCGCATCTTGGCGTTGTCGGTTTTCGTGCTGCCGACTCGTACGAAGGCGCCTGGATCTGTGTTCGCGCGACGACCGCCGTTGAAGGTGAGCGTCGAGATCTCGCCCATCTCGGAATTCGTGGACTCGGCAGCGATGTATGGCTGCTGCGCCGCCGTGGTTGCGTGGATGAACGAGATGCCGGCGCCGGTGATGTCGGCGGATCCTCCGATCGGCTTCTGTTTGAATTTCGGGCTCATCCACAGGCGAGATCCGGACGTGCCAGTCTGGAAGGTGCCGGTGAGCGTGTTATGGACTCCGTCGCCGTCGAGATGAACCGTTTCGAATCCGTTCGCGTCGCTCATGCTGAAGATTCCGGAGTCGAGGTTCCAGTAGCTTCTCGCGCCGCTGATGATGCCGCTTCGCAGGTAGGTGGCGTTGACGTACAGCAGTCCTCCGCTCATGTACAGGCCCTGCAGCTGGCCGTTGTTCGTGAGCTTGTTGAAGATGTACTGTTGCGTGAGCGCCTTCTCGAACGTGTTCACATGGCTCGTGGCCGTGTTGTCGGCATACGATTTGGCGGCTTCGAGCGTGCTGGTGTCGCCGGCCGCTGCCGCCTTCTTCGCCGCCTCGAGGGCCGCGTTCGCCTTGTTCGTCGCATCGGCCTCGGCGTACTTCTTCGCTTCGGCGAGCTTGGCCGTGTCGGCCGCGTCGGCCTGACGCTTGGCCTCGGTGATCGCCGCCTGCTTGGCCGCGTCGGTGTACGAGTTCGCGTCGGAGAGCGCGCCGTCGGCGTATTCCTGCACGGTCTTGCCGCCCACGGCGCTGCGGGCGGACAGGCTGAATTCGCCGGTGTCCATATCCCAATAATTGAGGCCTGCTGCGTCGGAGAGTCGGCCGGTGAAGATGGTGTCGGCGAAGAGGCCCTTGCCGTTGGCGAGGCTGCGGAAGTCCCAGTCTCCGTTTGCTTTCTTGTGGTCGGCGATGCGCCAGTAGCCGCCGCCGATGTGGATGCATTGGGTGGGGTTCTGGTCTTCGGGCTTGTCGTACACGTAGATGCCTTGGCCGGGTTTGAGGTACGTGTATCCGCCGGTGGCGTTCATGATCTGGTTGATGCGGTCGATGAGGTCCTTCATGTACGGGCCGGTGCCGCCGGCGGCGCTGTTCCATGCGCCGGAGTTGGAGACGAGTTTGTCGAGGGCCTGCTGTTGGGCGGCGAGGCGCTGCGTGTAGGATTGCCGGATGTTGCCGAGGGTGATCTTGGTTTCGGCGAGGCTGCCGGCTAGGTCTTCCTCGATCTGGAGGATGCGGCCTTCGAGGCGGAGGGGATTGGTGAAGCTGGTGTCGATGATCTGCACGCTGTCGCCGACGTCCGTGCCTTCCGGGTCGTATCCGGCTTGGCCGAGTGCGGTCACGTCGGCCGTGTAGCTGACGGTCGGCGTGGTGCGGGTCTTGAGCGCCGCTTTGGTGAGGTTTAGGAGTTCCTTGGGGTCTTCGCAGTCGGGGAAGTCCACGCTTGCTTCGCTGTGGTGTCTGGTGCCGTCGGGGCCGGGTATGCCCCAGTTGGCGAGCGCTTGGTCGTCTTGGACGTAGGGTTTGCCGTTGTTGACGTCGGCGAAGCTGATTTTGCGGCTGTATCCGCCGGTGGCCTCGCCTTGGTCGTTGGTTTGTTCGATGCCTTTGCCCCACCCGTAGAGGCGGGTGATGACGTCGCCGCTGTCGATGTCGCGTTTGATTTGGGTGAGGTCTTTGCCGTATTCGAAGCGTTTCGTGGTGTTGGCGGTGCCCCGGTGTTCGACGAGGTGGATGATGCGCCGGCCGATCCGGTTGCCGGTCGGGTCGGGCTGGTATTCGGTCTGGACTTCGAGCCCGTAGGTGTCGGCGGTCTTCTGGATGGCTTCGAGGACGGTGCAGTGGTAGAAGCTGAGGTCGGCCGTGCCGGTGATGGTGCCGGTCTCGACGGTGCCGACCGCCCACCGGGTGCCTTCGAGGGCTTTGGCGAGGCAGGCTTTGGCGTTCGCGTTGCGGTTGCGTTTGTCCTCGATATAGGTGCGCGAGAGTTCCGCGATGCTGCCGGTGCAGTAGGCGACGGTGACGGGCATGCCTGCGGCGCGGGCGGTCTGGGTGGACTGGCACAGGTATTCCGCCCAGCGGCCCATCGAGTCCTTGAAGACGATGCGTTCGTCCTTGTTGATCTCGCCGATGGTGGTGATGTCGAGGGTGTCGGTGCCGTCGGTGGCTCTGGTGCGGATGGCTTTGATGGCGTAGGGCAGGTCGCCGAGCGGGTTGCCCCAGCGGTCGAAGATCATGTATCGCATGAGTGTGCTCCTAGATGAGTGTGAGTGGCCTGTACGCGAGACTGGCGGCGGTGGCTCCGGTGAGGGTGAGCGTGTTCAGGCCGGGCAATAGGGGGAAGTAGTCGGATTCGAGTGTGGGTGTCATGAGGTTGCCGTTGACGCGCAGCTCCCGGTGGTCGGGGTCGGTGTCGATGGAGATGCGTCCGGTGATGGCGGTGGTGGACGTGACGGCGAGTTTGTGGCCGTGCGCGTCCTTGATGCTGACGGTCTTGGTGCCGGCGGCGGGGGTGAGCGTCCATGTGGGCCAGCATGGCCGGTTGCCTTTGACGTGGATCGTGTTCGCGTCCGTTTTGAGCGCGATGGATCGGCTGCGGCCGATCAGGTAGGGGTGGGCGTCGATCTCGGCTTGCACGAGGGTGGCGATCTGGTGGTCGCCGGCCCATTTGTCTTCCCACGCGCCGAGGCTCATGCGGCCTTGGTATTCGCCGGGCAGGCTGCGCCATGAGAGTGAGACTATGGTGCCGGCTAGGGCGGCGAGCCGGGTTTTGGCGGCGAGGATGTCGTCTTCGCCGCCGATGGCGTACAGGCTGAGCGTGATGGCGCGGTCGCCCATGTACGCTGCCCCGGTCGGGTCGGTGAGGGTCAGGTCGAGCCGGCCGTCGCGGCCGGGCATGTCCTGCATGCTCAAGGTCGATTTGGCGGCGTCGATGGTCACGCCGTCGGAGGATAGGGACAGCATCATGCGTTCCAGCGGGACGCCGTTGAGCGTGGGGTCTTCGACATGCGGCAGGCGCATGCGTCGCTGGTAGAGCATGATGCTGTCCTCTCTGGTTTTAACGGCCTCTCATGGCGAGGTAGTTGAGTTCGTAGCTCATGGGTTTGGCGAGCTTGCCGGCCATGACCTCGCCGCCTCGGTCGGACAGGTTGAGCGTGATGCCGCTGCTGAGCGCCTGATCGATGGCGTCGATGATGTCCTGTTTGGTCGCGTATTCGCCTTGGCTGCTGTCGATCGTGTAGGCCATCCGGCCGCCCGTGATGCGGGTCTGGTAGGCGTATGGGGTTTCGAGCATGCTGGTGTCGGTCTTCAGGCTCACGGTGGGGATCATGTCGGTCAGACCGTCGATGCTGTCCTCGACGAGGCCGCTGGCCTTGTCGATGCCCTGGGCCATGCCGGCGGGTATCCATTTGCCGACCTCGTCGCGGAAGATGCGTGACGGGCTGTGGATGCCGAGCACGCTCTTGGCCCAGCCGACGAGGCTGCTGCCGAGGTTGCTGATCGTGTTCCTGACCCACTGGAACGCGCCGCCGATGCCGTTGATGAGGCCTTGGATGACCTGACGGCCCGTGTCGTACAGCCATCGGCCCGCGCCGCTGACCGCGCCGAGCACGGTGTCGCGGATGCGGCCGACGGTGTTCGACACGGATTGGATGCCGTTGGACACGGCCGACGTGATCCCGTGCCAGATGTTCGACAGGTACGAGCTGACCGAGTTCCATACGCTCGTCCACACGCCGCTGATGGCGTTCAGGACGGTCGAGATGGTGTTGCTCACATTCTGGATGCATGTGGACACCACGCCGCTGATCGCGTTCCAGATGGTGGACGCGACGGACCTGACCGCGTTCCAGATGCTCGTCCATACGCCGCTGATGGCGTTGAGGACGGTGCCGATCGTGGTCCTGATGCCGTTGATGATCGGCATGAAGAACGCGACGATCTTGTTCCACACGTCGGTGAAGAACGTGCTGATGGCGGTCCATACGGTGGTCCAGACGGCCTTGATTCCGTCGAGGATGTTCGACAGGAACGCTTTGATGCCGTCCCATGTGGTCGTGAAGAAGTCCTTGATCGCGTCCCATGCGCCCTGCCAGTCTCCCTTGAGGAGGCTGAGGAACACGACGATGACCGTGCGGATCGCGTTCACCGCGGTCGAGATGTAGCCGCTTATCAGCGTGAAGATCGTGTTGACGACGTTGTAGATCGCCGTCCAGATGGTGCTCCACACGGTGTTCGTGCTGTTCATCTGCTGGGTGATGAACGAGAGTATCCAGCCGAACACGGTGTTGATGCCGTTCTGGATCGCCTGCAAGGGTGCGACGATGAGCGCGCCGATGACGGTGAACACGTTGACGATGAAGTCTCGTATCCCGGTGAAGATCGTCGTGGCGGTCGTGCTGATGCCGGTCCACACGCCGGACAGGAACGTGGTGATCGACGTCCATGCGCCGGTGACGCCGCCGCTGATCGTCTGCCATAGGCCCGTGAAGAAGCCGGCGATGCCGTCCCATGCGGATTGCACGGTACCTGTGATCGTGGCCCATAGGTTGGCGAGGAATTCGCCGAGCCCGTTCCATAGGTCTTGCGCGGTGGCGACGATCGTGTTCCACGTGTCCGTGAGCCATGAGGTGAACGCGGCCCATGCCTTGCGGCCGACCTCGGTCTGGGTGAAGAACCAGACGAGCGTGGCCACGACGGCCGCGATGGCGACGGCGATAGCGCCAATGGGGTTTGCCGCTATGACGGCGTTGAACGCGCCCTGCACGGCGGTCGCCATTTTGGTGGCGGCGCTCCACGCGGTCTGAGCCGTCTTGACGAGGCTGAGGCTGGAGCCCATCTGTTTGAGCATTTGAATCGGGCCGCCCAAGTCCATCATGAGCATGATGCCGTTGCTGATGCCCTTGGCGGCGGTCGTCACCGTGTTCATGGTTCCGGTGAGCGCCTGTAGACCGCTGTTGAGCGCCTGATAGCCCTTGACTGCGGCGAACGCGGTGCCGATGCCGATGATGATGGGCGCGAGTTCCTTGCCGTGCTGGATGAACCAGTTGAGCGTGTCGGCGACGAGTTTGATGCCGTCGGCGAGACCTTCGGGAGGGATCATGTGCGCCCAGTCGATGACCATGTTGACGACGCCCATGATCGCGTCCCTGATGGTGTCCCACGCGGATTTGAACGCGGTGATCGCGCCGTTTTCCTCCAGTTTGGAGTAGAGGCGCTGGAACCAGCCGATGAGCCCTTCGATGCCTGCCTGGACGACGGGCACGGCGTTGGTGACGCCGTCGGCGATCCAGCTCATGCCGCCGGTGATGGCGGGTTTGACGCTGTCGAGCACGCTCGCGCCGAGCTTGACGAACGCGGCTTCGAGGTTGCCGGTGGCTCCCTCGATGGTGCTGGCGGATGTGGCGGCTTCCACGGCGGCGTCGGTGAAGCCGAGCGACATGATCGCGTCGTTGAATTCCTGCGCGGTGATCTGCCCGTCGGCCATCGCGTCGCGGAAGTTGCCGGTGTAGGCTCCGGCCTCCTTGAGTGCCTGTTGGATTTTGCCGCTCGCGCCGGGGATCGCGTCCGAGAGCTGGTTCCAGTTCTCGGTCGTGAGTTTTCCCTGGCCGGCGGTCTGCGTCAGCACCATCGCCACGGACTTGAAGGTGTCGGCGGAGCCGCCGGCGACGGCGTTGAGGTTGCCTGCGGCTTCGGCGAGCTTGTCGTAGTTGGGCACGCCGTTGGCGGCGAGCTGGGCGGTGGTGTTGCGGATGTCGTTGAGGTCGTAGACGGTCTTGTCGGCGTAGTCCTGCGTGCTGGCGGTGAGTCGTTTGATCTGCTGTTCGCTGACGCCGGCGAAGTTCAGGGTGCTGGCGAACTTCTGGGCGCTGTCGGATGCGCTGGTGATCTCGCCGGACAGGCCCATGAACGCTTCGATGGCCTTGCCCGCGACGCTTTGCGCGATGCCGGTGATGACGCCGAGTTTCGCGCCGAAGCCGCCGGCGAAGCCGTTGCCGGCTTTGATGCCGGCGGTGTTGCCGGCGGTTTCCGATGCGCTGCCGAACGCCGATTCGATGGCCTTGCCGACGCCCTTCATGCTGGGCACGATCTGTACGAACGCGGTGGCGATCTCGATTGCCATGCTATGCCTCCCTGATGGTGGTGCGCGGTGCGGCCAGGTATGCGGCTAGTTGTTCGTCGTCCATCGCCATGACCTCGCCGCCCGTGGCTTCATGCCGGACGGTGCCGGGGCGTTGGAGTTGTCCGCGCCAGCGCGCGCCCTTGCGTGAGGCTTCCTTGGTTTTCGTCCAGGCGAGGAACGCGAGGCTGTCGCGGATGTCGGCGAGGAGGTAGGTTTGGTCGTCCCATGCGAGGCGCGGGTTGAGTTTTTGCCAGATGATGGACTGGCGGGGGAGGTTGGCGGCCAGTTCGCCAGTCCATATGAGGTCGGTGTTAAGCCCATAGAAACGCTGGAAGTCCGCTTCGAGCGCGTCGGGTGCCGTGGCGAGCATTCCTATGAGCGTCAGGAGTTTGGGGCGACCTGTTCGAGGAGCTGGGCGATGAATTCGCTGACCTTGTCGATGCTCACGCGCCCGGTGTCGGGGTCGCGCAATGCGTCCTTCATGGCCGTGTACTGGGGGCCGCAGAGCTTCTTGAGGAAGGGGACGATGGCGAACGCGCCGGCACCGTTGCCGGACTGGGCGGTTTGGAGGTCGTAGAGGTATTCGACCATGTCGAGGTCGTCGAAGATCGCGGGGCTGACGGCGAGGGTGACGCCCATGGCCTCGACGGTCTTGGGCTGGTTTTTCGTGGTTTTGTGGTCATGCGGCTGCTTGGCTGCCATATGCGTGTCCTTTCAGAGGGGTG
>OLGO01002150.1_pt1 | contig 10708 bp, 8 predicted proteins | sample 1605861 | NCBI WGS metagenome assembly OLGO01 (sample SAMN03283253) | human gut metagenome | biome: human-associated habitat; material: feces | host: Homo sapiens | place: USA | collected 2013
TGTGCCGGGTCTTTGGTGCGAGCTTTGGCAGCAGTCTGTTCGGCTGTCAAATGGCGGCAGGTACCGGCGTATAGAATGCGTCCGTCACTTAGATGCGGTGCCTGGGCAGCGTGCAGCTCAGCCCGGTTGCAAAAGCAGGGGTAAGTCAGTCCCAGTTTTTGCAGCTGTGCAAAATAGGCGGCATAGATGTCAAAACGGCGGCTTTGATAATAGGGTGCATCTTTTCCGCCGGCGCTGCCTCCGGTATCCCATTCCAGGCCCAGCCAGTGCAGATCATCTTCTAAAAGCATGTCGCTGCCGGCAGGGCAGCGGGGCTTGTCAAGGTCTTCGATACGCAGTGTGATGGTTCCGCCCTGTTTTTTTGCTGACAGCCAGGCCAGCAGAGCGCAGAAAACATTGCCGAGGTGCATTCTGCCGCTGGGCGTAGGGGCAAAGCGCCCGCAGACGGCTTTTGCCATAAACCGACCGCTCCTTTCAGACTTTTTTATTATTGTATCACGGAGCGGAAGACAAAAAAAGGTTTGCTATAAAATAAACAGCACCTGCTGCTGAACAGGTGCTGTGAAAGTTTATTTAAAGAAAGGCCAGACGATAGGGATAACGATCATGGAAACGATAAAACTGACCAGGATCAAGGGCGTACCGACTTTAACATAATCCATGAAACGGTAACCGCCAGGCCCTAAAACCAGTGTGTTAGGCGGAGTACCGACAGGAGTGGCATAGGCGCAGGCGATGCCAATCGTGATAGACATCAGCACTGCGTGCGGCGAGGCTCCAATCTGCTGGGCAATGGCCAATCCGATTGGGCAGATCAGTGTTGCTGTAGCCGTATTGGACATAAACTGTGTCAGCAGACAGGAAACGAGGAACAGCAGGGCCGTAACAAATAAAGCCGAAGGCATGCCGCCGAGCAGATCGACACAGAATTTTGCCAGCAGCTTGCCGGCACCGGTTTTACTCATGGCTGAGGAAACTGACATCATGCCGGCAAACAGGAAGATCGTGACCCAGTCAATGCTGGCGTAGGCCTGTTTTTCGGTCAGGCAGCCGGTCAGAACAGCAATGATAGCGCCTATGATAGCGGCCATTTCCAGCGTGATAACCTTCAGGTTGAGGGCCATAACGATGACTACGCCTAAAAGGATCAGACCGGAAATAAGCTGCTTTTGGGGATCATTGCTACTGATATCGAACTCCTGCTCGATTTCCGTGTCGGCGTCAGTGCTGACCTTAGGCAGTAAGCGGTGACCGATGAACATCATGTATATAGTGCCGGCAATAGCTATCGGGATACCGATCCAGGCAAATTCAAAAAAGCTGAAAGGCTGAAAGCCTGCTTCCGTCAAGGTGTTGGAAGCGATCAGGTTCGGCGGTGTACCGATAATAGTGAAGATGCCGCCGAAAGCGACGCCAAAGGCCAGCGGCAGCAGCTGGCGTGAAGCAGGTAATTTAGCTGCTGCGCAGATGCCTATTACTACGGGCATCAGGCAGGCTGTCGTGCCGGTGTTGGACAAAAAACCTGACAAGACTGCGCCGACGATCATGATACCCAGCATCAGGCTTTTTTCACCGGTGCCGAACATGAGAACGACTTTTTTACCGATGTTCTGCGCCAGGCCGGTGTGAAACATGGCTGCACCGACAATGAACATACCGGCAAATAAAACTACTGTAGAATTGGAGAGACCGGCAAAAACAGCTTTGGGCGAGATAAATCCCAAAAGCCCGCAGGCGACGGCACCGCCCATGGCAGTGATGGCAAGAGGGATCAGTTCGGTAATGAAAAACAGAGCGATTACGGCCAGCAGTAATAAAAATTGCAGATCTTGGGTCATGATTATCAACTCCTTATCTTCTGATAATAGACAAAATATTAAGACAATTAGAGATGTAAAAATGCCGCAAAATAACACTTTAAACAAAGGTGTATGAGGTTACCTGTTAAAGGACATTATTTTGCGGTTTACAAACGAAACTATTTTATTTTCAAAGGATGTACAGCTGACTATAAAGGAATATTTCCGTGACGTTTCGCAGGGCGGGTCTCGCGTTTGCTCTGCAGCATTTGCAGGGCGTTGATGACAGTGGGACGGGTGTTCTGCGGTTCGATGACCAGATCGACCATACCTCGCATCGCAGCCTGATATGGTGTGGCAAAGTTGTCGATGTATTCCTCAGTTTTGGCTTTTACATCAGGGTCGTTTTTGAAAATGATATTAGCTGCACCGGCAGGACCCATTACTGCTACCTCCGCAGTTGGCCAAGCTATGACCTGATCGGCACGGAGGTCCTGTGAGCACATGGCGATGTATGAACCGCCGTAGGCTTTACGGGTAATGACTGTGATCTTTGGTACAGTAGCTTCGGAATAAGCATACAGCATTTTGGCTCCGTGGCGGATAATACCGCCGTATTCCTGATTACAGCCCGGCAGGAACCCGGGAACATCTACCAGATTCAGCAGGGGGATATTGAAGGCATCGCAGAAACGGATAAAGCGTGCCGCTTTATCAGAGGCGTTGATATCAAGGCAGCCTGCCATGATTTTAGGCTGGTTGGCAATGATCCCAACAGTCTGTCCGTCCATACGGGCAAAACAGGTGATGATATTTGCAGCCCAGTATTGTTGTGATTCATAAAATTCGCCGTTGTCAACAATTGATGTGATAACGGTTTTCATATCGTAGGCCTGATTGGAATTGTCCGGCAGCAGGGTATTCAGTCTGGCGTCGATCCGCTGTGGGGCATCTCCTGTGTCGACGACAGGCGCCGCTTCCAGATTATTTGAAGGCAGAAAGCTGAGAAGATAACGGATCTGCCGCAGACAGTCGCTATCATTTTCAGCAGCAAAATGCGCTACGCCGGAAGTACCGTTATGGGTCATGGCGCCGCCTAATTGTTCCTGGGTCACATCTTCGCCGGTGACGGCTTTAACAACTGCTGGGCCGGTGATGAACATTTTAGAGGTGTTTCTGACCATATAAATAAAGTCTGTCAGTGCCGGACTGTAGACTGCGCCGCCGGCTGAAGGTCCCATAATGGCCGAGATCTGCGGGATTACTCCCGAGGCCAGAGTATTATTGAAAAAAATCTTGCCATAGCCGGACATGGCATCGACAGCTTCCTGAATACGTGCTCCGCCGGAATCGTTAAGTCCGACAAGCGGCGCACCCATTTTCAGAGCCAGGCGCTGGACTTTGACGATTTTTGCGGCGTGCATTTCGCCTAAGGAACCACCTTCGACTGTAAAATCCTGGGCAAAAACGTAGACCAGACGGCCGGAGACAGTACCATAGCCGGTTGTGACTCCTTCGCCGGGCAGCGTCTTTTGGGACTGGCCGAAATCAGTACAGCGGTGTTTGACGAAACGGTCTAATTCAACAAAGGAGTTTTCGTCCAGCAGTGAGGCGATCCTTTCCCGTGCTGTCATTTTACCGGCTGCGTGCTGTTTGGCGATACGTTTTTCCCCGCCTGCCGCTAAAACTACAGCTGTTTTCTGCAGCATTTTTTCTATTTTTACCTGGGTTGACAAGGGAAACACCTCCTGAATAGTTGGCTGTTAAAGCCAGCCAGTGTGATTTAAGAGAACTGTTTTACCGGCTGCGGTCAGTGGGTATTGGCGTTGATAAAATCGACGATATTACCGGTAGGCGTACCTGGAGTAAAGACTTCGGCTACACCGGCGGCTTTTAAACCGGGAATATCAGTATCAGGGATAACGCCGCCGCCGATAACCAGTACATCGTTTAAACCTTTGGCCCGCATTAATTCGACCACTTTCGGGAACAGGGTGTTATGTGCTCCGGAAAGCAGGCTCAGGGCGACGACCTTGACATCATCCTGAAGAGCTGCTTCAGCGATTTGTTCCGGGGTCAGCCTGATCCCGGTATAAATAACTTCAAAGCCTGCGTCACGTAAGGCGCGGGCGACGACTTTGGCGCCGCGGTCATGTCCGTCAAGGCCTGGTTTAGCTACTAAAACACGAATTTTCATTTACAACACTCCTCAATAAAATATAGTTTTTTGATTTAAGCGGCAATAAATATCTGCCTGAGTTTATTTAACCTAATTATATAAGCTGGATATTTGTTTGAAAAATATGGATGTTTGTTAGGTGAACGGGTCGAAATTGATAAGTAACAGTAAAAAATAAATGGTTAAAGGGCCAGATGATTATAAAAACTGTCTAAAACCATTCAGAGGGCAGCCTGATAGATATTCTATCCAGTAAAGTTGGTTGTTTTTATATATCCAGATATCAAAAAATATTATAATTGGATAATATTTTAATGAAAATTTACAAATAGCGGCTTTGTGATATTTTAGTAACATTGCAGGATAAGTTGACGCAAAAGCGAATTATAACAGCAGGAACAATCGCAAAGAGGTGATACCATGACCGAAGAAAAAGAATTACAGCCTGTCGATATAGAGTGGGAAGCTGAAAAGATCTGCCGCTGGGGAGCAGCCCGTGCCGGTGTGATTGTAGTTGCGCCTTTGGTGGGAACAATGGCTTTGATGGCTAACGAGGTCTATATGATTATGCGCCTGGGCGAGCTGCGCGGAGTAAAGCTGGAAGAAAGTGCTGTTTTGGGACTTTTGACTTCACTGGGGGCGACTTTTGTCGGTCAGACACTGGTAACGTTGATTCCAATAGCGCCGATCCAGGTGCCGGTAGGTGTATCGGTGACTTATGCTGTAGGCAAGGCCGCTAATGCCTGGATTAAGGCCGGGCGTCCCGAAGATATTGCTGAATTCCGGGAAGTTTATGAAAGCGCCCGTAAAGAGGGAATGAAGCACAGTGAAGATTTTGAAAAAATGGATTGCAAAGACACGCCTTTGGGCGATGAAAGCAAACGTTTTGAACTGCGTGAGCTGAAGGAAGCTTTGCGAAACAAATCAGGAAATTTGTTTTCTAAAATAGAAAAACATGCTGATCGGGCGGAAACGGTTTTATCAGAAAAAATCGCGACGGTCAGTGAAAGACTGCGGCCGTTGAAAGATAAGGGGCAGCTGTGGTTCTCGGCGCAGAAATGGGAGCAGCTGAGCCAGGGCGGTCTGGTAGTCCCTTATGATGAAATCGTGGATTATGTGCGTCAAAGCCTGGCCGGCAGCGAATTTACATTACAGTCTCTGGCTTATGCCGAGCCTGATCTGCTGCGGCTGGAGCTGCAGCATACAACGCACGGAACTTTGGAGCTGCTGCTGCAGGTCGAGGTGTTTAATGTCGATGCCGAAGCTGCTTTTACAAGGCTGAAGCTGGTCGATTTTGCTGTCGCAGACAATGATTTTGCGCAGCTGGTAGTGGAGCTGATGGGGAGCAAGCTGATCATGGCTATCGTAGATCTGGTGATCGACAGGGTGGATATCGATGCGGATAGTGTTACGACCAATTATGAGCAGGGCAGTATCAGTGTCGATTTTACGGCTGCGCTGCAGCAAAGCAGGCTGCAGCAGAAAAAAGTCCTGGATCGTTCACTGTTCGATGTAGTACATTTGGTTGAGCTGGTGCCTCAGGCCGATGGCGTTCTGGTAAAAGCTAAAACTGAATGGAAATAAAACCGTTTTATAAGGTGACGCTGCTTTGAGCAGCGCCACTTATTTTTTGCGTTTTTGCCGTTTTCGGTGTAGAATATACATACCTAGCTATATATATGTATGTATAGCTACGAAGGAGGAAATTAAGTGATTCGTAAAACTTCTGCCATGGTAGAAGCGGGCATTTTGGCCGCTATCGCCATAGTTTTTGCTATTATCAGCATGTATGTGCCGGTCATCGGCAGCTTTATCAATTTTTTATGGCCCCTGCCTATCGCTATCTGCGGTATGCGCAACGGATTGCGCTGGAGCGTTATGACGCTGATAGTAGCTGATATTGCCGTAGCAGTTCTGATCAGCCCGCTGCATGCTTTTTCGCTGCTGGCTGCTTTTGGTTTAGTGGGGCTGACCTTGGGCGAGTGTATGCGCCGCGGGTATAAGCCTTTCAAGCTGATGCTGATCAGCTCGGTGGCCTGCCTGATTTCTATCGGTGCCAGTTTTTTGATTGCGCTGTATATCATGGGTATCCAGCCGGTCGATATGATGTTTACTTCATTGGAAGAGGCTGCCCGTGAGAGCGTAGGCTATTACCAGTCCATGGGAATGAGCCAGACCGAGATCGACGCAGCCGTTAAAAGCAATGCCGAGATGCTTCGGATGATGCGACTGATCATGCCGGGAGCTTTTTTCCTGTGCGCTCCTATTATTGCCTTTGTCAATTATCTGGCCGCACGTAAAATTTTGAGTAAGCTGGGAGCTGCTTTTGAGGAGTTTCCTCCTTTTACGCAATGGAACGTACCTGGCTGGATGCTGTGGCCTTATGGTATTTCGCTGCTGATGGTTTCCTATTATGTTCAGTATCCGGAAAGCCTGATGTACCATATCTCAGTTAATCTGCAGGTGATAACCAGTGTTTTCTTTGTATTGCAGGGTATTGCTTTGATCTATTGGTGGCTGGAAAAAAACAATAAACCGAAATGGTGGGGAACTGTATCGGTGGCACTGTTGTTTTTTGTCCAGATATTTTCTCAGATTATTGTGTTTGTGGGCGCGTTTGACCTGGTATTTGATTTCCGTAATCTCAGCGGGAAAAGGACTTCCAAGCGCGCATAGAGATGAGGCGAGTATATGTTTAACAAAATTTGGGATTCGCGCAGTGATATCATACCGCTGATACTGATCGTTTTTCTGACGTTCATTATCGGTTTTTACGAACCGTTATGGATACCGGTATGTATTCTGCTGATCGGCCTGCTGTATTATTACAACAAAAAAAGTCTGCGCAGTAAGGAAGTACGCTTTAACAGCTATCTGGATACGGTAGTGCGTAATATTGAGCGTACTAATCATCATGCCGTTCAGAATCTGGATATCGGGATGGCTGTTTTTGCCAAAGACGGTAAACTGCAGTGGAAAAATGAGCTGTTCAGTAAATATGTGGGTACTAAAAATCTGGAGGGCAAACGTCCGGAAGATGTTCTGCCGCTGCCGGCCAATGCGTTCGACACGCTGAGCGTGAAGGACGGAGAACGCCTGATCCAGATCGAGGACCGCTACTATAATTTGAAGCATTGCCGGGTGCAGACATCGGAAAAAGGTGAGAAAAAAGGCACGGGCCTGATGGTTTATCTGAGCGACGTGACTGATTTTGAGCTGCTGCGCCAGAAATATGATAATGAGAAGCTGTGTCTGGCCTACGTCAGGTTTGATAATTATGAAGACGTGATGAAGGGTATGAGCGAAACGACCCGCGCCAATATCAGCGGCGAGGTCAATGAAGTACTGAGCAAGTGGGCCGAGGAAGAAAACGGCTTTATCAGTCGTTCTAATAAAGAATTGTGTCTGATTGGTTTTAATCAGGCGGTCCTGCGTGATTTAATGGAGCAGAAATTCCCCGTTTTAGACAGTGTACGTGAGATCCATGTCGGCAATAAGATCACTCCGACAGTGAGCATTGGTATTGCCTGCGAAGGCGACAATCTGGAAGAACTGAGCCAGAACGCAGTCAAAGCATTGGATCTGGCGCTGGGGCGCGGAGGCGACCAGGTGGTCGTAGCCGTAGACGGCGGGACACAGTTCTTTGGCGGTACGACTACCGTAACTGCTAAAAGTACACGCGTGCGCGCACGTATCGTAGCGCATACGATCCATGAACAGATCATTGCCGCAGATAAGGTTTTCGTTATGGGGCATATGATGGAAGACTTTGATTCGATCGGCAGTGCTATCGGCGTAGCGAAAATGGCGCTGTCACTGCAGAAGGAAACTTATATCGTTGTCAGCGGCGAAACTGACGCACTGGATAAGATCAAGGAAATGCTGCAGCGTGATGAACTGAAGCTGATCCAGGATGATGAACAGTACCTGGAACTGATGCTGGAAGGACCGGAGGCAATGGCCCATATTACGCCCGGCAGCCTGCTGTTTCTGGTCGACCATCACCGGCCGATGCTGTGCGCAAGCAAAGAGGTTATGGAAGCGATCCCGAAACGGATCATTATCGACCATCATCGCCGGGCGGAAGACGCCATCAAAGAAACGGTGCTGCAATATATGGAGCCTTCTTCTTCCTCGACCAGCGAACTGGTGACGGAGCTTGTAGGCTATTTTAATGACCGTCTGGAATTTACTAAAGGCGAAGCGACCGCGCTTTATGCGGGCATCGTTGTCGATACGAAAAATTTTGCCGTACAGACCGGTGAGCGCACCTTTGAAGCGGCAGCTTTACTGCGCCGCAGCGGGGCTGACCCGACTGTGGTAAGGCAGCTGTTCAAGGACGATATGGAAACCTTCCAGATCCGTTCGCGGCTGATTGCCGAAGCAGAAAGCCCGGAACCGGGACTGATCGTTTCCGTTTATGAACAGGCTCCCAAAGAAGCAAAATCATCAGTCATAGCGGCTCAGACTGCCGACACGATGGTTGCCATCAGCGGTATTTATGTCAGTGTCGTTATCGTGGAATATGTTGACGGTTCGCTGGGCATCAGTGCCCGCAGCGACGGTACGGTCAACGTACAGATCATTATGGAAGAGCTGGGCGGCGGCGGTCATCAGACTGTGGCCGGCGTACAGCTTGACAATAAGAGGGCTGTGGATATCATGCCGCAGATCATCTCTTTGGCAAAAAAACAGTTAGAGGAGATTGATAACAATGAAAGTGATCTTACTGCAAGATATTAAAAGTTTAGGTAAAAAAGGCGATATCGTAGAAACGGCCGAAGGTTATGGCCGCAACTATCTGCTGCCTCGCAAATTAGCGAAAGAAGCCAGTGCGGCTAATTTAAATCAGGCCAAGCAGGATCAGGCCAATGCTGCCCGTCGTGCCGCACAGAAGAAAGATGAAGCTACCGTTCTGGCAGCTCAGATCGAAAAAGTGACCGTTACCTTGAAGGTACGTGTCGGTGATAATGGGAAAATGTTCGGCTCTGTTGCGTCTAAAGACGTGGCGGAAGCATTGATCGAACAGACCAAGCTGGATATCGACCGCCGGAAGATAGAACTGAAAACACCTGTTAAGGGTTTAGGCAATTATACAGCTGTAGCTAAACTGCACCCTGAGATTGCTGCGGAATTTGCCGTAGTAGTTGAAGCGGAATAAGCGAAAGACAGGGAAGGTTATGCAGGACAGAGTACCACCGCAAAATATAGAAGCCGAGCAGTCAGTGCTGGGCGCGATGCTGATCGAGAAAGAGGCTATCCCCAAGGTCATGGAGATCCTGCGGGATACTGATTTTTACCGTGAGGCGCACCGCGTCATTTTTAACGCTATGCTGGAGCTTTACAATAAGAACGAAGCTGTGGATATGATCACGGTGACGGAGATTCTGAAGCGTGACAACAAGCTGGAGGATGTGGGCGGTATCGCTTATGTCACTTCGCTGGCTAATGCTGTGCCGACTGCGGCCAACGTAACCTATCATGCGAGCATTATCGAAGAAAAATCGATTCTGCGTCAGCTGGTTTCCGTATCGACGCAGATCGCTTCGATGGGTTATGAGGCTAATGATGATGTGAAAAACATCATCGACAGTGCTGAAAGCAAGATTCTGGAGATTTCCAACCGGAAGAAGACAGCTGATTTTACGCCGATCAATGAGATCGTTCTTGATTCTTTTAAGAGTATCGAAGCGCTGATGGGCAATAAGAATGGTCTTACAGGACTGCCTACAGGCTTTGAAGATCTTGATAATCTGACCTCCGGCCTGCATGGCAGTGATTTTATCATCCTTGCGGCCCGTCCTTCCATGGGTAAAACTGCTTTTGCGCTCAATGTGGTACAGAATGTGGCGATCCGAGCTGCCAAAAAGGTTGGCGGAGCTCCGAAAACAGTTGCTTTTTTCAGCCTGGAAATGAGCAAGGAGCAGCTTGTACAGCGTATGCTCTGCGCCGAAGCCAACATTGATTCGCAGCGTCTGCGTATCGGCGAGCTGCGTGATGAAGATTGGGCGATGCTCATCAATACGGCAGATACGCTTTCCAGTGCTAATATCTATATCGACGATACAGCAGGTATCACTGCCATGGATATGAGGTCGCGCGCCCGCCGGCTGAAAGCCGAACACGGTCTTGATCTGATCGTAGTCGATTATCTGCAGCTGATGCAGGGCAGCGGTAAAAAGAACAACAGCGGTGACAGGCAGCAGGAGGTTTCAGAGATCTCACGTTCGTTGAAAGCGCTGGCCCGTGAGCTTGATGTTCCGGTCATTGCTTTATCGCAGCTGAGCCGCAGCGTCGAAGCGCGTCAGGTCAAACGTCCGATGCTGTCTGACCTGCGTGAGTCTGGTTCTTTGGAGCAGGATGCGGATATTGTAGCCTTTTTATATCGTGAAGATTACTATAATCCGGAAACGGAGAATAAAAATATTACCGAACTGATCATCGCTAAGCACCGTAACGGCCCTGTCGATACGGTCAATCTGTTCTTCCACAAACAATATACCAAATTTGTGGGACTCAGTAAGCGTAAGGAGTAAACTCAGACCTGTGAGCAGATGAGAAGGAGGCGGCGCGTGGAAATATGGATGGAGCAGCTGATGGCTTTTTTGCAGAAGCATTGGCAGTTTACTATCATTGGCTGCGGCCTGCTGATTTTTATCGGCGCGCTTTTAAACTGGCGTTGGGTCTGCGAATTTGACCACAGGCGGGTGCGCCCGTTTGCCTTTGATAC
>OLGO01002170.1_pt1 | contig 10620 bp, 7 predicted proteins | sample 1605861 | NCBI WGS metagenome assembly OLGO01 (sample SAMN03283253) | human gut metagenome | biome: human-associated habitat; material: feces | host: Homo sapiens | place: USA | collected 2013
AATTTTTACAGTCTCTGATGCACCTGCCTCTAAAGTCTCTGTTTTGGCAAAGCCGCACAATGCAACAGACGCTTTTTCTACACCGTTTGTTTTATCATATTCTGTGTACGGACTCTGAAGATAAAGCTGCACAACCTCCTTGCCTGCCTTATCGCCTGTATTTGTCACCTTCACATCAAATGTAAACTGACCGTCTTTGTAATCGCTGCCGACAAGCTCTTGCTCAAATGTCGTATAGCTTAAACCATAACCGAACGGAAACTGAACTTCATCGGCATAATTCCATGTATCTGCTCCATCGGCTGTCACACCGACGTTTGCCGAAGCATTTCCCTGATTTAAAACAGTATCTTCATAACGTGTTTCATAGTATTTGTAGCCGACATAAATACCTTCCTGATAAACAGCATAGGCTGTATGGATTGCGCCGTCCGCATTTTCCATCTGAAGATTTCCGAAGTTTGCCACTGCCGGTGCGCCAAGCGGATTATAAGCATATGTATCGACCGTTCTTCCCGACGGATTCACTGTACCGTTTAATATATCGCCAACTGCATAAAGTCCGTCCTGTCCCGGATTTCCAATCCAAAGGCAGGCATCAATGCCATATTTTTCCTGCTCAAGGAAGGACAGCTCCATCGCATTTCCTGAATTTACAAGAACAATGACTTTGTCAAATTTTTCTCCGACATATGACAGTAATTTTTCCTCTGTCGCTGTCAGTTCCAAATAATGGCGTCCGATATCTTCCGGTGAATCTACAGGATCTGAATGTACAGAGCCCATAAAACCTTCAATGTCTAACGGTTCTGCATAGCTCTCATCATATACTGTCGGAACGTCCGAGCTTTCACTGCCTGAACGTGCGATTGTAACGATTGCCGCATCATTATATTTTTCAAAACTGTCTGTCTCTGTCTTTGTAAACATTTCAGGTGCAGCCTCATGAATCACATAACGTCCTGTACCTGCAATATCAGCGACATCCATTCGGATATCAGCTGCCGCGCCTGTCGTATAAAAATCCCACATTGCCGGATTCACTTCAAAGCCTGTTTCCTCTAAAGCTGCTTTTAATGTCGGCACTGTTTCTGTATCAACAGCACCTGAACCGCCGCCGCCATAAAGAATTTCAGCGGAATTGACACCGAAAAGTGTCACCTTATTTCCGTCCATCGGAAGTGCATTTCCCTCGTTTTTGAGAAGAACAAACCCCTCGGCCGCAGTCATACGTCCTGCTGCCGCATCTGCCAGCAAACGTTCCTCCTCACTGGAAAACGATGTTTTAAAATACTCCGTATCTTCTGTGCCATTGCCATTTTCTTTAACTTCATAACTTTTGTGTCCCATGTAAGTTGTAATAATCGGCTTATACTTCATTGCAAAATAATTGCCGACGCCTAACCCTGTCACTAAAACACCAATCAATACCAATGAAGGAATTGATTTTTTCTTTGACATTCTCTTTTTCATAATTATATCCATTCCTTTCGCTTCGCTCAGGCACAAAACGTAATGAAAATATTTCCCTGAGCCTATTTTTCCTTTATAATTCTTCTTGTAGGGAACTCGGTATACTACAAATCACGGGGAGGTGAGTGGGCTGTCCGGCTTGCCGGATGACCGAATAATTATATGTGTAGTCCGCCTTTTCAAGCACAAATAAGTGTGACACCAAGCACGTAATCTTATCTTTGTATAAACTACTTCGTTTATGGCTTAGGCGTTCAGTCAATGCCGTCTCTCCCTATAATTCCAGCGAACATTCTCGTTCTGAAAGGAGTCCCTATGGCTTTAAAAATCGTGTACAAAATTTGTTGCGGCATCGATGTCCACAAAAAATTTGTAGTGGCTTGCATTGCTAAAACTGACAAGCAAGGCGTTACCACCTATGAGAGCCATCACTTTTCTACCTACACGAAAGGTCTGAAACAGTTGTTGAAATGGCTACTCAATCACAATTGCAAGGATGTCTGTATGGAATCTACCGGTAAATACTGGATTCCTGTTTATAATGTCTTAGAAAAAGACTGTTCCATTGTCCTTGCTCATCCTAAATATGTTAAGGCTATCCGTGGTAAAAAAACTGACAAGAAAGATGCGAAATGGATTGCTGACCTTTTTAAGCATGATCTTGTTTCCGGTAGCTTTATGCCTCCTGCTGACATCCGTCAGCTTCGTGACCTTATGCGTTACCGTTTTAAACTGACCTGCTTCAAATCCAGCGAAAAAAACCGGTACCAAAACTGTCTCACGGTTTCCAACATTCAGTTGGCAAGCGTTGTCTTGGACACTTTTGGCAAAAGTTCTCAGAAGATTCTCGCTAAGATTCTTGAAAATCCTAATGATACTTCTTTTGATATTGAATCTTTAATCCATGGTTCCATGAAAGATAAACTTCCTGAATTGGAACTCGCCATTGACGGATATATCACTCCGGAACAGGCTGCTAAATTAAAGATTATTAAAGAACATTTTGATAACCTTGAAGCCCGGAAAGCAGAGTTAGAAGAACTCATTCTTGCGCTCGCCAGTCCCTATCAGCAGGAAATTGCCATTATCCTAACCGCTCCAGGTTTTAAAAACACCTTTTCAGCAATCAGTGTCATCTCCGAAATCGGAATAAACATGGAGGCTTTTCCTTCGGCGAAACACTTATGTTCATGGGCTGGACTCACTCCAACCAACAATGAGAGTGCAGGGAAGAAAAAATCTGTCCGGGTTTCCAAGGCCGGATGCTATATCAAACCGCTTCTCGTGCAATGCGCCAACACTGCGATTAAGAGCAAACAGCATCCTGAAATTCGTAACCGCTACCTACGTATCAAAAAGCGTCGCGGTCATAAGAAAGCAATCATTGCTATTGCAAGGATGCTTCTTACAGCATTGTACCACATGCTTAAGAATAGTGAAAACTATAATTCAGATTTATATAAAAAATCTGATGTACTTCCAACAACCCGTGAAATCACAGTTGAGCAGGCGATTTTAATGGCTCAGTTCCAAGGTTACCGCATCAAGTCAGCAACGGAATAACCTGTAACTTTGTCTATATATTCAATTTTTAAAGCAGCCACCGTAAGATGGCTTTGTTGTTATGCAATTAAGGTAATGGATAACCTCTACTTTTCATTTTCAATCTTTCCTCCTTGAAAGCCTCTGCCACAAAAGGCTTTTATTTTGATATTGTTATTTTACCACAGCTTTACACTCATATTTTCTTTTTACATAAACTGTCGTTTTTTTGCACAATTGGCATTTCGATTATATAAAATGCACAAATTTTATTATCTTAATTTGTATATAACGCACAAAGAGTCCCTCGTTACTGAGGAACTCCCCGCTTTAAATTTTATTTTTCAAAGGAATCAGTATACGCACACTGAACCAATTATCAGAAAGACTGATGTCCGTCTCACCGCCATATTTTTTTACAGTATACCGTAAACTTTTAAGCCCGAAACCGTGAAACTGCCAGTCCGCCTTCGTTGTCACCGGCATCTTTTTATCAAAAACAACTTCTTCCTCACAATAATTTTCAAACCGTATCATTAAAAACTGTTTTTGTGCACAGGCCGTCACATGGATCAGTCTTTTTTCAATATCCGGCACCTTCATCTCATATTCAATTGCATTGTCAAGGGCATTGCCGAAAATAGAGCATATATCCATAGCATCCATAAAATCGAAGACCATGCCGTCAACAACACAGGTCATAGAAATTTTTTCCTTACTGCATCGCAGACTTTTTGCCGTCAGCATCGTATCAAGCACCTCATTGCCGGTTTTATTTTGTGCCTCATAATTTTTTATCTCGTCAGCCATGCGTTCTAAATAATCTTTTTGCTTATCCGTATCAGCCTCCTGCCGGAGCACTAAAATATGATGCTTTAAATCATGATATTTATAGTTAATCAAATCTACAAGCTCCTGCGACTGCTGATATTGCTGATATTGTGTATGGAGCATCTTCTGCATAATTTCCAGCTCATACCTGCTGCGCAGCTCCATCCGCTGTACATGATAGGCATATAAAATTGCCATGCCTCCCAAATCAACCAGCGTTCTTATTCTGAAAACCTCCCCTATATAGCTTCCGCTAAATGGCGTATGAGCCGTTACAAACCCAAGATTACTTACCAAAAATACAGCGGCACCGATAATAATATATGAGCCAAGCTCTTTTTTACTAATGTCGTCTTTTTCTTTCAGCGTATATGGTTTATAAATAGCCCACATAAGTATATAGACTGCCGCCAAAATCAAAATCATAGGAAAAAACCCGGAAAACTTATTTTTTTCTGCACCAAAAAACAGAACAATCTGCCATCCAAAGGAAGCTGAAAACTCTGCGGCGACAAAAGCGCGCACACAATAATATCCCGCTGCCCGCTTATTGACACAGCAGCATCCGTAAATAAACAAGTACATCATCATAATTGCCGCCGCCATACAGACAATCCACCAAAAATTATTCAATCCTACGGTCAGATTCAAAAATATACTTTGTATGAGAAGCATTCCTGCAGAAACCACCACAAAACGTATCCCTTTAATACGGCGTTTCAGCTCCGAAATACACTGCATACACGCCATCCATTCTGCCACTGCCGTCAATGTTCTCGGTATGTCCGGTAAAATATCGGAAATCTCTGTCATTTTGTGTCCCCCCAATACTTTACAAGATCCTGCATAAAATCATTTGTCCGCCCACGGCTCAGTGAAAGCATCTCACCTTTAACGACAGCACACTTATCCTGAATACCGTCCACATGCCTTAAATTAATGAGATAACACTGATTTCCTCTTGAAAATCCCATGGGAATTAGTTGCGCCTCAACAGCTTTCATTGTACCGCTGCTTAAATGCGTGCCGCTGCTTGTGTGATAAAGCATATTGTGTCCCTGACTTTCCACATAATAAATATCTTCCACATCCAGACGCAAAACACCGCCTTTCACCGGAACAACAATCACTTTTCCTCTCTTGCGATGCATTTTTCTGATTGCCCGCGAAATTCTCTGACTAAATGCAAAATAGGAGACCGGCTTCAGCACATAGTCAAGCGCATCGACCTCATAGCCCCGGATTGCATACTGCGTCATATTTGTGATAAAAATTATGATAACCTCCGAATCGGTCTTTCGTATTTCCTCCGCTGCCGTCATCCCGTCCATGAATTTCATCTGAATGTCCATCAAAATAATATCAAACTGTGCTTTGTATTTTGATATTATACCATCCCCGTCACGGTACACCGTCACATTAATTTCTTCTCCGGATTCCTGCTGATATCGTTTCATATATTCTGTTAATTGTTTAATATAAATATCTTCATCCTCAACAATCGCTATTCTGACCATTTCGCGCCTACCTCTTAAAACACTTTCCTCTCAAAACACTTTAGAGGTAGTTTAACATGAGCAGCGTGCTTTTGTAAACCTGAACCTTTCCTGATATTATCTTTCAAATGCGCAGAGCAAAACGGACAAGTCCACTTCGAACTCCCTAAATTCCTCAATCCTTGAGGGACTTGCTCCGCTTTGCGCGCCAGATGCAGATTGCCGCAGGCAGTCATATTCCATATGCATCTGGTCGCATCCCCCGCGGAGCTTTTTCGTGACATAGGAAGCAATTTCCTATGTCACGAAAAAAGCGTCCGAATCCACATTTCGTGAATCCGAACGCCTCTATCCGACAAGTTTCTTTATGCTTTTTCCTGCTTTTCTTTAGGAAGTACAATATTTAAAATAATTGCCATAATTGCTGCAGGCACAATACCTGAACCGCCAAAAATTAACTGTAAGAACTCCGGAAGTCCCTGAAGTGCTGTTGCGTTGGCACCAAGACCATAGCCAAGACCTAAAGCAACAGATACAATTGTTATTTTTCTCGGTGTGATTGCTTCTTTTGTGATTAACTGGATGCCGCTGACAACAATAGATGAAAACATCATAACAGCCGCACCGCCGAGTACACTCTGAGGCATAATTGAAATAATTGCCGCAAGTTTCGGAAAAAGTCCACATAAAATAAGGAAAATCGCACCGCATGCCAGCGCAAAACGGTTGACAATCTTTGTCATCGTCACAAGACCGACATTCTGGCTGAAGGATGTATTCGGAAGAACACCAAATACGGCTGCAAGTGATGAACCAAGACCATCACAGACAATACCGCCTGAAAGCTCTTTATCTGTTGCCTCTCTGCCGATACCGCCTTCCATAACACCTGAAATATCACCGACTGTCTCTACAGCGGTTACAACAAACATAATCAGGACAGGTGCTACTGCACGCCAGTCAAATACATAATTTTCCAATCCAATCGGGAAAAGCTTCGGCACTGCAAACCAGTCTGCCTCAGCAACCTTATCCCAGTTTAATACCCATGCTTTTGTATATTCGACACCGTCTGCCGTTACGCCTGTTGTCGGAAGAATAGCTCCCATCACAGCACAGATCACATATCCGACAATAATACCGATTAAAATTGCCGAAGAACTTGCCATTCCTTTGCATAAATGCTTTAAAACGACAATAATGATAAGCACGGCAAGACCAATCATAAGATTTTCTATTGAACCATAGTCTTTCGCTGAATTACCGCCGGCAAATGACTGTACGCCGACACTGATTAATGAAAGACCAATAGATAATACAACTGTACCTGTGACAACTGCAGGGAAAAACCGTCTTAACGGCTTTAAGCAAAAGCCCAATACGCCTTCAAAAAGGCCTCCGATAATTGATGCAACCATCATTGCACCATAAGTTAAAAGTCCCTGTCCCATAGAATTTGCCACACTTTGGAACACGCCGATGAAACCGGAGCTTGTACCCATGATAATCGGCACCTTACCCCCGCACGGGCCAATTGCAAAAAGCTGTACAAGTGTCACAATACCTGCAATGAGCATTGCATTTTGTAAAAGTCCGACATACACATCTGCAAATTCAGAACCTGCACCGATACCGCAGGCACCGCAAATAACAATTAATGGTGTGAGATTGCCGACAAACATTGCCAATACATGCTGAAGACCAAGCGGGATTGCCTGTCTTAATGGAAGTCTTCCCTCAAATTCATAGGGAGAACCCTGCTTTTTTTCTTTCTCCATAACTTTTTCTCCTCATCTTTTGTTTCATTTTGGAACTGTAACATTATATCATATCAGCCTATCCCAGTGCTATTATTAATTCTTATATTGTTTAAAAGTATTGCTTATAGTCATTTGCCGCATCCCTCGCAAAGCCTTTTTATGGCATAGGGAGCAATTTACTATATCAAAAAACACCCGATATTGTGTCCGCCGCAATATCGGGTGTCTAATCATATCAATTATAATCTTTCAGCAAGCTTTGCAGCTAATTCTTCAAAACCCGGTTTGCCAAGAAGGGCAAACATATTTTTCTTGTAGCTTTCAACGCCAGGCTGATCAAATGGATTAATTCCAAGTACGTAACCGCTGACGCCACAGGCAAACTCATATGTGTAGAACAATTCGCCAAGGCTGAATGCATCCTGCTGAGGAATCACAAACTTAAGGTTTGGCACATCACCGTCAGAATGTGCAATTGCTGTACCATTCATCGCACTCTTATTAATGAAGTCAACTGTCTTTCCTGCAAGATAATTAAGGCCGTCTAAGTCAACTTCCTCTTTCTGAAGTGTAATATCTTCTGTCGGCTTTTCAACCTCCAGCACTGTCTCAAACATCATTCTTGTGCCGTCCTGAATGAACTGCCCCATAGAATGTAAATCCGCTGTCAGCGTCACGCTTGCAGGGAATAAGCCTCTGCCGTCCTTGCCCTCACTCTCACCAAAGAGCTGTTTCCACCATTCACCGACATAGAGCAATGATGGCTCATAGCTTGCTGTAATCTCTACGGATTTACCTTTTCTCAATAAAATATTTCTTATTGCCGCATATAAAAGCGCATCATTTTCTTCAAAATCATTCTCAAGTGCACGTTTTCTTGCTGCTGCCGCACCTTCCATCAGCTTGTCAATATCTGCGCCGCTGACTGCAATCGGAAGTAAACCAACCGCTGTAAGTACTGAAAAACGTCCGCCGACATCATCAGGAATAACAAAACTTTCATAGCCTTCTTCATTGGCAAGATTCTTAAGTGCACCTCTTGCTTTGTCTGTTGTACAATAAATTCTCTTTCCGGCTTCTTCCTTACCATATTTACTTTCAAGCATTTCCTTAAACACTCTGAAAGCAACTGCAGGCTCTGTCGTTGTACCTGACTTTGAAATCATATTAATTGAGAAATCTCTGTCACCGATGACATCCATTAAACCTTTAATATATGTGCTGCTTAAATTGTTGCCGACAAAATAAATCTCCGGCGCTTTTCTGATTTTCTTAGAAACCATGTTAAAAAAGTTATGTCCTAAAAATTCAATCGCTGCTCTCGCACCGAGATAGGAACCACCAATTCCGATAACGAGTAAAACATCAGAATCATTTCTGATTTTTTCGGCAGCCTTTTTAATTCTGTCAAATTCCTCTTTATCATAATCTACGGGAAGGTCAATCCAACCCAAAAAATCGTTTCCTGCACCTGTTCTTGATACAAGTTCTTCCTTTGCATCAAGGACTAATTTTTTCATGTTTGCAACTTCATGGTCTTTAATAAAGGCTGTTGCTTTTGAATAATCAAATGTTACCTTACCTGACATGATGTGCACCTCCGCTAATCTTCAGAATTATTATTATCACTCTGTATGATAGCAGATTTTTATTTTTTTATCAACTAATTTAAAAATTCTTTTAGAATATCCTCGACAACACGGGCATCAATTTCCTCCGGGCCAAAGCCATCAGCCAGCTGTAATGCAGCCTTTGTATACACACTCTCATCTGTACTTTTCGCCTGTTTCTTTTTTTTGCATGCTGCCGCGGCCGCCTGTCGCTCACCGGCGCTTTTGCTTTTCCATGAATGATCCGTCCTTTCACGCAAGGACAGTCTTTCTGCAGACGGTTCCTCTGAAACACGGCTTTGTGCATATGCCGCGGCCTGTGACGGCTTTTCAAACACATCTGATTTATTCCTGTGCACATGTCCCTCCGTCGCTTCTGTACTCTGTCCTTCATCACTTTCCTGCTGATGTCTTTTAAGTACATGACCATATTCAATCTTATTTTTAAGAAAATTTTGAAGATTATCTTCCATCTGTGCACAAAAAATCTTCTGCTTGTCGCTGAAACTATAGAGCTTATACTGAATTGCAAGTATCGAGGCAACCATAAGTCCAAAAACTGTCATCGAAAGCATCGCCCTGAATCCGGTTCCGGCACTCAAACCATAAAGAATATTTCCAAAGCTTACAGCAATCACAGCACCCATTGCTAAAAGCCCCGCTTTGCTCCATGCAATCAATGTCATTGGTCCCAGCTTATATCTGTACAAGTACCGTCTGACCATCGCCTGCTCATCATTTGCCTTCATGCCGAGCGTATAATAGCTGGAATACTTTAACTTTATGTATTTAATCAGGCGATGCTGGGAATTTTCCATCCCATCAGCCTCTTTAATCAATCTTTTGTAAGTTCTGTTTGCCAACGCAGCTGCCGCCGCGCCCATCACACCTACAGCGCAGAAAAAATAAAATATCATGCCCTGTTCCATCATCCATTCCCTCATAGAAATTCTCCTTCCAATCATTGTTGGGAATATTATACAACGGGACACTTGAAAATTCACTTATCATCGTTCGACAGACTGCGCGCCAGCCCGCACTTTATTATGGAAAAACAGACGTTTTATGAGCATCCGTTTTTAAATTTCATTTAAAAGCACATCCATCAGACGCACAGTATGTTCCACAGCCTTTGCCTCAAATGCGCTGTAATCTTCTGTCGCACTTCCGTCTGCTTTATCTGAAATTGCACGGATGACAAGATACGGAATATGGTTTAAATACGCTGCCTGTGCAATTGCTGCACCCTCCATCTCTGTACAATAGCCTTTAAACAAATCCCAAAGTTCTTTTTTCTTAGCATTATCAGATACAAAGCAATCACCGCTGATAACTCTGCCCTCATACACTGAAATATCCGGATTCACACTGCGGCATATATCTGCAGCCATCTTTCTTAACTTCTCATCCGCACAAAATACAGATGTATCCATCTGAGGAATAACACCCTTTTCATAACCGAAACCTGTGGCGTCCATATCATGCTGAAGCGCATCTGTCGCCAAAACAATATCTCCGATATTGATACTTGTGTAAAGTCCGCCCGCAATACCAGTATTTATCACCATTTGAACATTGTAGCAGTCAACAAGAATCTGCGTACATATAGCGGCATTGACTTTACCGATGCCGCTTCGTACAATAACAACATCGTTGCTGCCGTAAGTACCCTCGCAAAATTCCATTCCGGCTTTTATCTGAACTGAATTGATTTCCATTCTTTCTTTAAGCTGCTCAACCTCAATTTCCATCGCACCTATAATTCCTATACGGTTCATAATTCTTCTCCTTTATTCTGATGGTTCTGTAATTATCATTTCTCAATCTGCATTATTATATCAGATTCTTTTCCTTTACACCAGAGGAGAAGTGACTCCTTATCTGCAAACTATACCCATAGGGCATACC
>OLGO01002186.1_pt1 | contig 10544 bp, 6 predicted proteins | sample 1605861 | NCBI WGS metagenome assembly OLGO01 (sample SAMN03283253) | human gut metagenome | biome: human-associated habitat; material: feces | host: Homo sapiens | place: USA | collected 2013
TGTAAAAATTACAGTTTCAGAGGAAGAATTAAAAGCTTATGATGCTTCCGCAAATAACGGCGAAGGCACATATATTTTAGAAAAGGGCACTTATTATTTTACAGCTGCAAAGGATGCACATCAGGCGGTTAATAACATTCTTGCAGCAAAAGGCGCCAAAAATACAGACAGCAAGGGCGATGCGGCAATGGTTAAGGATTTTGAAGTTGCAGAAAGCAATGATTATGCCGTATCCTCAAAAACAGGCAATCCGATTAAGAATCAGTTTGCCGATGCAGATATGAAAACATACGATGACAGCTTTGTATATCTGACAAGAAACGACTGGGAAAATACATTCCCTGAAACATATAAACTGACAGCGACTCCGGAAATGGTTGAGGCGCTGGCGATTCCTGAGGGAACGGATAATTCTGATGCACAGATGCCGGTGACAGGCGCCGATAATGGTTTATCGCTTGCAATGATGCGCGGTCTTGATGCAGATGATCCGGCATGGGACGATTTACTTAATCAGATGACGCCGGAGGAAATGTATAATCTTGTGCGTGTCGGTGGTTATCAGACGCAGGCTGTAAACTCTGTCAGCGCACCGTCAACAATATGTGTCGACGGCCCGGCTTTTGTCGGAAATGCGGGAACGACAGGCGTGACACGTCCGGAAAAAACATACGCGTGGTGTTCAGAGATTGTTATTTCCTCAACATGGAATGAAGAAATGGCTGCTAATATGGGACGCCTTATCGGTGAGGATTGTCTTGCACAGGGCGACTTAAATTTTGCCGGCTGGTATGCACCTGCAATGAATATTCACAGAACAGCATTTTCAGGCCGTAACTTTGAATACTATTCAGAGGATGGTTATTTATCGGGACAGTTCGGAAAAGCGACAGTGAATGGCGCTCGTGAAAAAGGTGTTATTACATTTGTAAAGCATTTTGCATTAAACGATCAGGAAACGAACCGTTCAGGTATGAGTACATTTGCAAATGAGCAGTCAATCCGCGAGATTTATTTAAAGGCATTTGAGCCGGGAATTACAGATGAAAATGGTACACTTGGTATAATGGCCAGCATGAACCGTATCGGCTTTAAATGGTCGGGAAACCATGCCGGACTGATGACAAATGTCGTGCGTGACGAGTGGGGCTATGACGGTATTATTATTACAGATCAGGCGTCGTTCCCTGAGGCTTTCCCGGCGCTCGCAATCCGCGGCGGTCTTGAAGGCGGTACAGATTTATACTTAAATTCAGGTGCAGATAACTGGCCGATTGACGGCTACAAGGATAATCCTACAGTTATGACACAGCTTCGCACAGCCTCAAAACACATTTTGTATGCTGTTGCCAATAGTTTTGCGATGAATGGTATTTCATCCACATCGAATGTTGTTACAGTCATGCCGCTGTGGCAGAAATGGCTTGTTGCCGCAGATATTATTCTCGGTGTTTTAGCAGTTGCAGGCGTCATTGTCATTGTGCGCAAAACACAGTGGAAAAAAACAAAACAGTAATGATTCAAAGAGGTGAGTGATGAAGCATCAGGAATTAATTGATAAAATGTCATTGGAAGAAAAAGCCGCGTTTTTAAGCGGGAAAAATGTCTGGCAGACAAGAGATTTTCCGGGGCTTAATATTCCCTCTGTATTTATGGCCGATGGTCCTCACGGTATCCGAAGACAGGCGGGGGCCGGGGACCATTTGGGACTTAATGCCTCGCTTGAAGCAACGTGCTATCCGACGGCTGCGGCAATGGCAAATAGCTGGGATACTGAATTGGGCGAACGAATTGGACAGGCATTAGGTCAGGAGGCAGCATCTCAAAATGTCAATATTCTTTTAGGACCGGGTTTAAATATTAAACGAAGTCCGCTCTGTGGCCGCAATTTTGAATATTTTTCCGAAGATCCGTATTTGGCGGGCAAAATGGCGGCGGCCTATGTGCGAGGGATTCAGAGTCAGGGCGTTTATGCCTGTCCGAAACATTTTGCAGTCAACAGTCAGGAGCTTCGTCGTATGGCGATGAATTCCGTCTTAGACGAGAGAACTCTGAGAGAAATTTATTTGACAGGGTTTGAAATTGCCGTGAAAGAAGGCAATGCAAAGGCCATGATGACAAGCTACAATGAAGTCAACGGCATTTATTCCAATGAAAACAAACATTTGCTCGTAGATATTTTAAGAAATGAATGGCAGTTTGATGGTATTGTCATTACAGACTGGGGCGCTTCCAATGACCATGCAAAAGGTGTGAAGATGCGCTCAAATCTTGAAATGCCGGCAGCAGGGCTGGATTCGGCAAGAGAAATTGTTGATGCTGTCAGAGAAAAAAGGCTGACGGTGGAGGAACTGGATTTATGCGTCGATGACTTACTTGATGCAGTATTAAAGCTTTCAGAAGCTTCAGCCAATGCTGCGGAAAGCTTTAATACAGAGGCACATCATAAGTTGGCGCAGGAAGCAGCTGCACAGAGTGCAGTGCTTTTAAAAAATGACAATGCCATTCTTCCCTTAAAAAAGGGAACAAGGGTTGCGTTGATTGGCGATTTTGCGATAACTCCCCGATATCAGGGCGCCGGTTCATCAATGGTTAATCCGACAAAAATAGAATCTGTGGCGGAGCGTATTGCTGAAGTCAAATTGGAGCTTGCAGGTATCAATGCCGGTTATGAGAGAACAGGCGGCATTAATGAGGCCGTGAAAAAAGAAGCACTTGCACTGGCAAAGACGGCAGATGTCGTCATCTATTGTTTCGGACTTGATGAGCTGAGCGAGTCAGAGGGTATGGACCGGTCGCATATGCGGATTCCCGAAAATCAGATAGAGCTTTTGCAGGCCATTGCAGGTGTAAATCCGAACATTGTCGGTGTATTAAGCGGCGGCGCTGCCATTGAAATGCCGTGGGAAAATTGTTTGAAAGCTATTTTGCACAGCTATCTTTCAGGGCAGGCAGGCGCGGGTGCAGTGGTTGATATTCTGACGGGACAGGTGAATCCGTCAGGAAAATTGGCGGAAACTTATCCGATGTGCCATGAGGACACACCGGCGCTGAAAAATTTTCCGAGCAGACAGCGGACGGCTGAATACAGAGAGGGCATTTACGTCGGCTACCGTTATTATGATACAGCCGGCGTGCAGGTGCGATATCCGTTTGGCTATGGGCTCTCCTATACAGAATTTGAATACAGCCATTTTAAGGTGTCACCAAACGGCGTAAGCTTTAAATTAAAGAATACAGGCACATATCCGGGTGCAGAAGTTGTACAGATGTATGTGTCGATGGCAGATGCCCGGATTTTCCGTCCGAAAAAGGAACTTAAAGGATTTAAAAAAGTATTTTTGAATCCGGGCGAAGAAAAAAGTGTTGAAATAGCTTTTGATGATAAAACATTCCGGGTGTGGAATGTGAAAACAAATCGATGGGAAACTGAGGGCGGCATCTATCAGATTCTTATCGGTGCAAGCAGTGCAGATATAAGACTTTCCGGTGAAATGACGGTTGAGGCAGCGATGACGGTCTGCCCGTATGACAGAGAAAAATTGCCTTCATACTATTCCGGGAAAATACAAAATGTCGGTGACAATGAATTTGCAGACTTACTCGGACAGCCGATACCTTCGGGCAGCTGGTCGGGAAACTTGACAGAAAATGATGCCATATGTCAGATGTATTATGCTAAAAGCCGGCTGGCACGTTTTATTTACCGCTGTCTGACGGCAGCCCAAAAGCGCAGTGAGGCCAAAGGTAAGCCGGATCTGAATATTTTATTTATTTACAATATGCCGTTTCGGGGTATTGCAAAGATGACCGGCGGTATGGTAAGTATGGAAATGGTCCGGGGCATGGTCATGGCTGTCAACGGTCATTTGCTTAAAGGCGTTGGGAAAATGATAAAAGGTTATTTTGCCAATATTAAGGCAAACAAGTCATACGAAAGAAAACTTTCGGAAAAGCAGACTGGAAAATGAGGTATATAAAATATGAATCATTTAAAGGATATATGGAAGGGCTTTGAAGGTAAGCATCCGAAGTTGGCGAAATGGCTTTATCAGATTGCGTTTTTCTTTGTATTCAGTATGGGGGTAACAATTATTCAGTACCTGTTTTTCACGTTCATGCCGGGGATTCTCGGTATGGAATTGGCCGCAGCAGAATTTATGTGGCCAAAGGTACCGATGAAGCTTTTTGGTGTTGAGTTTACATGGAGTCTTTTGGGCTATAATGTGATTTACGATGCATCGGGCGCTGTTGTGATCGGCGGCGGCCTCGGTTATTTTATAAGCTACGAGGTTGGCTCTTTTGTGGCGCAGTGCATAAACTTCCCGCTGCAGCGAAACATTACGTTTAAAAGTCATGGCAATGCGGCCTATCAGGCAATGTGGTATTTTATTGCGTGGATAATCATTTCGCTTGTATGCAACGGTTTTAACAATCTTTGGATGCCGGTTGCATCAGCTTATGTGCCTCCGGCAGTTTACAACATTTTAGTGACCTTCGTGACAGGCGGGGTGTCCATGATCATATTCTTTTTTGTCTTTAAAATTATCTTTCCGGAAGGGGAAAAAAAGAGCTGAAGGAAGCGCTTGTGCGCTTCTTTTCGGCTCTTTTAATATTAAGATGTTCATATATTTTCACAGAATCAAGTTTTAAAATATGTTTCATAAGAATCAATCCCTTCCTGTTGTCTGTTTAAATTATATTAGCAGCATAAAGAAAATACACTTACAGTTTTGAAAGCTTCTTAAAATCATAATAAAAGCGGATAAGGCTTTGCGCCTCACCCGCTTTTAAAATTATTCGTGTCTTAATGCTTCGATTGGATTTAATTTTGATGCCTTGATGGATGGCAGCAGTCCGAAAATAATTCCGATTACAACGGAGAAAATAACGGAAGCAGCGATGGCCGGTATGCTGATGGCAACCGGCGTTGCCGAAATGGACGATATGACTTTGGCAAGAATAATGCCGACGATAACGCCCAACAGTCCGCCGAGGCTTGTAAGTACAGCGGCCTCAGTGAGAAATTGTCCGAGGATAATGCTGTTTCTTGCACCGATGGCTTTTTTCAGACCGATTTCTCTTGTACGCTCAGTAACGGATACGAGCATGATATTCATAACGCCGATACCGCCCACAAGCAGAGAAATACTTGCAATCCATATGAGCTGCTGGTTTGTAGACTGGCTTAAATTCTGAAGATTTTTAGCCTTTTCTAAAATATCTTTTGATTTATATTTCAGTGTATTTGTATTACTGCTGTCATCAGATGATGCACTTGCACTATCAATTGCAATACTGCCGCCGCCGATGGTGCCGCCGGAGTTTGAAGGATTATCTGTCTGGACAATTGTGGCATTTAAAATGTCAGCAACCTTTTGTCCGGCGCTGCTCATATCATCTGTGGAAGCAGCCTTAAAAACAATGTTTTCCGGTTCGTCAAAGCTGTAGATAACCGGCCATGTGTCTCTCGGAATATAAATCGTACTTGATGTATCGCCCATATAATTTTGATAATCTTCCATAGAATTAATGACCGGTTTAAATGCGTTGGACTGTTCAAGGACGCCGATAACAATAAATGGCTCGCCCTGAATTTCAATGGTCTTACCAACAGGTTCCGTATCCGGGAATAATTCGGAAGCAGCAGCACTGTCAATCAGCGCCACCTTTTTAAAATATTTAAAATCATTTTGGACAAAACCGCGTCCTTTTCTTAAAATGAAGCCGCAAGTATCCAGATAATTGCTGTCAACGCCTAAAATGGAGCAGCTCTGAAGCTGAGTTGCTTTGTAAAAAACAGAACTGCTATATCTTCTGCGAAGAAAGCGGGAAGCATTTTCAACAGTAGGAATGTCCAAAATACTTTGGAGTGTTTCGTCGGAAACTGTAGGAACACCGGCCGGCGGTCCCATATACTCGGCATCATATTCACCGTCGCCCTGATAGAGACTGACAGTTACTGTGTTATTGCCGGAACCGATAAGATTTTCTTTAATTTGTTCGTTTGTTCCTTTAATCGTAGAAACAATGGCAATAATTGAGCCGATACCGATGATAATGCCGAGCATTGTAAGGAATGAGCGCATCTTGTGTGACCATATCCCTTGAAATGAAAGTCTTATATTTTCTAACATGGTGCGCGCCTCCTAATACATAATATTTTCTAAGCTGCCTTCTTTTGTCTTGACGCCGTCTTTGAGCGTCTTTCCATAAGGGAAGGCAATGTAGTCTTCCATAGACAGCCCTTCTTTAATTTCAATATATGAGCCGTAAATACTTCTTCCGGTGACAACCGGCTGCTTTTTCAGACGTTCGTTTTCGTCGCGCACATAAACGTAGGAAGAACCGTCATCATCCTGACGGATATAGGCTTTGAGAATGAAAAGGTCATCGCTGAATCCGTCCGGGGAAGTATTGCTCATGGACAGGCTGACATATTCACCGTTTGTAAGTCCGTCGGCATTTTCAATGTAAGCCTTAAAAGGGTAGTAGGAAACATTCGAATTTTCCGAATAGCCCATCTGATTTTCTGTCGGATAATTTGAAATTTCAGTGATTTCAGCAGTAAACATCGCGCCGCTCATATAGGAATTGGCGTTAATCTGCTGGCCGACAGTAATGGACGGAAGCTGCAGTTCATTAATTGTGCCGGTAAGATACAGGCCTTCTTCACTTTGAACAACAATAAAAGGTGCGCCCTTTTCAATGCCGTTGTTTTCAGCTGTCGGATCGACGGCGGTTTTAACGATGCCGTTGACGCTGCTTGTGATGACAGCCGCATCAAGATCCTTCTGAAGCTTGGTCATATCAAGCTCAGCCTGCTTGCGGGTTGTTTTAAGTTTGGCAATTTCCTGTTCTTTTTCAGTGACAAGCTGCTTAATCTCCTCCGGCGTATAGACAGGTCCGTCGCTGCCGCCCGGAATGTCGCCGCCACCGCCCGGAATGTCGCCGCCGTCACTTTCGTCAGTTTCATCGGTTTCATCGGTTTCATTTGTTTCCGGCGGTAATGTTTCGTCGGGAAGTTTGTTGAAATCTCCGTTTTTGATGTAATCGCCGATGGTTGTTGTATCAATTTTACTTTCATCCGGTGCACTGAGCTTATTGCCGTCAAGAATGAAATCAGCATTGTCTTTCATCTTGAGGATGACAGTTAAGGCCGGCTGTCCGTCGCTGCCATCTGACGGAGGCACGGCGAGAAGCTTTTTAATAAAGCCGGCAGTGATTGTCATCTCCGGCGAGCAGTAAACATAGTTTTTGCCGCTGATATTTAAAATGTCAGTTTTTTCATTGAGTTCGCCGCTTGACGGATAAGTGTCAAGCCGCCGGTTATTTCGCATAAACCGGCTAAGCCTTGTCGGGATTTCATCGGCTGTCGGCGCTTTAAGAAGCTTTCCGTTTAATGTAATACCAGTGCCGCTGTCTGCTATTTTTAAAATAACAGTGATGGCATTTTCAGGTTTCTGATTTTCTCCATTTTCATCACAACCGCGGATTTTGTTAATAAATGCCGGTGTAATAATTGTATTTTCATCACACATAATTTCGTAGACATCATTAAGCGGTTTGCCTTCAGTGTCAAAATCAAGCTGGCTTTCAGGCGCATCCTCCGGTGTTACAGGAGAAGTTTCGCTTTCAGAAGGATTTTCTGTGACTTTAATGCCTGGGCGTGTGAGCGGATCGCGGAGGCCGCTTTCATTTGATTCAAAAGTATTTGGCGTTGTGCCTGTATCGACAGGGGTTTTATTTTCTTTAATCTGTTTAATCTGTTCCTGAATATCCTGAATTTGCAAATCTATTTTCTGAAGGGATATACGTTTGTCTTCAAGGTCAAGCTCAGAAAGTGTTGTATCAAAGGCCACAAGTTTATCACCAATGGATACTTTATCGCCTTCTTTAACATAGATTTTTTTAATAACCTGTTTTTCCTCTAAGGTGATTTGCTGTGAAACATTGGAGGTGACATAGCCCTCAGAGGATGAGTTTTCCCAATATTGCGTGGAGAGGGAGGATACTGGAAGTACATCAATGACTGTTTTTGAGTCGTTGTATTTCATCACGCCGTAAATGCTGCCGCCAATGAGGGCAACAGATAAGACGCAGCAGACAGGAATTACAATTTGCTTTTTCATGCTTCGCCCTCCTTTGCGTGAAGTGGATGTTCCTTCGTAAAAATTTCGCCGTCCTTAATTAAAAGTACACGTTTGGCGTAGCTTGCGATATCACTGTCATGGGTAATCATCACAATTGTAACGCCTTCGTCATTGAGACTTTGGAATAAATCCATAACTTGCTTGCCTGATTTTGAATCAAGGGCACCGGTCGGCTCGTCGGCGAGAAGAATTTTCGGGTTGTTGACAATCGCCCTTGCAATGGCGACGCGCTGTTTTTGTCCGCCGGAAAGCTGAGTCGGTTTAAAATCAACACGGTCTGCAAGGCCGACGCGCTCAAGTGCCTTAAGCGCCAGTTCTTTCCGGTGTTTTTTATCAATACCTGCATAGCTTAATGGCAGAGAGACATTTTCAAGGGCACTCTGCCTCGGAAGAAGATGGAAGCTTTGGAAGACAAAGCCAATACTGTTTAGACGAACATCGGACATTGCTTTATCTTTATACTGGAGAACATCTTCGCCGTCAAGTAAAAAAGTACCGGATGTCGGCCGGTCAAGACAGCCGATAATATTCATTAATGTTGTTTTTCCTGAGCCTGACGGTCCCATAATGGCAAGATATTCGCCTTTTTCGACGCTTAAGGATACATCCTTAAGAACGGGGACACTAAGCTTGCCCTGATCATAATTTTTATAAATATTTTTTAATTCAAGTATCATGTTCAAACCTCCGTGCCGACTTATTGCCCGCCGGCTGTTTCAGTCACGGAAATGCCGTTTGCAGAATCGGCACCTCCAATGACGGCTTCGCTGCCGCCAGTAATTTCGCCGTTACCACCGTCAATGATTTCGCCGTTGCCGCCGTCAATGATTTCGCTGTTGCCGCCGTCGGTAATTTCGCCGTCACCGCCGTCAATGATTTCGCCGTTGCCGCCGTCGGTAATTTCACCGTTGCCGCCGTCAATGATTTCGCCGCCGCCATCGTCGATGATTTCACCGTCGCCCATATTTATATCGCCGTCGGTCGTTTCCTGATAGTCGGCTTTTGATATATCGGTTGTACAGTTTAAGCCATCTTCAAAAGAAGCCATCGGCCATGCAATATAATCTTCTTCGGTGAGACCGGACACAATTTGGTATTCGGCAAGTTCGGAATTATAATCTCCAAGGACAATTTCACGTTTTTCAAGACGGTTTTTATCGTTTTTCACCCATGCATAGGCTGTATTGCCATCAATGACAAAATAGCCTTCCATGAGCCACAGGCCTTCTTTTTTTTCAGACTGTCCGGCATTTGGCTCAAGATAAACATGCTGACCGAGAATTAAATCGGCTGATGTATCATCAAGTTCTACATAAAAATTATAATTACTGGAGGATTCACCTCCGGACGGGCCGTAAACAACATTATTGTTATCAGTTGCCGGTTCAGTTTCTACTTTTGAAATGGTGCCGGTCCAAGTTTTTGCTTCGTCGAGACGTGAATGAATAATCATAGGCTGTCCTTCAGAAAGAGAACGTACATTTTGTTCATTTGCTGTACCTTTAATGCGGTAATTTCCTGTCGCAATAATTGTCATAAAAGGTGCGCTGTTTCCGAAATTATCTGTACCTTCAGGGTTGATGGACTTTACGGCACCGGCAATTTCGCTTGTCACAGTGGCATTGTTTAATGAAGCGCGAATTTGTTCGATTTCAGCCTGTTTACTCTTTTTATTATATTCCGCACGGCGTGCGTCATTTTGCAGTGACTGTATCTGCGTCGTATAAGAAAGCTGCTCGGACTGGGGTGCGTTGGCTTTTTCCTTTTCTGTCTGGGCAATCTGTGTATAAAGCGCATTAATATCATTTGTCAGTCCTTCAAGATCAAGCTGAGCCTGGCTGAGCTTTAGCGAAATTTCATCAGTATCATATGTAAAGAGTGGTGTTCCTGCTTTAACTTCCTCGCCTTCTTTGACAAGAATCTCTTTGACTGTTTTATCACTGCTTTTTTGGATTTCAAGTGTTTCCTGCGGATCAACAACGCCTGTAAAGCGGTTTAATACACCATAGTTATTGCCGGTGCCTGTTAAGGCGGCAACGGATTCAACGTAGACCGTCCCTTTGGATTTGTCGGCGCCGCTTTGACGAAAAACAGTAAAATACAAAATAAGAGCGGCTGCAGCGATAGCTGCTGCAATCGCAGAACTAATAATAATAACTTTTTTCTTTTTTGTCATTTAAACATCCTCCCAAATAAACTTTATATCTATTATAACATGAAAAAAACTTAAAATAAGAATAAGTCATTGTAAAAATCTTACGATTTTATTAATAAAATTGAGGTTTGCCGATGTGTTTGTGTTTATGCGTCAAGAGGCTGTCACGAATTTTTTGTGACACGCTGACGTTTCCTATTCGAGCCGTGCGCTTATTGTTGGCAGTCGCGCAAATT
>OLGO01002210.1_pt1 | contig 10464 bp, 7 predicted proteins | sample 1605861 | NCBI WGS metagenome assembly OLGO01 (sample SAMN03283253) | human gut metagenome | biome: human-associated habitat; material: feces | host: Homo sapiens | place: USA | collected 2013
GGTGACGTCGTACGCCGGCTTGATCTTATCCAGAGTGGTAAAGATTTTCGGCATAGGATCTCCTCCATACTCTTATAAAAAGCCCGGCGGGTCTGCGGGCGTATCCCGTAGTCCCCGCCGGGCTATGTACTACTTCAGGATAAAGGCGCTTTTATCAGGCCTTCATATCCAGCAGCTGCTGATACAGCTCAGCCTGATCCGAGGTGTTCTCGCTGATGACCTTAGCGCAAGCCTCCTGCCAGGGAGCCTTATCGGGGACATCGATGACGTTGCAGCCGGAAGACTTCAGCTCGTCGAGGACCTTGTTCTCAGCGGTCTCGGACAGGTCAGCGTTGAAGGCCTGCGTATCCGCAGCAGCCTCCATGACGGCAGCCTGCTGGTTCTCGGTCAGCTTGTTCCAGGCATTGTCGGTGATGACAGCCTGCACAGCGCCCAGAGTATGGCCGTCGAGGATCAGGTTGTTAGCGACCTCGGGGAAGGCGTTGGACTTGTAGTTTGCGATGGGCTGCTCAGCGCCATCGACAACACCGGTCTGCAGTGCGCTGTACAGCTCGCCGAAGGAGACGACGGTGGGGTTAGCGCCCAGACCCTCGACCATGCCGTTCATGACGGGGTCGTTGGACACGCGCAGCTTCAGGCCCTTGAAATCAGCGATGCCGGAAACGGGCTTGACCGTGAAGAAGTGACGGAAGCCCTCCTCGCCGTAGAAGATGCCACGAACGGGCAGGCCCAGCTCCTGGGGCTCGTTCAGGAACTCAGGTGCCAGCTCGCTGTTGGCGAAGTTCCAGAAGTGTGCGCGGTTCTCGAAGGTGAAGGGGATGGACAGCAGCTTGGACTTGTTGCAGCCATAGCTGGTCAGTGCGAAAGCGGAGATACGGCTCATATCGATGGAGGTAGAACCGCCCAGAATTGCGTCCAGAACGTCGTTCTCAGAACCCAGAACGCCGGAAGCCTGCACGTCGATGACGACGGAACCGCCGGTCAGCTCCTCGACCTTCTCCTTGAAGTGGGTAGCGGTCTGACCAACGATGGTATCCAGCGGGTTGACCTCGGCGTAGACCAGAGTCACCTTGGGATCGTTTGCAGCAGCAGTAGCATCACCAGCAGCAGAAGCTGCGGTGGAAGAAGCTGCGGTAGAGGTGGAAGCAGCAGCAGAATTGCTGGAGCCACCACATGCGGTCAGAGCCAGAGCAGCGGCGGAAACACCGGCTGCTGCCAGAAAGCTGCGACGAGTGATCTTTTTCATAATAAATCGTCCTCCTTAAATCTCCCGAACAGCACGGTCTGCACAGGACCCGCATGCCGTTCATTTACTGTACACACTTTAGCAAATTTTTTTAAACGAAACAAGGGCTTTCAAAAAATGTCCTGTTTTTTGAAAAAATGTCAGAATTTCTTTTGTGAAAAATGCCAAGTGCTTTGCTTTTTGTTTGTGCACCTTCGCCTAACAGATGGATACATTTCTGTATTCCAGATAGAAGCAAAGCGCTGGATGCCCTTCCCTTTGGGGTTCAGAGCACACAGCGCTTTGCCGGTTCTTTATTCTGTTTTCCTGATTTCTTTGCCCATCTTTTCCGGGCTTTGCTGTGGGGCTTATGCCTGCCGGATGCGGGCGATCAATTCGCCCTGCTGGGCAAACCGATCATACATCGGCTGCACAGCAGCACGGAACCTTGCCTTTTCTTCTTCGTCCAGCTCTGTCACCTCAATGCCTGCTGCACGCAGATCACTTTCCGATTCCGCCTCCTGCTGCGCCCAGAGCCTGCGCTCCACCTTGGCGCTCTCCCGGGCACACAGGCGGATGATCTCCGGGTAGCGCTCGTCCAGTGCGGCCAGTTTTTCCATCACAGCAGGGCTTGCAAGCTGCACCTCCGGCACGCGGGTATGCTCATCCTTTAAAAAGTAAGGTGCCACCTCGTAGTGACCCATGGCTTCGTAGCTGGGCCAGTTGTTCTCTGCGCCATCGATCTCACCGTTGTGCAGGGCGGCATACACCTTGCTGTACACTACCTTTACCGGCTTTGCGCCGAGGTCGGTGATCATTTCGCTCATCATGTCCGATTCCTGCACGCGGATGGTCAGGCCCTGCAGATCTGCAAGGCCTGTCACCTTCTGTCGGGTGTAGATGCTGCGCACACCGGCATCGAACCAGGAAAGGCCGGTCAGCTCCAGCGACTCCAGCGTGGAGAGGAACTCGTCGCCGATGGTCCCATCCAGCACGCGCCACATCTGGTCAGCGTCGGTGTAAAGGTACGGCAGCTGCAAAACGCTCAGCGCCGGCTCGTACTCTGCCAGCTGGCTGAGGGACACGCGGGAGAAATCAATGCCGCCGAACTGCATCTGCTGGATCACGCTCTGCTCCGCGCCCAGTTCTCCCCCGCTGTACACCAGCACTTTCACGCGGCCATCGGTGCGCTGGGCCACAAGATCCGCAAAGGCCAGCGCCGCCTGCGTAGTAGGATAATCCTTCGGCTGGTTCTCCGCATAGCGCAGGATCAGCTCTGCCCCCTGTTGCTCCTGCACCGGCTGATGGCCGCAGCCCGCCACCGGCAGTGCCAGCACGGCTGCGCCAAACAGGGCGGTCAGCATCTGGCGGCGGGTCACAGGCGGGCCTCCCGTGCAGCCTTGGCCGCTTCCCTGCGGTACTGGGTGGGGGTCATGCCGGTGCGTTTTTTAAAGGTGCGGGCAAAATAGCTGGAATCCTCGTAGCCCACCATGGAAGCTACCTCTGCTGCCGAACGGAACGGGTCGGTGAGCAGCTCCTTGGCAGCGTTGATCCGCAGCTCGGTCAGGCAGTCCAGAAAGTTCATCTTCTGGTACTTCTTGAACTGTGCCGAGAGATACGCCGGGCTGATATGCAGGATCTCGCTCACACTGTCCAGCGAGAGGTCGAACATATAGTTATCCTCCATATACTTGCGCACATGGGCCATGACCAGTGCATTGCGGTCGTTCTCCCCTGCTTCGGCGGCTTCATCCTCCGGGTCAGCTTCCGGCTCCGGTTCCACCGGAGCCAGCTCTGCAAGGCGGCGGCCCGCCTCGATCTGACGGATGGCCTTGCGGATGGAAGCTTCCACTTCGTCCGGGTTCACCGGCTTGAGCAGATAATCGCAGGCACCCAGATGCATGGCCTCGTGGGCGTACTGGAACAGACTGTAGGCCGTAACAAAGATCACCTTGCACTCCGGGCGCTGTTCCAGCACGGCGCGGGCTGCATCCAGACCGTTCATACCGGGCATCTCAATGTCCATCAGGATCAGGTCTGCGCCCCACAGCACCGCCGTATCCGCTGCCTTGCGGCCGTTCTCGGCAGTCTCGATGGTCACTTCGTGCTCAAAGCGGCGGGCCACGATGTCCGCCAGCGTTTCCCGTTCCAGTGCTTCATCATCCGCGATCAACAGACGAATCATTCCTCAAACTCCTCCTCATTCTCCACCAATGGCAGATACAGCACCACCGCCGTACCGCGTCCCGGATGGGACCGTATCACAAAGCGGCTGTTCCGATCCAGCAGACGCAGGCGGGCCGCAACATTATAAATGCCGATATGCTCCCAGCGCTCACCGGGCTGACTGAGCGCCCCGCGCAGCTGTCGTAATTGATCCAGCTGGATGCCCACGCCGTTATCCACCACGCGGATGCACAGCAGTCCCTTCTCCCGCAGAGGGTTCACGCGGATGCGCACCACACCGCCCTCCTCTTTGGGGCAGATGCCGTGCTTGAAGGCATTTTCCACAACGGGCTGTAAAATAAAGGACGGCACCATGGTCTCGGTAAGATCCAGCGAATCGGAAATGCGCCACTCCATACGCACCCGCTCACCAAAGCGGACGTGGTAGATGGAGTAATATTCATCCACGATGCGCACCTCACGGGAGAGCGGCACCTGTTCATCGTTGCTCATCAGGCTGTAGCGCAGCAGGTGCGAAAGCGCCATGATGAGCGCCTGCGTACGGTAGGCCGTCTCGGTGCCGGCGGTCTGCTGGATCACATTCAGGGTGTTGAACAGAAAGTGCGGGTCGATCTGGCTGCGCAGCTGCTGCAGCCGGCTGCGCTCCATGCGGTTCTGCAGCTCCAGTGCTTCGGTCTTCTGGCGGTGCAGCTCCCGCTCGATCTCGTTTTTCTCCTGCAGGGTGGTCACCTGCTGGGCCATGGAGTGCTTCATGATGTTGAAGGACTCGGCCAGCTGAGCGATCTCCGGCTGCTTGGGCAGCGGGATGTCCGGGGTGTCGAACTCACTTTTGCCAATGGCGCGGGAGGCAGCGATCATCTGCTGCACCGGCGTGAGCAGACGCATGACCATCAAACCGGTAACGCAGCCCAGCGCCACGCACAGCGCCACCACCACCGTCTGCAGCATGGTGATGCGCTCGTTCAGGACCGAGATGGTGGTGTAGGTGGTCTGGGAATCCTGAATGGCGGTTTCCAGCAATTGCAGGGTGTACTGGCTCAGGTAATCGCCGCAGGGCACCACCTTTGCATAATACAGCTGGGAAGCTGCGGCATCGTTGCCGCTGAGCAGGTCGTTTTCCAGCTCATCCAGCAGGCCGGTGTAGGTCTGATAGACCGTATCCACTGCGCTGTAGAGCACCCACTGCTCATCGCTGACGCTTTCCAGACTGTTCAGGCTGGTACCGATGCGCCAGAGCCATGCGTTGCAGGTGGAAGATGCCGACTGCAGCCGGTCAATGATCTCCTCCGGCTCGCTGTTCTCCCAGCGGTAGTTCTCCAGCACGGAGATAGAGCTTTCCACACCGCCCTGAAAGCGGCTGATGGCGTTGAAGCAGCCCATCTGCGCGTCCTGTACTGCCTGCACTGCTCTGGACTGGTAGCCATTGAGCGTGAGCTGCATGGCAAAGGCCGCAAAAAATGCTGCCAGACACAAGCCCATGCGCTGCTTGAGGGTGATCTGCCGCTTGCGGTGCTGCAAAGTCTGCCGCCTCCTTTCGTTTGGTGACGATTTATTGTACCACGCTTTGGGCCGGATTGGCAAGGTTTGCATGTTTTTCTCTTGCCTAAACCGCGCAATTGTGGTACGATGCCTATAAATATAAAGGAGGCGACTTTATGTCCCAGACCATCTCCGTTTCCACCACCATGGGTGAGCAGGGCTTCCGCGATTTTGCCGTGTTCGATGCATTCCATCACCGCAAAGCATGGCTGCGTCCCGCTGTTTTTGCCGCCATCATGCTGGCTTTTGCCGCCGTCTGCCTTTCGCAGCTGGGCAAGCGCCCGGGTGCCGGGCTGCTGGCTGCTGTGCTTGCCATTGTGGGCATCGGCCTGCCGGTGAGCTACTTTTACTCGTTCTTCCGCAGCGTTTCCCGGCAGATCAAACAGATGCACCTGCCGCGTGCCTTCTACCGTGTGGAGCTGGCCGACACCGGCATTGCTGTGTGGATGTACGGCCAGCAGGACAAGCCCGAACCCACCAGCCGCCACGCATGGGACAGCTTTTACTGCGCCTACCGCACGGACAATGCGGTGTACCTCTACGTTGAAAAAGAGAAAGCTTACTTACTGAACGACCGCATGGAAGTGGTGTGGAAGTTTTTGGCCGGCATCCTGCCCAAAGAAAAGCTGCACGACTGCAGAAAAGGTTAAACCCAAAAAATATGCACACGCAAAAAAAGAACTGCCGACATTTCGTTCAGCAGTTCTTTTCTTTTATAAAGACCCACGCTGCGGCAAAGCAAAGCGCAGCGCGGGTGCGAAGATAGCTTATGTTATTGCGTCAACCGATCAGCGGGCAAGCGTATACTTGTGCAGAGTCTTGCGCACAGCGCCGGGGCCTGCAAACAGCTCCTTGGCCATTGCCTCGATCTTCTCGCCCAGACCAACGGCATACAGATCCACGCCGAACACGTCAACACGGCTGTACAGCTTCTTCAGGCAGCTGAAGTCCTGCTCGCCTTCCTTGACCTCCAGCGGAGCAACGATGGCCTGAAGCTCAGCCAGCAGCGGATCGGTGGAAGGCTCAAAAGCCTGACCGTTGTCATCGATGCCCTTCAGGTAGCGGGCATAGCCTGCCAGCACCAGCGGGATCAGGATCAGGTTGCTCTTGTCCAGACCGCGTGCCTCGTAGGCCTTGATGGTCTCACCAAAGCGGATGGCCAGCTTCTGGGAGGTATCGGTAGCGATACGCTGGGGAGCATCCGGCATGAAGGGGTTGGGCAGGCGGCGGTTGATGACAGCACCGATGAACTCGTAGGGGTTCAGAACGCCGGGATCAACGACCACAGGCATGGCCTCGATATAGCCGATCTTCTGGATGAAGGCACGCAGGTCTTCATCGGCCATCTCGGCGGAGATGAGGGTGTAGCCCAGCATGCAGCCATAGATGGACATGGCAGTGTGCAGCGGGTTCAGGCAGGTGCACACCTTCATCTTCTCGATCTTGTCCACGGTCTCGCGGTCGCAGTACAGCACACCGCCCAGCTCCAGCGGAGGACGACCGTTGGTGTAGTGATCCTCGATGCACAGGTACTGGGTCTCTTCGGCGTTGACGAAGGGAGCGGTAAAGGTGTGCTTCTCGGTGACGATGGTGTAGTTGTCCTCAAAGCCGTCGTCGGCCAGCATCTGCTGGACCTTGGCATCCGGGCGCGGGGTGATCTTGTCGATCATGCTCCACGGGAAGGTGATCTTGGTCTCGTCCTGCACATAGGCCAGGAACTCGGCGGGCACCAGACCCTGCTCCACCCACTTGGCAGCATAGGCGTGGACAGCGTTCTTGACCTTATCGCCGTTGTGGGAGCAGTTATCCATGCTCTGGACGGTCAGGGGCAGCTTGCCGGCCTTGAAGCGTTCGTACAGCAGAGCAGTGACCTTGCCCATGGCCAGCACGGGGGTCAGGCCGCGCTCCAGATCAGCAGGAGCAACGCCGTAGCCCTTCTCAGTGATGGTGAAGGAGATCATCTGCAGGCTGGGGTTCTGGAAGATCTCCACCAGACGTGCCCAGTCCTCGCCGAAGGAGTAGTCAGCCTTCAGGCTCTCGGTAACGGAAGCCACCACCTTCTTCTCGATCTCGCCGGTGGACTTCAGGCAGACCAGCAGGCTCATATTGTCGTAGGGACGATAAGCCTTGTCGATGATCTCGTAGTCAAAGCTCTCGGCCACGATGACACCGCGGTCATACTTGCCGGTGTTCAGCGCATCGTTCAGGATGGCAGCCGGGAATGCACGGAAGATATTGCCTGCGCCGAAGTGCACCCAGGTGGGTTCGGCGTGGGTCTTGGCCTTGACAGCCTCGATATCGAATTTGGGCAGCTCATAACCCTTCTCTGCCCACTCGGCGGACAGATTGCCGTTTTTGATCTCAGACAGCTTCATATTTATCAGCCCTTCTTTTTCTCTTCATCCAGACGATCCAGCAGATCCCAGACACCCAGCATGTACTGAACGCCCAGAGCACGGTCATACTTGCCGTAACCGGGGCGGCAGTTGCCGGGGCCTTCCTCCCACAGCTGACGGCCGTGGTCGGGACGGATGTAGCCTTCAAAGCCGCAGTCATGGTAAGCACGCAGCACCTCGATGATGCCGGTCTCGCCGCAGCAGTCGCGGTGAGCAGCCTCGGAGAAGTCGCCGTTGGGGAAGTGGTGGATGTTGCGGATGTGACCAAAGGCAATGCGGTCGCAGTGCTTGCGCACGATCTCGGCACAGTTGTTGTTGGGGTTTGCGTTCAGGCTGCCGGTGCACAGGGTCAGGCAGTTGTACGGATCATCCACCATGCTCAGGAAGCGGTCGATGCTCTGGGCATCCACCAGCAGACGGGGCAGGCCGAAGATATCCCAAGGGGGATCATCCTGATGGATAGCCATTTTGATGCCGCACTCATGGCAGGTGGGCATCAGTGCTTCCAGGAAGTACTTCAGGTTTTCCCACAGCTTTTCCTTGGTGACAGGGGCGTAAGCCTTGAACAGCTCGTCCAGCTTTGCCATGCGCTCCGGCTCCCAGCCGGGGAAGGTCATGTTATACTTCTCAGTGAAGGACATGATGTACTCAGCCATAGCCTTGTAATCGCCCTTGATCTTATCCTTCTCATAGAACAGTGCAGTGGAGCCGTCGCCCACGGGGTGGAACAGATCGGTACGGGTCCAGTCGAACACCGGCATGAAGTTGTAGCAGATGACCTTGACACCGAACTTGGACAGATTGCGGATGCACTGCTTGTAGTTCTCGATGTACTTGTCGCGGGTGGGCAGGCCGATCTTGATGTCATCGTGGACGTTGACCGACTCGACCACGTCCATGTCGAAGCCGTAAGCGTGGATCTGATCGGCTACCTTCTGGATCTCGTCGATCTCCCAGATCTCGCCGGGCATCTTGTCGTGCAACGCCCAGACGATGCTGGTCACGCCGGGGATCTGCTTGATGTCGCTCAGGCTGATAGGATCGTTGCCCTCGCCATACCAGCGCCAACCCATTTTCATAGGCATAGGAAAATCCTCCTGTTTTATATTTTCTGCTTTGCATTTTCCGCGCAGCCGTGTGCCGCGCTCTTGTACTTATATTCTAGTATATCAGTTGCGTTTTTTCAATGGTCGCTTTGCCGGTTTTTAATGTTTCTTCTTGTATACTTTAGACAAAAAGAACAAAAATCCGTCGAACATCACCCGCCCGACGGATTTTTACACGATTCAAAATGCCGGTTTCAGCGTTTCAGCTTCTGCCGGATGGACGGAGCCAGCACATCCTTGAAATATTCAAAGGTGTCCAATTCCAGAATGGCAGAGCCTGTCAGATAAATGCCCAGACCAACCACCACCTGAATGATCACCGCCAGCAGATCCGGCAGGTGCAGGAAAACGACCAGATACATGCACAGGCCCGCGCCCGCTGCCAGCAGCAGGGTCGGCAGGATATCACGCATCTGTTCCAGATAGCCATAGCCGATCAGCTTTTTGTTGAGCTGTGCATCCAGGATCTGGGTCACAACATTCGTGATCAGCATACCATATGCAATGGCCTCGACGCTGACACGGAATGTTGCCAGCAGAAAAAGGATGCACACCCCTTCGTTCAAAAGCTGACATTTCAGGTAAAGATCGCTGCGGCCCACCGCCTTGGCTGCATTCAGGTTTGCCGTGATGATCGGCCAGCACGCATACCCCAGACAGAACACCCTGAGGAACAGCACACAGGGCAGCCACTTCTCGGTGAGGATCAGGCGCACCAGTGGTTCGGCACAGAACGCAGTGCTCATCATCACCGGCGCAATAATATAGGTACAGGTCTTGATGGAGCGGCGGGTCATGTTCTTGACCTGCGCACGGTCATCCTGCAGTGAGGACATGACCGGGAACAAAACGCTCTCAATGGAAGTATCCACGCTTGACGCGATATTATAAGTCAGGTTATCGCCCTGATTGTAATACGCCAGATCCGCCGAGGTGTACATCTTGCCGATGATCAGGCTGCGCAGGTTGTTGTAGATGACGCTGCTCAGCGACGAGGCCAGCAGCTTCCAGCCATAAGAGAGCAGCCCTTTCAGGTGCTGCCACGAAAATTCCATCTTAGGCCGCCAGGAGGACAGCTTCCACAACACCAGCGTGTCCACCGTGATATTGGATACCTGCTGCACCACCAGCGCCCAGACTCCAAAGCCCATATAGGCAAGGCCCAGGCCCAGGACCGTGGATACGATCGCGCCCGCAAAGGCGGAATAGAAAAAATACTGGAACTTCATGTTCCGGGTCACATGCGCCTGCTGGATCGTTTTGATGCCGCAGACCGCCACTGTCAGGCTGATGCCGCGAAAGATCGGGGTCATGCTGGGGTCATTGTAGAAAGCAGCCAGATACGGTGCCGCCACAAACATTCCCCCATACAGCACAAAGCTGATCACAATGCTGAAAAAGAACGCCGACGAGTAATCCAGCTCGTCCACTTCCTTCTTCTGCACCAGCGCGGTGCCAATGCCGCAGTCCAGCAGGACATACATGATATTGTTGAACACCGTCACCAGTGCCACCTTGCCGTAATCATCGGGTGTAAGGATGCGCGCCAGAAGGATGGACACCACCGCTGAGATCAGCTGCACACCGCACCGCTCTGCAAAGCGCCAGAAAAAACCGTTTACAATAACATTTTCTTTTTTCTCGTTCATTCCTGCGTCCACTCAAATTCCTTTCAAAAAACCGGTCGGTCTGCACCCTGCGCAGAAATGCATTTCCGCCGTATCCTTATCATCTTCTTCCCTGCTGCCAAAACAACTGAGCAGAGATAGTTAGTTATATAGTATCACACCCATCCATGCATTTCAACCAACATATTCTTAAGAAATGACGGCCCGAAAATTTCATTTAAAAAGAGAAAAAGCGCTTGACTATCTGCCGGGAACGTGGTAATATATTCAAGCAGTCCGCATCACGGTCTTTCACCTCAGAGATTTCAGGGCTGCGAAAACAATACGGTATGCGAGGGTGGCGGAACTGGCAGACGCGCACGTTTGAGGTGCGTGTGGTTTAT
>OLGO01002213.1_pt1 | contig 10444 bp, 7 predicted proteins | sample 1605861 | NCBI WGS metagenome assembly OLGO01 (sample SAMN03283253) | human gut metagenome | biome: human-associated habitat; material: feces | host: Homo sapiens | place: USA | collected 2013
CGGAGGAGCAGAAGGCTTTGCTTGCGGCGGTGGCGGCAAGCCTGCCCGAACAGGAGCAGAAGCAGCTGACACAGCTGATGCAGATGATGGGAATCTGAAATTAAAAAAGAGCGGCGATTTTTCGTCACTCTTTTTTTGCGGAAAGCAGCTCCAGCAGCAGCATTGCAAGCACAGGCGAGCCGCCGCCTTGCGGCATTGTTTTTTCCTCCGCGTGAAGAAAAATGGGTTCTTTTGAGGTTTCCTTTTGGGAAAAAGCTGCGGTGGTTTCCTTCTTTTTTTCGGCTGTTTTCTGCGGTTTGCCGAAGGGCGCAGGAATTTTTTTTCGAGAATACATGGCAGCCTCCGTGGGTTTTCTTTCCTTTATAGTGTATGCCTAAAAAAGTTTTTTATGTTTTTCCTATAAATAAACAGGCTTTTGTGGTATCATATATCATAAGAGAAACGAGAAAAAAGAAAACTCCTGAAAGGAAGCTGTAAATGAAGGAGCGCAGAGAACGAAATTTCCGTATTCTGGAATTTCGAGAAAATAAATTTGATATCATTGGGGATGTGCATGGCTGCTATGATGAGCTGATGGAGCTGATAGAAAGGCTCGGCTATGAGAAAAAGGATGGCTGTTATACGCATCCGGAGGGCAGAAGGCTGATTTCCGTGGGAGATGTGGCGGATAAGGGCTGTCAGAATCTGGCGTGTCTGGATTTCTGGATTGAGCAGGTCAATAACGGCGGCGCATTCTGGGTGCATGGCAACCACTGCAATAAGCTGTATCGCTATTTTCTGGGGAATCGTGTGCATCTGTCACACGGACTGGAGCGGACGGTAGCGGAGCTGGAGGCACTCCCGAAGGAAGAACGCATGGTGTTTCGCAGCCGATATATGCGCTGCTATGAGAGCCAATGCTTTTATCTTCTGCTGGACAGAAAGCGTCTTGCGGTGGTGCATGGGGGCTTGCGTCCCGAATCCATCGGAAAATTTTCCAATAAAATACGCGCGGTTTGTTTATATGGTGAAACAACGGGTAATTTTGACGAAAACGGTAAGCCTGAGCGTTTGGACTGGGCGGCGGAATATGACGGGCAGCCCTTTGTGGTCTATGGGCATACGGTGGCGGAAAGGCCCGAAATCATCAACCGTACCGTTGATATCGATCAGGGCTGTGTTTATGGCGGCTATCTGACGGCATTGCGCTATCCGGAAATTGAATTTGTGCAGGTGCGCGGCAAAAAATATGCGGAATATCACGGCGGCGGAAAGGTGCCGGAGGAATGAAAAGTCTTAGAGAATCGGAAGCTTTAAGGCTTTTTTTCGTGCAGAAAAAGGAATTTTCGGGAAAATGGCGTATTCTAAAAGTAATAGGAAAAATTTCGACTGATACGAAAGGCGGAAAAGGAGGGATTGCTATGGAATTACGGCGGTTTCAGGAGGAATTGGAGGAGAAAATCCTTGGGGAATATGCAGCAAAAAGCAGCCGGACGAGGGGCAGGGAAAGACCTGAGGAAAAATGCGACATTCGGACGGATTTTCAGCGTGACAGAGACCGTATCATCCATTGTAAATCCTTCCGCCGCATGAAGCACAAAACACAGGTATTTATTTCCCCTGAGGGCGACCATTATCGGACACGGCTGACGCACACGCTTGAGGTTTCGCAGATTGCCAGAAGCATTGCGCGCGCATTGCGGCTGAACGAGGATCTGACAGAGGCGATTGCCCTTGGGCATGATTTAGGGCATACCCCCTTTGGGCATGCAGGCGAGCGCAAGCTGGATGAGCTTTGCAGGGATACGGGCGGCTTCGCGCATAATGTGCAGAGTCTGCGTGTGGTGGAGCGTCTGGAAAAGGACGGACGCGGACTGAACCTGACCTGGGAGGTGCGGGACGGGATTCTGAACCATCGCACAAGCGGCAATCCTGCTACCTTAGAGGGGAAAATCGTGCAGCTTTCCGATAAGATTGCTTATACGAACCACGATATTGACGATGCCATCCGCGCAGGCATGCTCAAGCCGAAGGATATCCCAAGGGATATTGTTGCGCGCATCGGCACACGCTCCAGCAGCCGCATCAATGCCATGGTGCGGGATACCATTTTTCACAGCATGGGCATCAACGATATCCGCATGAGTGAGGAAATGCGGCAGACCCTAAAGGAGCTGCGCGCCTTTATGTTTCGTCATGTGTATGCCAGTGATATCGCGGTGGCGGAGCATAAAAAGGCGGAGAAAATCGTGGGGGATTTGTTTGATTATTATCTGGAATACCCGGAGGAAATGTCGGGAGAATTTCAGGCACTTCTGGATGACGGAGATCCGGTGCGGCAGGTGGTTTGCGATTATATTGCCTGCATGACGGATCGCTTTGCCGTTGCAAAGTATAAGACGCTTTTTATTCCGCAGGAATGGACCATCCTTTGAAAGGGTAAGTCGAAATCAGGATTTCGACTTGTTTGGACAGAAGAATAAACAGATGCGTTCCGGCGGTAAACCTTGAAACGCCCGGTTTTCCTCGACGGAAGTGAATTCCGTCTGCGGATTCCATTTGGGAAACTACTTACCGCTCAAGAAGGGGCGGCAGGCGAAGCCTGCTTTGCGTAGCAAAGTAATGAACAGTTTGTTTCCCAAGCCCTTTTGCAACTTGAAAAGATACCAATTTTCCGATTGAATATTCTTGCATTTTGCACATAGTTTGAAAAAGTCAAGGCTTTTTTGTAAAATTTTTGTTGATTTCTACAAAATGTATACAAGGAGAAGGATTTTTCTCAAATGTGTCGAATTTAGTATATAAAAGGGAGTGAAAGAACTTCCTTTTCGACTGTTATGGAAGGGGGGATGATGCCATGAGATATCCGAGGGAGGTCGTGGATGAGGTGCGGCTGCAAAATGATATCGTAGAGGTTATTTCCCAGTATGTGCCGCTGAAGCAAAAGGGCAGCTCCTATTTTGGGCTTTGTCCGTTTCATAATGAAAAAACGGCATCCTTTTCCGTCAACAGCGAAAAGCAGTTTTATTATTGCTTCGGCTGCGGCGCGGCAGGAAATGTGTTTTCCTTTTTAATGGAGATGGAAAACTGCGATTTCCCCGAAGCCATGAAGCGTCTGGCGGAGCGGGCGCATATTACTCTGCCCGAGCCGGAAAAAAACGCGCAGGCAATCGCGGCGGAGCAGCTCAAGAAACGATTATTTGAAATGCACACCCTGGCAGGGAGGTTCTTTTATGAAGCCTTGCAGGAGGAGGAGGGGGCAGAGGCGAGAGCCTATCTGCAAAAACGGCAGATGGACCCCCGTATGGCAAGAAAATTCGGCATAGGCTACTCTCCGGACAGCTACGATGCGCTTTTCAGGCATTTGCAGGAGAAGGGCTTCAAGGTTTCGGAGATTTTGAAAACAGGGCTTGTGCTGGAAAATAAGGATGGCAAGGGCTACCATGACCGTTTCCGCGGCAGGCTGATGTTCCCCATTTTTGATGTACAGGGGCGTGTGGTCGGCTTCGGCGGCAGGATACTTGCCAAGGGTGAGCCGAAATATCTGAATTCACCCGAAACGATTCTGTTCAGCAAAAGCAGGAATCTGTATGGACTGAATTTTGCGAAGCAGACGAGAAAACGAGAGCTGATTCTGGTGGAGGGCTATATGGATATGCTTTCCATCTATCAGGCAGGGTTCCATAACGTAGTGGCATCATTGGGAACAGCCTTCAATCAGGAGCATGCAAGAACGCTGAAGCGCTTTGCGGATGATGTGATTTTGCTGTATGACAGCGATGAGGCAGGCACCAATGCCGCACTTCGCGCCATTCCCGTATTGGTGAAAAACGGCTTTCATGTGAAGGTGACACAGGTGCCGGACGGAAAGGATCCCGATGAATTTATCAAGGCAAAGGGTGCAGCGGAATTTTCCAAGCTGTTGGTGAATGCTGTGCATTATATATCCTTTGAAATTGCCTGCATACAGCGCAAATATAATCTCAAAAATCCGGAGCACAGGGTTCGCTTTGCCACAGAGGCGGCGGAAATCCTTGCAAAGCTGGACAGTGAGATTGAGCGTAATGTTTACCTTGGAGAGGTAAGCAGGGTGACAGGCGTGGAGGAGGAGGCCATCCGCAGTGAAATTCGGAAGCTGGTGCAAAAAGAGGATGCGGCTTACCAAAGGGAGGCCGAAAAGCGGCAGCAGAATCTGAAGAATTACACGCCGGAGGGCAGAAGAAAGGATAAAGGGCTTCTGGAAGCCCAGAGAAGCTTGTTATATTATGCCGCCCAGCATCAGGGCATCTATGATACGCTCAAAGAGATTCTGGAAGAGGATGATTTTACAGAAGGAATTTATTGGCGCACCTTCGGCGATATCGGGGATTTATGGCAGAATGCAGGCCATGTGTTCCCTGCCGATTTGGTCAGCCACTTTGAGGATGCAAAGGAACAGAAGCAGGTGACAGAGATTTTTGCCGTACAGCTGCCGACAGAAAACGGGGCAGATATGGAAAAAGCCATCAATGAACAGGTGAAGCGGCTGAAACGGACGAAAATCGACCATTTGACGGCAAACGCCGCAACCGTTGAGGAGATACAACGGCTGGTGGATGCCAAGAGAAAACTGGATTCCCTGTATATTACCATTTGATATGGTTAGACTATAGGAACAGAGAGAAAGGAAGGATCATGTTGAAATCCGTCGAAGAAACAACATTATTGACCAAGCTGGAGGAACTGGTGCAGCTGGCCAAAAAGAAAAAGAATGTACTGGAATATAAGGAGATCATGGATCATCTGGCGGATTTGGATCTGGACCCCGACCGCATTGACAGAATCTATGAATATCTGGAAAGTCAGAATATTGATATTCTGGGGAATATCGAAGCGGAGGAGGAGGTTGAGAAGGAGCTTGACCTGACTCTCCCGGAGGGCATCAATATTGATGACCCCGTCAGAATGTACCTCAAGGAAATCGGTAAGGTGCCCCTTCTGACGGCAGAAGAAGAAATCGAACTGGCGCAGAAGATGGAGGAGGGCGGCCCTGAGGGCGAAGCTGCCAAGAAGAAACTGGCAGAGGCCAACCTGCGTCTGGTTGTCAGCATTGCAAAAAGATACGTTGGGCGAGGGATGCTCTTTCTTGACCTGATTCAGGAGGGCAATCTGGGGCTGATTAAGGCAGTTGAAAAATTCGACTTCCATAAGGGCTTTAAATTCTCCACATATGCGACATGGTGGATTCGTCAGGCAATCACAAGAGCGATTGCAGATCAGGCAAGAACGATTCGTATCCCCGTACACATGGTGGAAACCATCAATAAGCTGATTCGTATTTCCAGACAGCTTTTGCAGGAGCTGGGCAGAGAACCGACCGCGGAGGAGCTGGCTGTGGAAATGCAGATGCCGGAGGAAAAGGTGCGTGAGATTATGAAAATCGCACAGGAGCCGGTTTCTCTGGAAACGCCTATCGGTGAGGAGGAGGACAGCCATCTGGGTGACTTTATCCCTGATGACGATATCCCCGCACCTGCGGAAGCCGCAGCGTTTACGCTTTTGAAGGAACAGCTGATGGAGGTTCTGGATACGCTGACGGAAAGAGAAGAAAAGGTGCTGCGTCTGCGTTTTGGTCTGGATGACGGCAGAGCAAGAACACTGGAGGAGGTTGGTAAGGAATTTAATGTTACCAGAGAACGTATCCGCCAGATTGAAGCAAAGGCTCTGCGTAAGCTGCGCCATCCCAGCAGAAGCAAAAAGCTGAAGGATTATCTTGAATAAGAGAATTGGAACAAAAGAGGGCGAAACAAATAGAGATATTTGCTGCGCCCTTTTTTTGAAAATAAGGAGTCGAGGCTATGGAGTTATCAAAACGATTGGAGATGGTCGCAGGTCTGGTGACGCAGGAGCGAATTGCGGATATCGGCACAGACCACGGCTATGTCCCTATTTATTTATACAAGCAGGGCAGAATCAAAAAGGCATACGCCTGCGATGTGCGCAAGGGACCTTTGGAAAAATGCAAGAAAAATATTGCGCTTTACGGTGCGGAGGATGTCATTGAAACGCGCCTTGGCAGCGGCTTAACCCCTCTGCGTCCCGGTGAAGCGGAAACGGCAATTATGGCAGGGATGGGCGGCATGCTGATTGTACATATTTTGCAGGACAGCCCTGAGGTTGCGGCAAGCCTTACGGAGCTGGTGCTTTCGCCGCAGCGCGATTTCGGTGCGGTGCGAAAATATTTGCATCAAATCGGATTTGCCATCCGAGAGGAGCATACACTGAAAGAGGAGAATAAACCGTATGTGCTGATGCGGTGCGAACGGGCAGAGGAGCATTACGACAGGGAGATTGAGTATCTATACGGCAAAAGGCTGTTGGAGAAGAAAGACCCTATTTTAAAAGAGGTGCTTCTGCACGAAGAAGGAAAATATAGCCGTTTGCTTGAAAATCTCAAGAAGAACCCGACAGAAAACGCGCAGAAGCGTTTACCTGAGGTGGAGAAGAAGCTGGCTTTGATGAGGGAGGCGTTGGAATGTCTGTAAAAGCTGTAAGGGTAAAGGATATCATGGGTGTGATGGAGGAAATCGCACCGAAAAAGCTGGCGGAGAACTGGGATAAGCCGGGGCTTGCCATCGGTGACCCTGAGCGAGAGGTGAAAAAAATTCTGGTGGCACTGGATGTGATTGACCCTGTTGTGGAGGAAGCAAAGCGCGTCGGCGCGGACATGATTGTGACGCATCACCCGATGCTGCTGTTCCGCAAAATCGAAAGCATTACGGCGGATACCCTTCTGGGGAAACGCATTTTTAATCTGATTCAGAATAACATTGCCGCTTTCTCCGCGCATACGAATCTGGACATTGCCGCAGGCGGCACGAATGATGTGCTGGCAGAGCTGATCGGCTTGGAAAGCATTGAAATTTTGGAGGAAACATGGGCGGAGAGCCTAAAGAAAATCGTGGTTTATGTTCCTGCGGGGTATGAACAGGCGGTGCGCGATGCTATGTGCGGCGCAGGGGCAGGGCATATCGGTGCCTATTCCCATTGCACCTTTGGCGCGGCAGGCAAGGGAACTTTTCTTCCTCTGGAGGGGACAAATCCCTTCTTGGGTGAGCAGGGCAGACTGGAAACGGCGGATGAAATCCGTCTGGAAACGATTGTTCCTGCTGAGAAGGTACACGCCGTTGTGCAGGCAATGCTTGCGGCACACCCCTATGAGGAAGCGGCGTATGACATTTATCCTGTGGAGCAGACAGGGAAAAAGGAGGGCATTGGGCGCATTGGAGAGCTGCCGCAGGCAATCCCCTTCAGGGATTTTGCAAAGCAGTTGAAGGAAAGGCTTGGTCTGGATGCCATTCGTCTGGTTGGGGACGGGGAAAAGCCCATCAAGCGCGTCGGTCTTTGCACAGGCGCAGGAGTGGAATTTGTTTCTCTGGCGGCGGCAAAGGGCTGTGATGCCTACCTGACGGCGGATATCAAATATCATGAAGCGCAGAAGGCGGTCGAGCAGGGCATTGCCGTTGCGGATGTGACGCATTACGCGAGCGAGGTGCTGATTGTGCCTGTTCTGCAGGAAAAATTGCAGGCGGCGGCAAAGGAAAACGGTTGGAATATCGAGGTTGTCTGCTCCGCAGTGGATGGGCAGACCTTCTGGACGATAGAGTAAGGAGGGAAGATAAGTGGAAACAAGAAAAGTAAATGTAATGGGAAAGGAAATGCAGATTCCCAAGGGCATGACCTTCGGGGAGCTGGCAAAGGAATTTGAGGGCGAGGTTTTCGGTAAAATTCTGGTGGCAAAGCAGGGAAATTCCCTGCGCGAATTGATTTGCCCCATCCGCACCGATGAGGATATTACCTTTTTGGATTTTCGGGATAAGGAGGGCGTGCGCGTTTATGAAAGAGGGATTTCCCTGCTGCTGGTGAAGGCGGTGCGCGATGTGCTGGGGACAGCGACAGGCGTGGAAATCGAACATTCCCTGCGGGGCAATCTTTATTGCGAGCTGCGCAGCCCACAGCAGGTGCCGGATGCAGATCTGCTTGCCAAGATTGAGGCACGCATGAAGGAATATGTTGCGGCGGATACGCCTATTGTGAAGCATGTCTGCCCCAGAGAGGTTGCCATTTCCATCGTGAAGGAGCAGGGCTTGCAGGATAAGGTGGAGCTGTTCCGCTATCGCACGGCTTCCAATATCAACCTTTATGAACTGGATGGCTTCTATGATTATTTCTTCGGGTATATGCCGGATTCCGTCGGCGCATTGGAATGGTTTACGCTGATGCCCTTTGAAACAGGCTTTCTGGTGCGCTTCCCCGATCCTGCAAAGACAGGGGAGCTTCTGCCGGAGGAGCAGCCCAGAAAAATCAGCAAGGTATTTCTGGAGCAGATGCACTGGTGCCAGCTGATGCAGGTGCGGAACGTGGCGGAGCTGAACCGCACGATTGTCGAGGGGAAATTCGGCGACCTGATTCGCGTGAATGAGGCATTGCATGAAAAGAAAATTGCGGAAATCGCAGATCAGATTCATCAGCGGATGGATAAGGTGCGTGTGGTGCTGATTGCGGGGCCCTCCTCCTCCGGCAAAACCTCCTTCGCAAACAGACTATGTATTCAGCTGCGCGCGCTGGGCGTGAAGCCGCACAAGGTTTCTCTGGACGATTATTTCCTTAATCGGGAGGACACCCCTCTGGATGAGCACGGCAAGAAGAACTTCGAGCGCATGGAGGCGTTGGATTTGAAGCAGCTCAATCAGGACTTGAAGCAGATTATCGCGGGGGAAGAAGTAGAACTGCCCTATTACAACTTCGTGACGGGCAAGCGTGAGCACAGCGGTGAATTTGTGCAGCTTGGCGAGGGCGAAATTCTGGTCATGGAGGGCATCCATGGCTTAAATGACCGCCTGACCCCCGAAATTCCTGCGGAATGTAAATTTAAAATTTTCATCAGCGCCATTACGCAGTTGAATGTAGACGACCACAACCGCATTTCTACCTCCGACAGCAGGCTTATCCGCCGCATTGTGCGCGATTTCCAGTTCCGCGGCAGAAGTGCCAGAACAACAATCGAATCCTGGGACGAAGTGCGTCAGGGCGAGGAGGATAATATTTTCCCGTTTCAGGAGAATGCGGATGCGGTGTTCAATTCCGCAACGTTATATGAGCTTTGTGTGCTGAAGCAATACGCAGAGCCACAGCTATTCGCGATTGAAAAAAACATGCCGGAATACCCCACGGCAAAGCGTTTGATTAAATTCCTGAGCTATTTCCTTGCCGCACCGGGGCTGGAAATTCCGAATAATTCCTTGATTAAGGAATTTGTCGGCGGGAGCTGCTTTAAGGTTTGACAAGGGGACGAAATTCATTTATAATGATTTGGATTATGTGAGTAGGTTGGACAGTCGCGCTCGTAGGAGTGAGGAAAGTCCGGGCTTCGCAGAGCAGGGTGCCGGCTAACGGCCGGTGGAGGCGACTCCAAGGATAGTGCAACAGAAATAGACCGCCGAATGCGTTTCGGTAAGGATGGAAAGGTGGGGTAAGAGCCCACCGCTCCTACGGTAACGCAGGAGGCTATGTAAACCCCACCTGAAGCAAGACGAAAGAGGGCAAAGAGGCTGCTCGTCTCTCCTCGATGAAAAGTCGCATGATGCTGTTGGCAACAACAGACCAAGATAGATGGCTGTCCACGACAGAACCCGGCTTACAGGTCTGCTCACTTTTTTTAAAGCAGGAAAATCCGATGTTTTTTGGAAAAATGTCGGATTTTTTTATTTCGGAAATTTGATTTCTTTCCTCTGGAATGATAGAATCAGTACAGAGCGGCAGAAAGGAAGGTGCGATTATGAAGGAAACAAGAAAAATCATGCAGGTGGTAACACTGCTGTATCTGGTGCTGGTGGGCATCGGGGCGTGGTTCGTGCTGGACTGGCTGCGCCGCCTGGGACCCGCCGGGGAGGCGGAAGGGGAAAACCGGGCCGCCACCCTCTGGGGGTGCGTCTCCCTGGCCGCCGCCCTGGCGGTGAACAACGCGGGCATCGGCGTGGCCGCCGGGGTGTCCGGTATCGCCCCCGGCTGGGCGGCCCTGGCGAATTTCCTGGTCACCCTGGCCGCCCTCCCCCTGGGCCGCGCCCTGGGGGATAAGCTGGCCGGGCGGCTGCTGGGCAAATACGCCCTCCCCCTCTCCGGCGCGCTGCTGGTGCTGCTGGGCATCTGGGAGGCGGTGGGCTAGGCCTTGTTTGAAAATAGTCAACACGCCCAATCGCCGGGCCGTTTGCCCTCTGGACGGCCCAATTTTTCCTTGAAATCCGCCAGGATTCCTGCGAAAAAATTGCTTGCCAGCGGGTAAAATTCCTCGCCGCTGGCCATATTGCTATTTTTCAAACAAGGCCTAGTCCTGGCGCGGCGGGCGGAGATGTGGTAGAATACCCCCGAAAGAAGGGATTGCATATGACGCTTTTGGAGCGCCTGGGGGGCCGGGAGGCCATCACCC
>OLGO01002215.1_pt1 | contig 10430 bp, 6 predicted proteins | sample 1605861 | NCBI WGS metagenome assembly OLGO01 (sample SAMN03283253) | human gut metagenome | biome: human-associated habitat; material: feces | host: Homo sapiens | place: USA | collected 2013
CCCATAGCACAGGATACACAGGAGGCCGCACAGCAGCAAGGCGTTCTTTAAATTAATTTTGTGGCCGTAAAAGCCGTACAGCGTCCGTCCGACCGCCATAAAAATAGCGAACAGGAACGGCCCCAGCAGATCCCCCATCAGCTTGGATACCTGAAGGCCCTTTTCCGCGAACAGAGACGACCATTGGGACATTCCCATTTCCGAGGCGCCGGCGGCGAGCATCATCAGCACGGCGATCAGGAACAGCTTATTTTTCAGCAGCATTTTAAACGGAATAGGCTGGTGGGACTGCTCCTTGGGTTCGATAACGGGCACCTTGGCGCATAGGAAGGTATTGCACAAGGGAAGCAGCGCCCACAAAACGGGAAGCAAAAACCAAAAGCTTTCTCCCAGGCCCCAGATCAGCAAAGTAGAGATCAGCACCACCGCCGCCTGGCCCCAGCAGTAAAAGGAATGCAGCAGGCTCATGGCCTTTTCCTTTTCCTCCCCGGGAAGGCTATCCACCAGAGGGCTGATCAGCACCTCGATATAACCGCCGCCAACCGCGTAAATGATCACGGCGATCAGCAGGCCGGCAAAGGCCGAGGGCAGGATCTGGGGAAGAACCACTAAAAAGGCCAGCCCGGCGATGCAAAACAGATGAGCGATGACCATTCCGTTTCGGTATCCGATTTTATCGGCAAACCGGGCGGCGGCCAAATCAACAAAAATCTGAGCTGTAAAATTAATCAGGATCAGGCTGCCGACCTCCTCCAGAGTGACTCCGAACCTTCTTTGAAAGATCGTAAACAACAGGGGCGCCAGATTATTGATAATGGCCTGGGTCACATAAGCGCCGTAACAGGCGATCCGGGTATGACGATAGGTTAACGGTTTCATAGATTTTCAGGTTCCGGACAAACCCCGGACCTTTCCTCCATTTCCACTTTAAATTTTTGCCAAGCTATAGAATTCTCAGCCCTCCTGAAGCTGGACGATAGATTCAGCAGCCTTTGCGCAAGCCTCCGCTTGCCCGCTCCGCACTGCATAAGCCGGCTCTCATTATTTTAACGCCTGATCTTCCGCGCATAGAGAGCGGATGGGAAGGCTTGTTCTCCCTCCGAGTAAAACGGAAGCCTTCGGGAAGGCTTCTGCCGGCGCGTCCGGCAGTCCCTTCCGGCGCAAGGGAAGCGCCCTATAATACCAATATGCCGGACCAGCGGGAAACAGCACGCTATTTAGATTGCAGATCAGCAGAGCGCTAAAATTAAGCGTCGGAAGCAGTAGCGAAAGCGCGGGATATCAGTTATAATATGGAAGAAAACGGACTCAGCGAAAGCAAAGGAGAGAGCCAAATGATTCGCAAGCCAAAGCAAATGTCGGAATCCATGATCCTGGGCGTGGTGCTCACCCTGGCGGGAGGCTTTCAGGACGCTTATTCCTACAACTGCCGGGGGCAGGTTTTCGCCAACGCGCAGACTGGAAACATTGTCCTGCTGGGCCAAAATATCGCCAGCGGCAACTTTCAAAACGCCCTCCACTACCTGTTCCCCCTGCTGGCTTTTTTAGCCGGGGTATACCTAAGCGAATGGGTCCGGGAGCTGTGTAAAAGCTTTCAAAAGCTCCACTGGCGGCAGATCGTGCTGGCTTTTGAGATCGTTATGCTTGCCATCGCCGGACTGCTTCCCCAAAGCCTTAATGTGGTGTCCAATGTACTCATGTCCTTCGCCTGCGCCATGCAGGTGGACAGCTTTCGGAAGTTCCGGGGCATCCCATGCGCCACCACCATGTGCATTGGCAATATGCGCAGCGGCACTGAGCTTTTATGCAGATACCATATCACCAAGGACCCGGAGTTAAAACGAAAAAGCCTCCACTATTACTTTATCATCCTCGTGTTCGCCATAGGCGCCGCGATCGGCGCGGTAGCCTCGCAAAAATTCGGAAATCCAGCCATCTGGATCGCCGCCGGCCTAATGCTTCTTGGATTTATTTTGATGTTCGTAAAAGAGGAAATTCAAGGTGAAACGGAATAAACTCCTACATTTGTTTTGACTGCTCCGGTCCTATAAGCGCCCTGGCTATTTCGTCGGGGCGCTTTTTGCGCCGGCTCCTTTTCCCCGCCTGCCGCCCTTTCCATTTTCATTGGAATCCAGCCGGCACTGAAATCGAAGGCCGAGGCTTTTCCTCCGCTTTCCATACTGCTGTCAACAGCTTTACATTTCCTTACGCAGCGCCGGAGCCTGGCCATTGGACCCGACTGGCCGCTGCCTGCCGGACGAACAGATCCAAACGGGCAGCACTATTTTCACCTTACCCGGAACATCCTCCCAAATCCGCAAAAAGGCTAAGACCGGAGCAAAAGCGGCGTTTTCCCTAAATCGGCCTGCTGAGCCGCTCCACCATGGGACGGTCTGCGGGGCAGAATGAAAAATCTGTCAGCTTCTCCGGAGAAACCCAGCGGATCTCCAGATGAACCCTTTTTTCCGGCTCTCCGCTGATAATTACCCCGTCGTAAAACACAAAGCCGTACAGCCCGTCGGGATATTCATACACAGTCTCCTCCCGCAGCCCCTGGAGCTGGATTTCCACTCCCAGCTCTTCCCGGCACTCCCGGACAGCGCAGTCCTCTCCGGTTTCTCCCGGTTCAATTTTCCCGCCGGGAAATTCCCAAAGATAGCCGCAGCTTCCGCCTGGGCCTCTCCGGCAAATCAATATTTTATCGTTCCTTCTCAAAATAGCCGCTGCGATCCGTTTCATTTTTTCTCCCTATCATTCAATAAAGCTTAGGATTCTTCCCATTACCAGGGATCCACCGCGCCCGTTCCGCGTTTGCCAGGATCGCCAACGCTGTTAACGATTTCCACGGCTTTTCCCCATTGAAGGAAAGCCTTCCCAGCGCCGCCTCACGGCAAAAAATCCGCCTAAAAGCCCTGCGCTGCCACCCGCTCTCCCGGACTCAGCAGAACCGCGCTTCCCCCTGAGGAACGCTGCCCAGCACCTTGACGTAAAACCGGCGGTTTCTCGGGCCGTCGAACTCACAGAAGTAAATTCCCTGCCAAGTGCCCAGCACCAGGCCGCCGTTTTCGATCAGCACTGTGGCGCTGCTGCCCATGAAGCTGGCCTTCAGGTGGGCTGTCGTGTTCCCCTCCATGTGCCGGTACTCCGGACGGTCCGGGAAGGTCTTTTTCAGGCCGAACAGCATATCCTTCACTACATTGGGATCCGCGTTTTCATTGATCGTGATCCCCGCGGTAGTGTGGGGGCTGTAAATCACACAGACGCCATCCTGAACCCCGCTTTTCCTCACTGCGTCCCTCACCTGCTGGGTCACGTTGTAAAAGCCCTCTTCATCGGTCCGAACCGGATATTCAAATTTTTCCATCTGATTTTTTCCTTTCATAATATTTATTTGCGGACAGTCAAAGGCCCGTCCGCCCGGCTGTTTCTTGGTGCACAGAAAATTCCCGCCCATTGCGGCGGCTCAGAAAAATTTACAATAACGCTCACCGTTCCTAATTTCCAGAGTATGGATATCTTTTTGCGGCGGGGAATCAATTCAGGGGCCGGGGCCGGCTCTGTCCAGACAGCCGGCTTTTCCTCTGGAAAACGCCTCTTTTCCGGGAAGCAGCCCTCCAGCATATTGAAAAGCGCCGTTATTCCTATTTTCTTAGTGTAAAAACGCCGCGTTTTCTCCGCCTACGGCCGCGCCCTTTTTTTGCTATTCTTCCGGCCGATAGTTCCATCCGCAGTCGTTATGGTACACCATCAGCTTCGTCATGCCGCCATCCACTGTGATGGTTTCCCCATTGATAAAGCTGTTTTCCTCGTCGCATAAAAACAGCGCCGTCCGGGCGATATCCTCTGGCACGCCGATTCTTCCGGATGGATGCTGCCTCCGGTCCGCCGGGGAATCCCCGGGAACATAGCCCTCCCGATAATAGGCGCCGGTGTCGATCCAGCCGGGGGCGATGGCGTTCACCCGAACCCGGCCCGCCAGGCTGACTGCCATAGCGTGGGTCAGGGCGGCGACGCCGCCCTTGGCCGCCGTGTAGCTTTCCGTGTTTTCCTGGGACTGGACCGCTCGGGTGGAAGAAAGGTTCACCACACAGCCTCCCGAATTAAAATAGGGAAGAAACTGTTGGGTCAAATAGTAAGGAGCCGCAACCCCCACCTTTAAAACCGCCAGGAAGTCCTCATAGCCGCAAGGAGTCAAAAGCCCTCCCCGATTGATGCACATATTGTTTATTAAATAATCAATATTACCATATGTATTAATTGTTTTCTGAACAAACGCTTCCAACTCTTCTGGAGCTTCCCCATTCCCGCAGAAAAATAGAGCGTCTTTTCCCGTTCGTTGAAGAAATTTCAGGTTTTCCTCTCCAGCCCTTTGGCCGCAGTCAAAAAAAGCGATCCTGCATCCAGCATCCGCAAACGCCCGGGTCAAGCATCTGCCGATCCCTAAAGCGCCGCCGGTAATGACAGCCGTTTTATTCTGAAAGCCCATGATGATACAGCTTCCTCCTTTCATCTATCAGCGTCTTTCCAGACCTATCGAAAGACTTTTCCCCATTGTTTCGATGATTATCAAGCTTTTTTCAGAAACCAAAAGTATATCTATTAATTCATAATACAAATAGTAATTATTCCCTTGACCTTCCAAAAAATTTCACTGTCCCCGCCTGCTGCGCCGCCGCAGGAGGCTTCCGCGTTAATCAAGCCGCAAAACAGGAGATAAAAGCCCTAGTGTTACCAATTTTATGCTGGGAAGCTGAAGCTATTATAGCACGGCTTTTCTAAAAAGCACAGCAGGATCTCTGAAAAAATTTACAAATTGTTTTATTCTTTTTTCCTCTGTGTGCTATAATACTGGCGTGTGTTGACCGACCGGTCGGTCGGAAGAAAACAGGTTGCCAGGAGGACTATTCCATGCTCTCAAAATTCAGCGTTAAAAAACCGTTTACCGTCGTGGTTGCCGTTATCATGGTTTTCATTCTAGGAGCGGTCTCCTTCATGAACATGACCACCGATCTTCTTCCCAGCATTGAGCTTCCCTATGTGGTAGTATCCACCACTTACGTAGGGGCAAGCCCGGAAAAGGTGGAATCCAGCGTGACAAAGCCGATGGAATCGGCCTTGAGCACTTTGTCCGGCGTAAAAAGCGTCAGCTCCATATCCAGTGAAAACGCCAGTATCGTCATGCTGGAATTTGAGCAGGGCACCAATATGGACTCCGCCTCCATTGATATCTCCAACCGGCTGGATCAGGTAAAAGCCAAGTTCGACGACGGGGTCGGCTCTCCCACCATGATGCGGATCTCACCGGACATGATGCCGGTGATGGTGGCCAGCGTAGACGCCGGGGGCAAAAGCGTGGAGGAAGTCACCAAGCTGGTGAACGACACGGTGCTTCCCGCCCTCCAGCGGGTGGACGGCGTCGGTTCTGTCACAGCCTCGGGCCTGGTGGAACAGCAGCTGAAAATCACCCTGGACCAGGGCAAAATCGACGAGCTGAACGATAGGGTGCTCCAGGCGGTGGACGCCCAGCTTTACGATGCGAAAAAGGAGCTGGACGACGCCCAGGCCAAGCTGGACGAGGGCAGGCAGCAGCTGGAGTCCGGCCAGGAGGGCGCGGTTTCCCAGCTGACCGCCGGCAGCGTTCAGGTGGATTCCGCTGTGGCCCAATTGAACGCCCTGCTGGCGGAGGACACCATTTTGTCCTCTCAAAAGGCGGGCTTCGAGACGGAGCGGGCCGCCTATGCCGGCGGGCTGAAGCAGGCCCAGGATGGCCTGGCGGAGGCTCAGGCCGCCTTAACCCAGCTGCAGCAAAGCTATGAGGCTGTGAACACCGGCCTTCAGGGGCTGGAGTCCTTCGCGTCCACCCCCACCGGCGCGGCCCTGTTCCCCAACGGTCTGCCCGCCTCCACGGTGGAGGAGCTGTTAGCCCTGTCCCCGGAGGAATTTGAGGCTTTTCGCACCGCCGTGTCCTCCATCCCCACCTTGGGAGAGGCCTTCGCCTCTCTGACCCAGGACGGTCTCCGCCAGATGACGGATGGGATCGCCCAGCTACAGGAAACCGTGGATTCCCTGCCCGGCACCATTGCCGACGCTCAGGCCAGAATCACGGAAATCGATACCGAGCTGCAAAATATCAAGACCCGCCAGGCCACCCTGGCGGCCATGAGGCCTCAGCTGGAGGAGCAGCTGAAAGCCGCCCAGGACGGCTACGAGCAGCTGGAAAGCGGCAAGCTGACAGCAGGCAGCGAATTTGCCCAGGCCAGCGCCCAGATCGTATCCGGCCAAAGCCAGCTGGACGCCGCCAAGGCGGAATTTGAGCAGGCCAGAGACCAGGCCTTGGAAAAAGCCGATATTTCCGGCGTGGTCACCCAGGAAATGATCAGCCAGATCCTAACGGCCCAGAACTTCAATATGCCCGCCGGCTATCTGGATTCTGAAAGCGGGCAGCAGTATCTGGTAAAGGTCGGAGAGCAGTACGGCAGCATCGAGGAGCTTCAGGACAGCGTGCTGTTTTCCATCGGCACGGAGGGCATAGGCGACATCCGCCTTTCCGACGTAGCCTCTGTGGAGCAGGCCAGCAACGCCGGGGAAGCCTATGCCAAGGTCAACGGCAATGAGGGCGTGGTCCTGTCCTTTCAAAAGCAGTCCACCGCGTCCACGGCTACCGTATCCCAGCGGATCAACGAGGCCATCGGGAAGCTTCAGTCGGAAAACCCCGATTTACATATTATCCCTCTGATGGATCAAGGGGACTACATTAATATGATCATCCAGTCGGTGCTGCAAAACCTGATCCTAGGCGGTATTCTGGCGATCCTGGTGCTGGCCCTGTTCCTGCGGGATGTCAAGCCCACGGTGATTATCGCCTTCTCCATTCCCATCAGCGTACTATTCGCCATGGTACTGATGTACTTCACCGACATTACCTTAAACATCATCTCCCTGTCCGGCCTCGCCTTGGGGGTCGGTATGCTGGTGGATAACAGCATCGTGGTCATCGAGAATATCTACCGGCTGCGAAACCAGGGGGTACCGGCGGCAAAGGCCGCTGTCAAGGGAGCCACCCAGGTGGCGGGAGCCATTTTCGCCTCCACCCTGACCACCATCTGCGTATTTCTGCCCATTGTGTTCACTCAGGGCATCTCCAGAGAGCTTTTCACCGACATGGGACTGACCATCGCTTATTCCCTGCTGGCCAGCCTGGTGGTCGCCCTCACCCTGGTGCCCGCCATGGGCTCCACCATGCTGCGGAAAACCAAGGAGAAGAAGCACCGCTGGTTCGAAGGCTTTACCAACGGCTACGAAAAGGTGCTGCGGTTCTCCTTAAAGCATAAAATCGTGGTCATCTCCGGCGTGCTGGCGCTGCTGGCATTCGCTGTCTTTGAAGCGGTAAACATGGGCACCGCCTTCATGCCGGAGATGGATTCCCCCCAGATGATGGCCACCATGGAAATGCCCAAGGAGGCTACCCAGCAGGAAGGCTATGAAATGGCCGACGAGGTCATGAGCCGGATCGGCGGTCTGGACGATGTGGAAACCGTAGGCGCGATCTCCGGCGGGATGTCCATGAGCTCGTCCTCCTCCGGCAGCACCTACAGCTTCTATATTTTATTGAAGGAAAACGGCCGCACCCGCTCCAACGCCCAAATGGCGGAGCTGATTACCGGTGCCACCCAGGATCTGGACTGTGAACTCAGCGTTTCCGCCTCCACCATGGATATGTCCGCGCTGGGCGGCAGCGGAATCTCCCTGGAGGTCAAAGGGGACGACGTGGATACCCTGAACGATATCTCCCAGGATCTGGTGGAGATGCTCAGCGGAATCGAGGGCACCACCGAGGTGACCGGAGGCATCACCGAGGGGGATATGGAAACCCGGATCGCAGTGGATAAAAACAAGGCCATGGAGCACGGCCTGACCGTGGCCCAGGTCTATCAGGAAATCGCCGCCGCTCTGCAGACGGAAGCCACCGCTACCACTCTGACCATCGGCTCGGATGACCTGCCGGTGATCGTGGTAAAAAGCCCGGAGGATGCTCTGACCCGGGAAGGCCTGATGTCCCATGAGATTTCCGTTACCAACCAGCAGACCGGGGAAACAGAAGCCGTTCCCCTCCATGAGATCGCCGAGGCCCAGGATGCGGAAAGCGTCAGCTCCATTAACCGGGAAAACCAGGTGCGGTATATGACCGTCACCGCCGGCGTGGATAACGACCATAATATCGGCCTGGTGAGCCGTGAGCTGGAGGAAAAGCTGGCGGCCTACGAGGTGCCCGAGGGCTACACCGTAGAGATCCAGGGCGAAACCGAAACCATCAACTCCGCCATGAACGACCTGATTCTGATGATCGTTCTGGCCGTGGTGTTTATCTATCTGATTATGGTGGCCCAGTTCCAGAGCCTTTTGTCTCCCTTTATCGTCATGTTTACCATTCCTCTGGCCTTCACCGGCGGCCTTCTGGCTTTGTGGCTCACCGGCAGCCCCATTTCCATTATCGCCATGCTGGGCTTTTTAATGCTGGCCGGCGTGGTGGTCAACAACGGCATTGTATTTGTGGACTATGTGAACCAGCTGCGGCTGGAGGGGGTGGACAAAAAGGATGCCTTGATCCAGACCGGCCGCACCCGCCTGCGTCCCATTCTGATGACCGCCCTGACCACCATTTTAGCTATGGTCACCATGGCTCTGGGCCTGGGAGACGGTGCGGAAATGACCCAGCCCATGGCTATCGTCACCATTGGCGGCCTCACCTACGCCACCCTGCTGACCTTGCTTGTGGTGCCGGTGCTTTACGACGTATTCCATAAAAGGCCCATGAAGAAAGTAGATTTGGAGGATGATTTATCGTGAGCGGTCCCGAGGAGAAAAAAGCAGTGAACAGCCCTCAGGATAAGAAAACGGCGGTTTTAGAGGCTGTCATCAGCCTGGTAATGGAGGGAAAAAGCCTGGAAGCCCTGACCGTATCGGAAACCGCGGCCCGGGCGGGCATTGGAAAGGGAACTGTATACGAGTATTTCCCCTCTAAGGAGGCTATGACCGCCGCCGCAGTGTGCTATTACATGCGCCGGGAGCTCACCGCCCTCCAGAGCCTGATCCCTCTGGATCGGGGCTTTCGGATCGCGGCGGAGTCCTCTATGACCACCGTGGCGGAAGCGGTTCAGAGCAGGCTTTCCTTTTTTCATATGGTTTCCGGTTTTTCCTGCTTCGAAATGAAGCGCTGCCTCGAGGGTCAGGAGCCCGCAGAGGAAATCCGCAATGTCGTCCAGGAGCAGATCCGCCGGATTTTGGCGCTTGGGGCAGAGGAAGGGCTGATCTCCGGAGGCTTCTCCGAGGAATACCAGACCATGTGCTTTTTAGGCGCCGTAGGCTCCTATCTGGCATCCCTGCAGGCTCAGCTTCTGCCTGAGCCCCAGGCCAGAGCCTATGCCTATCAAATGCTGATCCGTTCGCTGTCGGCTGCCAGCCCCGCGGAAGCCCCCGCGCTTTAAATTAAAATCATGTATGATGCTCCAAGCACTGCCGGAAACATTGCCTTGCGTACCCTGTAAGGGCGTCGAACCGGACCCCAGGGCCGCTGAAACTCCGCTGTTCCAATTCTTTGGACTGCCGGCGCGCAAAGGGTAAGGCTCCCTCTGGCTTCATCCGTCTGTTTTATCAGTCTCTCCATCGTTATCTTACCCGCTTTGTCCTTGAAAGAAGGCTGCTTCCGCAAGGCGCTTTGGCAGCCGCTGCGGCCAATTCCCCTGAATAAATTCTGACGCTTTTTCCGGCGGGTCGCGGAGCGTCTCTGTCAAAAGTGGAATTTCTAAATGAAATTTTGGAATTCCACTTTCTTTTTCCTCCGAACCTAAGTATAATAAAAAAGATAAAACGTTTTTTAAGGCGTTTTATCTTTTGAAATCAGTCTGTTTAAAAATTTGAAAAAGAAGCTATTGGGAGGTAAAAAAATGTTAGCCACTTTAAACCAGGTATTGAAAATCGCTGAAGAAAAGCAGTACGCTATCGCCGCGTTCAACACGCCCACCCTGGAAAGCCTGCAGGCCGCCGTCGATAAGGCAGAGGAGCATCAGGTACCCGTCATTGTGGCCCACGCTCAGCTTCACGAGCCGGTCACTCCCCTTTCTGTTATCGGCCCTGTCATGGTCGCCTTGGCGAAAAGGGCGTCGGTTCCCGTATGCGTCCACCTGGATCACGGCGAGACTCTGGACTATTTAAAGCAGGCTCTGGAGCTGGGCTTCACCTCCGTAATGTACGACGGCTCCGCCCTGCCCTATGAGGAGAACGTGGCTAACACCAAAAAGGCCGTAGCGATGGCCAGAGAATACGGCGCCAATGTGGAAGCGGAAATTGGAAGCCTGGGAAAAGCGGAGGGCGCCGGCATGGCTCACGAAAACGATCCCGCCACTTATACCGACCCGTCCCTGGCGGAGCAG
>OLGO01002225.1_pt1 | contig 10392 bp, 10 predicted proteins | sample 1605861 | NCBI WGS metagenome assembly OLGO01 (sample SAMN03283253) | human gut metagenome | biome: human-associated habitat; material: feces | host: Homo sapiens | place: USA | collected 2013
GAAGCGGTGGGAATGCTGGAATCTATTCCCTTGTGGATTGTGACCTTGCTGGGAAGCCTTTTGATTACGGTGTTGTCCTTCATTATGATCCTTACCGTATATGGAAGGATGTTTAAGCTGTATATGTACACTGCCATTGCACCTATTCCTATTTCCACCTTTGCGGGAGAACCCTCTCAGTCGGTGGGAAAGAATTTTATCAAGTCCTATGCCGGAGTGTGCTTGGAAGGGGCAATTATTGCACTGGCTTGTATCATCTTTTCCGTGTATTCTGCCAGTCCGCCGGCCATTGGGGATACGTCCTTAAGTGCAGTGACCATTGTGTGGAACTATGTAGGGGAATTGGTGTTCAACCTGCTGGTGCTGGTGGGTGCGGTGAAAGCATCTGACCGGATCGTAAAAGAGATGATGGGATTGTAGGAGGAAAGAACCATGCGTAAAGAAATATATGAAAATCAGGAAAGCAGCGATACACTGCCTTTCCATTGGGAATTTGGTAAGGAAGAGATCACCCTGAAAGTGTCCAGCTATGCCTATGGAAATGGGCTTGCGGTTTTGATGTATAGTCAAAGTGAAGGGGAGCTGGAATTATTTAGTGACTTGACGGTCAATCTTCCGGGCGGGTATGGACTGAAAACGCAGGAGGCATTTGTAAGCGGTGATTTTACCAGGGATAAGCTGGCCTTCATTCAAGAGAACAGGCTGGGAAAGGTGCTGCCAGGACAAGCCCGTTCAGGATTTGCCACCTACACCCCGGTGGCATTTGATCTTTCAAGACTCTCCCGGTATGACCGGGAAGGGGTGGAAGAATTTTGCAGACAATGGGGGTTGGACATTCCAAAAGAACAGGAAAAAGTCCAAGGGAGATCGACAGGAAAAAAGAAAAGAGAAAGAGAGAGATAGAAGTATATGGAAGTAAAAATGAATAAAGAGATCCGCAACTATCAGGAGTCCATGTTTATGGGACTGAACCTGCGCCAGTGTATTTTCTCCCTGCTTGCCATCGCTGTGGCGGTAGGGATTTATTTTGGCCTGGGAAAGTATGTGGGACAGGAAATGACTGGGTGGCTGTGCATCTTAGGGGCTGCCCCTTTCGCAGCCTGCGGGTTCTTCCAGTACCATGGCATGAATGCGGAGCAGTTTGCCTGGGCATATATCAAGTCCGAATTTTTATACCCCAAGCGCCTGCTGTTTCAAAGTGAGGATCTGTACCATGCCTGCATGGAAGAAACGCTGGCTTTGGGAGAAAAGAGCCAGGGGGATGGCGCAGCCCTTATGAAAAAGAGAGAACAGCGGGCAAGGAAGAAACGGATGAAACAGAAAAAGAAAACGGGAAGGAGTGGTGCGTTTGATTAAAACCTTACAACAGGCATTGAAAATGGACCGGGAGAAGTTCAAAGTCCCAAGGTCTGTCCAGCAGGCGATCCCGATCCAGCGGATCTGGCCGGATGGGGTGTTCCAGTCCGGGACAAAATTTTCCAAGACCTTCCGGTTTTCCGATATCAACTATGCCATCGCAAGCAAAGAGGATAAGACGGAAATGTTCTTGGATTATAGTGAGCTGTTAAATGCCTTAGATTCCGGTGCGGCGGCAAAGATCACTTTAAATAACAGAAGAATCAATAAAGAAGAGTTTGAAGCATCCCTGCTTCTGCCGATGAAAGAGGACGGGCTGGATGAATACCGAAAGGAATACAACGAAATGCTGTTATCCAAGGTCAGCGGCACCAACAACAGCATCTATCAGGAACGGTATCTGACAGTCAGTGTCCATAAAAAGAACATCGATGAGGCAAGAACCTATTTTGCACGTGTGGGAACGGATATCATCACCCATTTAAGCAAGCTGTCCTCCATTGGGGAAGAACTGGATGCGGAACAGAGGTTACAGATCTTCCGGGATTTCTTCCGGGCAGATGAACCCCAGTGCTTTCCTTTCGATATGAAGGCATTTGCCAAAAAGGGGAGCAGCTTCAAGGATTGGATCTGTCCCCAGTCCATGGAGTTTTCCAAAGACTGCTTCAAGATCAATGAACGGTTCGGGCGAGTGCTGTATATGCAGGATTATGCCAGTTATGTCAAGGATGACATGATCTCGGAGCTGTGCGATCTAAGCCGGGACTTGATGCTGTCCATCGATATCCTCCCGGTACCCACAGACGAAGCGGTGCGTGAGATCCAGAACCGTCTGCTTGGTGTGGAGACCAATGTGACCAACTGGCAGAGACGCCAGAATGCCAACAATAACTTTTCCGCCATTGTGCCTTATGATATGGAACTGCAAAGAAAGGAAACCAAAGAGATGCTGGATGACCTGACCACCAGGGATCAGCGGATGATGTTCGGCATCCTCACCATGGTGCATATGGCAGACAGCAAGAAACAGTTGGATTCGGATACGGAGAGTATCCTGTCAGTGGCAAGAAAGCATTTATGTCAGATGGCAACCTTGAAATGGCAGCAAGTGGATGGACTCAATACGGTACTGCCTTATGGCATCCGCAAGATCAATGCCCTTCGTACCCTGACCACAGAGTCTACCGCAGTGCTGATCCCCTTCCATACTCAGGAGATCATGCAGCCGGGCGGTATTTATTATGGGCAGAATGCGGTGAGCAAAAATATGCTGGTGGCAGACCGGAGGAAGTTATTGAATGGAAACTCCTTCCGATTGGGTGTCAGCGGTTCAGGAAAGAGTTTCTCAGCAAAAGAAGAGATCGTGGACCTTGCCCTGTCTACGGAAGATGACATCCTCATTTTAGATCCGGAGTCGGAATTCGGTTCTTTGGTGGAAGCGCTGAATGGGGAAGTGATCTCCATTTCTGCAACGTCCCATACCCATCTGAACGCGCTGGATATGGACTCCGCCTATGGCAATGACAAGAATCCGCTGATTGAGAAGTCGGAGTTTATCCTGTCTTTGTTTGAGCAATTAGTAGGGGCAGGAAATCTGTCCGCCAAGGAAAAATCCATCCTGGACCGCTGTACCGCAGATGTGTACCGAGAATATATCCGAAGCGGTTATAAAAGCGAAGTGCCGACCTTAAAGGATCTGTACCGACAGCTCATGCTCCAGCCGGAAGAGGAAGCCAGAGGACTTGCCTTGTCTTCGGAGTTGTTTATCAACGGAAGTCTAAATACCTTCGCCCAGAAAACCAATGTAAATACGAAGAATCGTATCATTGCCTATGATATCCGGGAACTGGGAGAACAGCTTATGCCTCTGGGAATGCTGGTGACCTTAGACAGCATCTTCAACCGGGTGATTCAGAACTGGAAGAAAGGAAAGACTACCTGGATCTTTGCCGATGAGTTTTATCTGTTGTTCCGCTATCAGTATAGTGCGGACTTTTTCTACCGGCTCTACAAGAGAATCCGTAAATACCATGGATTTGTCACAGGTTTAACGCAGAATGTGGAGGAACTTTTGAAGTCGGATACGGCAAGACTGATGCTGGCAAACAGTGAGTTTTTGATCCTTTTAAACCAGGCAACCACAGACCGGGACGAACTGGCCTCCCTTTTGAACATTTCCGAGAACCAGTTATCCTATATCACCAATGTAGGCGCAGGGAAAGGTCTGATCCGCTGTTCCGGAAATCTTGTGCCATTTGAGAACAGTTTCCCGAAGAACACGAAGCTGTACCGCTTGATGACGACAAAACCAGGGGAATGCTAGTAAAAAAGATATTTTTGTGGGGTGCTGCTGAACGATCTTCGGCAGCATCCTTTTGGGAAGGAGGGAATGTAGATGGAAGAAAAAAGCGTAGAGATTCCCAAAATACAAGGACCGCTTCGGGAGCAGGACAGTATCCGGGCGTTACTGGAGCTTTTGGAACAACAGGGCATGGAACAGGAAAAAGGGGATGTGATCCGCATGGCAGATTATATTGATTCCATGGAAATGCAGTTAGGAACCGTCTTGAAGGAACTGGGAGAGGTGAAGAAGCAACTGGGCGTGATGCAGGAAAGCAAGGTCAAACTCTTTGCAGTGAATACGATCCAGAAAGCAGAACATCAGGTGAAAACACTTCGCTTTCAAGTTGGAGAATGGAAACGAAAGTTTGTGGAACGGACAGAACAGGCAGTGTTTGATTTTAAAGAAAAGGGAAAAGATGCCCTTGCCTCTGCGGTAAAGGGCATGCACCTTACCCAAGGCTTGCAAAAGCTACAGTCTTCCTTACATACGGTCATGCTGTCGATGAATCAGAAGATTGACCGTATGGGGAGCATGGCGGAGGAACTGCACGTTGCCAAAGGGCATCTGAAAAACGCATTTTTGGAAATGAACGGAAAAGATACTACAAAGATCACAGAGCGAAATCCGGAACAGGGGATCATCTTTCAAACCCAGAAGGTGTTATTCCAATCCATGCGGAACATCCATAAGCTGGAACAAAAAACAGAGCGATTGCAGCGGCAGATCGGGAAGCTGGAAGAAAGACAAGGAAAACAGGCATCTTTAAAAGATACCTTGCAGGAGCTTCGGCAGGAAACAGCACCCCGTCAGCTTGGGAAAAAAGAAAAACAGAAGGCAGCGATCCGATAAAGGGGAGTTTTCTGAAGGGAGGTGAGAGCCATGAAAGAAGAAACAACCATTACCTTTCTTGCTTCGGAGTGCGGGGAGTTCCATGAAATGGGAGAATGCATCGAATGCACATCTTTAAAAGAAGCGTTCCGGCATTACCAGAGATTTTGCAAGCGTTCCCCTCAGATGGTTCCGTCTTTGGAGTTTTCCCTGCACCATGCAGACGATCCGCTGTATAACGAGGGAGAATATCCATTAGCAACCAGGGAGAAGGGAAAAGAGTTATTGTCCTATGTTCCCTATTATGCCAATCATCCGCTGGTGCAGGAAGCGGTAAGGGAACTGGAAAAGCTGGAAGAACAGCAGAAGAGACAAAAGAAACAGAGTATGGAACGGTAATGTGATACAGGGAGGTGTGTGTTTGAAAGACATCAAAGAGAAGGTACGGGATAAGAACCCGAAGATCCGCAATCCTGCCTCCCGGCTTCCCAAAGAACTGGTGCGTTCTGCCATGCTGGAAACGAAAGAGAAGTCCCGGATGGTGGCAGACAAGGTAGGAAGAGAAACCGGAGAGGAATCTCCGGTGGAATATGCCGGAAACCGGATAGAACGGGCGGAACAGCGGGCTGGAAAGGAAAGCGCTTCGGCTGCCTATCGTGGTGGAAAGAAGTTGGCAGTGAAAACTTATGAGAAGATAAAAGAGCAGAGGCAAAGAGAAGCCGTTACAGCCACGTTGGACAGCGAAACAGGAAGCGGTGGAACATCTGGACAGACAAGGGCAAAGAAAGGGCGCACAGGAGCCGGAAGGAGCATCAAGATCAAACCGGAAGCAGAGAAAACGGTCAAGGAGGCCGGAAACCGGACAGTAAAAACAGCGCCCCGTATGGTGAAAGCTTCCCCGGTTTCTTCCCAAAAGGTGAAAACCCAGGCACTCTTGCAAAAAAAGCAGGCATTCCAATCCATGAGGGCAGCCAGGGAAGCAAAACGGGCTGCCATGCGTTCTGCCCAGACAGCAAGACAAAGTGCCAAGACTGCAAAAACAACTGCCAGGGGATTGAAAGCCATGGCAGAAGCTACCGCCCATGCGGTGAAGGTGGCTTTTGCATCGTTGATGGCAGGAGGCGGTACGGTATTTGTGATCTTGATCCTCATTGTGGGGATCATTGGCGGTGCTGCGTTTATCGGGAGTTCCCAGAGCAGCGAGCCTCTGAGTGCGGAAGTCCTGGCCCATACCCCGGCGATCCAGCGGTATGCCAGTGAATTTGGAATCCCGGAATATGTCCCTGTCATCCAGGCGATCATGATGCAGGAGAGTGGCGGAAGGGGAACGGATCCCATGCAGGCCAGCGAGTGTCCGTATAATACCCAGTATCCCAATACGCCCGGTGCGATCCAGGATGCCGATTATTCTATCAAGGTGGGCGTACAGTATTATGCGGATTGTGTCCGGGAAGCTGGATGTGAAAGTCCACAGGATATGGATAAGCTAAAACTTAGTTTACAGGGCTATAATTATGGGAATGGGTACATCTCATGGGCAATCCGGAACCATGGTGGTTATAGTGAAGCCAATGCCTTGCAGTTTTCCCAGGAACAGGCAGCCGCCCATGGATGGCCAAGGTATGGCGATCCGGAGTATGTACCCCATGTGCTTCGGTATTATTCCGGCGGGGGATTGTTTGCCGGACTTTTTGGAAATGGGCAGCTTGTGACCATTGCGAAAAGCCAGTTGGGGAACGAAGGCGGCCAGAAGTTCTGGTCATGGTATGGATTTGACAGCCGGGAAGAATGGTGTGCCTGCTTTGTGTCCTGGTGTGCAGACCAGGCAGGACTCATTCAAAGTGGTGCTGTACCCAAGTTTTCCCTTTGTACGGATGGGAAGAACTGGTTTCAGAACCAAGGAAGATGGCAGGGCGCTGGAAGTATGCCAAGTCCCGGTGCCATCATTTTTTTTGATTGGAATCACGATGGAACGTGCGATCATGTGGGAATCGTGGAACGCTGTGACGGAACAACTGTCTATACCGTAGAAGGAAACTCCGGGGATGCGGTAAGAGAGAGAAGCTATGCAATCCGTTCCGATTCCATTATGGGATATGGAATGGTAGTTTATTAGAAACAGGAAAATGAATGATAGATGGAATTGTAGAGTTTGAATAACAATGCTATAATAGGAAAGGAAGGCAGGGCAGATGTCCTGCCTGTTAAAATCTGAAAAGTACAATCGTAAGATTGATAAAATAGAAGAACTGGGGAGTGGAATGTTTGAAACGGGAAGAGATTTATGAATATGTGAAGAAACAATACGGAACCGTTCCGGAATATCTATGGAAGGAATCACCGGAAAGTGCAGTGCTTCGGCATAAGAATGGAAAATGGTATGCGGTGTTAATGCAGGTTGAAAAATCCAGACTGGGATTAGAAGGAGATACGAAAGTAGATATCCTAGATGTAAAGTGTGATGCGGATATGGTCGGACTGTTGACACAGACCTATGGATTTTTACCGGGATATCATATGAACAAAAAGTACTGGATCACCATGCTGTTGGACGGAACCGTAAGTGAGGCGAAAATCTTAGACTTTTTGGATATGAGTTATGATTTGATTGATGGGAATGTTTAATGTAGACATTTTCATTTTGAAAATGTCAGATGCTTTTGGTTTAAGGAAGGGTAAAAATATCTTGCATTTTTAAGCAGGTGAAGTATAATATTATCAACAAAATTGAGTTTGCAGAAAGAAGGCATTTTTATGAAACTTGTAGGAAGCAGAAAATTCACATGGGGAATTTGTAGCATTGGCATTTTATTAGCAATAGTAAGTGTCTTTTTCTTACCTCAGATTATTTCTGTTCATTTTGCAAATGGAATAGCAGATGGTTTCGGAAATAAAATGGAGGTTTTTTTATTTCCTATTTTGTTGTTTATAATTACACTTTTGACTGGAAAAGAAAAGATCAAATATTTTCTGACACATTCTAAAACATTTTTGACAGATGTGCAGTATAATTTGATGATAGATGGTGTTCTCGGAATTATTTTGATTGCAGAAATTTATGTTATTTATGCTTCATTTGTTTAAGTGTTTCCAAAGAAAATTTCCAGTTTGCAGAACTGATAAACTGAATACAATTAAATATTCACAGTTATATTAAGCAGGAAAAAGTATCCTGCTTTTTTGTACCCAAAATTGAATATGGAATTTTAAAGCACTTGCCATTTTAACTTTTAAAACTGTTAGTTGCTTTTACTTTTTTTGGTCAAAATATTTCTTACATTCTTCTTGTAAGTAAAGTAGTGTAATAAATACCTTATCTATCGAAGTTGCAGCAAAACAAGAAAATCAGATAATGTTATACTTGGTTGACAGATTGACAAGAGATGTTGGTTGTTATTTTAATGTTTTGGGGATATATTTTTCTCATCCAACAGAAAGGAAGATTTTGCGTATGAAATTTAATGAGAAATTAATCGAAATCAGAAAAAAACAAGGATTATCGCAGGAGGAATTGGGAATGGAATTACAAGTATCTCGCCAAACCATTTCTAAATGGGAGACAGGAGTTTCCCAAACAAAAGGATATTAAGGAATAATCTGTGTTTACCTGCTTGCGAATAAAAGAATAATGCTAGTTAGAGATACCGCATAAATGTGCTGGTATCTCTTTTTCGTTGGCTTGAAACAACATATTATTTCATTTCTGCTTGATTACTCTAAACTTATCGGGATATGATTTGTCAAGGGCTTGTTGCGTAAGCAATGCTTAGTACCCTTTACAAATTATGGACGGTTAAGTAGCTTTTCAAAAGCAGAAAAAATAGTAATCTTAAGATTTTGAAATATTGTAGCAGGTAGTGGAAAATGGTATAATGTAAATACAGAGAAATATATAAATCGGAATTTGTATTTAACAATCAATAAATTGAAAGGGCTTAATCTTATGACTAAACAAAAGAAGGTGATTTGGATAATATTGGGAATAATTATTTTTGTGTTTAGTGTTTTTTTAGGACTTGGATATTTAGGTCAAATAACAGGTGGAAATAGTTTAATCCAAAGAACAGAAATGAACGATAAATATGTTCCAGAAGAAATAACAAATTATTATCCAAGAGAAAATTTAAACTCAAAAGAAAATTTACTTTCTGATAAAAATTATGCAAACTCGATACAGGATGCTTTGTTAAGTGCCTCTATTGAATTTGAACAAGGCGAAGAATATAAAGCACATATTGATAAGATTATAAAGGAGTTTGAAAACGAAAACTATAAAAGTGTTTTGTATATATCAGAAAAAAACGATATAGAGTCAAGTTTGACATTTTCAAAATTCAAAATTAAGGAAGTAGATGGTAAAAAGAGATATGCTTATATTACAAGTGTACATGAGGTTATAAAGAAAGACCGTCCGTATGACAAAGATACGATGTCGTTACTAAAATCACAGTTAGCATTAAGTGATAGCTTGCAAGACTTAAATATCAGTCCAGATAATAGTCGCTTTTTATATGGATTTGTACATGATGAAGATATTTACAATACAAAAATAGAAAATAAAAAACCCGATGAAATTATTTATTTTGAACTTTGTGAAAAGCCTTTCTATTTTTGGTATTATGAAAATTTTCAAAGCGATAAATCTGGAAAATCTTTAAGTATAGAAATTGAAAGATAGAAATAGAACAATTCCAGGTTGTAGAGGTGATTAGAATGAAAAAACTATATTGCATGGAGAACTGTGGTACTGAAATAAAAGGTGGAATACCTAACGAATGTTCTTGTGGAGCTGAATTTGATTTAGCAGGTACAAAAAACATAAAAAAAATAATTACAAGCATTATATTCTTTGTAATAATAATGTCTCCGCTGATTATTCTTATTCACTTTGGCAGACAATATTTACAAGCGTCAATTATTTTATATGCTTTGCTCCTGATTCTAGGTATTTTTTGGTGTCGTATCGTACAAACTATTTTAGTTCGTCTTGGGTTAGTAACTATGACGAACATTGAAATTAAATAACAACAATAACATCTTCATAACTCTACTGAGCAGGAAATCAGAAAAGATCTCCTGCTTTTTTGTTAAAAAAAGAATAAAAATCTAATTGTCCGCATAAACACAGGGATTTTAAGCAATATGAATGAAAATATAAAAGAAATTTACCACTAATTTACTACGAATGAAAGAACTTTGATACGACAAAGAAAACAGCATAAAGAAAAACGAAATTGGCATTTCATACAGTATATGAGATGTCTTTTTGGTGCTGTAACACAGCATAATTTCGTCTTTTTTCTGCTTGATTATCTATCATTTTTTAGAGCATGAATTGTCAAGAGCTTGTTGCGTAAGCAATGCTTGCACTCTTGATAAGGCATGGGATAAAAAATATTCTGACAGATAGCAGAAAAGTAATGACCTGAAATGAGGTAAGTGCTATAATATATTTATCAATTTTGGAAAACGTGGAGAGATATATGAAAAAGATATTAGAAAACACAGTATTACTAATGATACTGCCATGGATATTTGTGTGGGGAATACTTTGTATCTTAGAAAAGAGAAAACGGAAAAATGAAAACGGAAATAAAGATGAAAAAAGATATGTTATACAAAATGATGATATATTCTTTCCCCTTTTTTCGTTAGGTATGTTTTTATTTTCATTTTGCCTTTTTTATTCGGTGTTTTTTACTGAATTTGATATATCAGTAGTAATATCAGTTTCTGCTTTTGTAATATTTTTTGCTATTTTAACATTAGATAGTGCAATCTGGAGAGTAATCGTAGATGGTGATATAATCAAATACCGTTCATTTTATGGGATTACTAGGACATATAATTTTAATGATATTACC
>OLGO01002251.1_pt1 | contig 10290 bp, 8 predicted proteins | sample 1605861 | NCBI WGS metagenome assembly OLGO01 (sample SAMN03283253) | human gut metagenome | biome: human-associated habitat; material: feces | host: Homo sapiens | place: USA | collected 2013
GCTCTTTGCTCCGCCCGTGTCCGCCGCAAGCCGTCTTTTCCGGGCTTAACCAATCTATTATTCCTCCAACTGACGGCCTAAGAAGGCGGCCGCGGTTTGAATCAGTTTGATTTCCGCTTCTGTAGGCGCCTCGCCTGCTTCCTCCCGCATCATAACCACAGCGCCAGTTACATCGCCGGAGGCGATAATCGGGTACGCCACCGCGGCGCTTCTCTCGATTCCCTCCACCGGCTGCAGATGATCCCCGGCTTTCGCCGCTACAAAGCTGCGGCGTCCCTCCATTAAATCTTCCAGCGCCGGCGTCACGCGGCGTTCCAGATATTCCTTTTTCGAAACTCCCGCCGCCGCGATCACATGATCCGTATCACAGATCACGGTAGGCAAAGACGCCGTTTTCGACAGCACCTCCGCATACTGGGCGGCAAAGGGCGACATTTCCCCCACCGGAGAATATTTTTTAAAGATGACCTCCCCTTCCGGGTCTGTGTAAATCTCCAGCGGGTCACCCTCTCGGATTCGTAAGGTGCGGCGAATTTCCTTGGGGATCACCACTCTTCCTAAGTCATCAATTCTTCTGACAATTCCAGTTGCTTTCATCTATAAAATCTCCCTTTAAAAATAAAAATCTGTTTGCCCAGGTAGTGTTTGCAAACAATGGGAAATTATGCAAGGCGCTGGAAAAGTCAGAGTATAAAAAAGGTTCATTTTTCATTTGCATCTTATTATTAGAATTTATCTTATTTTTTAATTTCTCCTCGGGTCAGATTTCCTGTTCCCTCGCGGTTTCCTTTATGGTATAATGGATAAAAGAATCTAAACACGGGGCGGTGACCAAATGGAGCTATCCTTTTTATACTCTCTGCAAGCCCTTCACAATCCGGCGCTGGACAAAGTTATGATTTTTTTTACCAATCTGGGAGAATACGGAGCAGTCTGGATTTTGACCGCCATACTTCTGCTGTGTTTTCAAAAGTATAGGCGGTATGGGGCTTTGATGCTGGTTTCCCTATTGGTTACCTTCCTGATCGGGGAAATCGGCCTAAAAAACCTGATTATGCGGGAACGGCCTTTAGTAGCTGATCCCACCGTACAGCAGCTGATCCCTCTCCCCTCCGGTTCTTCCTTTCCTTCCGGCCATACAGCCTCTTCCTTTACCGCTGCGTGGATTCTCTGGAAAGCCGACCGGAAATTTGGTGCCGCCGGATTAGCGCTGGCGGTATGCATTGGGTTTTCCAGACTTTACCTGTTTGTCCACTATCCAACCGACGTGCTGGGCGGAGCAGTGCTGGGAATTGCCTGCGCCCAGGGTATCTATCTCTTAGCGAAACGGTATATGAGAAAGAAGGCTTGTCAATGAAAACTGAGTTTTTGGGCACCTGCGACAGCGATAGCAGGTTCTTTTGCGTAGGCGGAAAGGATCTATACCAATACCGATGGAATTCTACCGGCCGCTGTGTCACGGTGCTTCATCCCGACACTAAGAGAACCTTTACCCTCTCCGTATACACAGTGGAACTAGATGGGGAGACATACTCCTTTGCCAGCGGCGCTTTCCCAGGTGGAAAAACCGCGTTTTATGAAATTTCGGATTAACAGCTTATGATAAGCATTTATAAAAAGCATAAAAACGGACAGGGTTTCCTGTCCGTTTTTGTGTTGCGAACTAGAAAACTCAGCCTTTTTCAGTATGATCAAAGATATTTTTTATGCATCCGCTTTGTGAAATTCCTTCAACTCCTTTCACATTTAATGGACAAGGCTTCCACTTTTTGCTATAATAGGGAACTAATTAAACATTTTACTTATTGTTGCCTGCGAGGTGACTTACTAATGAGAAAACCTGCCGCTATTGCGTTAAGCCTTACACTTGCCCCTTCCATTCTGTGCTGTTTCGATGGCTATTAATCCCAGGATGGGATGGCAATTGGAAAACTCGGGTAATTGTCAAGCGGCCATTGAAAAATCTTCATGTGAGTGCAATTCTAATTTGGAAGGTTACTGAACCAAGGAAAGGGCGTCTTTTGAATTTGAGCCGGAAGTAAGCGGCCAAACCTTATTTGGCTCTATTTCTTTAGACGGCACTGTAATGAATCCGGGACAAGATGTGGAAATTACCGTGGATCACCATGGAAGCTGCCAGAAGCCAGCCTCTTTCAGGACGAACCTTTGGCCCCCAAAAACCGCTCTTGTCTTCCCCCGCAAAAGAAACGGCTGCGCCGGATTCTTCCTGCGGGGGATTTCTATTTCCGTCTTAATTTTCTTTTTCGTAAATTAACTGGGCTTCCTCTACCAACGTCGAACCTAACCTATTCATCTATTCCATCTTTCTAATCATTTTATCTTCACTGATAGGAGGAGTTATGAGCATCTTTGGTTATATCCGTGTATCCACAAAAGAGCAAAATGAAGACCGCCAGCTGATCGCTCTGAAAGAGTACAATATTCCTCCCAGGAACCTGTACATAGAAAAGCAAAGCGGCAAGGATTTCAACCGCCCCGCTTATAAGCGTATGCTGCGCCGCCTTTCCTCTGGAGACCTTTTGATCATTAAATCTATTGACCGGTTAGGCCGTAATTACGAAGACATTATCGACCAATGGCGTATCATTACCAAAGACCATAAAGCTGATATCAAAGTACTTGATATGCCATTGCTGGACACCACCTATGGAAAGGACTTATTGGGCACCTTTATCGCGGATCTGGTGCTTCAAATCATGTCTTATACCGCTCAAATTGAGCGGGAAAATATCCGTCAGCGGCAGGCCGAGGGTATCGCCGCCGCTAAGGCAAAAGGGGTGCGATTCGGGCGACGGCCCTATGAGCTTCCTGAGGAATTTTGGGATTTGGCAGAGCAATGGGCCCAAGGAAAAATCTCAGTGACAGAGATCACCAAGCAGACCCATTTGGGCCGCAGCACCGTATACTGCAAAATGAAAGAGGCGGGATACCGTAAAACAGAAAAACCGACAGGATAGCAGAAGCTTATGCGCGAAAAAGAAGCTCCTCCAAACCTGCCGGCTTTTATTTATTTTACATTGATTTCATCGAGTTATTCAAAACGGCGGAAGCTGGACAGAAAGGCACTGTCAACCGCAGCCTTTCTGCTTTTATAGATTAAGGTTCCTTTTAAAGGTTCTATCAGCGATAGGGTGGTTTTTACGATTTTACCGCTTCCAGCACGGCGCCGCGGTTGCCGCTGGTAACCATAGCGGCGTATCTGGCCAAATAGCCTGTGGTAATCTTAGGCTCTCTAGGCTTCCAGGAAGCCTTACGTTTGGCCATCTCCCCGTCGCTGACTTTTACGTTGATAGCGTGGTTTACAATATCGATGGAGATAATATCCCCTTCCCTTACCAGCGCGATCGGTCCTCCCACCGCCGCCTCGGGAGAAACATGGCCGATGGCCGCTCCTCTGGTGGCGCCGCTGAAACGCCCGTCGGTAATCAGGGCCACGGTACTGCCAAGGCCCATCCCCATGATCGCGGAGGTGGGATTCAGCATTTCCCGCATTCCAGGACCGCCCTTGGGGCCCTCATAGCGGATCACCACTACATCGCCTTCCTGGATTTTGCCGCTGGTAATCGCCTCCATTGCGTCCTCCTCGCAGTCGAATACCCGAGCGGGGCCCTCGTGCCGCAGCATCTCCGGTGCTACCGCCGAACGCTTGACCACACAGGAATCCGGCGCCAAATTTCCTTTCAGCACAGCGATGCCGCCAGTCTTACTGTAAGGGTTCTCCACCGGACGGATCACCTCGGGATTGAGATTGACGCATCCCTGAATATTCTCCGCTACGGTTTTCCCGGTACAGGTCATCAGCTCCGTATGCAGTAAGCCAAGCTTGTTGATCTCGTTCATCACAGCATAAACACCGCCGGCCTCGTTTAAATCCTCCATATAGGTGGGACCAGCCGGCGCCAGGTGGCACAGGTTGGGTGTTTTCTCACTAATTTCATTGGCAATCTCTACATTTAAGCGGATTCCGCACTCATTGGCGATAGCCGGCAGATGCAGCATGGAGTTGGTGCTGCATCCCAAAGCCATATCCATGGTCAGAGCATTACGAAACGCTTCCTCGGTCATAATATCCCGAGGACGGATATTTCTGCGAAAAAGCTCCATCACCTGCATACCGGCCTCCTTGGCCAGCTGGATGCGCTGGGAATATACCGCGGGAATAGTGCCGTTGCCCCGCAGCCCCATACCCAGCACCTCGGTAAGGCAGTTCATGGAGTTCGCTGTATACATACCGGAGCATGACCCGCAGGTTGGGCAGGTTTTTTGCTCAAACTCGCTGAGCTTAGCCTCGTCAATGCGGCCGGCGGTAAATTCGCCTACCGCTTCTGAAATGCTGGAAAAGCTGGTTTTCCGGCCGTCTAGTCGGCCGGCCAGCATCGGGCCGCCGCTGACAAAAATTGTCGGGATATTCAGCCGGGCTGCCGCCATCAGCAGGCCGGGCACATTTTTATCACAGTTGGGGATCATCACCAAAGCGTCGAAAGCGTGAGCGATAGCCATAGCCTCTGTGGAATCAGCAATCAGATCCCGGGTGACCAAGGAATATTTCATCCCCTGATGCCCCATAGCGATACCGTCGCACACGGCGATAGCCGGAAACACCACGGGAGTGCCGCCGCCCATAGCCACGCCGATTTTCACCGCTTCAGTAATTTTATCCAGATTCATATGGCCGGGCACGATTTCATTATAGGAATTGACAATTCCCACTAGAGGCCGGTTCAATTCCTCCTCTGTCATTCCCAGCGCATGAAACAGCGCTCTTTTGGGAGCGCCCTCGGTTCCCTTTCTTACGCAATCGCTTTTCATTGGTGCCTCACTCTTTCCTGTTATTTGGTTTTTAAGCTTTCCAGCAATTCCTTGCTGTCGTTATAATAATCTATTGTCGCCTGGTCATCCTTATGGCTCAGCTGTTCAAAGTCCCGGATACACACCCGAAGCTCCCGGAAGGAATCCGTAACATCCACTTCGATATCGTTGTAATTGTCATCCCAGCTCTGCACGGTCAGCTTCAAACCGTCCAAATAAGGAAGCTCCTCCCACGGTATGCCAATGTCGCCGGTATCGCTGGATTCCATATCCGGGCTGGAATAATCAGATTTGGCAAAAAGATGGTAGCTATTCTGGAAATAATCGATACTATCCTCTGCGACCAAAAAAATGATGCTTTGGTCATCCTGAGTATCTACGGAAAATTTTACCATCGAAGCCATCTGCATATTAGCGTCCACATACTGGCTGGAAGCTTCCTGACCCTCCATACTGCTGGACGCAGAAGCACTTCCCTCCGCCGGCGCGGAAGCCGCCTGTCCGTCTGAGGTTAATTCCTCACCACTGCCAGGAACAATCACATATTGGTTTACCCGAACGATAACCTGGCCGTCGTTATTCCTGTCGACGGCTTTTTCAGCCAAAGCCTCCTGCAGCTGGTTGACCGCATCCTCCGGAAAAGAGGTTTTTGTCAGCAATCCAATCTCATAATCAGGATTTACCCGGTTGAAGAAATCCTTGGAAAGAAGGGCGGCAAAAACCAAAACTACCAGCACAATTACAATATGCCACTTATGGTAAAACCAAAAGTTCTTCCGCTTGTCCTTAGGAGATAGATTCTTTTTCTCTATTTTGGGGTCGTGGATCGTGTCTTCTCCAGTATGGAGAAGCAGGTGTTCGCGAGACATGAATGACATCACTCCTTCGGCTTCATGCATCATGCAGTACCACAAAAAATAATTTTTAAATTTGCTTGTTAATACAGTTACTATGCAAACAAAGCTTATTGCCAATATTGCTTCCTGGTTTATCGAATCTTGACAACTTGAGCAAAATCTTAAAAAACACTGCTTTGTTAAGTATATTACATTGTACTTTTCAATGTCAACGAAAAACAAAACTATTCCATAAAACTTATCGCCTATAGAATCGTCCTATCTTTTATCTAAAGGCTATAATGCTTTCTATGAAAACTATCCTTTTTTTAAACGAGAGCTAAAGAATGGTAGGGCCTTTTTTATGCAATTTGAAAACAAATACAGCCCAAAAAGTTCTACCATACAAAGCATGGGTACAATACCAATCGTATAAAGTTTGAGAACATTAGTATTTATAATATTTGTTTCCCGCCATATAAACTCGCTAAACCAGCTAATGCCAAATGCATAAACTAGCGACATCCCAGCAAAAACAAAAACGGTTGACAGCGCAAAAACAAATAACCGCTTTGTTTCTTTTGAAGCTTGATTTTTACGTGCTAAAAGTGATATGAGGGTCAAGAAAAAGCCGACGATCGCTATTAGACAAAGCATAGGATTTAAAATTGAATAAAGCTTAATAATGCCTGATGCAATACTATTACCCACCATTGCTTTTTTCTCTTGAAAACCAGCAGTATAGCCATTTTCTATCGGAAGAAAATTCATATTGGTAATATAGGAGGCTGTAGAACAGGATTCCAGACGGTTATATTCTGTTTGGCCTTTTTGAGCAACATAACCCTCCATTAGGATGGAGGTTCTATAGGTTTGTGTTATTTCATCCTGTAATTCCAAAATTTCGCTAAACGTCCGACTTCCTCCGGAAGAGGTAAGCGAGATTCGATCGTCCTTCTCAAGTGTACCATCAACAAATGCCTGAGATATTTCCTCATTCACTTGTGCAAACAATTCATTTATCTGCGCATCGGACTTCCAAAGCCCAGTTGAATCCAATGAGGTTCTCAGTACCCAAGTCAAAAAATCTCCCGCAATCATACTTTTCCCACCATCGAACCAAACCGTATTCAGAATGCTCTCTTCTAATTCAGGATACTTCTGTAAAGTTTCTGATGCATCGAAAGCTTTTTCAATTGCATCATATGGAGCCCATATGTTTTTATCTCTATGGTCCGATTTTATTTTATATATGCTGGAAACGAATTTTCCAAGCTCTCCCTCAGTTCTAGTATTAATCTCATAAACCCCAAAAAAATGGTAATTTACTCCTTTGTAAAAATTTGTTCCGGCGTAAAACAAAATTAACGGCAAAAATAACATGATTATCAAACGTAACAATCGTATCGGATTTCTGTTATCTTTATTCTTAAAGTAATGATAAAGTGAAATTCCTATACAAATCGCAAACATAAGAGCCAAACAAGGAAGCATCCAAAATCCATCTTCTTTGATATAATAGGTAAAGGTAAAGAAAAAGCTTAGCGCAATAATATTCAATAAAATCTTTTTCGCACTGATATCTTTATTCTTCAAAACATCTACAATCAGAATAAGCATAAGCGCAAAAACAATAAAGAGAAAAGGTGCAATTATAGAATTTCGATAGAGTCTTGTACCAACATAATAATCGAATGCACAAGGAGTAAATAAAACAAAAAGGTATATAAAAATTAGAAAAATAGGTTGCAAACCAAATCTGCTGAATAATCTTACCATTAAGATGGCTGCAATCACCCAAATTATTGATAGTACAATATTATAACTCAATCCTGTCAAATGTACAAAGTCTAAAAATAAAGGGTATCCCATATCCTTTATTAAAGAATTAATATTTGGTGTTCTAAAATGCTCAGTGATATTTGCATAGGTTACTAATATATAGTCATCAAAAGTCTGAGAAGATGGGTACCAATTTCCAATCCATTGAGATAAAAATATTCTAAATAAAGTTACTATGGATAAAAAAACTATTTGGGACTTTTTTAAAATCTGTACCATACCACCATTTCTCCTCACCCATATAAAAATTCATTATATATATTCTTTAGTAAATCATACTAATAGAAAAGCAGACCTTGTCTTTCATCGCATCTGAATTTTTTAAAACATAATTTTATGATACCTAATTACGCTTTCTCTGTATAAACAATCAATTCAAAACTGTTATAAGATTTATGTATAAGTATATCATTTTTTCTTATTTCTATCAACAAAGAAATAAATTTATTAGACTCCAAGCTATTCATTAAAGCTCTAATAAAAAGGCATAAAGCTTTTCAATATATTCATCGAATTTACGTCTCTTAATGAGCCGTTTCGTTCCAAGCCAAAGTACAAATTCGCAGTCCTCATCATTCGTAAGCTGTCTCAATTTATTGATTCCAATCCCCGAATATGCCGCTGCTTCCTCTAATGTAAGATTGCTTTTTTCCCAAATCGGGACTTCGTTTATAAAGGTCCTCCTTTTTTTTCAAAATATAATAAAACGCCTAACCGCCGGACCATTTCCTGCGCTCATTTGCGACCGCGTATTTTCAGGCTCCGCTATGCGCATTTCATTTACGGGCGTGCTCCACAAGGATATTATCGCACACTATCCGCAAAACCGGTATCACCTCCGGCGGCTATTCAAGTTTTCAAGGTGCAGCGAGAAAGTAAATTGTATTTAGCTTTCTCACCTATAAATACGGAAACCTTTCTTAAAATTCTGCACTTCAAAATAAAAAAGCACCTTGCCCTGAGCGCCGACTATCCCGGCATCCAAAAAGGCAAGGCGCTTTGCGTCTGTACAGAGAAAAAGAAATCCCATTTTAAAAACGCAGTTTCTTCACCTAAATCCGCATGGAAAAACACAACACAGGAGACGGGAATTTTCCAGCGTTAAGCAATACACTAAACCTGTTGGGAATTGTAAGTCAAGAAAAATAGCTGCAGGCGGCGCCAACGTTTAGGCACGCACCTGTATAGAAACGGACAGGGCTCTCCGCTGTTTTATCCATCGGCAGTCTGCTCCAAATCCATCCACAAAGATACGAGCCGCTTCCGCCGGAATCTCTTTGCTGCGCATGGATTCCTTTGGAAAACGTGGTATCCAACATTTCCTGTGTGTAGCAGCGCCGAAGATAAAAATGAAAATTACTTCTTTATTATTGCACAAATATTTCAAATCAATATAAAGAGGCCGTGAAAGTGTGTAGGGATCGCTGCCTCTCCCTACAGATATTTCCCAGTGACGCTTTGCGGCGCATTTTTGATTTCTTCCGGCGTACCGGCGGCCACAATCCTGCCGCCCTCTTCTCCGCCGCCTGGTCCCATATCAACGATATAGTCGGCACAGCGGATAACATCCAAATCATGCTCGATCACAATCACAGTTGCCCCGTTCAGAATAAGGGTTTGAAAAACGCTGAGCAAGGTCTGCACATCCAGCGGATGAAGCCCGATCGTCGGCTCGTCAAACACAAAGACAGAATCCGTCTGGCTTTTCCCCATTTCACTTGCAAGCTTCAGACGCTGTGCCTCCCCGCCGGACAGGCTCGGTGTTTCCTCACCGAGTGTAAGATATCCCAGGCCCAAATCCTCCAACACCCGCAGGCGTTGATGAACCAGCCGCATATCCCGGCAGACTTTTCGGGCAGTGTGGACATCCATTGCCATCAAATCCGGCAGGGTATATTGCTCTCCCGTTTTATTCTGATAGTGAACCAACCCCGCTTCTTTTCCATACCGTGCTCCCCGGCATTCCGGGCAGGGGATATCCACATCCGGCAGAAACTGCACGTCAAGGCTGATGCTTCCCGTACCGTCACAGACAGGACAGCGCAGTTTCCCGGTGTTGTAGGAAAAATCGCCGGCCTTGAAACCGTGCTGTTTTGCTTCTTTTGTTCTCGCATATATTTTGCGCAGCTCATCGTGGATATTTGCATAGGTTGCGACAGTAGAACGAACATTGATGCCAATTGGCGTGGCGTCAATCAGTTTAACCTGCCCAATTCCGTCTGCTTTCACCAGCTTTACATGCTCCGGCATCGGTCTTCCGGCGATGGATGCTTCCAGCCCGGGGACAAGGCTCTCTAAGACCAGGGTTGTTTTCCCCGAACCGGAAACGCCGGTCACAACAGTCAGCCTTCCCTTGGGGATTTCCACTTCCAGGGGCTTTACCGTATGAATTTCCGACGTAGAAAGACGAATCATTCCGTTTTCAAAAACAGAATCCTTATTTTGCTTTTTTCCGCTGGAGACGCGGCTTTTCCCCGATAAAAAAGGGCCTATCTGGGAGGCGGCACTTTGTATGATTTCCGGAACAGTCCCCTGGGCAATCACATATCCGCCGTCCGCCCCCGCCTGCGGTCCCATCTCAACAATCCAGTCCGCTTCGGAAAGAATTTGAGTATCATGATCCACCAGCACGACCGAGTTGCCGTCGGCAATCAGGTCGTGCATCACTCCGGTCAACCCGACAATATTGGAAGGGTGCAGGCCAATAGAAGGCTCGTCCAGCACATATAGAACGCCGGTTGTACGGTTGCGCACCGCCCGGGCGAGCTGCATTCGCTGCCGC
>OLGO01002258.1_pt1 | contig 10244 bp, 7 predicted proteins | sample 1605861 | NCBI WGS metagenome assembly OLGO01 (sample SAMN03283253) | human gut metagenome | biome: human-associated habitat; material: feces | host: Homo sapiens | place: USA | collected 2013
CATTTCCTTCCGCCGGGGCCGTTTTCATCCGACGGGGCATTCCGTCTTTCTCATATCCTCGTGAAGGCGATTTGGGCACCCCGGGACCGGCTTGAAGACGTTAACTGCAAAAAAGCAGTTGCCGCCGTCCGGATCGCAGTTAACGGAAAAGCCCGAAAACGGCGGAATGAAGCCATTTTCAGACAATAAATGTAGTTAATGTAGTTAATGTAGTCATTTGCGATTTCTTTTCGGTGAAGGCATGGGGGCCGATGGTCCCCCCCCCCACGTATCGCCCGGATGCCTTTCCGTTTTCTTATAGGCAAATAACTGCAATAACTGCATTAACTGCATTTCAGGCCGGAAAACGGCGGAATGAAGCCATTCTCGACATGCGGCAAAGGCCATCGTTAACTGCAACGATGCAGTTAACGACCCGCGGTTAAGTGTATTCGCCGCTTTTTCCGGGCGTCGGAGCGCGTTCGGCGCCGATGGTGACGTCCGTCCGCGACGCATAGCCCACGGGCATGGGTAACAGCCAACTATCGGCCGCCAAGAAGGCCAAGAACGACGAGTTCTACACACGCATGACCGACATCGAGCACGAGCTCGTCCATTACAGGGACCACTTCAAAGGCAAGGTCGTGCTCTGCAATTGCGACGACCCGTTCGAGAGCAATTTCTTTAAGTACTTCGCATTGAACTTCAACCCCCTCGGGCTGAAGAAGCTCATCGCCACCTGCTACTCGGGCTCCCCCATCGCCGGCGGCGAGTACCAGCCATCCCTGTTCGACGATGACGTGGACGAGAATACGGGACGACACCGCAGGGCGTACAAGGCCGTCGTCAACGTCTTCCGCGACACCACCGGCGACGGAGGGTTGGATATGGACGACATCAGGAACCTGCTGGACTCCGGGGAGAACGAACTGACGGAGCTGCATGGCGACGGCATCTACGGCGCGGGGGACTTCAGGTCGAAGGAATGCCTGGAGCTGCTCGACGAGGCCGACATCGTCGTGACCAATCCGCCGTTCTCGCTGTTCCGCGAGTATGTGGCGACGCTCATGGAGCACGGAAAGAAGTTCGTCATCATGGGCAACAAGAACGCCATCACCTACAAGGAGGTCTTCCCGCTTATTCGTGACGACAAGCTCTGGATAGGCGCAACCTCCCTGAACGGCGGCCGATGGATGATCATGCCATCCAACTCCGAGGTCGAAAGCCCCAAGGCGAAAAAGGACAGGAACGGTGACATCATCCTCAACGTCGCCGGCGTCTGCTGGTACACCAACCTGGACATCACCAAGCGCCACGAGGACCTGCTCCTCTACCGGCGTTACAAAGAGGACCCGTCGCGTTATCCGAAGTACGACAACTACGACGCCATCGAGGTGTCGAAAGTCAAGGACATCCCCGAGGACTATTGGGGCGTCATGGGCGTGCCGATCACGTTCATGGACAAATACAATCCCGCCCAATTCGAGCTGATTGGCATCTCCGAACAGAACGGCCATGGCATGTCCGGCGGCGTCTGGCAGGGCGGCGACCCCAAGCCCCGCATCGACGGCGGCGCCAGATACACCCGCCTGTTCATCCGCCGCCGCGCCTGATACAATGCCCCCAAGCCCTTGGCGTGGTCCATAACCCTCCCGCCGGGGGCCGACGGCCCTGACCACATGCGCGGCTCTTCGCTCCGGAAGCGGATGCCACCGACGCGCACGTCCGGCCCGGCAAGTCGAAAAAGCCCCGGCGGATTTTTTTATCATTTCCTTCCGCCGGGGCCGTTTTCATCCGACGAGGCATTCCGCCTTTCTCATATCCTCGATGATGTCCCGCACCGTCTGATACCGGTCGGCGGAGTTGGTGGTCGAGCATTTCTGGATGATGAAGCCCAGCCGCGATCCATCAGCCAGAAGATCCCTTCTACCGGTGAAAATGTAGTTGAGAATGAACCCAATCGAATATATGTCGTTGACCGGCTTGAAGTCCTTGAACGATTTCAGGGCCGGATCCTCTATGGAGCCTTTCATCGAAGAGCCCGTGCTTGTGAGGTCCGAGTTCCTCTCCTTGGCAAGCCCGAAGTCGGAGACCTTGACTGCGAACGCGCCATCATCATATGTGTGTATGAGCACGTTCCCGTAGCTGAGGTCGCGGTGGCATACGTCATGCTTGTGCAGGAAGTTCATCGCGTACAGGAACTGCATCGCCATCTTGCGGCGGACCCAAAGGGACATCTTCGCATTGAGCCTGAGCGGCCGACGTCCCCCTATTCCCAGGGCGCTCCGTGCCGCCGCGTTATAATGCTGCAGACGCATTTGTATTGCATTTCGAGCGATGGGAGCGCAGATGCCTGACAGCTACAAGGAGCTCATCAAGGGCAACCCCGACGAGACCGAGATCAGAAGCTTCCTGGTGGACGGCGACCAAGTCTCCGTGACCCTGCGCATTCCCGACACCCTGCGTGACGCGGCCAAGGAGGAGGCGGCCCTGCGGGGCATGAGCTTCTCCGCCTTCGTGCGCACGCGCATGATCGAAGAGCTCGCGAAGAAGGGGGCATAAACTCATGCAGCCTGACTTCTTCGACAACAGGGCGAAGATCGTCAAGGACGACCTCGTCGCCAACATAGCCGCCGGCGATCGCGTGGCGATAGCCGCTTCGGTTTTCTCCATGTACGCCTACCAGGAACTCGCCAGCCAGCTTGAATGCATCGACGAACTGCGCTTCGTCTTCACCTCGCAGACGTTCACCAAGCAGCGCCCAGCGCGCGAGAAGCGCGAGTTCTACATCCCGCGCCTTTCCCGCGAGCAGGGCCTTTGCGGCACCGACTTCGAGATCAAGCTGCGCAACGAGCTCACGCAGAAGGCCGTCGCGACCGAGTGCGCCGACTGGATCCGCCGCAAGGCGCGCTTCCGCTCCTTCGAGGGCGAGGGGCGCATGAGCGGCTTTCTGGACGTGGAAAAGACCGAAGACAACGTGGCCTACATGCCCTTCGACGGCTTCACCACGCGCAAGCTCGGCTGCGACAACTCCGCGGACACCCCCGACGTGACCATGCGCCTGGACGCCTCCCAGTCGCGCGCCCTGCTCAAGCAGTTCGACGACGCCTGGGACTCGGGCGAGCTCCACGACGTCACCGACGCCGTCATCGACGGCATCACGGCCATGTACCAGGAGAACGCGCCCGAGCTCATCTACTACATGGCGCTCTACCGCATATTCAGCGAGTTCCTGGACGACGTCTCCGAGGACGTGCTGCCCAACGAGGGGCTGGGCTTCCGCGACAGCCTCATCTGGAACAAGCTCTACGACTTCCAGAAGGACGCGGCGCTCGCCATCATCAACAAGCTCGAGACCTACAACGGCTGCATCCTGGCCGATTCCGTGGGCCTGGGCAAGACGTTCACCGCCCTCGCCGTGATCAAGTACTACGAGAGCCGCAACAAGGACGTGCTCGTGCTGTGCCCCAAAAAGCTGCGCGACAACTGGATCACCTACAACTCGAACGTCGTGAACAACCCCATCGCGGGCGACCGCCTGCAGTACGACGTGCTCTACCACACCGACCTCTCGCGCACGCGCGGCACGTCGGAGACGGGCCTGCCGCTCGACCGCCTGAACTGGGGCGCGTACGGGCTCGTTGTCATCGACGAGAGCCACAACTTCCGAAACGGCGGCGACTCGGCGTCGGAAGACAGGATGAACCGCTACCAGCTGCTCATGGAGAAGGTCATCAAGCAGGGCGTGAAGACCAAGGTGCTGATGTTGTCCGCCACGCCCGTGAACAACCGCTTCCGCGACCTGCGCAACCAACTCGCCCTGGCATACTGGGGCGACCCCACCGGCTGGTCGGAGAAGCTGCGCCTTGAGAACGACATCGAGACGGTGTTCCGCAACGCGCAGACCGTCTACGCCCGCTGGTCGAAGCTGCCCGGCGAGCAGCGGACGACTCACGCCCTCACCGACATGCTCGACTACGACTTCTTCGAGGTACTCGACCAGGTGACCGTGGCGCGCAGCCGCAAGCACATCCAGCGCTACTACGACATGAGCGCCATCGGGCCCTTCCCGAAGCGCCTGCCGCCGATATCGAAGCGCCCCAAGCTCTCGACGCTGGCGAACGCGATCAACTACCGCGAGATATACGAGGAGCTTGACTCCCTCGTGCTCGCCGTGTACATGCCGAGCTCGTACGTGCACCCCAGCAAGATGGAGAAGTACGCGAAGATGGGCGGCGGCGGAAACCTCACGCTGGGCGGCCGCGAGACGGGAGTGCGCCGACTCATGACGACGAACCTGCTCAAGCGCCTGGAGAGCTCGGTGTGCTCGTTCCGCCTGACGCTCGAGCGCGTGCTCGCCGCCATGAACGCCGCGCTTAAGACCATAGACGACTACCGCAGGGGCTTGGCCTCGGGCGCCAGCGTGGCCGACGGCGACCTGCCGGGCGGGTTCGACTTCGACCCCGACGACGAGAGCGGCTTCGAGGTGGGCGGCGCCACGAAGATCCTCGTCGAGGACATGGACTGGATGAGCTGGGAGCGCGACATCGAGGCGGACGTGGACGTCATTGAGGTCCTCATTGCCATGGTCCGTGACATCGACCCCGCCCACGACGCCAAGCTCATAGAGCTGTGTGAGCAGATCCGCGAGAAGTCGCAAGGCCCCATCAACCCGGGCAACCGCAAGGTGCTCGTGTTCACCGCATTCTCCGACACGGCGGACTACCTCTACGAGAACGTCTCGGCCTTCGCGAAGCGCGAGCTCGGCCTCGAGTGCGCCAAGGTCACGGGCGACGGCTGCGCCTGCACGATAAAGGCCGTGCCCCCGCACATGCAGGAGGTGCTCGCCTGCTTCTCGCCCGTGTCCAAGGAGCGAGACGTGGTGGCTCCCCAGCTTTCCGGCTGCGACGTGGACATCGTCATCGCCACCGACTGCATCTCTGAGGGCCAGAACCTCCAGGACTGCGACTACCTTGTGAACTACGACATCCACTGGAACCCCGTGCGCATCGTGCAGCGCTTCGGCCGCGTGGACCGCATCGGCTCGAAGAACGCTTGCATCCAACTCGTGAACTACTGGCCGGACGTTGAGCTGGACGAGTACATAAAGCTCAAGGCGCGCGTCGAGGAGCGCATGCGCATCACCGTCATGACCTCCACCGGCGACGACGACTACATCAACGCCGACGAGACGGGAGACCTGGAGTACCGCCGCCAGCAGCTCGAGCAGATGCGCGACGAGGTCGTGGACCTGGAAGACGTCTCGGGCGGCGTGTCCATCACCGACCTGGGCCTCAACGAGTTCCGCATGGACCTGGTGGGCTACTACCGCGACAACCCCGACATCGATCGCCTTCCGAGCGGCGTCAACGCCGTGGTTGAAGGCGACGAGCCCGGCGTCATCTTCGTGCTGCGCAACGTCAACAGCAAGATAGACCGCGACGGCGCGAACCACCTGCACCCGTTCTACGTGGTTCGCATGGGGTCCGACGGGTCCGTTACTCACGGGCACCTGGAGCCCAAGGCGGTGCTCGACGACATGCGCCTTTTGTGCCGCGGCAAGTCCGAGCCCGACATGGCGCTGTGCCGCGCCTACAACCGCGAGACCAAGAACGGCCGCGACATGCGCCGCGAGGCTGGGCTCTTGCGCGACGCGGTGGCGTCGATCGTGGACTCCAAGGAGGAGTCCGACGTCGACAGCTTCTTCAGCGGCGGCACGACGGGCTTCCTGGAGAACGACATCGAGGGCCTCGACGACTTCGAGCTGGTGTGCTTCCTGGTGGTGAGGCCCAGATGCTAGGGCTTCCGAGCACGACCGAGGTGGGCCGCCGCATACCCAAGGAGGCCTTCTACGGGCACTTGAAGGTGAGCGCCGCGCTACGCCAGTTCTTCATCGACGACGTCGAGTACTTCGTGGTCGCGAACTCCATAAAGACCTCCACGACCGGCATACCAGACGGCGAGCGCGTGCACGAGGTGCTTGTGGTGCAAGTGGCGCTCAAGGACCGTCGCGTCCCCGAAGAGGTGCTGGCGCTTGTGGCGCAGGCGAACCCCCATAAGCTGCTGTTCGCGTGCACCTTTAACGACGAGGTTCGCCTCGCGGTGATGCTCAAGGGAATCGCTGTGGGAGAATGGCAAAGCGTTGAGGATGCTTCCCTCACCCTGAAAACGACGAGCATGGACGGGGTCTGGGACTCGATCGCCTCGCAGGTAGCGTATGGCGATACGGGCAGTGAAACTGCAACCGTGGACGAACGCTTCGCGGCGGACGCCAAGCTCAAGGCGCTTCGCGAGGAGCTTGCCAAGACCGAAGCCCGCGGTCGCAAGGAGCGACAGGTGGCGCGCAAAAACGCGCTTTTCGACAAGGCAAAGGAACTCAAGCGGCAGATTGCCGTTATAGAGGAAGGCAGATAGATGGAAAAGATCGAGCTAGGCACGCCCGACGGTGCCGTCAAGAACATCGAGAAGATTGCCAAGCTGTTCCCTCAGGCGGTGACCGAGGTGGAAACCGCCGATGGTGAGCTCGAGCATGCTGTGGACTTCGATGCGCTGCGCGACCTTTTGGGAGACGTGGCCGAAGGCCAGCGCGAGCGCTACCAGTTCACCTGGCCTGGTAAGCGCGAGGCCAAAGGCAGAGGCGCGTCGCCCCATCTTCAAGACGATGATCCCCGAGACAGGCAAGTCCAAGGATTGGGATACGACGGAGAACCTCTACATCGAGGGCGACAACCTGGACGCGCTGAAGATCCTGAAGGAGACCTACGCCGGCAAGGTGAAGCTCATCTACATAGATCCCCCATACAATACGGGCCATGACTTCGTCTACGACGACGACTTCGCCAAAACGCGCGGCGAATATGACGCGGAGAGCGGCGAGTACGACGAGGAGGGCGGTCGCCTGGTTGCCAACACCGAGGGCAACGGCCGGTTTCATTCGGATTGGTGCTCGATGATGTACCCAAGACTGCTGTTAGCGCGTGACCTGCTCGCGGCTGACGGCGCTATCTTCATCAGCATCGATGACAATGAGTCCAAAAACCTCCGGGCCATCTGCGATGAGGTTTTTGGCGCTGTATCCTTTGTTGGGGATATCGCCTGGCAGAGAACCTATTCAATAAGAAATGACTCGAAAGGACTTCCTACCGAGACTGAGCATCTTCTGTGTTATTCAAAGCACCCTAACTGGCAACCGGGTAAGTTACCGAGGACGCCTGAGATGAACGCTAAGTATGCGAATCCCGATGGCGACAGATGCGCTTGGAGAACTGACAACGCCTTCGCTCCTGGTGCTGCAACCCACCAAGGAATGGTATATGCCATCCAGCACCCTTTTACTGGCGAGCTTCTCTATCCCGCAAACGGCTCCTGTTGGAGATACCAACAGGACATAATGTTTGAACACATGAGTGGTTGGTGTTCTTATGAGCTGCGTGACATCGATGATGCCGACAAGCGCGCAGCCATTTACGGTACATCAAGCTCAGGTGTCAAAAGAGATGTTAAAGCCATAGTCCTTGCGCAAAGCGTTGAAGAGTCACAAGCGGCTGCTGAGAAGGTTCTTGCTAAGGGACCATGGCCACGCTTTTTCTTCACGAGGAACGGAATGGGCGGAATCGCCCGTAAGACATACCTGGACGATGTTGGAGGTCGTCTCCCCACGAACTTCTGGCCATTTTCGGAGTGCGGTCACACCGACGAAGCGAAGAAAGAGCTTCAGAAGCTTTTTGATGGTTCTGCTCCATTTGATACACCTAAACCAGTTCGCCTCATGAGGCGTATTCTCGATATCGCGTCTTCCAATGATTGCACTGTGCTTGATTTCTTCTCGGGCTCGGCCTCCATGGCTCAAGCTGTCATGGAGAAGAACGCCGAGGACGGTGGAAGTCGTCGCTTTGTGCTCGTTCAGATTCCCGAGATGACCACAGGCCAGTTCTCCACGCTGACCGAAATTGGCGAAGAGCGCATCCGCCGTGCGGGCGCGAAAATCGCCGCAGGCATCGACAAGGAAAACGAGCAGCTCGAGCTCGGTGCCGAGCCCAAACCCTATCCTGATTTGGGCTTTCGCGTGCTCCGAATCGACTCCTCGAACTTCAAGGACTTCTACCTCACGCCTAGCGAGACCTCACAGGAGAGCCTCTTCGACTTCGCCGACAACGTGAAGGAGGGGCGCTCCGACCTGGATCTGCTCTTCGAGGTGCTGCCCAAGCTCGGCATCCCGTACTCCGCGAAGATCGAGGAGCGCGCCCTCGCCGGCAGGAAGGTGTTCTTTGTTGATGGCGACAAATTGGCGGCCTGCTTCGATGCGAACGTCGGCTCCGACACCATCGAGGAGATGGCGAAGGCCAAGCCCTGGTACGCCGTCATCCGCGACTCATCCATGGCTGACGACGCTACGCACGCCAACTACGAGGAGCTGTTCCGCACCTACAGCCCCGACACCGTTCCCCAAGTGATTTAAGGCTTCGACATGAAGTTCAAGTTCAAAGTACAACAGTACCAAACCGACGCCGCAGACGCGGTGGCCTCGGTCTTCGAGGGGCAGCCCAACCAGGGCGCCTCCGTCTACCTGCGCGACCTGGGCCGCAAGCCCACGCGCGCGCAGGGCGAGATCGACTTCGGCGACGAGAGTGCCGAGGGGTACGCCAACGCGCCCGTCGCGCTTTCGGACGCCGACATACTGGCAAATGTGCGAGCGGTGCAGCGACGCAACCAGATCCCCGAGTCGGAGGAGCTTTTCTGCGGCATGGGAGCCTGCCAGCTGGACGTCGAGATGGAGACGGGCACTGGCAAGACATACGTCTACACCAAGACGATGCTCGAGCTCAACCGCCTGTACGGCTGGTGCAAGTTCATCGTGGTGGTGCCATCGGTCGCCATCCGCGAGGGCGTGGCCAAGAGCCTGGAGAACACCCAGGAGCACTTCTTCTCCCAATACCACAAGAGGATCAGGTTCTTCATATACGACTCGGACAACCTGACCGAGCTGGATTCATACTCCCAATCGAGCGACGTCAGCTGCATGGTCATCAACATGCAGGCGTTCAACGCGTCGATGAAGGAGGGCGCCAAGAACAAGGCGGCGCGCATCATCTTCGACGAGCGCGACGAGTTCGGCAGCCGCAGGCCCATCGACGTCATCGCTGCGAACCGCCCCATCGTCATCTGCGACGAGCCCCAGAAGATGGGAAAGAAGGGAGGCGCGACCCAGAAGGGCATCGCCCGCTTCAACCCTCTGTTCGTGCTGAGCTATTCGGCAACTCACAAGGAGAAGCACGACCTGGTGTATGCCCTGGACGCCCTGGACGCCTACAACCAGAAACTCGTCAAGCGGATCGAGGTGAAGGGCTTCGCCCTCAAGAACATGCGCGGAACCGACGGCTACCTGTACCTGCGTGACATCGTGGTCTCCAAAAACCGCGCCCCCGAGGCCGTTATCGAGTTCAAGTGCATGGGGTCTGGCGGCAAGGTGCGCAAGAAGACCGCGCGCTTCGGGGAGGGCGACAGCATCTACGACGCCAGCGGCTCGACGAAGCTCGAGGCGTACCGCGGCTACGTCATCGCGAGCGGCAACGACGGCGTGGTCCCGCCCCAGGACGGATGCGCGGGCTACGTGCGCTTCCTGGACGGCTCAATCGGGGACAACGGGCGCATCTACATCGGCGAGGTCTACTGCGACTCCGCGGCGGATGACATCCAACGCATTCAGATTCGCGAGACTATTAAGAGCCACCTCCAGAAGGAGGAGACTCTGTTCCGCCGTGGCATCAAGTGTCTTTCGCTGTTCTTCATCGATGAGGTGGCGAAGTATCGCGACCTTTCCGGCAACGGCGAGCCCGTGGGCTACGGCAAGATCTTCGAGGAAGAATATGCGGCGGCCATTGCCGAGCGCGTGGCGCATCCCACCACGGACGACGAGTATGACCCAAGCTATCTCAACTACCTGCGACGCGATGACGCCCATGCGGTTCACAGCGGCTACTTCTCGGTGGATAAAAAGGGTAACGCCGTCGAGTCCAAGGTCGAGAAGAAGGCCGAGCGCGAGGATGGTATTGGCATCAACGACGACGACGCACGGCGTGGCTATGACCTGATCCTGCGCGATAAGGAGCGCCTGCTTTCGTTCGATGAGCCGGTGCGCTTCATTTTCAGCCACTCGGCGCTGCGCGAGGGCTGGGACAACCCGAACATCTTCCAGATATGCACGCTCAAGGAGTCGGGCTCCGAGACCTCCAAGCGTCAGGAGGTCGGCCGCGGCATGCGCCTGG
>OLGO01002266.1_pt1 | contig 10214 bp, 10 predicted proteins | sample 1605861 | NCBI WGS metagenome assembly OLGO01 (sample SAMN03283253) | human gut metagenome | biome: human-associated habitat; material: feces | host: Homo sapiens | place: USA | collected 2013
GTATCAACGACCTTTGCCCGGTAGATTACTTGGCTTACATGCTGAAGTATGACACTATGCACGGCCAGTTCGACGGTACTATCGAAGCTGATGTTGAAAACAGCAAGCTGATCGTTAACGGTCAGGCTATCCGCATCACTGCAGAAAGAAACCCGGCTGACTTGAAATGGAACGAAGTAGAGGCAGAATACGTTGTTGAATCTACTGGCTTGTTCTTGAGCAAAGACAAAGCTCAAGCTCACATCGAAGCCGGCGCAAAATATGTTGTAATGTCTGCTCCTTCTAAGGACGACACTCCGATGTTCGTTTGCGGTGTTAACGAAAAGACTTACGTTAAGGGTACTCAATTCGTATCTAACGCTTCTTGTACTACCAACTGCTTGGCTCCTATCGCTAAGGTATTGAACGACAAATGGGGTATCACTGACGGTTTGATGACTACTGTTCACTCTACAACTGCTACTCAGAAGACAGTTGACGGTCCTTCTATGAAAGACTGGAGAGGTGGTCGTGCTGCTTCCGGCAACATTATCCCGTCTTCTACCGGTGCTGCTAAGGCTGTAGGTAAAGTTATCCCGGCATTGAACGGCAAACTGACTGGTATGTCTATGCGTGTTCCGACTTTGGACGTATCTGTAGTTGACTTGACAGTTAACTTGGCTAAGCCCGCTACTTACGCTGAAATCTGCGCTGCCATGAAGGAAGCTTCTGAAGGCGAATTGAAGGGTGTTCTGGGTTACACTGAAGATGCAGTTGTTTCTTCTGACTTCTTGGGTGACACTCGCACTTCTATCTTCGACGCTAAGGCTGGTATCGCTTTGACTGATACTTTCGTTAAGGTTGTATCTTGGTATGATAACGAAATCGGTTATTCTAACAAGGTTCTTGACTTGATTGCTCACATGGCATCAGTTAACTGCTAATATACAGTTAGAAAATAATAAAAAATAGGTGACTTCTGCAGAAGTCGCCTATTTTTTTTGCAATTTTGCAGCTAGTTCGTTTTTTATCAGACCCTTTAAACATGATGAAGATTATACTAACTCTAATATTGCTTTGCTTTATGAACACTATATCGTCTCAAAATCCTTTTTTTGAAACATACTCCACGCTGCACAGCACTGTCCCGTTCGACAAGATTAAGACCGGAGATTACGTACCCGCCATCCGCGAAGGCATCCGCCGCCAAAATGCGGAAATAGAGGCCATCATCCGCAATCCGGAAGTCCCGACATTTGCCAACACAGTGTTGGCCTACGAGAAGTCCGGTGAGATGCTCCACCGTGTCAGCACTGTATTCGGCAATCTGCTCAGTGCCGAAACGGACGATGACCTACAGGAACTGGCCAAAGAAATCATGCCGATGATGAGCGAGCATGAAAACAACATCAGCCTGAACGAAGAGCTGTTTGCACGTATCAAAGCTGTTTACGAACAGCAAGACAAAGAAACATTGAGCCCGGAACAGCACAAACTGCTGGAAGACATTTATAACGGCTTTGTACGCAACGGTGCCAACCTCCTGGGAGAAGATAAGGAGAAATACCGGGCTTTATGCAAAGAGCTCAGCCTGCTGACGCTGCAGTTCAGCGAAAACAACCTGAAAGAAACGAACGACTACAAGCTTGTCATCACCGACAAGTCACAACTGGCCGGGCTGCCCGAGAGCGCGGTAGAAGCCGCTGCAGAGACAGCCGGGGAAAAAGGCGTCGAAGGCTGGGTATTCACCCTGCAGGCTCCCAGCTATGGCCCTTTTCTGACCTACGCAGACAGCCGTGACCTGCGCCGTGAGCTATATATGGCCTACAATACGAAGTGTACGCATGACAACGCCAGCAATAACCTGGAAATTGTAAAGAAACTGGCCAATGTCCGTATGGAGATTGCCCAACTCCTAGGCTATGACAACTTCGCCGAATACAACCTCCAGGAGCGCATGGCACAAAACAGTGAGTCCGTGTATAAGCTGCTGGACCAACTGCTGGAGGCTTACACGCCTACCGCCAAACAAGAATATGCAGAAGTGCAAGCCCTGGCACGCCAAGCGGAAGGAGAAGACTTCGTCCTGATGCCGTGGGACTGGGCGTACTATTCCCATAAACTGAAAGACCGGAAGTTCAATATCGACGATGAGCTGCTCCGCCCTTACTTTGAGCTGAACAACGTGAAGCAAGGCGTATTCGGCCTGGCAACCAGGCTGTATGGCATCACCTTCAAGAAGAATCCGGATATTCCCGTTTATCATAAGGATGTGGATGCCTACGAAGTCTTCGACAAAGACGGGAAATTCCTTGCCGTGTTCTATACCGACTTCCACCCCAGAGCAGGCAAGCGCTCGGGAGCCTGGATGACCAGCTACAAGGAACAGTGGATTGACGAAAAGACCGGTGAGAACAGCCGTCCCCACATATCCATTGTGATGAACTTCACCAAACCGACACAGGACAAACCTGCTTTGTTGACCTTCGGCGAGGTAGAAACCTTCCTGCACGAATTCGGACACAGCCTGCATGGTATGTTTGCCAATTCCACCTACGGAAGCCTAAGCGGGACCAATGTGTATTGGGACTTTGTGGAACTCCCCTCCCAATTCATGGAGAACTTTGCCATCGAAAAGGAATTCCTGCATACGTTTGCCCGCCATTACCAAACCGGAGAACTGATACCGGACGAACTGGTACAGCGCATTGTGGATTCCTCCAACTTCAACGCGGCATACGCCTGCCTCCGCCAGGTTAGCTTCGGCCTGCTCGATATGGCTTGGTACACACGTAACGCCCCGTTTGAAGGTGACGTGAAAGCCTATGAAAAGAAGGCTTGGGAAAAAGCACAGATTCTGCCTTCTGTGGCAGAAACCTGCATGAGCACACAATTCTCCCATATCTTTGCCGGAGGATATTCTGCCGGATACTATAGTTATAAATGGGCAGAGGTGCTGGATGCAGATGCTTTCTCGCTATTCAAGCAGACGGGCATCTTCAACCCGGAGACTGCCGCCTCCTTCCGAGAGAATATCCTTTCCAAAGGCGGAACGGAACATCCGATGACGCTCTATAAACGCTTCCGCGGACAAGAGCCTACAATCGACGCATTATTAATCAGAAATGGAATAAAGAAATGAAGAGACTTATAAGGAACATCTTTTGCATGTTGCTCATGTTTTCGCTGCTCCCCCTGCTAAGCGGTTGCGACAACGAGGACGATGTTATCGGAATATTCACCGGGAAGACATGGAAGCTCAGCCGACTCACCAATAAAGGCAGCAATGCCCAATTCTATCCAAACCTTTGGAACAACAATGAGGAAGAGATGAAGAAGAAGCTATATAATCAGAAAAGCACCTTCACCCTCAATTTTGAAGGTACTGAACTGGATGGAGAACTGATGGGCACCACCGTCAACGGACAAGGCATCAACTCAAGCGTCAACGGCACTTGGAAAGCCGACGGAGCTTCAGGCTCGCTCAGCATCAGTGTGAAGGTTACGGGGGCTGCAGAAAGCGATGCACTGGCCAAGGCATTCATCTCCGGATTGCAAAACGTGTACAAGTATGAAGGGGATGCCAATTCACTGACCCTCTATTTTAAAGACGGACCGACAACCAGAGTCATGGGATTCACCCCGCAACGATAAAGCATAAATATGATGGACGATTCTACAAAAGACAAACAAGAAGCATTGGATAGGCGTTATATACGTATGGCAAGCATTTGGGCCGAAAATTCGTATTGCCAACGCCGCCAGGTCGGTGCACTGATTGTAAAAGACAAGATGATTATCTCTGACGGCTACAACGGTACCCCTTCCGGTTTTGAGAATGTATGCGAAGATGAGAATAACGTCACCAAACCATACGTGCTCCATGCCGAAGCAAACGCCATTACCAAAATAGCCCGTTCAAACAACAGCAGTAACGGTGCCACCATGTACGTCACTGCCTCCCCCTGCATAGAATGCTCCAAACTGATTATCCAGGCAGGCATCAAACGGGTAGTCTACTCCGAGAAATACCGCCTGGAAGATGGTATCGAACTTTTGAAACGGGCAGGCATCGAGGTAGTGTTTATTTCAATGGATAATGAAAAGTTGAAAATGGAAAGTTGAAAGTTGCATGCGCAGCCAAATAGTAAATTGTAAATAGTCTAATAGTAAATAAACATCATGAGTACAAAAAATACTTCCCGCTTTATGCCGCTCATCATCGCAATCAGCGTAGTCGCGGGAATCCTTATCGGAACGTTTTATGCCAGGCATTTTGCCGGTAATAAACTGGGAATCATCAATAGCTCGTCCAACAAGCTGAATGCCTTGCTGCGTGTTATTGATGACCAGTATGTGGATACCGTCAACATGACCGATTTGGTAGAGAAGGCCATGCCACAGATATTGGCGGAACTCGACCCCCACTCCACCTACATCCCCGCACAGAAGCTGGAAGAGGTAAACTCCGAACTTGAAGGCAGCTTCAGCGGTATAGGTATCCAGTTCACCATTCAAGAAGACACGATACACGTAAACAGCGTGATTCCCGGCGGACCGTCCGAGAAAGTGGGCCTGATGGCAGGCGACCGCATTGTAATGGTCAACGACAGTCTGTTTGCAGGCAAAGGCCTGACAAACGAAAAGGCCATGCGCAACCTGAAAGGTCCGAAAGGAAGCCAAGTGAAGTTAGGCGTCAAGCGTGCCACGGAAAAGGAGTTGCTCGACTTCACCATCACACGCGGTGACATCCCGCAAAACACCATTGACGCAGCCTATATGCTCGACGATGACTACGGATATATACAAATCAGCAAATTCGGACGTACCACACACGTGGAGCTGCTGAATGCGATTGCCCAACTGAGCCACGAGAAGTGCAAAGGCCTGATTATCGACCTGCGCGACAATACCGGAGGATACATGGAAGCCGCCACACGCATGGTGAACGAATTCCTGCCGGAAGGGAAGTTGATTGTATATACCCACGGCCGCAAATATCCCCGCATGGAGGAATATGCCAACGGTACCGGCAGTTGCCAGAAGCTGCCGCTAGTGGTATTGGTAAACGAGAGTTCCGCTTCGGCCAGCGAAATCTTTGCGGGCGCCATTCAGGACAATGACCGCGGAACCATTGTAGGACGCCGTTCCTTCGGCAAGGGACTCGTACAGCAACCCATCGACTTCAGTGACGGTTCCGCCATCCGCCTGACCATTGCCCGTTATTACACCCCATCGGGCCGTTGCATCCAGCGCCCCTACGAGAACGGCAAGGACAGCAAATACGAAATGGACTGGATTACCCGTTACGAACACGGCGAGTTCTTCTCCAAAGACAGCATCAAACTGGACGAAAACCTGCGTTACTCTACCGGTTTGGGCAGACCCGTATACGGCGGCGGTGGCATTATGCCGGACGTATTCGTTCCGCAAGACACCACCGGAGTATCTTCTTACCTGATAGAAGTAAGCAACAAGGGACTGATTCTGCAATTCAGCTTCCAGTATACCGACCGCAACCGTGCGAAATTGAGTGAATACGACAATGAAGAAGATTTGTTGAAGTACCTTCGCCACCAGAGTATTGTGGAGCAGTTTGTACGTTTTGCAGACTCCAAGGGAGTAAAGCGGCGCAACCTGCTTATCCACAAGTCCTACAAGCTACTGGAAAGAAGTCTTTACGGCAACATTATCTATAACATACTGGGAAGGGAGCAATACATCCGCTACATCAACCAGAGCGATGCTACCGTCAAGAAAGCATTGGATATTCTGGAACGTGGCGAGGCATTCCCCAAAGCTCCGGAAGCAACACCAATCATAGAGGATAAAAAAGATGATGGAAAGGAAAAAAGAACTGCGCAGGCAGGTAGCTTTGTTGAAGACCCGACACAGCTCTTCCGCTACGCGTCAGTCTGCTGAAATACTTGCCGCCCTCGAGGCACACCCCGCTTTCAGGGCGGCAACAACCGTACTGCTCTACCACTCTCTCAAAGACGAAGTGGACACACACGAATTTATCCGGAAGTGGAGCCGCGAAAAGCGGATACTGCTTCCGGTAGTTGTAGGTGACGACCTGGAACTGCGGCTGTACACCGGACCCGAAGACTTGAAACCTGGCGCATACGGCATCGAAGAACCAACCGGCGAGCTATTTACCGACTATGCAGACATAGACTTCATAGTGGTTCCCGGCGTGGCATTCGACCGTAACGGCAACCGCCTGGGGCGCGGTAAAGGTTACTATGACCGGCTTCTGCCCCGCATCCCATCAGCCCACAAAGCCGGCATCTGCTTCCCGTTTCAACTCGTAGAAGAAGTTCCTGCAGAACCGTTTGATATACGCATGGATGAAATCATAACGCAATGAAAACTAATTATCATACACACACCACACGCTGCATGCATGCCACCGGAGATGATGAAGACTATGTGCTCAGTGCCATCAAAGGCGGTTACCGGATACTCGGGTTTTCGGACCACACTCCCTGGAAATACCGTACCGACTACGTAGCCGACATGCGGATGCTCCCCGAAGAGCTTCCCGGCTACGTGGAGAGTCTCAAGACGCTCCGTGAGAAATACCACGACCAGATAGACATCAGAATAGGACTTGAATGTGAATACTTCCCCCAATATATCCATTGGCTGAAAGAACAAATCAAGAAGTACCAACTGGACTATATCATCTTCGGAAACCATCATTACCACACCGATGAAAAGTTTCCCTACTTCGGCCATCATACGAACAGCCGCGACATGCTCGACCTTTACGAAGAGAGCGCCATCGAAGGTATGGAAAGCGGATTATTCTCTTGCCTTGCCCATCCGGACTTGTTCATGCGCTCCTATCCGAAGTTCGACCACCATTGCACTACCATCAGCCGGCACATCTGCCGTACTGCTGCACGCCTGAATGTCCCGTTGGAATACAATATAGGCTATGTAGCCTACAATGAAGCGCACGGTTTATCCACCTACCCATGCCCGGAGTTCTGGCGAATCGCTGCCAATGAAGGCTGTACAGCTATCATCGGACTGGATGCGCATGACAACAAGGATTTGGAAACTCCGATGTATTATGACCGGGCAGTCCGGGAATTGAAGGAACTGAAGATTGAAAGAATAGATGAGCTGAGGATGCTCATCTGAATATGATATTCGTTATGACCTGGGCCCCCACATGACGGTTCAAGTTGCGCACCAGCAACTCGCGCCCCATCATCAGTTCCTGGCGCAAAGCAGCAGAAGTGAGGTGCACATAAAGCACCTGGTTCTTTATATAAAGTTCACGGGTGTAGGAGGCAATGGTAGGCCCCAGCACTTCGGGCCACGCACTGATAAGCCGCCGTTCATTCAGCGGAGACTCCAGACTTTCCTGCCTGAGGTAATGACGGATAAGTTCACCTATCTGTTCGGCATTATTGCGCTTCATGCCTCTTCCTCCTTCATTTCGGCAACCGTTCCCTGCTCCACACGGAACATCTTATAATCACTGCCCACTTTATGCAGAATACGGTCCAGGTGTTCGCGGTTGGTATCGGTTATAAAAATCTGCCCAAAACTGTCGCCTGCCACCAACTTGATGATTTGCTCCACACGCGAGGCATCCAGCTTGTCAAAGATATCGTCCAACAACAACAAGGGAACAGTGGTCCCGGTACGTTTCAGGAAATCAAACTGTGCCAGCTTCAACGCTACCAGATAAGTCTTGTTCTGCCCCTGCGACCCTTCACGCTTGATGGGGAAATCTCCCAAAAGCATATTCAGCTCGTCCTTGTGCACACCGCGCAACGAATAGCCCATAATCTGGTCGCGAGCACGGCTTTCCTTCAGCACTTCCAGCAAAGAGGCATCGCGGGCATGGGAGTCATAGCTTAATCCCACCTTCTCCCTATCTTGCGAAATGAATGAATAGAAAGACTGGAAAATAGGAATAAACTCACGGATAAAGGCCTCACGTTTACGGAACACCACTTCACCGGCTTGTGCCATCATCTCCTCCCAGACCAGAAAGAGCTCTTCCTCCACCGGCTGTTCACTCTTCAGTAAGGTATTCCGCTGCACCAAAGCTTTATTGTATCGTATCAAAGCATCCAGATACTCTTTGTCGTACTGCGAGATAACCACATCCATAAAACGTCGGCGTTCATCACTGCCTCCTGCTATCAACTCCGAATCGGCAGGCGAGACCATGACCAAAGGCAGGAAGCCGATATGGTCCGACAAACGCGTATACTCCTTCTTGTTTCGCTTGAACTGTTTCTTCTGGCGCCTCTTCATACCACAGTAGATTTCCTCAGGAGTCCCATCGGCAGCCTCATAAAACCCTTGAATAACAAAGAAGTCGGCATCATGGCAGATATTCTGGGAATCAATGGGATTACCGGCACTTTTACAGAAAGACAAAAAATACACCGCATCCAGCAGGTTCGTTTTCCCCATGCCGTTCTGTCCGAAAAAGCAGTTTAACTTGGGCGAGAATGAAAGCTCCACCTGCTCCAAGTTCTTATAATTGAGTATAGATATACGTTTCAGTATCATTATAGTAACGATGAGTTCGGTTACAAAGATAATGCAAAACCGAAAGCAGTACAAAATAAGCCTGCTTATTTTTAATACAGAGGTGAAGCCCGGCTTATTGAAAAGTAGAAATAATTTCGGTGTTTTCTGATACAAAACAAAAAAAGATGCCGCTAAATTTCGTTGATAGCTATAAAAAACTTACTTTTGCGGGTCGAAATAGATAAATAAGAATAATAACAAAAAGATTATATAAAAATGGCAGAACAAAAAAAGACGAATGAAGCCTTAAACGTGGAGGATGCACTGACACAATCGGAGGCCTTTTTCATTAAGAACAAAAAAGCAATCATCGGCGCTGTAGTAGCAGTAATCATCATCATTGCCGGTGTAGTGATGTACAAGAACCTTTATGCAGACCCCCGTGAAGAAAAAGCACAAGCTGCCTTATTCAAAGGGCAAGAATACTTCGAAGCAGACGCTTATGCACAAGCACTGAACGGTGATAGCATCGGTTTTGCCGGATTTGTAAAAGTGGCAGACGAATACAGCGGCACAAAAGCAGCCAATCTTGCAAAAGCTTATATGGGTCTCTGCTATGCACACCTCGGCAAATATGACGAAGCAGTGAAAGCATTGGACAGCTTTGACGGAGACGACCAAATGGTAGCTCCTGCCATGAAAGGTGCTATGGGTAACTGCTATGCGCAGCTCGGCCAACTGGACAAAGCCGCTTCCATGCTGCTGAAAGCCGCCAACGCAGCCGACAACAACTCCCTCAGCCCCATCTACCTGCTGCAAGCCGGAGAAATCCTGGTAAAGCAAGGTAAGTATGACGATGCAATTCAGGCGTATACCACTATCAAGGATAAATACTTCCGTTCATACCAGGCAATGGATATCGACAAGTATATCGAACAAGCCAAACTGTTGAAGAAGTAATATACCTTATTATAAAGACATCTCAGGCACGGATTACACGGAAAACACGGAAAGACACAATAGCCGTGAATCCATGTAGTCCGTGCCTCTTTTATCTCCCCTCTCCCTTTAATTTTCAATTATTAATTTTTAATTCTTAATTCCTTATTTATGGCAACAGCTTATCACAATCTTTCAGACTACGATTTCAGTTCTGTACCCAGCGCGGAAAAAATGAAATTCGGCATCGTTGTATCTGAGTGGAATTATAATATTACCGGCGCTCTCCTAAAAGGTGCCATAGACACCTTAAAAAAACATGGAGCCAAAGATGAAAATATTCTGGTAAAAACAGTACCCGGCAGTTTTGAACTGACTTTCGGCGCCAACCAACTTATCGAATACAGCGAAGTCGATGCAGTTATTGCAATTGGTTGTGTAGTCAGAGGAGATACTCCACATTTTGACTATGTTTGCATGGGTGCTACCCAAGGAATTACCCAATTAAACGCAAGTGGCGATGTACCAGTAATTTACGGATTAATTACTACCAATACTATGGAGCAAGCAGAAGACCGCGCCGGTGGCAAGCTGGGTAATAAAGGAGACGAATGTGCAATTACTGCAATAAAAATGATAGATTTTGCTTGGAGTTTACAAAAATAGTCGTATCTTTGCACCGCAATTGAGAAACAAACCTACTCAATGAGAGAATTGAGATAGAATCTTAAGTGCAAAAGGGCAAATACCAGAGTGGCCAAATGGGGCAGACTGTAAATCTGCTGGCTTAC
>OLGO01002272.1_pt1 | contig 10183 bp, 9 predicted proteins | sample 1605861 | NCBI WGS metagenome assembly OLGO01 (sample SAMN03283253) | human gut metagenome | biome: human-associated habitat; material: feces | host: Homo sapiens | place: USA | collected 2013
TGATCTTCTCGATGTCGCCCCAGGCGCGCTCGTACTGGGCACGCTTCTTGGACAGAATCAGACGGCCTTCCTTGTCTTCCTTGGTGACGACAAGGGCCTCAATGGTGTCGCCGACCTCGACGACTTCGTCCGGATCAACGTCCTTCTTGATGGAAAGCTCACGGGAGGGGATGACACCCTCAGTCTTGTAGCCGATGTCGAGCAGGACCTCGTCGTGATCGACCTTGACGACGGTACCTTCGACCAGATCACCATCATCGAAGTTCTTGATGGTGGAATCGACTGCCTTGATGAAGTCCTCTTCGGTGCCGATGTCGTTGATGGCGACCTTGGCGACTTCGTTATTGTTCTCTGCCATTAATTTGGTTTCTTACAAATAGTGGGTGGATAAAATCGGTCTTCAATTATGTGCGTGCGATATAACACACGCAAGGCGTAAGTCTACATGGGACCATGCACAAAAAAGGCGTGCCGCAACCCGCGACACGCCCGAAATTACTTCATATTTTCACACACAGAGCGCAATTACAGCTGACGCTCGGCCATCTCGACCACGTTTTCCAGCAGCATGGCGCGGGTCATAGGGCCTACACCGCCTGGATTCGGCGTGTATGCCAAGGCCTTCTCATAACAGGCTTTATCGACATCGCCCTTCACGCGATAACGGCCGACCTCCTCGTCGAACACGCGAGAAACACCGACATCGACCAACACCGCGCCTTCCTTGATATCTTCCGGCTTGACGAAACCGGCGGAGCCCATGGCCGCAACGATGATATCGGCCTCACGCATATGCTTGCGTACGTCCTTGGTGCCGGTATGGCACAGCGTGACCGTGGCATTCACCGCCTTGCGAGTCAGCATGAGACCAATAGTGCGGCCGATGGTGATGCCTCGGCCGAGCACGCAGACCTCTTTGCCGTCCAGGTCAATGTCGTAGGCTTTGAGCAGTTCGATCACGCCTCGCGGAGTGCATGGCAGCGGAGTAGTGATCTCGCCGCGCGCATGCAACACGAGTTCGCCAAGATTATATGGGTGCATACCATCGGCGTCTTTCTTGGGGTCGATCAGATCGATGATGGCGTTCTCGTCGATGCCCTTCGGCAACGGCAACTGCACGATGTAGCCGGTGCAGGCAGGATCGGCGTTAAGCTCCTGTACGACTTCGGCGATTTGTTCGAATGTTGCGTCGGCAGGCAACTCCTTCTTAATGGAGTTCACACCGATTTCAGCGCAATCGGCATGCTTTCCGGCAACATATTTGACGGATCCGGCATCGGAACCAACCAGGATAGTTCCAAGACCGGGGTTAACCCCCTGCTCTTTCAGCGCTGCGACTCGCTCGGCGAGATTCGCTTTGATCTGCGCGGACACCATCTTTCCATCGATTTTCACCGCCATGCCGGCCACTCCCCTTTTCGTTGTCTCATTGTTGTATTGGCATTTGCATGTATCGTAGGCTATCTTGGTTTCAGTCGTAAGTCGCACACGTATTTATGAGATGAACACGATTAGGGCGGTTCAGGAAGAGGGCAATCGACATGCGCTTGCACAAACGTTCTTTGTTACGCGCTTTCGCTGCGGGAATCGCGCTTTGCGTGGCGTTCGGCACGGCAGCATGTTCCGGAGGGTCAACTTCGCAGGAGAATGACGCCTCCGCCGACTCCGAAACCCCAACCGAACAGATCACTCCAATCGAAGTGGTCGCCTCGGTCAATCAATGGGGTTCTCTTGCCGAGCAGATCGGTGGCGTCCATGTGAAGGTCACGTCGGTTCTCTCTTCAACCGATGTCAATGCGCATGATTTCGAGCCGAAAACCGACGATATCGACAAACTTCAGCAGGCACAGGTCGTAGTGTCCAATGGTGCCGGCTATGACACTTGGGCCACCAAGAACCTCAGTAAGACCATGGTTTCCGTTTCCGCAGCACAAATGGTGGGCGCCGTCGAGGGAGACAATCCGCATTTATGGTTCTCCAGTGACGCCCGAAACGCCATGGCCAAGGAATTGGCCGACACATATAGCCGCATCATGCCCGCGCAAAAGAAATATTTCAACAACAAACTCACCGCGTGGAACAGGCGGGAGAAGAAAATAGAAAAGGACATGAAGGCGTTCAGCGACTCGCATAAGAACGTCTCCTACGCCGCCACCGAACCGGTGGCCTACTATCTGCTCAGCGACATGGGGTTCACCGACAACACGCCGGAGGGGTATCTGCAATCGTCCAGCACGAATTCCGAGCCAACCCCCACCGATCTTCAGGAATTTCAGGAATTGCTGGAAAAGCATAAAGTCGAGGTGCTGATCAACGACACACAATCCACAAGCGACGCCACGAACACGCTGACCGGCATTGCTTACAAATCCGACGTTCCCGTGCTTGATGTCAGCGAACAGATGCCCTCCGATTACACCAGCCTGACATCGTGGATCCGCGCTCTTATCCTGTCGTTGACCGATATGTTCGACGAACAATCCGATGCCGACGATCAGGATGCAACAAGTTCCGACAGCACGTCGGAAAACGCGGATTCCTTGGAATCAACCGCAGATTCCTCGACGCAAGACAACGATCAGACAACGAACGGATCGAACGATGCGCCGCAACCAAATCCGGTGAAATGATTGTTCGGCAAAAGCGATTGCCGAACAATCGATCGGTAATCGCTTTTGCCAAGACCATCCTGCGTCCAACTGAATGCGGGATGGTCTTTTTTGCTTGCCTGACGTTTTGCTTTTTACGCAAAGCCTCTCGTCTGATCGTTACGACGGTTTCAACGACAATCCTTATTGAGAATGATTGTCAACACTGTTTGCGAGTATGTACGTGCATTCAAATCAAGGAGAAGCCATGCACGACGAGACACCTGCCTGCATCGAATTCGACGACGCCTGCGTCAAACGAGGCGGTCACGTCATCTGGCAACACGGCACGTTCAGCATTCCGCAAGGCTCGGTAACCGCAATCGTCGGTACCAACGGCGCGGGCAAAACCACCATGATGAAGGCCGAGCTGGGATTGATTCCAACCGCGCACGGCAGCATCAAGGTACTCGGACAGCCTGCAGGCTCCGCAAACCGGCGCATCGGCTACGTGCCGCAAAGCTACGCATCCGACATCGAATCGAACATCACCGCGGAACAGTCGGTGCTTCTCGGCTTGACGGGAACTCGATTCGGCATTCATCCCGTCACCAAAACACTTCGCGAGAAAGCCCGCAAGGCCATGGACTTCGTCGAGTTACAAGACAAAGCGAATTATCGCCTATCCGAACTTTCGGGCGGACTGCGCCAAAGGGTCGCCATCGCGCAGGCGCTCGTGGATGACCCGAAACTGCTGATGCTGGACGAGCCTCTCGCCAACCTTGATCTGGCGAGTCAACGCGCCACTGTGCACGTACTCGCCAAACTCAACCGCGAACTCGGCATGACCATCCAAGTGGTGGCGCACGACCTTAATATGCTTCTGCCCATCCTCACTGGAGCCGTCTATCTGCTTGACGGACATCCACACTATGCAGGCATGAACGAGGTGCTGGATTCCCATCTACTCACGCATTTATATGGCACGACCGTACAGGTGGTCACCACTCCGCAAGGAGATATGTTCGTGACGCCAAGCGAGGACGAGTCTGAAAACATGAGCATCGATGCGCATGCTCCAGAAGAAATCGCGCAATTTCACCATCACAGCCACACCACGCAGGAGGACTGAGCATGGACGGTACCGTATTCGCTTTCGACCCGGATTGGGTTTCCACGCTCAACGCCCCATTCATGACGAACGCGTTTCTCGCCGGCCTGTGCATCGCATTGGCAGCCGGCGTGATGGGTTATTTCACCATCGCCAGACATTCCACATTCGCAGCCCACGCCTTGGCACATATCGGACTGCCAGGTGCCACCGGAGCCGTATTGCTCGGCCTGCCTGTTTCCGCAGGTCTTGGCGTGTTCGCTCTCGGCGGAGCACTGGTGATCGGCGCGCTTGGCAAGAAGGCTTCACAGCGTGAGATCGCCACTGGAACCGTACTCGCTTTCGCCACCGGCCTTGGTCTCTTTTTCGCACGCATGTCAAGCTCGGCTTCGCAGCAGATGCAGTCGATTCTGTTCGGCTCGATTCTGACGATCACCGACGGTCAGATCATTGGTTTCGCGATTTTCGACGTGCTGCTTTTGGCTGTTCTGGCAGTGATCTACCGCCCGCTATTGTTCAGTTCGCTTGACGAGCAGGTGGCACAGGCAAAAGGCGTGCCCGTCGGTTTCATGAACATTTGCTTTATGACAATTATGGCCGGCGTCATTACCATTGCCGTTCCCGCAGTCGGCACATTGCTGATCTTCGCGTTGGCGATCACCCCCGCCGCCACCGCCAACATCATCGCCCGCTCACCATTCAAGGCGATGGTCGTCGCCACGGTGATCTGCCTGATTTCGATTTGGGGAGGGCTCGTGATTTCCGCCATGTTCCCCGCTCCCCCGAGCTTCATCATCGTGACAATTTCGACATTGTTTTGGGCGGTTGCGAAGGCTATTGAATCCTTCAAAAGAAAGTAGCAGAAAGAAGTATCGGAAAGCCGTCAGCGGGCGAAATCAGACTGCCTGACGAGTCGATGGATCAACAGGTTCCACCAAAGCATCGGCAATCGCGGCGACGCCTTCGCCCGAACCAGTGAATCCCATGCCATCCGTTGTGGTGGCGGTCATGGACACCTCACAACCTATGGCTTCAGACAACGCTCGTTCGGCTTCTTCCCTGTGTTTTCCGATTTTCGGCCGATTGGCGATCACGACCACGCTGGCACTCACTGGCTTCATACCACGTTCGTTCAGATAATCGACTGTGGTCCGCAACATTTCGGCGCCATGCTTGCCCGCGCCATCGGACTGCGAGCCGACACCGAACAAGGTGCCGATATCACCAAGACCGGCCGCGGAAAGCAATGCGTCAATCAACGCATGAGCGGCGACATCGCCATCCGAATCGCCCTCGATGCCATCGCCCTCCCAACGCAAACAGGCAAGCCATAACGGCTTGCCTGCATCGTGAGATGCGAATCGATGAGCGTCAAAACCCTGACCGATACGCATGAAACGCCTTACCTCTTCTTGGACTTCTTGCTTTCGGCCTCAACTCGGGCCAGCGTATCCATGGCAGCCTCCTCGGGAGCCTCGGTATGATGCTCCTCATCGCCGGGCTGGGCCGGCTCATACCCAAGGTTCACGTCCAGCAAACGCTGGGCCTCGGCTTCATCAAGGTGTTCGGACAGCGAAATCTCGGAAGTCAGAATGCTACGGGCCTTGGTAAGCATGCGCTTCTCACCAGCCGACAGACCATGCTCGTCAACATCACGCTGCGCAAGGTCACGCACCACTTCCGCAATTTTATTGACATCGCCGGTGGCGATCTTCTCGACATTCAGCTTGTAGCGACGAGACCAGTTCATCTCCTTCTCAATGATCGGAGTGCGCAGAATCTCGAACACCTTGGCCACTTCGTTGGCGTCGACGATATCTCGCACACCAACCTTTTTGGCATTATCAACAGGAACGTTGATGACCAGACCGTCAGACGAAAGCACCGACAGCTGCAGATATTCGCGGGTGATTCCCTTGACTGTCCGTTCGGTGATGGCCTCCACCTTCGCAGCGCCGTGACGTGGATAGACGACCATGTCGCCGACCTTGTAACCCATGAATCCTCCGTGAAAAGCTTACACAAAACCCGAATTATTGTGCCATCAGGGGTGGACTTGGCCAAAAACACTTGAAAAACGGAAAAATAGGCGCGACACGGGCCACTTTTCTTCCGTTTCATGCTTACACTTTTGCCATGGCTACAGAATCCAAGATCAATGAAGATGTCGTTGCTGTTCCTGTTCCCCAGGGCACACTGGATGCAGTAAGCAACGGTACGTTCTACAATCCTCACGAGGTGCTCGGCGGGCACCTCGGTTCCGGCAAGCATGCGGATGTCGTCACGATCCGAGTCTTGCGTCCGTTGGCAAAATCCGTGACGATTATCACTGAACAAGGTCAAACGCTCGCAATCCATGAATACAATGGCGTCTTCATGGCACTCGTTCCCGCCGCCGCAGCAGAAGAGGGGTACGGCGTGCCAGATTACCGTATTCGCACGGAGTATGAAGACGGTTCCGTTGTGGTGTCTGACGATCCCTATCGTTATCTGCCGACCATCGGCGAGATGGACATGTATCTATTCGGCGAAGGCCGTCACGAGCGCCTGTGGGAGGCACTTGGCGCACATGTGCTCCGCTATGACGATCCGATGGGTTCTTCTGAAGGCGTAGATGGCGAGCAGGTGGTTGGCACCGCGTTCACCGTATGGGCGCCAAACGCGCATGCCGTGCGCGTGGTCGGCGATTTCAATGGCTGGAACGGACGTACCCACGCCATGCGCGAACTTGGTTCTTCCGGCATTTGGGAACTGTTCATCCCAGGCATTGAGGCCGGCGAAATCTACAAGTATGAAATCCTCAACGCCAATAACGAATGGACCATGAAGGCCGATCCGATGGAGCGCTCCCACGAGATTCCGCCGCGCACCGGATCCATCGTGGTCGAATCCACCCATGAATGGGATGATGCCGATTGGATGGCCGAACGCGCGGCCAGCGACCCGCATAACGGACCGGTCAGCATCTATGAGGTGAACGCCTCCAGCTGGCGCAAGGACGTGAACGACTACCGTGAGCTTGCCGACAAGCTGGTTCCCTACGTGCAGAAGGAAGGCTTCACGCACGTGGAGTTCATGCCGTTGGCGGAACATCCGTTCGCAGGATCTTGGGGTTATCAGGTGACCGGCTACTACGCGATCGATTCGCGTTTGGGTGGCCCCGACGATTTCAAGTATCTTGTTGAGAAATTGCACGAGGCCGGCATCGGTGTGATCATGGATTGGGTTCCGGCCCACTTCCCGAAGGATGAGCATGGCCTGGCCCGTTTTGACGGAATGGCTTTATATGAGCATCCGGACCCACGCCGGGGTGAACATCCGGATTGGGGTACCTATATCTTTAATTACCGTCGGCCGGAGGTGAGCAATTTCCTTGTGGCCAATGCGCTGTTCTGGCTGGAAAAGTTCCATGTAGATGGCCTCAGAGTGGATGCGGTGGCTTCAATGCTCTATTTGGATTACGGCCGACAGGATGGTCAGTGGGTGCCGAATGATGAGGGCGGCCGCGAGAATAAAGAAGCGGTGGAGTTTTTAAAACATTTGAATTCAATCATTCACCGGAGATGCCCGGGGGCGATGATGATCGCGGAGGAATCTACAGCCTGGCCGATGGTGACAGAAATACCGGAAAATGGAGGGCTTGGCTTCACTTATAAATGGAACATGGGCTGGATGAATGACTTTTTGGAATACATGAAGGTCGATCCGTATTTTCGTAAATATGACCATCATAAGCTGACATTCAGCTTTGCCTATGCCTACAGTGAAAAATACATCCTTGTACTGTCTCATGATGAGGTCGTACATATGAAGGGGTCCATGATTAGTAAGATGCCGGGAGAGATGCCGGATAAATTTGGAAATCTTCGTGTGGCCTATGGATTTATGACAGCCCATCCGGGAAAGAAACTGTTGTTTATGGGGCAGGATTTTGCTCAGATCCGGGAGTGGAGTGAAGAACGAAGCATTGACTGGTTCCTATTGGACAATGAACCGGCCCATCGGGAACTGAATAATTATTACAGAGATTTACTTCATTTTTATAGAAACCAGCCGGCGCTGTACGAGCTGGATGATGATAAAGCCGGATTTATGTGGATTAACGGCGGCGATACGGAGCGCAATATGATCACTTTCTGCCGGATGACAGAGAGCGGTAAAAACTGTATATTGTTCCATTTTAATTTCTCGCCGGTGGTTTATAAAGGTTTCCGCTCTGGTGTACCATGTCCGGGAATCTATACGGAAATTTTCAATAACAGCCGAAAAGCCTATGGCGGAGAAGAAATGTTGAATGAAACACCGATTTATTCGGAGCCGGTCGAATGGGATTATCAGGAGAATTCCATACAGTACGATTTGCCGGCCTTTGGAATGGTCGCATTCAGTTTTGACTATATTCCGCCGAAAAAATCACAGGCCAAAGGAAGCAGGGCAAGAAAATCTTACCTGCGCAAGTCGGCGGCAAAGGGAACAAGAACCGGAAGTAAAAAAGGAACGGCAAAAAAGACTGTTCGAAAAACAGTGAGAAAGTAATCAGGGGCCTGTATGCGGTGGCGTTTGAACAGGCATAAAAAATAAGACAAGAGCGTATGATTTAATAATCAATGATTTTGGGTGAGACAATGACACAGAATCAACTGTTAATGACGATTATTATCATAAGCTCTTGTTTTTTTATTGGAAGCCTTATATTCCAGCAGGGGCGCTGTGTATTGACAGGGCTTTTTCGGGGAATTTCAGGAATGGTGGTGATCGGACTGGCCAATATTATTTTTGGCAGTTTTGGCATTTATGTACCGGTGGGAATGAACCTGGTGAATTTTGCTGTCGCTGCCTTTCTTGGAATTCCGGGAATCGTCGCCCTGTATGGCATTGGATTCTGGCAGATATTTCATTGACATATATCTGCGGCAGAGGGAAAAAGGTGACCGGCTTCGATAAAACATTATGTCTTATGGACAAATATATCGTATTTTCAAGTCGAAAAAGGCTGAAAGCCTTCGAAGGATTGGTAGCTTCGAAGGCTTTACAAAGCGGGGTTTAACACCTATAATTGACTTATCCATTCAATTCTGAATAAAAAATTCCATTTATTAAATCAAAATAATATATAGACGTCATCTCTGAAAAGGGAGGAACGTATGGTTTACGGACATATGTGCATATGCGATGTTGAGCCGTTATATTTAAGACGGCTGGCTGCATATTTGAAGCGGCATCCCGGGTTTTTGTGGAGGATTAAAACCTATACGGAGTTGGGAGCATGTCTTAAAGAAATGCCGGAGGTATTGCTTGTTTCCGGTCGGGCTCTGGCAGAGTACGGCAGGGGAGAAGCGGATGAATGCCTTTTAGAAATTGTCGGGTGTCAGATTATTTTGTTGAAAGACGACAGCGGATATGCCGGGCCCTGGCCGGTGATTGATAAATATCAGTCGGCGAAAAAGCTTTATGAAGATTTGTTGGAAATATTCGGCGGGGAAGCAGCCGAAGATACGGAAGTCATTGGCATCTATGGTCCGGCCAGTGGGCCGGAGGCAGAGCGCATAGCGGTGGAAAAGGCGAGAGAAAGATTAAAAAACGGGGAGGTGCTGCTTATATCATTGACGGAATTTTCCACATTTCCGGCGGGAAATTCGGAGCAGAATGGCTTGGGTGAATGGTTTTATTATCAAATGCAGAAACAGGAGGAAAGGAAACGAATCAGTGATTGGGTGTATTCAGAGGGAGATATGGATTATCTCAGGGGATTTCGGACAGTGTATGACCGCATGGAGGTGAAACTGGAAGCGTGGCATTATTTTTATATGGATACCTTGAGAAAAAGCAGGTACGGCACGGTCATTCTTGTGTTTGAGCGGCTGCCTGAATATATGGAACTTTTTATGTGGTGTGACCGGATTTATGTGCAATGGGGTCAGGATGGTTTTGGAGATTTTAGGAAACGGGAATTTAAAAAGATGACAGCCTATATGGGAATGAACGAGTTGATGGAGAAAATGATGGAAGAATAAGGGAGAAAGGTATGGAGCGTAAAGAAAACTATCAATTGCTGAAGAAAAAGCTTCAGAGTGAATTGCTGGAAGCTTTGGAAACAGGCGGTGAATGGTCGGATGAAGAAATTATGGGACAGATTGATGAACTGATTGTCTCGGCAAGCAGAAATGTTTACCTGAGCGGTTACAAGAAACTGATGATGAAACAGGAGTTGTTTAATTCGGTCCGGCGGCTGGACCTGCTGCAGGAGCTTGTGGACGATAAAGACATTACGGAAATTATGGTGAATGGAGCCGGCGATATTTTTTATGAAAAATACGGGCATATGCGCCGGTGGGACAAGGCCTTTGAATCTAATGAAAAGCTGGAAGATGTCATTCAGCAGATTGTGGCCGGAGCCAATCGGCAGGTCAATGAAGCATCTCCGATCGTGGATGCCCGTCTGGCGGATGGTTCGAGGGTAAATGTGGTTTTAAAACCCGTGGCC
>OLGO01002282.1_pt1 | contig 10163 bp, 10 predicted proteins | sample 1605861 | NCBI WGS metagenome assembly OLGO01 (sample SAMN03283253) | human gut metagenome | biome: human-associated habitat; material: feces | host: Homo sapiens | place: USA | collected 2013
AGCCGTTACTACAATCAGTTGCTGGGTCTGGAGAGTGATCCGGCGTGCAAGGACGAAAGCCGTCTGTGTTATTTCAGTTATTCTCCCAATGGATACATTGCTAGTCTCTATCAGGCATTTACTTTGGAACCATTAATGAGAAAAGAAGAAAACTCCTCTTCCGGAAATGAAAAACTTCCTCCTTTCCCCCTCCAAAACAACCCTACGGAAAATACTTCTGAAGACGAAATCAACAAGTTCATTTCGTCCTATATTTTCCTTCATCCCTTAACAACCGGGCAACGCCATTCCAACGTGTTCAAACTAGCCTGTGAAGCCTGCCGTCGCCACTATCCGCAAGAAAGCATATTACGCGGGCTAACAGTCTTTTTCGAGCACACAGATTTTCGTGCCGAAGAACTGACAAGCGTATTATCATCTGGTTACAAGCAAGTTAACAATCAGACATCCGCAACAGTTCCACCGGCTTATTCCCCCTGTCAAAAAGACATAAGGACAAAAGTCCCCTATGGTACTTTAGAAAACTCCGACAGCACCGAAGAAGCCTATTGGCTGGGAGAAGAATTCAGAAAAGAGACGCCTTTATTTCCTCGTGATTTGTACAATAATCTTCCCGACCTACTGAATGATTGCATCATCGAAGACGCGAGTGACCGCGAGCAAGACATCTCCCTCCTTTCCGATCTCACAGCGCTAAGTGCGGCACTTCCACAAACTTTTGGAATTTATAATCACAAAAAGTATTCCACTCATTTGTTCTGTGTTATCTTTTCTTCTGCCGGTAGTGGCAAAAGCATTGCTCAAACCGGACGCTATTTATTGGAAGAAATACAGGCCGAAATACTGTCTACCAGTGAATCCATGCAAAAAAACTACCATACAGCGCACAACACTTGGCAAGCAGAATGTCAGCAAAAAAGGAAAAAAGGAGATACATATTCCGAAGAACCTCAAAGACCTCCTTTCAAGATGTTATTCATCCCCGCCACTACCAGTTATACCCGCATGCAAATTCAGATGCAGGACAACGGTTCGCAGGGAAGCATCATTTTCGATACGGAAGCGCAAACACTCTCCACAGCCAATCATCTGGATTGTGGGAACTTCGACGATATGCTCCGCAAAGCTTTTGAGCACGAAAACATTGATTCTTCCTATAAAGCCAACGGTATCAGTCCGGTTTATATCCGTCATCCTAAATTAGCCTTACTCCTGACGGGTACTCCCGGACAGATAGACAGTTTGTTAAGCAGTTGCGGGAACGGACTCCCCAGCCGTATTCTGACTTACACTTTCCGTGAAATTCCTCACTGGAAAGAAATGGGCGATGATTGCATTTCATTGGAAGACTCTTTCAAGCCGATTGCTCATCGTGTCTACGAACTATATAATTTCTGCCTGGCCCATCCTGTTCTATTTCATTTCACCCGTCCACAATGGAACCGTCTGAATGAGATTTTCTCACATATGCTGTCCGAGGTAGCCATGGAAGGCAATGATGATCTCCAAGCCGTAGTGAAACGTTATGCCTTTCTGATGATGCGTATCAGCATGATTCAAACCCGTATCCGGCAATTTGAAGCTAATGATCTTTCTCCCGAAATTTATTGTATAGATGCTGATTTCGAGCGTTCTCTTCAAATTGTCCTGTGTTGTTACGAGCATAGCCGTCTGTTACACTCATCCATGCCTGTCCCTTCGGTCCGTCCACTGAAAAATCCGAACGTTATTCGCAATTTCGTCAATGAGTTGCCAGATAGCTTCACTACAGACGAAGCGATCCGGCTCGGCGCAAAACACGATTTCAATCTCCGTAAGGTAACACGTCTTCTAAAATCGCTTAACGGAATAAAGATCAGTAAGATATCTCATGGTTCCTATATCAAGTTGAACAAGCAATAGTCACAACTGTCTTTTTTGTCCTTTTGTCCTTTTGGAAAATCGGAAAAACATTGGAGGATTTGAAAAAAACATCTCAATAATTGAAATCAAACATTGGGAAGTTTCGATACAAATCTCCCAATGTTTTTTCTATTTATCTATGCGCCTGTATACGTCACTATGCGTCATGCCGATTCCCCGATGTATTACTTTTGTCATGTAATCGATTACAAAGTTATCAGAAATTAACAATTAAAATTTAAAAAGTTATGGCACAGAATTACACTCTCATGGCTCGCAAGAACCTATTGAAACCTGATGAAACTCCGAAGTACTATGCAGTGGCGCGTAGCGGTCGTAAAGTGACTGTCAAGGAAGTCTGCAAACGAATCTCCGAACGTTCTTCTTATTCAAAAGGAGAACTGGAAGGTTGTATCGGTGAGTTCCTGCTCGAAATAGTCAACGTACTGGATGAAGGAAATATCGCCCAAATGGGTGACCTGGGCAATTTCCGCATGAGCATCAAAACGGGCACTCCTACCGATACGGTAAAGGAATTCAAGACATCGTGCATCGATAAGGGCAAAGTACTCTTTTATCCCGGAAGTGATCTCCGCAAATTGTGTAAGACGCTGGATTATACATTGTATAAGAACGATTCTTCGGCAGATTCGGACAAAGATCCGCTTCCTGATGACGGTGACGACAATCAAGGAGGTTCCGGCAGTGGGGTAACTCCGGATCCGTCAGTATAATCAACCGATTGTTGTTGGGTTATTGAGTTCAAAATGTATAAGTATTTATTCTTTAATTTAAATTCGTATGAAAAAGCAACTTTGGAAAAACATTCTCCAGTTTATTGTAACTATTGCAACGTCGGTCATTTCGGCCTTGGGTGTAACGTCCTGTATGGGACAGTAATCTTCTGATCATCTATATGGAAAAACCAGAAGATAATTATCTCCCCCGTGAGATTAAGTTATTGGTGATTCATTGCAGCGCAACGCGCTGCAATGTTCCCTTCACCGTAGAACAACTTCGGCAATGTCACCTGCAACGCGGATTTAAGGATATCGGCTATCACTTTTATATCACCCGGGACGGAGAGCTTCATCACTGCCGTCCGATATCAGAGCCGGGTGCACACGTGAGAGGCTTCAACCGGCACAGCATAGGCATTTGCTATGAAGGCGGACTGGACGAAAATGGGTGTCCGGCAGATACAAGAACCCAAGCGCAGCGCTTTGCATTGCTCGACCTGTTAACGATACTCAGACATCAGTATCCGGAAGCGCAAATCCTGGGGCATTATCAACTCAGTGCTTCGATTCATAGTAAGCATCCGATAAAGTACACATTGTATTTTCATAAAATAGAAAACTCGATATCAACTTTAGTCAAAAGCTAATATCGAGTTTTTTTTATTCTTCAACATAAATATTTAAACTCCAATTGGATTCGTGTTGGATTTCTCTAACTTCCAAACATCCGGAAGAAGTTCACGAACATTTTTCCCGGAGTCCTTTTCCAGATAGTATGGAAGTTTGGCTATGACATCATTCAGCCATTCCCTTGGGTTAATTTCCTGTGCTTTACAGGTAGCTAATAGTGAGCATATGATTGCTGTATTTTCAGCAGCCTCGTGGTTACCACAAAAGAGGAAGTTCTTTCTGGACAAAGTAAGTGGTCTAATCGCATTTTCCGCCAGATTATTATCGATTTTCAGATTTCCATCTTTCAGGTAATTCTTCATTCTTGGCCAAAGAGGATAAGTATAGGTAATAGCTTGTCCCATGCGACTTCTTGGTGGTACTTTGCCATAAGTCTGTTCCACCCATTTTTCAAAGGAGTCAAGTATGGGAGTTGCCAAACGCTGGCGGAGTGCACATCGTCCCTGCGCATCGAGTTTCCGGGCATCTGCTATCTGCTCAATATGATATAGTTCCTGTATTTGTTTAAGAGCATATTCAGCAAGTGATCTATTTTCATCCAGTGCCAGCTCCATATGTCTTCTGATATGGGCCAGACAGGCAATAAGGCACACGTCCTTAGTGCCATCAAACGCATTGTAGGCACTGTATCCGTCACTTTGAAGATATCCTTTGAAGTCCTTTAATAAATTTCTGATTGTCTGTCCGGATCGGGAACCGTCATCATAATGGAAGATGACCTGTTTTTCCATAACTGCCCTGACCATCCATAAATACTCCTTATCGGTTTTTCCCTTTCCTTTGTTGATGACCCGTACTGTGGTTTCGTCGACCTGAACATATCCGCTGCCCGTTACGAGCTTTACTAATTCCGAATAAAGAGGACTTAATAACTCACATACCGGCTTAAACCACCCGCTTAAAGTACTTTCCGGCAGTCGTACACCCAAATGTCTGTATTCCTTTACCTGACGGTAAAAGGGAACATGATATTCATATTTCTGCAGAAGTATTTCGGCTAGCAAGGAAGGTCCTGCCAGACATTTGTATATAGGGGAAGGTGGAAGCGGTGCTATTATGACACCGCTTTCACCCTCTTTGGGAAGACTTAAATTATTTTTGAGTCCGTATTTGGGACGTACTGTCTCTTTGACATATAGCTTTCCCGGTTCAAATTCAAGCGTACGTGTGCGCTCTTCACCTATACGACGATATCGATTCAGATCCACATTATCAGGTTCGACAATGACTTCCACAACGGGCAGCCCCTCTAACAGTTCCCGATTACGGCGGGATTCTTTTTTCTTTCCGTCCGGTTTACATGTCCTAGTGCCTACGCCAGTCTCCACAAGATCCGTTTCCTCTTGCCTGGGATTAGCCAAGGTATCAAACAAGGCAAGCTGGTTGGGATCCAAGGATGCCAGCTTTTCACTCTTTCTGCCGAAAAGCTGTCTGTTTAACCAGGCTACTTGCGACAGGAGTTCCTGTACTTTTTGCTGCAGTTCTCCCGTCTGTTCCATAAGTTTCTGATTTGATTCTACAAGGGTACGATTTGTCTCCAGAAGCCCTTTTATTTGCTCCTGTTGATTCTTGATTATTAGTTCCATCGTATCTGTATGAATCATTCTTTTTAGTATCTTATTATAATGTAAAGATACTGAAAATCGTACAGCTATACAAGTTTAGGAAGCTCTTTTTAATCAATAAAATCCTTCTTTTCGACCGGCTTTAAGACGTTTGAGTCTATCACTCGGATTATCGGTTATGCCTTCCACCATCAGTACTAAATCACGCCATTCCATGGGATAGGAACGGCTTTCACTATCATAGGAAGGAAGTCTGAAGGTACCTTCCTCAAGGCGTTTTATGTATAAAACCATACCTCCGTCTTCGGCATGCAGAAGTTTCATGGTTGTTCTGCTTCGGTTGACAAAGATAAACACATCGCCAAGTCGAACGTCATATCCCATTTTATCATGAACAAGCCCACAAAGGGAATTTATTCCTTTGCGCATATCTGTCTTCCCGGGACACAGGAAGTAGCGCATCGTATCATTCAGGCAGAACATGGCTACATAATTTACTGATCAGGCCATAAATAATCTCCGGATTACTTAGGATGTTGAGGTGGATCTTTATGCCGGATGGAAGTTCTATGGTTACATGCCTGTCACCACATGATGAAGTGGGAATGGCAGGAGTATGATTAATATTAAGAGGGATAAACGAATCACCTGTAGGTTCGGTGTGTTTGGTATATGGGTGACTCAATCCATATTTCTTCTTCCAATAATGAAAACAGGAAGCAGGATACGATTCATTATCACAGAAATCCTTTATGGTTAGTCCGCTGGACTGTTGGCGCTGATATAGCGCTAAAAACTCTTCTTTACTCATTGATCGTTTCATAACTACGTTTTTGAACGCAAAGTAATAGAAGAGTTTTTAGGTCTACAATGTGTACTTTATCGGATGCTTACAAAGAACCTGTAAGTTCAATAGGTGGATTCAAGGTGCTGCCCGATTACGGGCTCAACGATATGCCGGAAAATTATGCCGGTTTGGTATTAATTGGAGGAATGAATTGGTTCTCACCTCTAGGTGAACTAATAGTTCCACTTGTAGAAAAAGCAGTAAAAGAGAATAAGTTAGTTGCCGGAATATGCAATGCTTCTGTATTTCTTGGTATGCATGGTTTTCTTAATGAGGTTAAGCATACCAGCAATACACTCGATTATTTAAAACAGTATGCCGGAGACAAATATACAGGCGATTCCAACTATATCAACAAACAGGCTGTAAGGGACGGAAATATTGTAACTGCCAACGGAACCGGGCAACTGGAATTTTGCAAGGAAATATTATATGCATTAGAAGCGGATACAACCGATGCGATAGAAGAAAGTTATCTGTTTTACAAAAATGGATTCTGCCCGGAGACATAAAACGAATGAAAGAATGACCATTCTTAAAAAAAGAATATTTAAACAATCAGAATGGTTACAATTGTACTACGTCTAAGAGAAATAGGTCTGTATTTATACATATTATTGCATTGAGCGATACAATTTAGTCGCCAATTCATTGTTTTTTTAAATCGCTATTCTTTTATAAAATCTTAAAAATAGTACATTGAGACTATAAAAGCTCTGTCACTCAATTTCTCTTATGTACTATGAGTTCTATTCTACGATAAAGCTCTCCGATTTGAAATTACTATAAAACCTACCGGAAGTTGCCGTAAATTTCAATACACAATAGTCGGAGTCGGTAACACCTTCGGGATAATACATTATATCGCCTTCCTGCCATATCATCTCTTTACTGACACTATCAACCAACACTTCCATGGTACCGCGCAACATTACTCCCCGAAAGAAGCGGTTATCACAAAAGTAAATACAGGCATGACTGTTCTTCCGGTATTGTGCAACACGCATTGACGAAGTATTCGTTGTCAGATAAATCGTTTTTATCCCTTCCCTTTTCCGGGGTTGCAACATGGCTTTGATATTGGGAAATCCTTCGCTGTCTATGGAACCGATAAAGGCTGTTTTCTGCTTGTCAATCATGGTTCCCACCGTTTTTTCTGCATCTCTCATCATTTAATAATTAATTGGTTATTATTTGATGCAAAAGTAAGGATATTGAGCAGAGCCGATGCAATAAAAAGAAAGGGAGAAATAGTACTTTTTACGGTTTATACTTTTTACGGTAAAGCAAGGGAGTTTCTCCCGTATGCTGCCGGAAGCGGCGGATAAAATAAGAAACCGTTGAAAAATGAAGCTCAAACGCAATATCCGATATCGGAGCGTCTGTATAAGCAAGTAATCTCTTAGCCTCATCTATCACTTTATTCTGAATGTATTGTTTCGCACTAACCCCCATTACCGACGTTATGATTTCATTCAGGTAATTGGGAGTGATGCAAAGTTTATCCGCATAAAACTGAACGGAATGTTGTTCCTTCAAATGGGTTCCGACCAAATGGATGAATCTGTCTATATGAGTATTATTGATTTCTTTATCTGTGGGGATTTCTTCGTTTGAAACCGCCTTCTGATACGCCCGCTCCAACAGCATTAGAACTTCATACAGCAATGCCCTCAAAACATGCACGTCATTATCATTCTGTTTGTAAGAGTCAATCTCCGTTTTGATATTGTGTAATACTTGAAGGACACGTGTATAAAGTTCGTCTGGAAGATGCAGTTTGGCTGATGTCTTTTCCGGTTTGAAAAACGCAAGATGCCGGACAAACATGGAATCTCTAAGGAGGGAAGATAAAAACTCATCCTCAAAAATCAAGGCATATCCATTTGTTATATGACGCGTATCCCAGTTCCGAATCTCTCCCGCCTTAGAAAAAAACACATCTTGAGGGAAAGCTTCATAAGTACGGTTGTCAATGGAAAAGCTCCCCTCTCCTTCCGTTATAAAAGTAATGTCATAATAAGTCAATGTATGGACGGAACTTTCAGCCAGGAACTTCTTCACATATTTCAGTTCGACGACATCAATCAAAAGTTCACTGCCATACTTATTCTTGTGAAAAGTATATCGGGGTATCGAGTTCTTCATTATGAAGTACAAAAATAATATTCCTTATCAAATAATCCAAGGCTTTTCCACTTTAGAGAGAAATGGAAACAATAATAGACTATCTGATAAGGAATATCTTTAAAAGTGATAACTAAACGCTTTCTTATTTCTGACTTCCCGCCAAATACTCAAAACAGAGTTTCTTCAAATAAGCTTCCATACAAATTGATTTTAGTTAATATATGTCACTTAGAAAACACTTAATTCGATATAGCAGGCATCGCAGTGCCTTTCGAGTACATTCTCTTTTGGTTATATCGCAAATACCAAATACAAATCAACAACGAAGCCACCGTCGACAAGGGCGGAGCAAAGCCCATGAGGAACAGCGAGGAACTGTCTATCTGACTGAACCAGTACGACAACGGAATACGGAACAGGAAGGTCGCTATCAGACTGTGAATCATCGGGAACAATGAATTCCCCTGTCCGCTGAAGTAAGAATTGATGCAAAACACAAAACTTACAATGATACAGTCGATACTATACCCCCGCAGATACTCCGCCGCCATTGCCACCACCGCCACATCTTTGGAAAAGAATGCGGTAAGCGTCTCCGGCAGGAATTGGGAATACACACAAACCGATACACCGAAAACAAGGGCAATCCCAATGCCCGAAGCCAGGCATTTGTTCATCCGCTGTATCAGTCCCGCACCGTAATTCTGTGCCGTCATGGTTGCCACTGCCGACGATATCGCCATTGGCGGCAGCATCGCAAAGACGATGATTTTCTCCACAACACCCAAAGACGCCGATGCGATGACTCCCATTTGGTTGACAATGACCGTTATAATCAAGAATGAAATATTGATTAACGCGTCCTGCAATGCAATGGGTGCTCCCAGCACCATAATCTTTTTGGATAAGTTCTTGTTAAGCCGAATATCTTTCCGAGTAAACTCGAAATGGAATCCATGCCCGTGCAAGAACCAAAGCGAAATAACAAAACTGCCCCCCTGTGCTGTTATTGTAGCCAATGCGGCTCCCGTAGCCCCCAAATGGAAATAGCCGACCAAGATAAAGTCAAGGACAATATTAATCACGCACGCCAATCCTACAAAATAAAGCGGTGTTTTGGAGTCGCCCAGTCCACGCAGGATACCACACACTACGTTGTACCCAATAATGAATAAAATACCTGTCGAACATACCAGAATATAACTTTTCGTATCAGCCATTGCTTCCGCAGGCGTATGCATCAGTTCGGCTATCTGCCCGTGAAACACGACCATGACTAAAGTCAGCAAAACACCTACGATTGAAAACAGCCATACGGAAGAACCGATTGTAGATGCCACTTTCCTATTATCCTTTGCTCCGGTGGCAATAGCAATCAGTACGGTTGTCCCTGTCGTAATGCCAAGGATGATACCTGTAATCGTCTGCATCACCTGGCTGCCGATAGCCACAGCCGCCACACTGGCAGAATCATCGTATTGCCCTACAACAAACAAGTCCGCCCCACCATAAAGTGCCTGAAGCACATTGGCAATAAGGAAAGGTACTGCAAATTGCAGCAATACTTTCGGAACGCTCCCCTGTGTCAAATTCAACTCTTTCATAGTTTCTTCGATACTTTACTTCTTATCTTAAATTGTTACAATAAAAAAATAGTGCCGGACAAGCGAATGATTTGCACCATTCATCTTATCCGGCACTATAATTATCTATTATAGCACCCTCCGATGAGGATTTTTATGCCTGCCCCTGTTTTCGGGCTGCAAATATGGGCTTTGTTTTCATAATTACCAAATTTTAACCGGTTTTTATTTTCTTATGGAGATGTAACTAGCTATATATCAACTATTATCAGACGAGGTTTGATCTATAGGATCTCCGTTAGAAAAACGAAAGAAAGCTGCCAACCGATCCGGATTCAGCGTATAACGTGCGCGTTCTTTTAATAAGGGTTCCGCATTCATTACGGCACAAGAATGAGAAACTACGGACATCATCGGCCAGTCCTTTAACGAATTTCCTACAACTAAGGTGTGTTCAAAAGATAAACTCAAAGCCTTACATAACTGAATTACCCCCTCTTTTTTACTCGCTTCAGGATGAATGACTGTTATCAGCGGAGCTTTATGAAAAACCTGGCAGGGATTCTCTTTCAACCGGGTAAGAATAGATTCTCTCTGTTCTTTATCACGTACCAATATACTATACTTGTAAACCACTCCTTCATAATTATGAATAGTGACTTTTGCAGATTCTCCATATACCTCCGGATATACTTTCACCGGCAAA
>OLGO01002287.1_pt1 | contig 10145 bp, 8 predicted proteins | sample 1605861 | NCBI WGS metagenome assembly OLGO01 (sample SAMN03283253) | human gut metagenome | biome: human-associated habitat; material: feces | host: Homo sapiens | place: USA | collected 2013
TTGAAGACAAAAAAATACCGGTACGGGCAGATGATTTAGTTATCATCAATCCAAACGTCACTCACACTGAACAGTGTGACACAAAGCAGCGCTTTGAATATATTGTTCTTGGTGTCAGCGGACTTCAATTCAGCAATGCCACAGGCCTGCACCATAATTACAGCGTTCATAACTTCCATTCCAATAAGAAAGAAGTCATTTTCATACTTCAGTCTATTTTGAAGGAAGCCCAGAAAAAAGAAGAAAACTTTCTTGATGTATGTCAGAATCTTTTAGATATCCTTCTCATATATCTTATGCGCAAAAATGAATCGGCCATGATTGCCGATGATTCAAAAAAAGCTTCCAGGGAATGCCGCTTTATCGAACAGTATATTGATGAGCATTTTTCGGAAGATATTTCACTGGAGACATTAAGCTCGCTGACTTATATGAATAAGTATTATCTCGTCCACGCTTTTAAAAATTATAAAGGCGTATCCCCGATCAACTATCTGATTGATAAGCGTATTCAGGAGGCTAAAACATTGCTTGAAACAACCAATTTTTCGATTGCAAAAATTGCCCAGCATGTTGGTTTTTCTTCCCAATCCTACTTCTCCCAGATTTTCAGAAAGGTCACCGGCGAGACACCGATTAAATACAAAAAGAATTTTGAACAAAACAAAGAAAAATAAAGCAGAGGCTGTCTGGAAATAATAGTTCCAAACAGCCTCTGTCTTATTTTTTAAGCACCGGATAACCGATTAGATTTCGTACCATACAATTTCGTTTGCATCTAAGGATACATCAAAGCTTGTACCGTCGCCTTTGTAAATTGTTGACTTCTGCGGCTCATAAGTGTTATTTACAACACAGTATTTGCCATTCTTTACATAAGCATGAACTTCTACATTGAAGTTTGTGCTGAACCATTTATGAAGATTTTCCTCGTCATGTGAAGCCCAGATGATTGCACGATATAAAATACGGCTGTTTTCAAAGCTGTATGGAAGTCCGCTGATATAAACGCTTCTTCCGTCGCCGAACTCATTGACTGCCATCTGAACTTCCTTATCAATCTGCTTAAGAATTGTTGTACCGTCAAGTGCAAAAATATTCTTCTTGCCTTCGCCAAAGTCAACATCCTTTGTGCAGTCTTCAAGGATAAAGTGTTCATGTTCATCCCAGTTGTATTTATCAACATTTAATGTAAAGCCTGTTTCTTTCTCAACACCAAGAACATTGGCAAGCTGGAAGTAACGGCCTTCCCACTGATAACCTGTCGGCTCGCCGACACCGATGAAGCCGCCGCCGTTGTATACAAAGCGTTTGATGGCTGTCACAATAGTCTCATCTTTCCAGTTATCGCCGCCTGTGTAAGCTGTATAAGCATCACCGACATTTAAGATAACATCAATATCATCAAGGATTGCCGGATTTTCCTTAATATCATCAAAGCTGATAAACTTCACATCAAACGGTGCACCGCTTAATGCCTCGATAATACCTGCATAAGAGTAGTTCTGTTTGTAGTAGATTGCATGATGTACCATATGGTTGCCCCATGCACGCATCTTGCCCCAGCTGTTTAATACAGCAACTTTCTTAATGCAGTAAGGTGTTGTTCCTTTAATATTTTCATATAATGTACGGAATTCGTTACATACACTTTCCACATAGTCGATAAATTCAGGGAACTGCATTGCAAGCTTTAAGTAACCGCCGTAGCCGATACGGTCAATCGGTTTTCTTAAAATAGCACGTCTTGCTGTCACCCAGTTGACTTTCGCTTCCTTTACAGGATCGCCGCCTTCATGGAACGTATCCGGGAAGAAGTATGGAAGGAAACGGCCTTCTGTGTACTTCACACCCTCAATATCACTGATGAGACGAAGTGTCGCGCCGTTGCCAACACTGCCTACAACAGCGTCAAGGCCGATGGACTTAAACTCATCCATAAAAGGCTCCATACCAATCCAGTGATCGCCTAAGAACATCATCGCTTCCTTGCCGCACTCGTGTGTGATGTCTACCATCTCTTTTGCAAGCTTGGCAACCTCGCGTCTCTGGAATGCCTGAAAATCTTTAAATTCCTTTGACGGAATACGGTATGTGTTATTCATATAGCCCTGATCAATAATATACTCAGGACGGAATTTGTATCCGACTTCTTTTTCAAACTGCTCAAGAATGTATGGGCTGACAGATGCTGAATAGCCGTACCAGTCAACATACTTTTCTCTTGCGAACTCATCAAAAATCAATGTAAACTGATGGAAAAATGTTGTATAACGGATAACGTCGATATGAGGGTTGTCCTCGATATACTTTCTGAGACGCTTCATTGAATATGCTCTTGTCTTTGGCTGACGCACGTCGAAAGTAATCTGCTTCTCAACGCCCTGCCAGTCGTTTGTCACTGCATTGTACATGTGGACAGGATCCCACATAATATATGCGAGAAAGCTGACTGTATAATCGTGGAATGCTTTTGCATTTGAAATTGTCACATCACCTGTCGCCTCATCGTAAGACCAGTCATCTGTTGAAACAACCTCACCTGTTGTACGGTCAATCACTTCCCACCAGCGCTTAATATCATCTCTGGAGTTTACAGCGAGCATATCCGGGTAAAGATGATTCATCAGATGAATCTCAACCTTATCCGATGTTGCTGTATAAAACGGTGTCATAATATACATCTGCTGAATCTCATCCGGGTTTGCCTTTGCCCATGCATTGTCTTTTCTTGTTGTGTAGTATGTTGAATAGACCTTTGCATCTACATCTCTTAATTCCGCCGGGTAATCTGTACCGTCGCAGTCACGGATTGCATCTGCGCCCCAGCGCTCAACTAATTCTAATGTCTCTGGAACAACATCAACGTCCGTCGGAATTGTCACTCTGCCTTTTGTGTATCCACTCATGTTTACTCCTCCACTTTCTCTTTTTTAAAGGGCTTCTTTAGCGAAGCCTTCCTATGTTAGAATAAGCATAATTTATTTCACCTGAAACGTCTATTTACTTATTGCTTTGTTTTTTATAATTATTGCTAAAACCACTGTTTTTTTCAAAAAAATGCCTAAAATGCACAAAACCGGTATCAAAATACCGGTTTTGCATTTAATATTGTATAGTATCTATACTAAAAGGGCGGTAACGCTTTAGCAATTTACCATATACTGCACAAACACGATTTTTATCGTATTCCCAGTCACATGTCCCGCTTCAGACACCATTTTTCTTACATATATCCGCAAGGCAGCATTTGTCACAGTAAGGCTTTGTCCTCGCCGTACATACATCACGTCCGTGAAATACAAGACGATGGCAGAAATCGCTGCCTTCTTCCGGCGGTACAAGCTTCCAAAGCGCCATCTCCACCTTTTTAGGTTCCTTTATGCCATCGACAATGCCGATGCGGTTGACAAGCCGTATACAGTGGGTATCTGTCACAATGGCCGGCTTTCCGAAAACATCGCCCATAATAAGATTGGCACTTTTCCTGCCGACACCCGGAAGCCGCATCAAAGCGTCAAAATTATCGGGTACCTTCCCGCCATACTCCTCACAAAGCATTTTCATACAGCCGCTGATATCACGCGCCTTACTATGTCCAAGGCCGCACGGGCGTACAATTGCCTCAATATCTTCGACCGGGGCGTCTGCAAGTGCCTCCGGCGTCGGATACTTTTCATAAAGCCCCTCCACAACAACATTAACACGGGCATCTGTACATTGGGCTGCAAGCCGGACACTGACTAAAAGCTTCCATGCATCATCATAGTCTAACGTACATCCCGCATCAGGATAAGCCGCCTTAAGACGGCTTATGACTTCCAGTGTCAGTTCTTTTTTTGTCATATGTAAAACTTCCTTTCATTTTTCTCATCATATGCAGTTTACAGCCTTCCGGCCGCACACACCGCTGATTCCCGGATGCAATACCGCACATATCATTTATTCCCAGTTGCGGACAGCCTCCGAATAATATTGAATTAAGACAGGTTTTGACAAAGCATTGATTTCAATATCCCGCTTCGCCTGCTCGTCCTTGCCGAAAACAAAAAGCGCATCAATATTTTCCTCTGTCAAATATTTTGTAGGAACATCCGGCACCCCGATTGTTTCAACCGGCTGCTTCGATGCCAGATTAAATCCCCAGTCACCAAAAGACGGTACTTGAAGATGATACGGCCGCACATAAAAGCCCTCACTCTCCAGTGTATCGTGAATACACCAAAAAGCATCCGGTGCATAATACGGGCTCGTTGACTGAACCGTCATGACGCCATCCTCTGTCAATGCTCCATAACAAAGCCGGTAAAAAATATTTGTATAAAGCTTGTTTAATGATTCATTATTCGGATCAGGCAAATCCACAATAATCACATCAAACTTCTCCTCTGTTTCGCCAAGATACTTATAAGCATCTTCGTATACAACCGTCAGACGGCTGCTTTTCAGAGAATCCTCATTAAGCTTTGAAATCTGTGCATTTTCAGAACAAAGTTCAACCATCTGCGCATCCAAATCAACTAATGTAATTTCTGTATCTTCATATTTGAGCAGTTCTCTTACGGCCATCCCGTCACCGCCGCCAAGCACCAAAACCTTATCCCGTTTTTTTGCTGCCGCCATCGGAATATGCACAAGCGCTTCATGATACCTGTATTCATCTAAAGAACAAAACTGTACATTGCCATCAATATACAGTCTTAAATCATCCTTATGCTTTGTCATAACAATATGCTGATACTGCGTATGCTCCGACAAAATAACTCTGTCTCTGTAAAGGCCGTCCTCAACCCGGTTTGAGATTGTATCTGCAAAAAGCATCCCTGCCGCCATCAGCACAAACAAAAGCACCGACGCCATTTTATAAGCGCCAATGCGCCTTACACGCCCCGAATATTTGAAAATAATAAGTCCTGCCGCCGCCACATTAAAGCAGCCCATCAAAAATGCCGTTGCAAAATAGCCCAGCTGCGGCAGTAATATGAGAGGAAATGCAATCGAACCGACAAGGCCGCCGATATAGTCAAAGCTGAAAATCGACGATAACGTCACACGCAGGTTTTCATTATCATTTTCAATAATTCTTGTGAGCAAAGGAATCTCTGCCCCTACGAGCGTACCGATAATAATGATCTCAAGATACATCACAATCTGATATGTTTCCATATATAAATTGGCATAAAAAAGCACAAGGGCACTCGTTCCTCCGACAGCGCCCACACTAAGCTCTATAAAAACAAACCAGTCAAACAGATGCTGCTTCATGTATTTTGACAAATACGAGCCAAGCCCCATTGCCGACATATAAAGTCCGATTGTAATCGAATATTGCAGTACCGTATCACCCAAAAGATATGAGCTTACAGCACTGATAATCAGTTCATAACATATAGAGCAACCTGAAATCATCAGTGTTGTAAGCATTAACAGTCTATATTGCTTCATCAGAAAATAACTCCGCTGATTACAAAGGCAAGGCCGACAAAAATGCCGAAGACCATGACACCGGCCGCCTGATTGCCTTTACCAATTTCTTCATTGAGATTGTAGCGCTTATTCATGGCATTGACAATCACATAGCCGAGCATAAAGAAAATGATGCCGAGCACAAAATAAAGCGCGCTACTTATAATACCGGACAGCAGTGTTTCATGCACAGCCTCCGCAGCCGGCGACATAATGGCTGCCCGCAAAATAATACCAATACCGATGAACGAACCTGCAGAAAGCCAGCCGACAGCTACATTGCCCTTCTTAATCTCCGTCGGAAAATGACACGGTACAATCAGGTCAATCAAAAAGTTTCCGAGAATCATTAAAATAATACCGAGTACTGCGTAAACCGCCACATTCATAATATCCATTAAAAATAACATCACACCTTTGCCGCCTGAAGTTTCACACTCCTTTGGGCGGCCCCTCCTTTCATCTGCTTCCTTTTAAAGTTATTTTCCGCTGCTTAAACCGCCGCCGGAAGATGTCCGGCTGCCGACACTTGACTGACGTATACTGGACGAATACGTATTATATTCATTTGAAGTATCATAATTTACTGTGCCTCCGTCATAGTCTGTATAGGCTGAATTTCCGCCGCCAAAACCGCTTCTGTCACGGTAGTAGCCCCTTGTATAGTAAAAGCCTCTGTAATAATGATATGTTCTCGCATGACACCGATATGGACGGTTGTCTGAGCGATACACATACGCACGGCTTGAAATCTGCACAAGTACCTCATTATCCTCCGAAGTATAAATAAGACAGTATTCATCATCCGTCAGAATGGCAATACTATCGTCACCGTCCTCGCTGTTTTGCTGGACATCTTCCACATCACCGTCGACGCCGCGTATAATATCTCTTGCTGTCAGATCCACACTGCTGCCTACTGCCCGGTAAACATCCGCTTTTTCTTTGCCGCTTCCGGTAATCGATGTCTCATAAGCGTAAGACGCACTGTTATTCTTTAAATACTTTGCAATCGAATGATTATCATCTGTCGCTGCGCCAATGACCGCCAATATAACAAGCACAACACCGGCAATCACAAACACCGGCAATAATGATTTTTTCTTTTTATTATTTTTATTGCCCGCACTGCTTTTCTTTTTTTGTGCCGGCGTCATGTTGTTTATGACAGCGCCTTGATTTTTCGCACTATTTTTCGCCGATGCCTTTGCATTCTTCACAGCCTGAGGATTTGTCTCTACATTGACTTCATTCCAGTCAAGATACCAGCCGACAGAAACTTCCCTTCCGTCATCCCACATCTCCTCCGATATGATATGTTCCTCCGATGCATCCTCATACTCTGTGAAAGAGGCCCTGTCTCCGACGGACACATCAACGCGCCCCCATACAGCAATAACCTCCTGTGTACCCTCATCGACCTTTTTATAGCCATCCAAGGACACATGCTCTGCCGCATGTGATATGGAATACTCATCATATGCATCATCAATGCTGAGCCAAAACTCATCCCCGTCTGTCACTTTTTTCAGCCGGTATTCCATCCAGCGGCAATGATCATCAATATTTTTATATTGAATTTTTCCGATAATTTTATACAGCTCTCCGTCTGCCCGCAGTACATCGCCTACATTATATTCCATCACTGCACCTCCCCCGGTTCAAGTCTCCGCTCGAATTGTCTTATTTCAACTTCTGTCGCTTTAAGCGCCGTTTTCAGATAATTACATATATCCTCCGGTACACGCGCATCACACGAAAAAATATCCACGGCGGCATAGCCGTATTCCGGCCATGTATGAATTGAAAAATGTGATGTTGTAATGACCGCGATATATGTAATTCCTATAGGAAGAAAGCGATGAGAACATTCTTCAACAATCTCAGCGCCAATCGCTTCAATAGCGCCATGCGCCACATCTTTGATTTTTTCAAGATTATCTATGATTTCACAGTCACAGCCATGCAAATCAACAATCAACTGACCTGCCATTATTTTCACTCCAAAACAAATTTTTACCTCGATAGTTTTCTCTATTTTAATATATGTTCCCTGCGCTGTCCACAAAAATTTTACCATATTCGCCGCCGCAATGTAGTTTTAAATACTACTTGACACACTGCTTTTAAAAATTATATAATATGATATTGAAGTTATTAAAGGAGGCTACTTTAATGTCAGAAACAAAGCTTACATATACAGCCGAATCCGGTGTTTCCGGAAAATTTGTGGAAACAGCCTTTGATGAAAAAGGTATTCTTGCAGGCATCCGCTTCAATCACGAAGATGATTATAATTTTGCCTTCGATACCGTCGATGCCATCGCAGCAAAAGCACCGGATAAGGAAGCTATGATTTACGTATCAAACGCTAAAGAGGAAAGACGTTTTACATTCGGCGATATGAGCCGTTATTCTTCCCAGACAGCGCATTATTTTAAATCTCTAGGTATCAAAAAAGGCGACCGCGTCATGCTTGTCTTAAAACGGCACTACCAGTTCTGGTTTTCCATTCTGGCGCTCCATAAAATCGGCGCAATCGTTATTCCTGCGACAAACCTTTTAGTTAAACAGGATTTTGTCTACCGCTTCAACGCCGCCGACGTCAGTGCCATCGTATGTACTTCTGACGGCAATGTTTCAGATTATGCCGACGAAGCTGCCGAAGAATGTCCGCAGCTGAAAACAAAGATTATTGTCGGCACGCCAAAGGAAGGCTGGCATGATTTTAACAGCGAATTTTCATCCTTCCCGGAAGTTTTTGAACGCCCTGAAGGCGAAGAAGCTGCCAAAGGCAACGATACGATGCTGATGTTTTTTACATCCGGCACAACCGCCTACCCAAAAATTGCAGCCCACAACTTTAAATATCCGCTCGGTCATTTTATTACAGCAAAATACTGGCACAATGTTGATCCGGACGGCATTCACTTTACAATTTCCGATACAGGCTGGGGCAAGGCGCTCTGGGGCAAGCTTTACGGTCAATGGATGTGTGAGGCATGTATTTTTACTTATGATTTCAACAACTTTGAACCAAAAGATATTTTATCTATGTTTGAAAAATATCACATTACGACTTTCTGTGCACCACCGACAATGTACCGTTTTATTATAAAGCTGGATATGTCCAAATATGATTTATCCGCCCTGAAATACGTTACTGTTGCCGGAGAGGCCTTAAATCCTGAAGTATTCAACCGTTTCTATGAAGCGACGGGTTTAAAACTGATGGAAGGCTTCGGCCAGACAGAGACAACACTGACGATTGCCAATCTCAGAGGCATGGAGCCAAAACCGGGCTCTATGGGCAAGCCATCACCGCTTTATGATATTGACATCCAGCGCCCTGACGGTACAAGTACCGATACCGGTGAAACAGGCGAAATTGTCATCCGCACAAAAGAACATATTCCAAACGGACTTTTTACAGGCTATTACAATGATGAGGAAAAGACAACGGCCGCATGGCACGACGGCTATTACCATACAGGCGACACCGCCTACAAAGACGAGGACGGCTATTACTGGTATGTCGGCCGCGTTGACGACCTGATTAAATCCGCCGGCTACCGCATCGGGCCTTTCGAGATTGAAAATGTCATTATGGAGTTACCGTATGTCCTTGAATGTGCCGTCACTGCACCGCCGGACGCAACACGCGGTCAGACAATCAAGGCAACGATTGTTCTTACTGAGGGCACAGAAGCTTCTCCGAAGCTGAAGCACGAAATTCTCGCCTATGTCCGCAAAAATATGGCTGCCTACAAATGGCCGAAAATTATAGAATTTACAAAAGAACTGCCGAAAACCATCAGTGGTAAAATACGCCGCGTGGAGATTAGGTAAAATTACAGGGCCGCGAAGCCGCTATGAATTCGCTAGCGTTGCTAAAAATGCACGCTGCGCAAATTATAGCGGTTTCGCGGCCTTATTTGCAGCATTGCTAACTTATATGCTGCGCAATTTATAGGCGCCCCTCGGCTGTCTTTGGGAACGTCCGTGTACCGATTCTCCCCTCGGCTTTTGCCTGCGCTGCTAAAATGCACGCTGTGCAATTAAAAAGCTCCGCGGTTTCCCACGGAGCTTTTATTGCACACATCACACAATTATTTAACTGTAACTTTAGCGCCTTCAGCTTCGAATTTAGCTTTGATTTCATCAGCTTCTTCTTTGCTAACTGCTTCTTTGATTACCTTTGGAGCGTTGTCTACAGCTTCTTTAGCTTCTTTTAAGCCAAGACCTGTTAACTCACGAACAACTTTGATAACCTTAACCTTGTTAGGGCCAACTTCTGTCAGCTCTACGTCGAATTCTGTCTTCTCTTCAGCTGCTTCAGCTGCGCCGGCACCTGCTGCTGCAACTACAACGCCTGCTGCTGCGGATACACCGAATTCTTCTTCACATGCTTTTACAAGATCGTTTAATTCTAATACAGTTAATTCTTTGATTGCATCAATGATTTCCTGAGTGGATAATTTAGCCATTTTATTTTACCTCCATTTAATTTGTTTAAAATTGATTTATCTGCTAATGTACTGATTATTCAGCAGTTTCAGGTGCAGCTTCTGCTGCGGGTGCCTCTGCTGCTTCTTCCTGTGCTGCGGGTGCTTCGCATGCTCCGGCGCCGCCTTTTTCAGCCAGCTGCTTCATAACGCGTGCAAAGTTAGTAATAGGAG
>OLGO01002290.1_pt1 | contig 10137 bp, 7 predicted proteins | sample 1605861 | NCBI WGS metagenome assembly OLGO01 (sample SAMN03283253) | human gut metagenome | biome: human-associated habitat; material: feces | host: Homo sapiens | place: USA | collected 2013
TCTGTACATATCTGCCCTTAGGTGTCCCTCTGAGCCTGTATGCTGGGCGGTGCCTATAACACCGCAAGGACTTTCATAGTAAAAATTCTTACTCATCCTCACATACTTCCGTAATCGGAAAGGAGCATTTCTGCTCCTGCGCCTTTTAGACCCGTACATTCGGGATTTCGTCAGTCATCCATGACATTCTGACCATAGGCAGTTTATAGACCTCCGGCGTATCATGCACATATCCCACCTCTGGGACACTTTCCACGGCATAATCCGTTTGGGTGCATTTCCGCCGACTTTAGCGAGCGTTATACCGTAGCCCTTGTTACAGAGGACTGCCGCATATCGCAGTTTATAAGGTAGGCGTTTCAGGGCGTTACCCCATCATTCCACCTATCGGAATATTAGTTCTCCAAGTCTTTTCAGGGACTCCTTTCAAATCCCGATTCTATTGTTAGCTGACTTGTGCGTAACCTTTTCAGTTACGAACGTGTCGCACTTTTTCCTGCGCCGACGGCGTGGGCAAGCAGCGTGTTTCCTCCATAGAGAATGTGCGCCACCGCATTTTTCTGATGTTCCCTCAGTTCGATTTCGGGGTTCATACCACTAAAAGTGATATGGCTCCCGTCATACTCACGGGGTCTTATGCTGTTGAACTTTTCGTTATACAGCTTCGTCAGTTTTTCTCGGCGGGTAGGGTCTGCCCATATCCAGTCCTGAAAGCCCTGCTTGATAAGCTCCTGCTTCGACTGAGCGATTGCGGTCTCTTTCTTATTGAGTACCGCTTTCTTTTTGCCCTCGTCATCTTCGATATAGTCAAAGATACGAACGTCTTTCAGGTTCAGGGTTTCCTCGATAATCTTATAGGCGTTGATACGGGAAGTACCGTAGGTGTTGTATGCCTTGACATTGCCTCGGTCGTAGGATTTGCCCTCGACATTCCACTCGCCAGAGTATTGAGAAAAGTGGACTTTAATATTCCACCTTGCCCAGAGGGGTGTATCCAAGAACTCATACATAAACTGCTGTGCTATTTCAGGCGGCAGCCAAGTTGCGCCGAGACGCACGGAAATTTCACTTGCTGTCAGATCTTTCGGCTGCACTTTTTCAAGTGCTTCCACATTGACAGTATAATCTTCGGGGTAGACCTCCGCAGACCTTTTGGCAAGGGCAAGTTTCTCTCTGACATTGCCGGAGAGATACTCGTCCGCCATCAGATATTTCGGCTCTGTGCTGTTTCCGTAGCCATACAAGGGATTTAGGAAGATAACGCCTTTCAGGTCGCTGTAAAGCTCCTGTTCCGTCTTACCGGTGAGTTGCTGCATATACGGCATATCCACGGTCGCTTTTTCGCCCATTGAAACGGCGAGCGCCTCGCTTGCGGTATCCACCTCGGTCACGGGAATATGCGGCTTAATGGTTCGCTTGGTAAACATATCAGCCTTGCGTTCCAATTCGCCGTTTTCATCAAGTACTTCAAGGGCGGCAAGCAGGGCATAGGAACTGTCAGCGTTGAAAGCGGAAGTATTCGCCCTGCTGTTAATCAACCCATATTTCTTCGTAAAGTTGTCGTAAAGCGTGTTCAGTTTCTCTTGCGCCTGTTTAATCTCGCTGTCGGGATAATCCTCGGTCTGCAATTCGATAAGTTCTCTCACGCAGTCACGAATGGCAATCATACCCTTAATGCGGTTTTCCGCAGTCGCAGAGACTTCCACCGGCGTCATTTTTGAGTTTTCACGGAAGTAAATCACATCATCCACGACAGTATAAGAAAAGTTCCTTACAGACGGGTTGGCGGGGATTGAATTGTCCTCGCTTTCCATTTCGTCGTCTACCTCATAATCGGAGATTTCGCCGTGGATATTTGAGACAGCTTCCGCAAGCTGACTTTCAAGGTTGGCGTTCTCATACGGTTCACAGGTGCTTTCCAAACCGAAGCGCCCCGTCACCATTTTCATCTCGCCAAGCACCATTTCGGGGTGCCTGACAAAATATGAGTTCATCTCAATACCGTTTTCATCGGTGTCAAGGTGAACCCAATCCGGCTCAATGTCTATCAGTCGGTCTCTCTTTTGCAGGAACAGAATGTCCGATACGACCTCCGTGCCGGCGTTGCCCTTAAAGGTGTTGTTCGGCAGACGGATTGCGCCTAAAAGGTCGGCTCTCTGTGCGATATACTTGCGAACCGCAGGGTTGGTCTTATCCATTGTGCCTTTGCTCGTCACGAGCGCCATCAAGCCGCCTGGGCGCAGCTTATCAAGGCTTTTCGCAAAGAAGTAATCGTGAATGAGAAAGTTGTGCTTGTCGTACCTCTTATCGAGAACCTTAAAATCCCCGAAAGGCACGTTGCCCACTACTCCGTCAAAGAAGCTGTCGGGTACATTAACTTCCTCAAAACCACGGGCGGCGATAGAGGATTTCTGATAAAGCTGCTGTGCGATACCGGCAGAAATCGGGTCAAGCTCCACGCCATAAATCTTAGCGTTTTCCATAGACTGCGGAAGCATTCCGATGAAATTGCCGATACCGCAGGAAGGTTCCAATAGGTTCCCCTCACGAAAGCCCATCTGCGAGAGCGCATTATAAATGGCGGTCGTCACTTCGGGCGGCGTGTAGAACGCCGTCAGGGTGCTTTCTCTTGCCGCCGTGTATTCTTCCGGCGTCAGCACGGTTTTCAGTTCCAAATACTCTGTACCCCAAGCAGAGTTGTTCTCATCAAACGCTTCGGGGATACCGCCCCATCCGACATACTTCGACAAAATAATCTGTTCGTCCGGCGTAGCAAAGCGGTTTTCTTCCTGACATTTTTTAAGAAGCTGAATAGCCATAATGTTTCTGCGGAAGCGTTCTTTTTTACCGACCGTTTCTACGGGATTTGCTTTCAGGTCAAAGGTGTTTCGCTCCGACATTGGTATATCGGGGTGCAGGTCAAATCCTTTGACTTTTTGCTTCTTTGTCTGCTCCCATTTGGGAACGAGCGGCGCTGTTTCCTGTTCAGGTATTTCTCTGCTTGACCTTTCTGTAAGAGCGAGCATTGTTTCTTCGCTCCTGCCGATAAAGTCAGGCATCGGCTCGGCGTATTCAATGAGCATTTCGGCATATTCGGGCGTACCCAAGTCGATTAGCTCTGTATAGGCGTGTCCATCAAGGAAATCAAAGAAATCCTCTGCCGTTTCTGTTTTTCCCTTTGCTTCGGCAATCAGGTCATAAGGCAAATGCAGGATTACAAACTGACCGCCTGCCACAGCGTCGGGGTTGTAATATATCGCTTCATATTCCTCCGCTTCGGGGCGGTGGAAGAAGTAGTCAATCTCTCCGATAGGAGTAGTGTTGGGGTCGGTTTCTTCTTTCTCAGGGTTCAGGTACTCTCCAAGACCGGCTTCCTTTTGTTCTTGCGCTTCCTGTTCGGCTAACTGCCGTTGCTCATAGTAGTCGGGGTCGTCGTATTCGTTTATATCAAACGGAGCCGGCTTGTCATCTGACCTTTCTTCCTCGGCGGGTGTGTCCAAAACCTTTAAGTGGTCGTTCATCGGATTTTCCCGTACCTTACGGTCAAATTCCTCCCTTGTAAGCTCTTTATTAAAAAGTGGCATTTGCGTGTCGTAGAGCATAACACGGCTTTCGTCAAAGGAAAGAATTTCATACTCGGAAGCGCCGATATACACGCTGTCCCCAAGATGATATTCGTATCTTGCTTCCTGCTCATTTGTCTGCGTTTCAGTCTGCGGGGGAGCAGCAGACAGGATTTCACGATTGCGGCGCTGTTCGGCAGCTTCCGCCCGCCTTTCTTCCTGCTTTTGAAGCCAGTCGGGATAGGCTTCCTTTTCCTTTGGGTTCAGGTATCTGTCTATACGGATAAGTTCACCGATACGCTTCTCTACCTGTTGCCAAGACAGTTGTAATTCAGCGTCCGGATGCAAAAGGCTTCCTTTTGTCAGATGAATACCCTTGCCGTCGTGCCATTCACTTATGCCTGTGCCGACAATGACAGTGGAAACACCGCCCCAGCCGTACTCGCTTTTCAGAAAATCTGCGTTTTCCTTTGCGGACAGACTTTTTTCAAACTGCTCATAGATACGCATTTTTCCTTCCGAAACGCCGCTTCCACGAGTCAGAACTTCGTCTATAATCTCCTGAGAAAAAGTAAAGGCAGAGGTTTTTCTTTCCTCTGCCTGACTGTCAAGTATTAAAGTGAACTGCCCGTCCATAGACGGTAAAGGCTTCATTTCATCGGTCAGTTCCCCAAGCAGTCGCATTGCCTGAAAGTGCTGAGCGATAACGCCCCAGTCGTAGAAGCTCTGTGCGGTTCGGCTGTCGTATTCGCCTTCCCACAGATGAAGCACATTCTGATAGGTCTTGTAGCCTACGAGCCTGCCGTCGTCCAATGTGAGATGAGTATAATCATTGTTGAAAATACTCTTGATATACTCGGTACGCTCCCCGTTATCGGTATGCCCTTCATAGAAAGCGTCGATTTCTTCCTTTGACGCTTTCAGGTGCGGGGTCGTGCGGAGCATTTCATTTATCGTCTCATCGTTGCCGAAAAACGGCAGGCTTCTGTCCTCGTTATTACGGTCATAATACTCTAAGCGAATATTACTTCCGCTTTCACCACTTCCTGCGCCGAGTTCCTCAGATTGTTCATCAGGCGAACCCACTTCATCATATCGGTCGCTTTCAGTTCCTCGGTCAGACCCTCTTTCTGCGCCATCTGCCTGACGAGCGTTTCCTCCATCTCGGTCGCTCTCTGTTGAACCTCCGCCAAGTGCTGCGTCAGCGTTCCTTTGGTCAGCAGATTGTAGTACAGGATTTTGTGATGGTCTCTCAGATAAGACCGCCTCATCTGCGCCCATCTGCCCAGATTCACGTTCGGCTGCTCCGGCATTTTCAGGTTCGGAAGATTGTAATCTCCCACCATCGAATAAGTGATTTCTGCCATTGTCGTTGCTCCTTTCGTTGTTTTCGTTTCTATTGTAATCGGAATGGTTCTCGGCGGCAATTATGCGATTTTGCTTTTCGAGGGCATTGATGGTACGAGCAATCTCCGTCAGCCCCATTTCCGCAATATCGCTTGTCGCAAATCCGACTGCGTTAATCATTTCGGGTGTATTGAAATACCCGATGTTCATAAAGCTTTCCGCAGAATAGCGGGAAGTATCCAGTCCGAGGCGGACGGTTATCATATACGCCACGCTTTGCTTCACAAGCTGCGTGTAGATGTCTCTTGCTGCGTCCGGTAAAAGAGATTGCGCGACTGAACCTTCCTGCAAACTCTGCAAATCGGCAAGGTAATCGGCAATATTGTCGTCAACAGCGTTGCCGACGCACCCCTCGATGATACTCTCAAGGGTACTGTTGTCGTCTGCTTCTCCGAAGGTATTTTCAAGCGTCTCTGCGACGTCGCTCTCATATTCCAGCTTCATCTGCCAGAGGGGAACCGGTCTTGCGTAACGGCTTCCGTGGGTATCCGATATGTCAAAATAATGAGTAAGTCTCTGTCTCTGACGGTTCTCGTCCTCGAATACGGCGATACCTTTCGCCCCACGGTTGACCCATCTGCCAAAGCTGCCGTTCCAACGCTCAATGGGCAGTACCGCCGTTGCGTCCGGTCGCTGGGCATAGAGTAGAAGCTGCTCGTCAAAACGGAGCCTGAAATTATAGCTTGCCGTTCTGAGAAGCCCCTGCCAGTTTAACGGATTTTCCGATACAGACGCACAGGTTCGGTCGTACAACTCGGAAATCAAATCATATTTTCTTGCCATCGGTCATCGCCTCCTTATCTTTCAAGTGTTTTGTTTCGCTTGGGCGGAGCTGTTGTCTTTTCAGCCGGTTCCACCGTATGCCCGTTCCTTTCGCAATGCTCGGCAAACTCGCAGATATGATAGACATAGCTGCCGACCTCTAAATGGTAGTCGTCGATATACCGACAGGTTCGCAGCGAAGTGGTTCCGTTGCTCAGGCGCATTAGAATATTATCGCCGTCCGCAATGCGGAATTTCTCGTTGTAATTGCTGTCTATAAAGCGGATACCACGGCGAGCCTTTTCCATATGGTTGTCAAGCCATTCCTTTACATAGCAATAGCAGTAAAGGTTGTAATCGCCCTTGTTCAGGTTCATACGCAGAAGATAGGCGTACTTATCGGTATCCACTCGAACGCCGTAAAAATACGACTCTTTTGTCATTTTGCTCTGCGGCGTGTCGTTACAATATCTGCTCATCGCTGCTCTGCCGCTTAAAATATCGCCTTCTTCACGCAGACAGTTGATAACCTCATCAAGCTCTTGTTTGAAATCCGGCGTTTTCAAGTTGTTGTTCCAATCCTCCCAAGAGGAATAAAACTCGTTGCCGTCTCTGCCAAAGTCAGCACGGAGATAGCCGATAAGACCGGTTTGCCCGCTGATTTGATTGCTTTGGCGAAAGGTATATTTGTCTTCTTCCTCTGTCATCGGTCGTTTCAGATAATCGTTCATTTCATATCACCTCGAAAGCTCCGCTGCGGTTCGCTGCTTCGGAATGGGAAATCCATAGACTTTTGCGATTTCATCTCCAAGCCTTTTTGTGACCCTTGTGATGTCGGCACGGGTCGCCTTGCCACAGTAGATTTTGTATTGCAGATTTTCTTTCTGCGTGTCCGAAACGCCGTCCTTGAACGCACGGTAAAGATAATGATTTGTTCCGTCGTGATGAACGGCGTCGGCTCTCAGATCACCGTACTTATCCACATACCACTCGGTATAGTCGGTATCCGAAAACAGACAGTCTTTGATGTTGCCGGAATCAATCATCTTATAACCGCTTCTACGACCGTTCCAAAGTCCCAAATCACCGATAACGATAATCGGCTGAGAAAGCCGCACATTGAGATTTAACCTTTCATCGGTAAGGTACTCGTCGTTTGTTTCGACCATATACTCGTACAATCCGTTTTCATCATTGGGGTCGGCGTCAAGCTCGTTTGCTTCGAGAAACTCTTTGTATGCCTCTCGCCAGTCGTCCACATCAAGGCTCAGATTGCTCCAAATGATGTGTCGTTCACTCGGCTGTCGGTTCATCTGCTCCACCTCCCAAGTACGAAAACAGCTTGTTGGCTTTCGTCTGCTTCTGAAGCTCAATAATCAGGTTCATTTCGGGAATGGTAATCCCTGAGATTTTCAAAATCCGCTCCATATCAAGCTGCTGTAATTTCTTCTCGGTATTGATACCGGAGTCAAACAGTTTTGAGAGAAGCTTTGTTTTCTGTTGTAAAGTAAAGGTGTCCTTCATTGTTTCGTCCTCCTTATCTCACTTCAATGACGATTTTCAACTTGTCCGGCACATCGTAGCAACAGCCCGTGCATTGCCTCGACAGTTCGGGAAACAGGGATTGTACTCTTTGCCTTGCTCTGCGGATAGTCTCAAAACACGGCAAGCCGTAGCCTTTGTAGTTGTAGACAATATCTTCAAGAGACAAGTCGCCCACTTGCATATAGCTGTATCGGTTGTAATAGCAAAGGATAAGCTTCATATCGTCGAACCTCGTTTCGGGACATTCTTTGAGAATTGATAGCACCTTGCTGTCAACCGTCTTTAACTTGTTCATCTTCTGACCTCCAAAATAGAAATAGGGGCGGGTTTTTTACGCCCGCCCCACAATGGGTTTTCTTACTTCTTACGGTGTTTGACCAGTAAAAAGATAAAGCCGCCTATGATAAAGGCGACCAAAACGATAGCTATGATTGTCTTAGGTTCCATTATTCAGCGTCCTCCTTTTTCTTCTTTTTCAAAGCTACAAAAGTAGTTGCCGCAATTCCGAGAGCCGACAGACCCGCAAGGGTGAACCACAGACCAAGATGGCTGTTATCGCCAGTCTTAGGAGTATCTCGCAGCTCGTTGTGCATTGTAACTACGGTCGTCGAACCCACCTTAACGGTTGCGTCCTTATTGGCAGGCAACACATAGTTTGCGGAAGCCTTGTCGGAAACCTCGGAAATCGTGTACTCACCGATACGCAGGTTCTCAATCAGGATTTCACCCTTTGCGTCGGTCACGAAAGTCTTATCGTAACCGTTCTCTCCCGTGACACGGAAAGAGAAGCCTTCCACTTTGCCATCGGAAGAAGTCTTAACGATTTTCAGACTGCCACGCATAGCGTCGTTGATAAAGCCAACGCCGGCTTCATTCTCTACCTGATAGGTCTTTCCGTTTTCCTCGATAAAGACAGAGTAAACGCCCTCGTCCAGTACGAAGCCTTCGGGAGCTTTCGTTTCTTTGACAAGGTACTTGCCGTAAAGCAGTTCCTTCATCTCGTAAATACCTTTGTCGGCTTCCTCAAGCTCACCCAAAAGCTCATCGCCGTCGTCCAGTTTACCGTCGCCGTTCAGGTCTTTGTAGACCTCAAAGACTGCGCCGGAAAGCTTGTTGTCGGGGAAGTCCTTGTCTACCTTTGTAAGAGAGATATTGCCCCGTACAAACTCATCGGTCACGGTTATCTCGATAACCTGTTCGTCCTCGTTGACCGTTACCTGATAGGGCGTACCGTCAAGAACATATCCGGTCGGCGCTTCGATTTCCTTTACGACCCAAACGCCGTAAGGAACATTCTCAAAAGAGAAGCTGCCGTCATCGGCGGATACAGTCGTTTCAATGGCATTGTCCTTTGTAAATTCGGTCTCGTCAGCCTTAAAGATACCGATAAGAGCGCCGCCGAGAGCTTCTCCGTTTTCATCGACCTTCTTACCGGAAACGGAACCGTAAATCAGGTCGTTCTCGATGTCCTTTCCGTCGTTTGCGGTAATCTCCACAAGCTCGACAGTCTGACCGGCATAAGCGAACTCAAACGGGTACTTGGCGTCGTTCAGAAGATAGTGGCTGTCGGTAGCGATTTCCTTGACATAGTATTTGCCAAGAGGCAGGTCACTTGAAACAACAGCTTTGCCGTTTTCATCTACCATCAGGATTTCAATGAGACCATCGGCAGGGATTGTCGTTCCGCTTGCTGAAACGAGTTCCTCCGCTGCGTACAGACCGAAGCTGACATTAACGACCTCGCCGTTCGCTCCGATACCGTATTTCTCGTTCAGCTCCATAACCTTAGAGAGATTTACGGAGACCTTCTGCCTTTCGTTATAGAAGTATGTTGCCGTTTCGGTTACGGCAACTTCCTGTCCGGCATAAGTCAGCTCAACTTCGTGGGTCTCGGAATTGAGAAGCATACCGTTAGGAGCCTGAACCTCGACAACGCTGTATTTGCCGAGATAGAGTTCACGGCTCTTTGCAATACCGTCCTCGCCGGTCGTAATGGTATCGACCAGTTCTCCGGCAGCATAACGGAGCGTTCCGTCGGGCGTGATAACATCGGAAATTGCACGGATTTCAAAAACCGCACCCGCAAGACCGCTTACCTGATAAACAGGCTGATACAGCGTCTCGCTGTCCTCATCGCCGGAGACATTCACGCCCCAAAAGACCTCGCCGGTCTTTTCCACGATAATGACGCCTTTCTGCGCCATATTCTCTTTGTTCACTTTAATCACAGTAACCCCGCTTTCTTCGGTGGAATTATCCTGCGCCACATCAAAATAAACCGGAGTCCTGTCAATCACATAGCCGTAAGGTGCTTGAACCTCAACGAGAGAGTATCCCTCGCCGTAGGGCAGCATTTCGGGTGTGACAAGTTCTCCGTCCGCATTGGTATAGAAAACATCGATTGTAGTCGGTGTCGGATAGGTAAAGGTCATTGAAATTTTGTTGCCGGCAGGGTCGTAAATCTCAAATCCCGCACCGGCGTAAGGGATATTCTTACCGCTTTCAGCGTCTACCTTGACCACCTTGATATAGCTCTCAAAGTTTGCGTTGTTCATCAGATAGCGGTAGGTTGCTTCGTCCTGAGCGATAAAAACATCAAAGTCTTTCATCAGCTCTCTGCCTTCCCAACCGGAAGTCTGATAGACTGTATATACGCCATACGGCATATCCTTCGTCTGCCCGAAACCGTTTTCATCGCACACGATGGTATCTCTCTCATCGGCGTCGGCGGCTTCAAAGCTGCCCGCAGATTTGAGATAGATTTCAAAGGTCGCTCCTTCTTCGGGAGTCTCAATCTGTGTATCGCCGTAGGGTAGGAACCGGACGCCTTATCATATTTCTATGACAGGATTTCCGAGAA
>OLGO01002296.1_pt1 | contig 10112 bp, 10 predicted proteins | sample 1605861 | NCBI WGS metagenome assembly OLGO01 (sample SAMN03283253) | human gut metagenome | biome: human-associated habitat; material: feces | host: Homo sapiens | place: USA | collected 2013
GTGAAAGCCTTTGTTTGGTTTCCTTTCTTACAGAGATATTCCTTCTCCGTTTTCGGCATCCACCGGCCGTTTTCATCCAGAGGCCGGAGGGTCAGGAGGATGTGTGCATGGGGATTGCGGAAAACCATAGCTTTCCGGTCAGTGACCCGGTTCCCGTCTGCATCTACGGGGATGCCGGAGGAATCCCTGACCGGCGGGTTGTGGATATTGATATCAGCAATCATGCCGTCTGAGACAAAGGAATCCCGGACAAATTCCTGTACCAGGCGGATGTTCTCCTGCAGGGATAATTCCTGGGGCAGTGCCACCTCAATCTCCCGTGCCAGCCTGCAGTCCCTGCTCTTTTCGGCTTCCTCTACTGCATTCCAAAGGATAGCCCGGTCATTCCATTCCCCGGGTGCATTTGCCGGGAGGATGATTTCGCTGTATTCCACCCAGCCCTTCTGGGTATAGTCATCGGTCAGGCCGGTGTAATTGTTCTCTATCCGGGAGGCAGAACGGTAAGCAGCTGCAGAGACAACGCTGCGGCCTTCCCCTCTGCTGATGACCTGGATATGACATTGAAATATTGCCATTTTATTTCACCTCTAAATACTTTTTCTTTTAATATGCCAATCCCCGGCATCCGTGAAAACCGTTTTTTATGGCGTGGAAGATTCTGCATATTAATTGTGACAGGAAAAGTCCTGTCAAATAACCTACGAGGAGTTGAAGACCATGAATGGAGAATTAGTTTCAGGAGGCAGGGAGAACCTGCGCGTCCTGATTGATTATAAGGGCTCCGGATTTCCGGGAGGGCAGATGCAGGATGATTTGCTTCTGTTCTCCCTGAGACCGGATGCGAGCCCGAACCCGCTGGCTCTGGCGGTAGTGAATTTCCCTCCCATCAGGGGGAGAAGGAGCCTGTATATCCACAGGCTGTCAGGAGAGGCACCGGAGGACAGGGACGTCCTGCTGGATGCCATAGAGGCATTTGCCCGCAGGCAGGGATATCCGGTTCTGTATCTCAATGTGATGGAGCAGGAGATGTCCTATCTGTACAGCCGCGGGTTTACGGTATCCCCGGACTGCCCGATAGCGGCAAGGGAAGTGAAATCATGAACGGAAAGTTCTGGAAATGGCTGAACCGCATCTTCGCAACGGGCATCTGGCTGCAGCCCTTTGTGATGGCGGGGCTCATCCTGTTCTTCCGGGCGGTCTTTGGACAGAGGCCGTCCATCCTGTCCCTGTTCTTCCTGTCCTGGCTGCCGTCTGTCTATGTGTGGTCAGAGAACCAGAGACAGAGAGCAGCGGGCAAGACGGAGTTTGGCATAGAGGATACCTTCCACGACAGGCCGACCCAGTATGAAAGCCCTTTGAAAATGCAGGCTATGTATCCGAAAATTGACGAGAGATTCCTGTTTGATGCACCGGAGGGAGTGGTGCTTGGAAAAACAGAGATTGGAACTATCTCCAGGCAGACAAAATATCTGTGCAAGCCGATGGAAGGAGTAAGATATACTGACGGACACGCTCTCGTGATAGGGGGGAGCGGGTCAGGAAAGAGCTCGGCCATCCTTATCCCGACTCTGTTATCCGTGTCACATATAGGGCTGTTCTGTATTGATATAAAGGGAGAATTATGGAGCAAGACCAGGCGCCTTGATGATGACCGTGTGGTGATTGTGGACTTCCAGGACAGGAACCTTTTCGGCTGGGATGCACTGGCAGCCCTGAACAGGAAGGCTTCCCCCTCTGACCAGGACATCCGGGAGCAGATGGAGGAGATAGCAGACAGCCTGATACCCATTTCTGCAAAAGACAGCCAGGAGTTCTGGAAACAGTCAGCCCGGTCTTTGTTGATTGGAGAACTGGTTGGACTGTATAAACAGAGACATATCCATGACCTGGCGGCACTGGTCAACGGGATACTGTCCAGGGACAGCCGGGAACTGGTGCAGGAACTGATGGGAGGTGCAGCACCGGGGGCTGTGGAGGTGAAATACCTTTCCTCCTTTGAAAAACTGGCAGATGAGACTTTCTCGGGGGTCTGCCAGCAGCAAGAGGAGGCGCTGAAATGTTTTATTGACGATGATGTACAGTATGCATTTGCAGCCAATCCCCGCAGGGCCTGCCCGGAGATGATAGAGGAGGGAAAGGAAGTCTTTTTATCCGTCCGGGAGGAGAAATTGGAGGCATATTACGGGGTGGTGAACTTAATCATCAGCCAGGTCTTCGGCTGCCTGATTAAGCGTCCGGAGGGGAGCCCGGGGGTGATAGTGGCTATTGACGAGTTAGGGAGACTCTGCAGCCGGGGAAAAATCCCACACCTGCATAACGAAATCCTCCTGACCGGAAGGAGCAGGAATATCACCTTAATCCTCATCACACAGTCATTTGAGGCGCTGCAAAACAGCTATACGAAAGAAGACGTACAGAGCATGATATCCAACTGCTCTTATCTGGCTGTCCTGGATGTCAGGAGCCAAGAGACGGCAAAGACTATCTGCAGCATGGCAGGGAAGTATAAGGAGCGTGAGACCACCTGGTCAGGGAGCGGGAAACACAGAAGCAGGAGCACCTGTTACCGTGACCATCCCATCCTGGAACCTTCAGATTTGTCCAGGCTGGTACAGATGGATGAGGTCATCCTGATAACGGCAGAATATTCCTATTGCCGGGTAAAGAAATGCTCATATTTCAAAGAACCGGTGCTGAACGCCAAATCCATGCAGGCACAGAGATATAACCGGGAAGCTGCCGGGCTGGAAGGGAAAGCACTGCCGGAGGTGAAAGTAACACTGCCGGAGGAGGAAGACTTCCCGGAAAGAACTGAGAGATATATAAAAAACAAGATAAAAGAATATTACACCTGGTGCACCCGCAGGCTGGCAGAAAGCCTGGAAGAGGCGGCCAGGAGACTGAGAGGTAGATAGAGATGGAAAGAGAAGAGATGAAAAGGATACAGAAAGAGATGGAAAAACGGCTGGGGGATGACTGGGATATCCAGCCGGTCACAGTCAATAAAGTGGGCGGGCAACGGGAAGGCCTGTCCTGCCGGTATAAGGAGGAGAACATGGCTGTGACGGTATACCCGGAGAGCTGTAAGGTGACACTGGGGGAAAAGGCCGGTGCAGAGGAGATTGGGGAATACCTGGCAGGCATCGTGGAGGAGAACCGCAGGCCTCCCATAGAGGTCAGCAGGACGGCAGAGGATTTCCGGAACAGGCTCTATATCCAGATGGTAAATGCGGATGTGAACAGGGAACTGTTAAAGGATGCCGTGTATTATCAGAAGGAGGATATGGCGGCCATTGCCAGATGCCGGGTAGGACAGGAGGGAGGGGATGTCTATTCCTTCCTTGTGACAAAAGAGAACCTGTCGGCGTTTCAGATGACAGAGGGGGAGGTACTGGAGCGGGCATATAGAAATACCGCCCGGCAGGAATTTTCCCTGATGAGCATGGAGGATATCATGAGGGAGATGTTTTCTGCGATGGCGTCTGCACCGGAAGATGTGGAAGCATTGGAGAGGATGATAAAAGAAAATCCTTCCCCGCTGTATATCCTTACGAACGAGGAACGGTTAAACGGAGCCAATGCCCTGGTCTGCCCGCAGGTGCTGCAGGATGCTTATGAGACACTGGGAGAGCCGTATTATGTGCTTCCCAGTTCTACCCATGAGGTGCTGCTGGTGAAGGAGAGCGAAGGGTTCAGCCCGGAGGAACTGCGGAACATGGTGTCAGAGGTCAATATCTCAACGGTAAGCCCGGAGGATTTGCTGTCCTTTAAAATATTCCGGTATGACGGCAGGACGCTCTCCGCAGTAAAGGAAGAGACCCAGACCATGACAGAGGCTGCAAGGAAAGCAAAAGAACATGGTTTTAAGCTGATATAGGAGGGACAGAGATGGAGAATGTGGAGATGCTGCAGAGGAGTTTTGAGAACTATCTGCGTGTGAAGCCGGGAAAGATTACAGTGGATATCACCCTGGCAGATGGAAAGAAGATAGAGGGAATCAGAAGAATCTGAGAGTTAAAAAAGGAGAGTCAGCGCTCTCCTTTTTTTCTGCAAAGACGCAGGCTTACGGTGTCGGTTTCCCGGAAAACGGCAGATGTTTTTCCAGATAATCCAGTATCTCATCCTCACTCTGCCTGTCTGCACCCGGTATCATCCCCTCTACCATCTTTCCCAGGTTCACATACCGCCGGGTCTGTTTCTTTTTGTCCAAAGCTTTCTGACGGTTCTCCTCTAACTGCCGGCGGTGCAGGGCTTGTTTTTCCCTTAACTGCCTTAATTCCTCGGCAGTCTGTTCTATCTCTGTCATCTACATGCACCTCCCCTGTACGGCCTTCACGGTCTGTTCAAGGGGCTGCTTTGCTGCCCTGGCCTTTTCCAGGACAGCAGATGCCTGGTCAATCATGCTGTTTGAGGCCTCCCGGATAGTCTCAAGGCTGGCTTTCAATTCTTTTGTTTCCCTGCCGGAACTCCAGCCTGCGATATAGCCAAACGAGTAGTCCGAGGTGTCCAGCCCGAAGTACTTGCACACCACATATGCAACAGATTCGGCCTGCACCTCACGGGTGGAAACATCCCCGGGTGCATCCGGGATATCCGTGCTGTGGAGCATGGCATGCCCCATCTCATGGATGAGGGTCTTCAGGGACTGTTTCTCAGAGAGGGTACTGTCTACAACGATTTCCTTTGTGTCCCTCCGGTAAAATCCGTGGGCTTCCCCCTCTATCGGCTGGAACGTGACGGGGACAGGACAGATTTTCAGGAGTGCATCCTTCAGCTCTTTCTGGCTGCTGTCCAAATCCCCGGTCAGTTCATTGGCTATCTCCGGCAGTGCTTCCCCGTCTGTCTGGGAGATATCGAAAACATATCCCACCTTGAAGTAAGGGATTATCCTCTCTACAGCTTCTTTCTTGTGGCTGCCGTCCGGTAAGAGACAGGGCTTTCCGGTCGCAGGGTCTTTGGCATCCCTGAGAACGGTGGATTTATACGGTGCGGGGCAGAAAATCTTAATGCCGGATTCGCCCTTCCTTACCTGCCTGTTAAGCCGGTTCCATGTAGTGTAAGAGGCACAGCAGGTTGCCCCGGGTCTCTGACGCGCGATGAGGAGCTGGTTATTAAGGGAGTATGTATGGAATTTTGACATGCTGGAAAGGAATGCCATATATTTTTCTCCGTTCATAAATTCGTGGATGGATTTTTCCAGGTCTTCCGACAATGCCTGCACCTTTTCCTGTCTGCTGGGTTTCTTTGTATCAGTTGTATTGTTCTTCATAAAATTGATTCCTCCTTGGATGTTTTCTTTTAATATGCTGTATTTTTGGAGGAATGAAATTTTTTTGCGGAAAAATATGCTGATTTTGAAAATGGTGAAGTGTTCTTTGATAACCTTGACCAAGGTACTTATCAGATTACAGAGATAAAGACCCTTGATGGAAATTCATTATTGAAGGAACCTATCATTGTAACAGTGCCTATGACAATGACAGAAGATGAGGCTAACGAATACGGCAATGTTAACTATGAAACCGCAAAAGAAGATAAGAATTATTCTGGTAAATGGTATTTCTATGAATGTTTATATGAAATCACCAATAACGCTACATTTAAGATGCCGATGACTGGTGATAATGGTAAATGGAAATATGGTTTTATCGGATTCGGTGTAATTATGGTAACTGGAATTGGATGGATTATTTATAATACGAAGACCAAAAGAATCAGAAAACACAAACATAAAAAGTAGAATAAAAAATAAAAAGTAAAAAAGAACAAAATAAAAGCTTGCATTTTAATGCAAGCTTTTATTTTGTTCTGGATTAATTATTTGGAACCCATTTAGCATACACTGTATTACCGTTTTTTCCATAAACCACACGTCTTAATGGAAGACGAGAACTTGATGGTGCAGGTGTATCGTACCATCCTGAAAAAGTATAGCCATCTTTTAGTGGAGATGGGATATTAATAATGTCAGATTGTGATGGTGCATCATATAACCATGCATAAGTTCCAGCAGTACCTACCATTGTGTATGTTTTATTTCCATTGATGGTTCCGCCATTTGCATTAAAGGTTATGCTTCCTGATGCATTGGGGTCTATTGCTGTAAATTCTTGTACCCAATAATAAACTCCATTTTCTGATTTATAAAATCCAACTCCCATGTATTGATTAGAATCTCTCATCATTTGAATTTTATGTCCTGGGCTATGCATCCAATCATTAACAACTGAAGCTGGAGAATCTTGTCCCATTGCAATATTTTCATCTCCAATTCCTGCTGCCCCAACTTCTTTACCTACAGTTGTATTATCGGTCCCATCTGGCCTGCGATGAGAAAATTTAATCGAAATTTCCTTAGCTCTTATCATAGCTGCATCTTGCAATGCTTTATTATACTTCAAAGGTTGAACCCCTTCTTTGGCTCTCTCAATATTCGTGAGTCTCAGTACCTCTGATGCCATAGCAATCGGGTCTACCGGGCCGTCAAAATCATCGTCATTGTCACCATGATTATTATCATTGTTGTTATCGCCTGGTTTTTCCGGCTTTGATGTTGGTTCTGGCGTAGGTGTTACTTTTTTCTTTACCTTGATACTTACACCTGTATTGCTTCCGTCTCCATAAACTTTAAATTTGCTACTGTAGCCAAAAACAAAATAAGTATTCGTAACACCTTCGACAGGATTTTTGTCTTCATATCTTGTATACTTGGACGAAATTGTTGCAATTTTTGAAGGTACTGAATCATTTGCCTTACGATATATCACGTAATGTGTCGTACCACCGGCAGGATTCCAGCTGACATTTACAGTGTTGTCTCCAGTCAGACCTGCGCCGAGTCCATATACGGTTGCTGGAACAGTTCTTGTTGTTAATCCTGTTTTGCTATAGCGGCCAGACTTCTTCGTTTTCTTATTATAAGCCTTGACGGTATAGGTGTATTTCTGACCTACAACAATTTGATATTTACTGGAAGAGGTGTGAGTATAACTGGATTTTGTGTTATCAAGTGTCTTTATTTTAATCCACTTCTTACTACCAGCCTCTTTGTAGTATATGATGTAGTTCGTAGTCCCGGAAGTCTTCTTCCATTTAATGTTGATTTTATTGTAATCAACAGCCTTTATACTTGACAGCTTAACTGTGCCTGGCTTGGCTGCCGCCTGTACTGGAATCTGCGCGATGCTGAAAGCGAGCAGGAGCGCTGCGAAGATTGAAAGTATCTGGTAAAAATATTTCTTGATATTTACTGTATCCATTCACACATCCTCCTTCTGAGTGTTTATGTATCTATTGTACTACGGGGATTTCTCTGAGACAATAGGGAAACAAAGACCTTGCAAAAGAAGATACAAACTATACGAAAAAATGGTATTTCTTTGATTGCAAGTATGAAATCAAAAACAATCAGGTATTCTTAATGCCGATGACCGGTTCTGATGGAACCTGGATGTATGGCTTTGTAGGATTTGCCGCAATTGCGTTTACCGGATGCTTATATTTACTTCTTGATGAAAAGAAGAAAAATAAGAGAAAACATAGACGGAAAAGAAGATAAGTCTGAAAAAGCTGAAAGATAAATGTAACAAAAGAACAAAAAGCATAAAAAAAACAACGCATCGCAAGATGCGTTGTTTTTGCGTTTAAGATTCGTTTAAGATTCAGAAATTGGCGTCCAGGTAGCAATTATATCTAATGTTCTTTTCTGAACTCTAAATCCAGTTATCATAGACTCATGATATGTCCAACAATTAAATTTATATCCTTCTTTCACTGGAACTTCAATTGTCGAAACATCTATGTCTTTCCCAACTGGCTCTACAAGTGTCATAAGGCCATTACTATTACTCTGGAATACCCCGCCATTTGCGTTAAAGTTAACTGTTCCTTTTAAATCTGGATTATATGAAAAATCCTGAACCCATAACCACTGCCCGGTAATAGGGCTTTTACATACTCCGACGCCAATATGCGTTGCATCTGGGTCAAGGATTGCTGCTTTATGTCCCGGGCTGTTCATCCATGCTCTGACAACTGCTTCTGGGGTTCTCTGACCTGCAGCAATATTTTCGCCGCATGAACATGAAACTCCATTTTCATATAACGCTGTACTGCTGTCTGTCCCGTCTGGTCTTGTATGAGAGAATTTTCTTGTAATTTCTTCAGCTCTGACCATCGCGGCTCTCTGAAGTCCTGCGTGATGCTGTAATGGTGAAAGTCCTGCTTTAACTCTCTCAATGTTTGTCAATCTGATAACCTCGGAAACCCTCTCCTCAACACTCATTTCCGGTTCTGGACTTGGTGTAGGTGTAGGAGTTGCGGTAGGAATCGGCGTTGCGGTTGGTGTAGGCGTTGCCGGTTTCTCTGTCGGTGTCGGGGTAGCAGTAGGGGTCACCGGCTTCTCGGTAGGTTCCGGCGCCTTTGTAGGTTTTGGAGTAACCGGCTTCGGTGTAGCTGTCGGGGTAGGAGTCACTGGCTTTTCGGTAGGCTTCGGAGTCTCTGTTGGGTCTGGAGCCTTTGTAGGTTTTGGAGACGGTGTAGCGGTAGGAGTTGGAATCACCGGCTTTTCTGTTGGCTCTGGCTTCTCAGTAGGTTTTGCTGCATCAGCCGGAACCTTAACGGAAACTCCGTCCTTGTCGTAGCTTCCTTTCGTCTTCTTACCACTGTAATAACCGCGTACCATATAGGTATTGACTTCACCTTTTTTGTAAGCTGCATCTTCATATGATAATGAATTTTTCAGTGCCAGCATTTTCCACTTACCGTTATCTTTACGGTATACAAGATATTTGTCAGCACCTGCTGCTTTATCCCATGTCAGTGTTACAATGCCGTCTTTATATGCAGCTTTAATGTTTTTTACCATTGCCGGCTTGGTATAAGCCGTAAGGCCTTTCTTATTGTAAGACCCTGATTTTTTGGTCTTCTTATTATAAGCCTTTACGGTATAGGTATATTTCTGGCCTACAACGATTGGATACTTCTTGGAAGAAGTGTGAGTGTAGCTGCTCTTGGAATTGTCAAGCGTTTTGATTTTTGTCCACTTTTTCGTTCCTTCTTTTTTATAGTAAACGATGTAATGAGTGGCGCTTGATGTCTTTTTCCATTTGACATTGATTTTGTTGTAAGCCGGAGCCGAAATACTGTTAAGCTTAACCGTTCCGGGTGCAGATGCAGCCTGAATGGATGCTGGCATCAGCAGTATGACAGCCAGCAAAAACAGCAGGCAGGGAAAAAATCTTCTTTTTTTCATAAACAGAGTCCTCCTTTATGTTGTATATTGTACTACTAAGATTTCATGGAAACAAGAAGGAATACGGATTCAGGTTTCTGCCGGATAGTTGGAAATATATGGAAAGATAGATACCTCTGAATAAATTGGATGTGTTAGATGAGAAAAGCGTAGAGCAGGGATGATTACCTGTTCTACGCTTTTCCTGTTATGAACAAAGTTGCATACTAACGACTTTACCATTTTTTACTGTAATCCATGCGCCTAAACCATTCAAGCGTTTCATGATGTTTATAAAGGTTGACTTGGAATAATTATTTCTATATGGCTTATCTGGATTTTCGGGGTTAAATTCAAGTGAGAAGTATTTTGTCTTGGAAGTTAGTTTAAAGGTATGTTTTCCGTATTTTACAAAATTTTTCTTGCTTGTATTCAATACTCTGTTTTTGGATTTGTTAAATGAGGAATACATTGTCAATGTGTTTCCTTTACATATGACTTTCATTGTTCCGGTATCGTAATAATATCCGTTCGCACCCGGTTTTCTGCCGCCTTTCTGACGTATTAAATGGGTATAATAGTATGTCGTGCCGGATTTCTTAGTTGCTGCCTGTACCTGCGAGACTTCCATGAATCCGGTAACGAGACAGATAGCAAGCAGGATTGCCAGAACTTTTTGAAACTTGTTCTTCCATGTTTTCATGATGAAGACCTCCTTTTCTTTATATGTCTGATTATAGTACCGGAAGATGGAAGAGTCAATTAAATAGGTGATAAAATATCAGATTGTGAAAGATTACGGGGGAATCTGTAGAAAAGACTTGTCTGTTAGAGAAGAATGTAGTACTCTGAAAGTGCATGAACACTTCACTCATGCAGT
>OLGO01002300.1_pt1 | contig 10106 bp, 11 predicted proteins | sample 1605861 | NCBI WGS metagenome assembly OLGO01 (sample SAMN03283253) | human gut metagenome | biome: human-associated habitat; material: feces | host: Homo sapiens | place: USA | collected 2013
AGACAGACAAAGGAAAATGAGAAAAGTTAGTGTTTTAAGGGGTGGGAAACTTTAGAGAATAATTATATAGACGGATGTTCGTTTCAGGTATATATCTTATAGAATTATTGCTGGGTACTTAGTCCCAGCAATAAACTATTATGATATGAAAGATATTTTCCTCCACGAAGTCCACTGATTATAATTTAAAAACCTTACAGAAATGCTGTTCTCGGTAATATTAAAATATATTTGAGATATATAGTTATTACTGCAAGAGAGTACTAACAATACGGCCTCTCCAACCGTTCCTGCAGGTCTATTAGTAACAGTATTCAATGTGGATGTATTAGAGTGCCCATATACTCCATTTCTTTTATAATTATTCAGATCGTCATTCTCTTGAAATCCCTTGTAACCAACTACATCACCTTGATCTATGAGTTTACTTATCGGCAATAAAACACTGTTATTTCCTTTTAAACCACGCAAATAATCAATATTGTCAACCACCTGCATTTCGTTTTCCCTTTTATCTGCCATACTCTTGTATCTTTTAGGGGCATGAGATGTAGCAAAAAGGACAGCAGCTAATAATGTCAACAAATTAAGTAAAAGATATTGTTCTCCAATCCGACCAATCATTGACATGCCACTTTATTCTGGTAATAATTACCCCGTTGCTATTAATAACAAATTGAACTATTGGATTTCCCCCATAAGCTGTACCAGGTGCGCTAAAAACGATGAGCATACCAAGACCACAAAGACCTATATTATACACATCTTTATTAATTCCATAAACACCATTGCTGGTATAATTATCTAAATCGCTTGATACTGTACCTCTTACTTGGAAAAGGTTATCCAATAATACATCATTACGTATACAGCATCCATTCCCACTGTCGTCTAATCCTAAGAGTTTATCGACCTTATCAACTTCTTTAAACTCATTCATTCGTTTATCTGCCATATCTCATAGATTTTAGGGGCAGAAGATACGGCAAGAAAAGTCACATATAAATTAGCCTACTCTTAGATAGTAATTTTTTTGATGTTTGCTATTACTTTTTGACCACTATTATTTTTAATATATAACACGCCCTCATTTGCTTTTCTCCCGAATAATATTTTTAAATCGGTGTTTGCAACAAAGCTTCCAAAAAAATTTGAATCAGGCGTAGTTATAGAGTTGTGGCCATAGGGACCGATAATATATAAAGCTATATACGAGTAATAAGATATATACACAATATATAGACCATTATCTGTTGTCTCAAGACTTAGTTCTTGGCCGTCTATAAGTTCGTAGACATACCGCTTAAATCCCATCGCATCCATTACCTTTGTCAATGTCGGTGATATGCTGTTACCATTTGTATCCAATCCACGCAACCTTGCCGGAATGCCATCACCCATCGCATTTTCTTTCTTGTCCGCCATACCTCATACTTTTTAGGGGCAGAAGATTTCACATTAAAAAGCATTATTCATGTTTGTAGCAAAATTAAGTAAAGGATATTGCATTCCAAGACTGCCACTCGGAACCAATTTCTTTAGTTCTCCATTTTATTCCTTTGTCAATAACAGCAAAAGCTATTTGTGCACCAAAGCTACCAACTGATAGTTGTAGTAAAATAAAACGTTCAAATCCAGGAGAATTACTAATTTGTCCTGCTTCGATAAAATAAAAATAAGCCCCATTGTTCAAATTATTTAAATCTGTACCTTTCCCTATGTTTTTATAGTCTTTCAATATCAAATAAGGTGATAAACCTCGTGATATTATAGATGCTAATTCTTCTTTTAGGGAGTTACCATTTGAACCCAGCCCCAATATTTTCACAAGTTCCCCTTCGTTAAACTCATTTATCTTCTTGTCCGCCATATCTCATATTTTTTAGGGGCCAAGGATATGGTGGAATGATAGGTATAAATTATCTTCCTATATTCTGATAACAATATTGAACATCTATTTGTGTGTTATACGAATTTTTAATTCTAAGTTTCCCATCAACAATAGAGACTAAATCTGATCCTGAATTAACTAATTTCTCAAGTAACCCTCCTTTTGTCGAGACTACATAAACAGCAGGTTCACTTGAAGAATACAAGCAGGTCATTATAAATAAGCCACATATATTCTCAATATCAACATAATCGCCAGGACCAATATAAACGTTTTGCATAGGAGTAAAAGTTCTAACACTCTGTTTGCTCATCAATCCATTGCTATTTGTTGTTGCCACTGGCATTGCATTTGCCACTTCTTCCAATGTCGGTGATATACTATTACCATTTGCTGCCAGTCCACGTAACCGTTCTGGAGTACCCCCAGCCATTGCATCTTCTCTCTTGTCTGCCATATCTCATAGATTTTAGGGGCAAAAGATTGGATAAGAAATGAAATAGGCAATTTATACCCGTCAGATTAGGTAAATGTTATAGACTAAATTCGGCACATACGCCTCCCTTTGTCCGATACCATAATTTATGTTCTCCTACTGTTACAGGAAAGAAAAAAGTTGTCGAAGCCGAATCTATATTCACTCTTAACCTTATAAAAATGCCTGCTGTATAAGCGGGAGCATATTGACCGGAGGAATCTTGGACATTATTGTAATATCCATAGCCACTGTCTAAATCATCATAGTCACCTATCACATTAATAGCGGAATTTGGAAGGTTCATTTCTTTTAATACCCTACTCAGAAAAGTATTCCTCTCAATCTTCCCTTGGCTAATATCTGTAGCTTCACCGTATAAATACGCCACATTCGTCAGTATTTTAAACGCGTTCATCGGTATATCTTGTTTCTCTGCCATATCTTTGTACATTTTAGGGGCGTCTGATATAAGTTTTGTAGCACAAAATTCAATTCTTACTTTTACGACAAAAATGATTTACGCTTACATTCGTGTCAGTACTGATAAACAAACGGTTGAAAACCAACGCTTCGAGATTGAAAAGTTTGCTCAAAGGCAAGAAATCCACATTGATAAGTGGATAAGTGAGACGGTATCCGGAACTCAATCTGCCAAAAAGAGAAAGCTCGGTCCGCTCATTAAGAAACTAAAGAAGGGAGATACCCTTATTGCATCGGAAATCAGTCGCCTCGGTCGTCGATTAATGGAGGTCATGTCTATCCTAAACACACTTATGCAAAAAAATATCACTGTTCTTACAGTGAAAGAGAAGTATGAATTAGGCAACAATATACAGTCTCAAATTCTTGCATTTGCTTTCGGATTATCTGCCCAGATAGAACGTGATTTGATAAGCCAGCGTACAAAAGAAGGTCTTGCCCGGCGTGTGGCTGAGGGGCAGAAATTGGGCAGGCACAAAGGAGGACGTAACTCACATTATAAACTCACAGGAAAAGAGTCCCTTATAAAGACAATGCTTGAATATGGTTATTCTAAAGCTGCTATCTGCCGAAAATTGAAATGCAATCCTAAAACACTTGATGACCATCTTATGCGGATGAATGTCCTATGCAATGGCTAAACCACACACTACTTTTGCTTCGATTTTATTAATTCAAATATCTATGGCAAAAGCAGAAGTCTTATTTAAAATCATCCGTAAATGGGAAGGCGGATGGAGTGACCACAAAAGTGATAAAGGTGGTAAGACCAATATGGGAATCACTTTGTCTACATGGAAATCATGCGGTTATGACAAGGATGGTGACGGGGATATTGATGCAGATGATCTGCGTATGATTACTCCGGACGATGTTTTTTATGTTTTCAAGAAATATTATTGGGACAGGTATCAGGCTGATTTTATACACAATCAGTCCATTGCCAACATTTGTGTAGACTGGGTATGGGCTTCCGGACGTTCCGGTATCACAAGAGTACAGCAACTCCTGCAAATCAAGGTGGACGGCATTGTAGGACCTCAGACCATTGCCAGTATCAATCTGGCCAATCAGCGCCAGCTGTTTGAAACCATCAAGGCAGACAGAATCCGATTTATTGAAGAAATCTGTAAAAGGGAATCTTCACAGATTGTGTTCCGCAAAGGATGGCTGAACCGGATTAACGATTTTAAATTCTCCGTCCGCTAAATTCTTGTCCTTTTTCCCGTTCTTTTCAGCCTTTAGTTTTGCACTTGGAACTAAAGGCTTTTTTATGGCAGAAGATACAAACCGAAGTAGACTGGTCACAGCACCGGAATTTAAAAAGAATGTGGGTATCTGGATGGATTCCATTATAGGTATTTCCGGCAATATTCTCCAACTTAGAACCAGGGGCACCGATGAACTGAGCCGTAGTCTGGAAAAAAGGATGAGATATGCCGAAGGGGGTACTAAAGATGAGATAAACCGCATTGCATTCAAATTCAAACAATATGGAGTATTTGTACACTATGGTGTAGGACGTGGATATACCCGCATCAACGGCGTGGTAGTCAAAGGGTATAATCTGTATAATCGAAAAAAAAGGAAGTGGAGAAACGGGGATATAAAGTCAGCATTAGTTAAAAAGGGCTATTCCTATTCGGAGATAAAAAAGCAGAAATATCAAACAGGAGTCGGAGTCTTTACAGTGTTACGCAAACCGGTTGATTTCATTGACGGAGCAATTAACCAACACATCACTGAATTAGCGGATATATCCGGAGAGTACTACGGAGATAAAGCTTTTAAAAAGATACTGGAAAATTTTGATAAACTAAAGATTCAGAAGAATGGCAAAAAGTAAATCAGAAAAAAGAGGCATTTATCTTTATATTGACGGCAAGGAGATAGTTAATGATGTCAATCATATCGAAAAAGAATGCCGGCAGCTGACGCAGCAGCTGAAGACTATGACCATGGGGTCTGAAGAATATAACCGCACCATGGCAAAGATACAACATCTGCAAGGAATACTCAAACAACATCGCCAGGAGATAAAAGGCGTTACCGCTGAAACCAAGAAAGCAACTATCAGTGTCGGCAGCATGGTGGACTGGTTCAATCGTTTCGGTGGAGTAATCCTGTCTGTAATCGGTTTTCTGACTGGATTCACGCTTGCCTTGCGCGCCATCAGGGATGAACGCAACAAGTTGGAAGAATCGCAAGCCGGATTGAAGGCATTAACCGGACTTGACGACGAGAATATTGCCTGGCTGACGGAACAGGCCAAGACTCTCTCCACGGCCGTGACCAAAGAGGGATTACGTGTCCGGCAGTCGGCAGCCGAAATTCTTGATGCGTTTATGCTGGTCGGTTCGGCCAAGCCGGAACTGCTTGGTGATAAGGAAGCGCTCAAGGCTGTAACGGAAGAAGCCATGAGATTACAGGCAGCGGCCAAGGACATCACCCTGAACGAAGCGGTGGATTCGCTGACTTTATCGCTCAATCAGTATGGCGCGGCGGCAGACCAGGCAGGACGGTTTACCAATGTGTTGGCTGCCGGTTCCCAAGCAGGTTCCGCCAATATTGCAAGCCAGGCAAAGGCTATCCGGAATGCAGGTACAGCAGCAGCTTCAGCCAATGTTCCCATCGAGCAGACGGTTGCATTGATTGAAACTCTTGCCTATCGAGGCATAAAGGATGAAGTGGCCGGAACAGGATTGAAGAAATTCTTCCTGGTTCTTCAGACAGGAGCTGATGAAACGAATCCTAAAATTGTCGGATTGGATAAGGCTCTGGAGAATCTGAAGAATAAAAATATGGATGCCGGTGCCATTAAGAAAATGTTTGGGGAAGAAGGCTATAACACAGCATCAGTAATCCTTCAGAATACAGAGATGGTGAAAGACTTTACGGCAGCTGTTACCGGAACCAATGTGGCGTATGAGCAGGCGGCCATAAACAGTGATACCGCACAGGCCAAACTGGAGCAGGCGCGCAATAAGATGAAGCTGGCAGCCATTGATTTGGGGGAGAAACTGAATCCGGCTCTGGCCATTAGTACCAATATGTTGAGCTATGTTATTAAGATTCTGCCTGGTTTGATTGACTGGATCCAAAAGTGGGGAGGTACCATCGTAACCCTGCTTGTTCCGTTGGCAACCTATTATGCGACACTTCGGTTGATTGCGCTTCATCATACCTCTTACAACAGAATCATGCGTGCAGGCATTATCGTCAAGGTTGCCTACCGGATGGCTACCATTGCCCTGAATGATGCACTGGCGGGTGATTACAAGGCAATAACCCGGTTGATCTTACAGATGCGTACTCATAACATCATAACCAGAACGGTGACAGCCGGTACACTTGTTCTCCGAGCAGGTGTGGAAGCTTTGACGCTCCGTTTCTCTGCTGCAACTAAGGCGATACGGGCGGCATGGGCGGTATTGGGGCTGAATCCTATAGCTGCCATTACTACAGCCATTGCTGCCGCTGCGATTGTATCCTACAAACTGACACAACGCACCAAGGCTTATTACGACCTTAACAAAGTCAATGAAAAGATAACAGAAAAATCAAATAATGAATATGAGCGCCAATCATCACTAATTGATCAATTGACCATCAAAATACACAATAACAATCTCTCCAATTCAGAACGTAAAAAGGCTATTGAAAAATTACAGGCCATCATTCCGGATTATAATGCAAAAATTGATAAGGAGGGCAAAATCATCAATGAGAATACAGAGGCACTTGATCGGTATAATGCCATGTTGGCAAGCAATATCGAATTAAAAGAGGTTGCCGACGAACTGGATAAGCACCGGATCAACCTGATGCGCCTTCAAAAATCCCCGGCATTGAGTGACAATTCACCGATGGGGTCGATGGCTCGCGAGGATGTTCGCAACAAGATTTCCCAAGAAGAAGAGATTGTAGAATCTTTAACTGCACGTTATAAGAAACTGGTACAAGAAAAATGGAAAGCATTGAATCCTAAGACTCCTAAAAACAATCCCACCGGAGGTAATGGCGGAAGTCCCGAATCTGAAGAAGAAGGTAAAAAACGTGTAAACGGAAAATTGGAGGAGATCGAAACCAGGCATATGCAACAGCTTATCCATCTTCAAAAGCTTTATCTTGAAGGAGAAATCAAAACTAACGAGGAATATACTGCCTTTCAGATAGACTTGGAGAAAAAGATTTTGAATGAGAAATTGGCAGTAGTGGGGCTGGAAGCACATGAACGTGAGAAATTGCAGGTAAAGATGTTGGAGGCACAAATCAAATTCAACGAGGAGTGTAAAAAACAAGATGAAAAAACAGAAAAAGAGCGTCAGAAAACATCAGACAAGATTGCCAAAGAACGCCTTTCAATTCGTCAGAAACAGTTCCGTATCGAATTGGAAGAAGCAACTTCCAGTCATTATAAAAAACTAACTTCTGAGGAGGATTTCGCTCAGGAGGTAAACGGAATTCGGCAACGGTATTGGGATGATTTGCTTCACAACTACCGACTGACTGAGGAACAACGTACGGAGATACAGAAGGAGCAGGCCGAAGCCCAGACCGATGCCGAGAAAGAGAAGTACGATAAAACCATGGAAATGCATAGGCAATATGCCTCTCTGGTGACGGACATCGCTTCCGACTTCGGAGAAACGATTGGTGAAATGATTGCCACTGGCGAACTTTCGCTGAAGAATTTCTTACGTGAAACCATTTTGATGGCACTGGATGCTTTGGAACGTGTTATTGAAATCTCCATACTGGAAATCACTGCAAAAAATTTGGCGGCAACAGCTCCTCTTTCTTTTATCGGTGCCGCTAAAGCAGCTGCCCAAGTAGCTGCCATCAAAGCGGCTTTTGCTGTAGTAAAAGGGATGGTCGGCAATTTCTACACCGGCGGCTATACCGGTCCCGGCAGTTGGGACCAGCCGCAGGGCATAGTCCATTCAAATGAATTTGTTGCCAATCGTTTTGCTGTGGCCAACCCGAATTTACGGCCGATATTCGATGTCATTGATGTGGCTCAACGCAGTGGAAATGTCGGTAACCTGACAGCTGAAGATATAGCAGCTGTGGCTGGTTCCGGAAAGAGTACACATACCGTACCGGCCAAGACACCCGCAGCCAGTGCAACAACTACTACCAATGACCCGGCGATGGTGGCGATGCTGATAGAATGTACCCGTACGCTTCGCAAACTAAAGACTCGTTTGGATGAACCGTTGGTAGCGGAAACTTATCTTACCGGAAAAAGGGGTATCAATCAAGCTCAAAAAGAATACCAAATATTGAATAACAATAAATCACGTAATAAACAATGACCGAATTATATATTGACGGACAATTGGCTGTTCTTCCTGAAGGATTCAGCTTTACATTTACGTCCGAAAATCCTTATTTTACCCGTAGTTCTAATTATTCTATGGATGTTGAGCTCCCTATGCCTGCCAATTATGCCATATTTAAGCATGTCAATCGTTTGGATGTAACGAAAAAAAAGACCATCCTTCCGGCTACACTCATCGTTAACAGTAAATGCCTGCTTTATGGCAGTGCAGTTTTGTTGTCAGTGGAAGATACACTGGTTAAAGTACAGCTTGTATCAGGTAATGCGGAATTTAACCTTCTGACAAATGATGAAATTTATATTGATGAGTTGAAGTTGGGAGGCCCCTATGTTCCGCCCATGCCGGAAATGTTTCAGTTCTTCTTACCGGAATCAAAAATGATGGCTGTCTATGGCTCGGTAGATGAGGTAGACGGGGTTTTCTTGCCTGTGTTTTACCAAGAAGCAAAAGAAGAAAATCTGGTCAATGCAGTTGCGTATGAAGAAGGAACAACCAACTTCAATCCCTATTCAACCTACTTGATAGGAAGTTTTCAGCCCTATTTACTTACAGTCATTAAAAAATTGATTGAATATTTCGGATATACTTTTGATACAACTTTCTTTGACAACAATTTCTTGCGGAACATTTATATATGCAGCGCAGTAAACTCATTCCGTATCGAAACAGCATTGCCACACTGGACGATTTCTGAGTTCTTCAACGAATTGGAGAAATTTCTGGGTGTTGTTATGGTAGTGGATGAATCTACTAAAATTGTACGTTTTATCGAACTAAACAATTATTTCTCCAATACTGATAAAGAAATCATAAGTCACACAGCATTGTTATGTGAATTTACAGTCGAAATAAACGAGGAGAAAAGTGATAAGGATGTAACCTCTGGCAATGTCGGTTACGACCTTCCTTCCACGTCTGATGATGGCTACCTCCGACTGGATCGGAATCTGTTGAAAGCTGCTAAGAAAATGGAATACATAAATTATCAGCAGATGAAAAATGCCTATGACAGCATGAATAAGACAGAGCGAAAGAAAGTAATATTTGTCGTAGGTAAACGTTACTACATCAACTACAATGAGAACGAAATCGATACTCTGCGTGAGGTTAATCTTTATGCAGACTTTGTTCGTGATCCGGAATCTTATGATACGGACGTTGAGCTGAAAATAGCCCCTGCCAAGATTGTACAACATGATCGTGGTACATGGAAGCGACTGGAACATAATTTTGATGTGGTGCGAACCGATACCAGCCTGTTTTTGAATATCCCATTAGTTAGTTATTATCGCAAAATTTATAATCCGGACTGGATAATCAGCCCTCAGGGAGAAGGGTTCAATATCCAAGAGGCAATTGCCGGTGATATTGAGCTGCCGGAGAAGCAACAAAAGAACGACCGTATGGAAATTGCTTTCAATACCGGAATACTAAACCAACAGAACCTGACTTCCAACGGACAAACCAGACTCTATAATCATGCTTATCCTTTCACAGACTATCAACAGAAAACTAAAGCACAAGTCACGGATTTCTTACCCTATTCTCTCAGTTTGAACGATGTTTGTGCAAATAGTATGGGACACCGCCTATCCAATCTCAAGAAGTTTCATTCGAATATTTCTTATGTTATTCAATTTCATGCTAATAAATTGCCAAATGTGAATAAGGTATTTCTTATCGGTAACAAGCAGTATTTGTGCGAGAAGATTGAGGCGGAGATAGATGCAGATGGATTGAATAAGGTATTGAAGGGGACTTTTTACAGGATAGAATAATAATGTTAAAAATAAATCCATTCCTCAAAATAAAGTACATTTCTCTTGCTTAATTACCAAAAGGTTATTATATTTGCAGTGTCATTAAGAATCGCGATCTTTTTATGACTGAAGAAGAAGAGCTAAAGGCTCGG
>OLGO01002305.1_pt1 | contig 10085 bp, 5 predicted proteins | sample 1605861 | NCBI WGS metagenome assembly OLGO01 (sample SAMN03283253) | human gut metagenome | biome: human-associated habitat; material: feces | host: Homo sapiens | place: USA | collected 2013
ATCGGTGGGCGAAGGCCTAGGCATTCTGGGTACGGCCATCAATCTGACCGACGTGCTCTCCGCGCTCAATGTGATGGTTTCCACGGTCGAGCATTCCGATGTCTACGGCATGCCGGGCGGCTATGCGGTGCGTGCCACCACGGCCGACGGCGCCGAGGGCTACGCGGGCGGCTTCGCGGGTCGAATCACTGGCTCGCATGTCCAGGATTCGAGTGCCCATTCGTTCTCGCACGTGGTGGGTCGCATCGCTGCGGGCGGCTATGCCGGCGGCATGGAGCCTGGTAGCGCGGCCGAAGTGCTCGGCGGCGGTGAAAGCAGCATTCTGAAAAAGCTCGTCAACATCGACAGCCTGGCGAGCCTGGTGGAAAGCTTTGTTCCTACAGTGCGCAATAGCTCCACCGACTGCGTGCCCTGCGGCGGCGTGGTGCGCGCGCAGGCGGCATCCGACGGCACCACCATGCGCGGCATGGCGGGCGGCTATGCCGGATACAACGAGGGCGGCCAGATTTGGGGCAACGATACGCGCGATTGGAAAGCGGCTGCATACACCGGTCCCACGCGCACGGCGTTCGCCGACCGCATGCGCTCAGTGTTCGGCACCGAGGTCGCGGGTGGCTACACCGGCATCATGCGTCCTGCCGATACGGCCGATACAGGCAGCCTGAGCCTGCTGTTCGGCCTGATCAAGGTTGACACGCTGGCCTCGGCGCTGTCGGTGGTCTATCCCACGCAGCGTCAGACGCGCGTGACGGGTCCGCTTTCCGGCATCGATGCAAACACCTGGAACACATGGGTCGATTACGTCGGCGTGAACGGCGGTTTCGGTGCCGACCTTGCCCAGACCGGCAAGGTGAACTCGCAGGAAGAGCTGGACGCCAAGCTTGCCAACTATATATACGGCTACAACGTGGCGGCGGGCCGCAGCGCCTATAGCAACGCAGCCAACGAATGCGACGGCGGCGTGGCCGGCGGCTACGTGGGCATTATGCGCAGCGGCGTGGTCAGCGACGGCGCGGCAAACGATGCCAAAACCGTGCGCGCCATGCGTGCGGCCGGCGGCTATGCGGGCTTTATGGAAAGCGGCGGCGCGGCCAACCTGGGTGGCATAAGCATTCTGGGTCTCAATCTCGATCTGGGCCAGCTTATTTCAGCGGCCGAAGTGTTCGTCCCCAGCATTCAGGGATCATCTTCCACGGTGGGTTATCGCGAAGGTATGACGGTGCAAGCGCTCGGCATGGGCAGTGCCGAAAACGACGAGAAGTACGACCTTGGCCATGCGGGCGGTTATGTGGGCTATGCCGAAGGCGCGCAGATCTGGGGCGATACCGAAAGCGCAACGGGTTGCAACGTAGGTAACCTGCGCCTGGTGAAAGGCACCAACACGGTGGGCGGCTATGCGGGTACGGCGGCTCCAGGATCTGCGGCAGACGCGAACACCCATGCAAGCAACGGTCTTTTGCAGGGCATTCTGGATACTGTCATCGGCCAGTCGGGCGATGTCGCTAATGTGCTCGAGGCAACCATGACCACCATCCGCGGTGCGTCTGTGACGCCTGCCAATGAGGCATGGGGCTTCGTGGTTGACGGCTCGTATCAGCGGGCCGGCGCAACCGGGTTCGCCACGGCAGCGGGCGGCTTCGTGGGAAGTTGCGAATCTGCCGTGCTGGGCAGCAAGGAGGGCGCTTCGAAACTTTCCGTCAACGGTCTGCGCGGCGTTTCCGGCGGCAAGAACGCTGGCGGTTTCGTGGGCCTTGCCGACGTGGGCAGCGTGGCTGACGTGGGCGGCACCGATGCCGGCACTAACAAGACATCCATCTTGGACCTGATCGGCCTGGGCAACGTCAGCGTGCTGGATGCGTTCCGCAGCTACGTGTACCACGCGAGCGTGACGGGCGTGGCAGACGGCGCCCAGGTGCGCGCCAACACGGCAGACAAGGTGGGCACCATGGATTCGTTGCGCTACTTCGGCAACGCGGGCGGTTTTGCCGGCAGCTTGTTGAACGGCTCTGTCAAAGATTGCACCGTGAGCGCGCTTTCCACGGTGTCGGCTCCTAGCTACGCGGGCGGTTTCGCAGGCTATATGGGCAAGAACTCCACGGTTGATATCGATGAAGCTAGCGTGGGTATCGGACAGATTTTCAATCTGCTGAAGCTACGGGCAGGCGTACTGGACGTGTGGGGGTCGCATGCCGACCGTTGCCGCGTGGAAGGCGTTGCTTCCGGCTTCACGGTAACCAGCGGCGCCGATGCCGGTCAAGACATCGTGGAGCAGGGCAACGATGCGGCGCAAAACATAGCGGGCGGCTTCGTGGGCCTGGGCGATTTGTCCAAGATCGACGCCTGCGAGGTTTCGAATCTGGGCATCGTGCGCAGCGACCAGGTCGCGGCGGGATTCATCGGCCAGACCGACATGTCGTTTATAGCAGGTGTAGAGCTTGATTCTCCAGTAGTTGAGCTGCTGCTGGTCATTGTTGACCAGTTGGTAAAGTCTCTGTATGTACATGATCTTGAGAATTTGGGCGTCATCGATCTGGGAGGGTTGAGCGTTCCCGGTTTGGGCGAGCTGCTGAATCTGAAGATCCTCTCCGACGGTGATCTGCTTTACGTGAACCTGCTGGGCCTGCGCGTCGGCGTGGCGCTTGCGAAGGGCGACCCCAATGATCCGACGCAGTCTGATACTGCCATCATTACCATTGGCGATTCCACCATCAAGCTGCCGTGCAACAAAGACGGCTTGCTGAACCCTGACGAAAACAAGGCGAACCTGGAAATTACGCTCATCAAGGGCAACCGCACCGCGGTGACCAATTCCAAGGTCACGGGTGCGAAGGCGGGTTACGACGTGTTCGGCGGCGGCGCCACGCAGGATGCCGACGGCTTAGCGGTGGAAGGCGGCTTGCCCCAAGACGAGAATCAGCGTCCCGACAATGCGGGCTATGCCGGCGGCTTTGTGGGCCACAACAAGGAAGGCCTGTTCGAAGGCAACGAAATGGTGTATTGCGACGTCGTGCGTGGTACCGAGCAGCTGGTGGGCCCGTTCTCGGGAATGACCAACCTGCAATCGGTGTATTTCAAAGACGCGGGCACCATTGAGGGCAAAGACAACGAAGGTCGCTACAACCTGTATTCGATTTATCGCGATATGAACGCTGCGTTGACCGACGCCGTGGCGAAGGCCGATGGCATTTTCTCGCATGCCCAGCAAGACACGGCAAGTGGCACGGACTACAACCGCTATGAGGTTCAGCACTACGACAAGATTTCGAGCTTCGAAGAGCTTAAAGGCGCCGTTATGCAGGACACCGCCGGCACCGCGTCGGTGGCTATGGAGGCCTATGTGTCTCCCGCGAAGGCCGTGCTCATGGATGACGCGCTCAATATTCCCGGTACGGGCGGCATCACGCCCGAGCCGGGCGAGGGCCAAGACCCGTGCTCCGCGCTGGTGGACATCACGCTGCAGAAGGTGTGGATGGACAACGGGAATGCAGGCAACACGCGCCCCGACGAAGTAACCTTCAAGCTCAAGCGCACCTACACCAACGCCGCTGGCGTGGTCGTGGACGACCCGACGTTCGGCACGAATGGCGTGCTCGAGGTGAAGCTGACCGCGGCCGATGCCTCAGAGTGGTCCGAAACCTGGCGCAAGGTGCTGACCGGCCTGCCTGTGGCGTTTGAAGACACGACGGTCGATCCGTCGGTTGTGCGCTACTACACCTACTCGGTGACCGAGGTACGCGTGGGGGCATACGACGCGACGACCCATTACAGCTACGCGATTGACAACGACGATACGGGCTACGTGATCACCGTTACCAACACCTTGCCGCTGCCCGAGACAGGCGGAAGTGGCACCTGGTGGATAGTACTTGCGGGCGGCATGCTGCTCGCGTGCGCCGCATACGAGTGCAAGCGGCGGTCCGTTGCATATGCCGGGTACGCGCCCAGACATGCCGCTCGTGAGGCAACCGGTGCGCCCCATTGGTTGCGGTTTGGGATTGCCCGCGACGCGCGCAAGCACCTGAGGCACTTGCGTGCGAATCGTCGGCGGAAGTAGGTGTCCCCGCGGTGCCCATGGTGCGCCGCGTCAGATAGGTAGGTATTCAGGTCATGCGTTTGAGGGAAGGAATGATTCAATGAAAACGATGACAAAACGCATCGCCAGCATGGCGCTGGCGACAATCATGGCGGTGGTGCTGCTCGCGAGCGCCCTGCCCACGAAGGCCTTCGCGGCCACCACGGGCAATCTGACCATCACGAGCCAGAGTGCCGAATTCGGCGGCAAAGACGTCAAGGCGTGGCAGATGTTCTCCGCCACCGCTACCGCTGACGGATCCAATGCGAGCTACACGCTTAATGCGGCATGGGAGTCGTTCTTCACGACCAAAATTGGCGGCAACATGACCGGTCTGTCCGGTGAAGGGCTCTCTCAGGCGGCAATCGAGTACGTGAACGCTCTTGGCGCCAGCGACAGCGCCAATGTGATCGATTTCGCCAAGAAGGCCTCCGACTGGGCGAAGAAGCAGAACATCCTGGCAACCGCTACCGTTACTGCTACTGCAAGCGGCAATAGCTATGTTGCCACGTTCACGGGTCTCGCTCTCGGCTACTACGTGGTCTCCCCCGAGGGCGGCTCCACTGCCAATCGCGGAACCGACGCCATCCTGGCGAACGTGGTCAAGGCCGACCAGAATGTGAACCTCAAGAGCGAATATCCCACCATCGAGAAGACCGTTGACGGTCAGAACCATGCAGACGCCCAGGTTGGCGACACGCTGAACTTCGAGCTGAAGTCCAAGGTTCCCAACATGACCGAGTACACCACCTACGTGTTCAATTTCGTCGATACCCTGTCCAAGGGCCTGACGCTTGACCAGAACAGCATCAAGGTGACCATTGGCGGTTCCGAGCTTCAGAAGGACGTCGATTACACCGTCTCTGCCACGGGTGGCAATGGCGCTGCTACCGAGCTGAAAATCATCATGACCGACTTCAAGACGAAGCATGGTGACAAGGCCGGCCAGGAAATTAAGGTGACCTATTCTGCAAGCATCAATGAGCATGCCGTCGCTGGCCAGGATGACGCAGGCAACAGCGCGAAGCTCGAGTACAGCAACGACCCCATCAAGGGTGGTACGGGCACTTCTGTTCCCAGCGTGACCCACGGTTATACCTTCGACTTCGACATCAACAAGACCGACGGCACGGATGGCTCCGCCCTTGCCGGCGCTGTCTTCCAGCTGCAGAAGAAGGGTGAAGGCACCACGGTCAAGCTGATTGTTGAAAACGCTGGCGACGAGACCCAGCCCGCTGTCGTGCGTTCCGCAAAGACTGGCGAAGGCAATGCGGTTGACACCATCACCACTCCCGAGAGCGGTAAGATCACCTTCAAGGGTCTGGATGCTGCTGAGTACCAGCTCGTCGAGACTAAGGCTCCCGATGGATACAACAAGCTCCAGAAGCCTGTCGATGTGACGATTGTCGCAAACTACGATCAGGATGGCACGCTCAATAACTGGACGGTGAACGGCGGCGGTAACGACGTTGCTCTTAACATCCAGAACAACAAGGGCACGCTGCTCCCTGAGACCGGCGGCATGGGCACCATCCTGTTCACGCTCGTTGGTGCGGCTGCCATCGGCTACGGCATCTACCGCAAGCGCACGGCCAAGCACGTTGCGTAATCGGGTTCAGCAATGAAAAAGCCCCGCGACTGGTTCTCAACCTTGGCGATCATCGGCGGTTTGCTGCTGGTGCTCTACCCGACCATCTCGAATGTGCTCAACTTGTTCAACGCCACGCGCGTGCTCGAGCAGTATAGTGAGGCGGTCGACGAGCTCACCGATGAGGAGGCGGCGCAGCTCATGGAAGCTGCCCGCGTTTACAATGCCAAGCTCGCGGGGCTTTCGGGCATCCCGGCTGCCAAAGGTGGCTGGGATGCCATTGAGCCCTCGATGGCTGCCGAGCTTCGCGAGGAGTACAGCAGTCTGCTCGACCTCACGGGCACGGGTGTGATGGGCTACATCACCATCCCACGCCTCGACGAGACCATGCCCATTTACCACACCACCGAGGAAAAGGTCCTGCAGGTGGCCACGGGGCACATCGAGACCTCGTCGCTGCCTGTGGGCGGCGCGTCTACCCACGCGGCGATCTCCGGCCACCGCGGCCTGCCCTCGGCCAAGCTCTTCACCGAGCTCGACAAGATGCAGCTTGGCGACATCTTCTACGTCCGCGTTCTCAAGGAGACCTTCGCCTACCAGGTGGACCAGATCCTCACGGTGCTGCCGGAGGAAACCGAGGCGCTTGCCATCGAGCCGGATGCGGACTATATGACGCTCGTCACCTGCACACCCTACGGCATCAACTCGCATCGGCTGCTCGTGCGGGCGCACGCGATTCCGTATCTGCCCTCCATGGAGGGCGAGGTAGGCGTGATGGGGAACCCCATCAATCTCTCGTGGCCGCACGTGGCCCTGGTTGTGGGGCTGGTGCTCGCCGCGATCGTGCTGGCAAGCTTGCGGCTGCGGCACGAGCAGAAGCGCGAGGGCTCGCAACGCAGCGTGTATGGGAGCGGAGCGGGCACGACGTACGGACGATCGAAGGGAAAGGAGGACGAGCATGCGCGTGGTGGACGGCATTTTGCTTAAACGGGGATTCGTGTTTGGGCGTCGCCGGTTGCATCTCAAGCGCTCGACGTTTCCCTCTGTCCGCATGAGATTCGCCCTCTTATGTGTCTGCGCGGCCCTTGTCCTGTGCGCTTCCCCCGCCGTGGCATCCGCCGTTCCCGCGGGTTCTATCACTTTGAATTGCTCGGTCGAGCGCGACGGGGTGGACGCGCCGCTCGTGGGGGATCGCTACGCGGCGGTCTTGGTTGCCCGTGCCTCGATTGACGGGGGCGGCGTGCACTACGAGGCGCTCGACGCCTTTGCCTCTGCGGATTGCGCGTGGGCGGAGCTGGACGCGGCCGGGCTGCGCGATAAGGCGCGCGAGGTCCATGACCTGGCGCTTGACGCCGCCGTGGACGCCACGGACACGCTCAGCACTAACGCGAGCGGCATCGGCTCTGTGTATGGGTTGGAGCCGGGCGTCTACCTGATCTATCGCACGGAGGCGGCACCTGCCAATGCCGACACGTCTGCCGACCCGTTTTTGGTGAGTGTCCCCACGCTGGTGAACGGGGTTCTTGCCTACGATGTGACGGCGTATCCCAAGTTCGGCTTCGGGGGCGACGAACCCGACGCTCCTGGATTTGGGAAGCCCGGCCAGGGCGACTTTGTTCCTTGGCTCGACCTGCCCACCACGGGCGACCTCCAGATGATCGTCGTGGGGGTGCTGGTCCTCGCCAGCGGCGCGACGTTTGCCCTCGCTCGCCGCATCACCCGCTAAATCCGACGCCCCGCCGTTTAAAATCGGGGACGTAGTCGTTTTGTAAATCGTGCGTGCCGAGTGCACGCCGAGTGTGTGCCAGAGGTGACGGGTGCTTTTGGCACGGCGACTCGGCGCACCCTAAACCAGCGTGGCGATGGCGCGTACGATGGCATCGGCCGCGGCTGAGGTCTTGGACGCATCCTCGACCTGCAAGATGATCTTGCCCTTGATGCCCAGTTCGGAAATCTCGGAGAACAGTACGCGTGGCCCGTCGATGACGGGGGAGACGCCACCGGCGGCGGTGCGCGCGAGCGCGATGAGCTGCTCGGCAAGACCGTCCATATCGTCGGCACGAGCACTCCCGTCCTCGCCTAGGCGCGGGACGGCAAACGGTACGGTCACGCGGCTGGCGGGCAGCAAATGCACGAGCGCCGTCTTCGAAATGATCGAGTTGGGGATGATGACGGTCTGCCCCATGGCGTCGCGGATGGTGGTGTGGCGCCAAGTGACGTCCTGCACCACGCCGCGCTCCGCGCCGACCTCGATGTTATCGCCAGGAGCGACAATTCCCATGAACGTGACCTGCAGCCCGCCGATGAGGTTGGACAGCGTGTCTTGAAAGCCGAGCGAGACGGCGATGCCGCCAACGCCAAGGGCCGCCACGAGCGCGTTCGCGTTGACGCCAAAACACGCGTCGAGGATGATACTCGCCCCCGTTGCCCAAATGACGCCGCGCGCGATGTTGACGATGATGCTCGAGCTGGGCAGCGGGTTGCTGTCGCGGTCGAGGAAATGCTTGAGCGCGCGGCTGGCGATGCGCGCAACAACGGCCGTCGCCGCGATGAGCGCGATGGCCCACAAAAAGCTCTGCACCAACGGAATCTTAAAAAACGAGATCATGGCTTCCATGGACGGCTCCTCGTATGTGTGCACATGCGCGCCTCGCGCGTGTAGCGTGTCGAACATGGAGAGTGTGCCCATTCGCGCGCACTTTGAGACGGTGCGCACCCATTTGCAGGGCAAGAAGTGTGTCAGCCTTCCCGGGGAACGGCGGCCTCGCGCTCGGCCATGTGCCTTGTGAACCTCAGGAACAGCTCGTCCGAGACGGCAATTTGCGCATCGTTGTAGTGGACCATGGCCATGTTGTCGAGCATGCGCTCGTAGTCCTTATCCGGTCGCAGCCAGTTTGCGGCATCGAAGCAATCGGAGATCTTGTCGAGGAACGCCATGCCCGCCTCGATTGCCGCTTCGCGCTCACGCGGCGTCGCGTCGCTCGGCAGCCTGTCCATGAGGTCGCTCACGTGCAGGTACTCTTCGGTGAGGTTGCGTTGCGGAATGGCGCGGAAGATGCGCTCGATTTCTGCGAGCTCGCCATCGGAGTAGAGATGGGCCGCAATGCCCATGGCGACGCGGTCATCGTCGGTGAGGGCGCTCAGAAGGAAGCCGAATTCGTGCGCGGAGCGTTCAAAGGAGTCGATGGCATCGAGCACGCGGGCGGCGCGCTCGGGATAGTCGGGGTCTGCCTGGCGTGCGCGGATATGGCGGATGAGCTCGCGCTGGTGCTTAAGATGGGCGATCTGCTCGTCAAGCTGACGGTCGAGATCGTCGAGCAGGCGGTCCGCTCTCGCACCTAGGTCCTCGCCCTCGCGGCGCTCCGCGTCGAGTTCGTCGAGCATGGGCCCGATTTGATCGAGGGAAAACCCGAGCGAGGCGAGCTGACGGATGCGCAAGAGGTGCAACAGGTGCACCGCGTCGTAATCGCGGTAGCCGTTGTCCCCGCGCGGGGGCTCGGGCAAAAGCCCGATGGCGTGGTAGTGGCGCAACGTCCTCACACTCACGCCTGCCATGTGCGCCAGCTCGCCACTCTTCATGCTGCTCCCCATTTCTCCTATCGCATCTATCCGATCTTGTACCCGTCCGCGTGATGTGTCATTTGGGGAGGCACCCCAAATGACACATCCGTACCTTATTGGTGCGTACCTCGGCACGCGTATGTGTTATGCGGGCTCGTCGTCCAAATTGCGCAGCGTGGGCGCGGCGAGAGCCACGGCTGTCACGGCGATCCACGCGATCGCCAGCACCATGAAGGTGCGCTCGATACCAAAACCGGCGATGAGCGTGGAGCCCAGAAACGTTCCTGCGGGAGCGACGACGAGGTAGAGTGCGTTGAGCGTACCCATGGCAGATCCGCGGCGTTCCTCGGGGATACGCTCGTAGGCGAAAAATCCCAACAGCGCGGATGCCGGACCCGAGAAAAGGCCCACGGCGGCGGCGCTGGCAAGAAGGAGCCCCGTGGCGGGCAGCGTGCCCATAATGCTCACACCCGCGGCCATGCCCACGAGCGAGAGCACGAACCATCCGCGACGGCTCAAACGACTTGAGAGTGCCGTGTAGATAAGGGATCCCAGTAACATGCCTATGCCCATCGCCGAAATGAAGACACCGGCGAGCTCGGGTGTGCGCTGTGAGGTGAAGTACGCTGGTAGCACAATGCCCTGCCAAGCCCCCATAACCATGGTGATTCCAAAGGACAGCAGCGTGGTGGCGCGGAGCAGGCGGTTGTTGGCGAAGAGTGTGGAGAGGCCGTCGGTGAGGACGGAGCGCGCGAGCGCGATGATGCCGCCTTTGCCGGCAGGGGAGTTGGCGGTGCTCGCCGGTGATATCGTCCCCACACCGTGGGGGAGGCTGGCGCTGGCGAGCGCGGCGGCGCATGAACA
>OLGO01002307.1_pt1 | contig 10073 bp, 23 predicted proteins | sample 1605861 | NCBI WGS metagenome assembly OLGO01 (sample SAMN03283253) | human gut metagenome | biome: human-associated habitat; material: feces | host: Homo sapiens | place: USA | collected 2013
GTAGCCGAGGTTAAGGCGGCTTCCGTTTGGGAATACGAAAGCTCTTTCCTGCTGATTGTATTTAGCATAGCCGTACAATTCGCTTTGAAGGATAAGTATGTGGTTGTTTCTTAACTCGGGCAGTGTTCGTCTGAGCAACAGTATCTTTAATCCCGGATAACGCATAGCAAGCATGACGAACTTGCGGCGCATTGCCCAACTTTTTCCTCCTCCTCGTGCTCCTCCGTAGCAAATGTACTTCTGCGTAGCCTCAAAGAACTTAACCTGTTGAGCGTTCGGCACTTCTGTGCGAAGCTTTTTAAATATAGGCGCTTCCATATCACTTACTCCAATCATCTAATAGTCCTTCGAACTTAATGGCTGTTGTACCGGTTACATTCATGTCTCCGTCAACCTCCACTCTCTGTCCTGCTTTTCCATAGTACATTTCAGCAAACCACTTCTCTATATCAGCCCTTAGCTTCAAACTCTCTGTGGTGTCGGCAATCTCTCTTAACCTCTGTGGCGATTCCTTAGCATACTGTATCAACTCTTTAGGCAATCCTGGTCTACCGCTAGGGTTTCCACTACTCCCTTTCACGAAACGCCCCTGTTTATCCCTGTTAGCAGGTTGATTTTTAGCCATTACCTCACCTCCCTTATCATCTAATCTAAACACATCTGAAAAATAATTACGCTACAAGTTTTGCAAAAAAATAAAGCCTGATTTCTCAGGCTTCTTTTAGTTTCAGTATGTACTTCTTTCCGTCCTCACTTGTCTTTATATCAACACCGTACTTACCGATTGCGGATGTCAGTTTCAGCTTATCTACTTCTTTCTCTTCCGTTCCCACTAACACAGCTATGTAAGCCGACAGTATATTCATCAGTTCATACTGCCCGGCTATTTCTTCTTTCAGTTCAGTGATTATAGTATCTCTTGTCTGGACAGCCTTCTTATATCTTCCAAGCTCCATTTCGTAAAAGTGGTCAATCATCTTATTGTTCTTCGTCTTTGCCATTATCCTCTTTCCTTTCGTAGAATCGTATAGCACTCTCAGCTAAGCTACAGTGCTGCCAGTTATGTATTGAGCCGCAGTAGTATTTCACATAGTCCTTTCTTTCTTTTTCATCCCCAAAGCTAATTTTCCCGCGCTCACACTGAATACATCTGTTATCGTGTCTTTCTCTGTATTCTAATAACATGAACGGACAGTAGATTGTTCTACCCACTGTTATCACCTCTGTTCTTCCCTCTCTATTCTCCCCAACTGTCTTTTGACCTTGAACCTCTTTATCTCGTCAACCTTGTCCTGTGCGTTGAAGTGCATTATCATCTGTTCAATCATAACCAGTACATCCGCTATCTCTTCCAGAAAATGCGCTTTGCTGTCCGTTCCGTTTATGTACCCGTCCGAGGCTTCTATCAGTTCTCGGCACTCTTCTTTCAAGTGGGAAACCTGTTCCGTTATGCCGTAGCGCTTAAGTATCGCTCTCTCGCCCAGTCTCAGCTTGTAATCCTTAATCAGAAAGTATACGTTTGTTATGACTACGGCAATAGCTAAAACATATATTAAGAGTTCTATAAAGTCATTGAAAGTCATTCAACATCCCTCCGTTCCCACGCGTTACAAAACCCGTTATCTGTAACCCAGTCACATTGCCCACCGCACATTAAGCAGTCATACCACATAAGATAATGTGGAGTATGTAGTTTTACGCAATCCTTACACCTTACAACCTCAACAGCGTCTACCGTCGGAAAATCCGCTATTAAATATTTTAAATTTGTACGCTCATTCAGTTGAGATTGATAACGCGTGTGTGCCGGACTGCCCAAAGGTGTGTCTAAATATCTGTCTCTTGCCATCTCTTCTAACTTTGCAATCTCATTATATAAATCCGCTTTATTTATATATTCATTCATTCTTCATCCCTCCAGTCGATAGCCTGTCCGCACTCATTACAATAATTACATTTTCTCTGGTCGTGTGGTTTACATTGTGTAGCATTATACCGCTGCCCTACAAACCATCCACACTCAGGGCATACCCAGTCTTGCCATTGCACATTTCGCCATTCGTGGGGCTTATCTCCCTTGTTTGTATGAATTATGGATACTCCGCTTTTTAATATCGGTTTCTTCGGTATCTGCTTTTCCAGTGCTTCTATAGCCGTATCTATTGCAATGGCATAATCTAACGGGTAGTCCCATTCAACTTCTGCTTTTGCTATTTTAAGTATTGTTATTGCTTCCTCTGGTGTCATTTCCCTCACTCCTTTATCAAATCAGGCAGATATATAGGACTGTTTTCAAAGGTTACAAAATCATATAGAGGAGTATTGACGATACTAGCAATATTTCCATCTTCGCTTGGTTGAAAAATACCCTCAGCAGAATATGTAGGTTTAGTTTCAAAAAACCAAGTTTGTTTATCATTATCTTTGTCCTTTGTAGCCCACGGCGTTCCCTCTGCAATCCTTCCCTTTATAGCAGTTATCTGCTGTTCGGTAAGAGTTATTTTTTCGGGTATTATTCTAATGAGTTCCGGGTGGGCTATCATTCTACATAAATTTTTTTCACTAAATGAAATATACCACTTATCATCTATATACATTTCTCTTACATCCCCTACTATTCTATAGGGACTACTACCATCAAACCTAAACTCCTGTCCCTCTTTTACTCCTAATATATCGCTTAGTCTGCTCATCTTAATCCCTCCGTTGCTTTCTCCAATTCTTTCTCCATTCTCTTTGCTATCTCATATATAACCGGAACCGTAACGCCGTTCCCTGCCTGTTTATATAACTGACTATCGCTGTTTACAATTGCTGCGCGATCAAAATATTTATCTTCCCAGCCTTGTAAACGGAAACATTCCTTCGGGGTAAGCTTGCGAATTGCAATATAGCATCGGTATTTTTCGTACCAAACGGCATACGCATATACACCGTTCGGTAGTTTAACCATTACACCATGCCTGTCCTGCCCTGTAAGCGTGAACATATCTTCTCCGTTTTCTTTCATCCGTCTGCCGTTCTGTCGCTTATCCACTCTATCGGGGGTTAATACGGGTATTGCAACTCCCGATACTTCTCCGTGCCTGTTAGAAACGCCCTTGTTATACCTAGCCTGTATTGCACACGCCGTTTCAGACAATCGTTGTCCTGCCTTATATGACATATCACAGAAGCACGGTAGCATTACATTAAATCCTCTGCCTCCGCCTGTTCCCGTGTCCAATGCTTCCGTAATCCCCTCTGAGCTGTATGTCTGACTGTTTCGCCTGTAGCCGTCTCTATGTCCTATAATTGAAACACTATTTTTTCTGTCTGCTCTTTCGATAGGAAATACTTTTCGTCCACTTCTTCCTCTAAGATGTCCGATAATGAATATCCTCTCTCTGTTTTGCGGAACGTAATCGGCAGAGTTGAGAACTTGCCATTCTGCATCGTACCCGACTTCGTCCAGCTCAGCGAGAACGGTGAGGAAGTCGAAACCTCGATTGACAGATAGTAGATTTTTAACATTTTCAATGAATAGATAAGAGGGTCTATTTTCTTTTTTCGTATCTTCGAGAAGTTTAATAACTGTGTGAAAAAGTCCGCTTCTGTTTCCGTCAAGTCCTGCCTGTTTTCCCGCAACACTGATGTCCTGGCATGGGAATCCGAAGCACCAACAGTCTGCTGCCGGAATGTCATCCGCTCGCAACTCGGTAATATCGTATGCATACCATTCTCCATGTCTGTACTCCTCCTTATTAGCTTCTTTCACTCTCCCTCTAAAGGGAATTGTATCTATATATTTTCGTTCTTCGTCCGTCATAAGGTGCATGGCTGTATAGCTTGCGACTGCAAATTTATCATACTCACAAAAACCTATACACTTATGTCCTGCCATTTCCATTCCACGCCGAAATCCTCCTATGCCGGAGAAGAGGTCAATAAACGTCATTTCCTTTTCTCCTCCCTATAAAGAACTTATATCTCCAACCACCCTCTCTCATACCCGGTCTGTGTTGACACTTGACATTCATCGCCTATATGTAGTCAAAGGATTAGTTTTGAATTATTATGCGGTTTATTTTTTTGCGACCGGTTTATTATATAAAGGGCTTATCCCTGTATACCTTGGTTTTTCAAAGCTCTCTTCTTTTCGTAGTACTCTTTCTGATACGCCATTATTCTCTCTTTATTTTTTCTGTAGTAATCGGCTTTGTATTTTTTATACCGCTCCTTACGTCTGCGATAATAGGCTCTTTGATACTCGTTCCTTTTTCTTCTTATTTCTTCGTACTCATCGGGTTCTTCTGCCCTCAAACCTGCTACTATCTCGGCTTTCTTCAAACCTGCCAAATCATCGGCGGTTACTTCTTCGCATATACAGTCATCATATTTACAGTTGAAACAGTCTCTATCACACATCTATCTCACCTCTCAGAACGGAAGGTCTTCATCTTCCACGTTGTCGTCTATGGGGTAGAACTTATCTTCCGGCTTGTCCTCTGAATTGCCTTTGTTCTTGCTTTCCGCAAAGTACTGATTTTCAATCACAACCTCTGTCGTCCTTCGTTTATCACCCTTATCATCTTCCCACATCCTTACCTGTAGCCTTCCGACAACCGCTATCCGCTGACCTCTATTCAGATATTTTTCCGCAAACTCGCCGTTCTTTCCGAAGGCAACGCACGGGATAAAATCCGCATCTGGCTCTCCTTCTTTTTTGTATGCTCTATTAACAGCCAGTGTATATCTTGCTATTGCTAAAGGCTTATCGCTTTGTGTATATCTAACCTCCGGGTCTTTCGTGAGGTATCCCATCAAAATCACCTTGTTCATACTCTTAACCTCTCAATCTATAGTTATTCTCCGGTTTTCTTTCAACGCTGATGTGGTTGTTTCCGCACCTCTGTTTAATCCTGCTTCCTGTTGCCTCGTCTATGTCCAGAAGCTCTCCCAGTGTTCTTTCGCTGGATATAATCGTTATCAAATCTCTATTGTTATAGCGATAGTTCAGCAGTTCAAAAGCTATGTTTACATCCGCTGTTGTCGGCTGTTTCCCTTTCTCCGTCTTGAAGAAGTCATCTATGTACAGCACATCGGTTCTTTTGAACTTTTCAATCATTTTTCCGTATTCCTCATCGTTGTTCTTGACTGCTTTCAGTTTGACTGTGTCGTCTGTCCAACGCATATACAGCACTTCTCGACCTTTTTTTATCAGGTATGAAGCAATGGCAGTGCATATATGGGTCTTTCCGCTGCCGACCTGACCGCCGATGTAAAACCACCCTTTGGGGTCTTTCGCAAACTCAACAGCCCTTTCCAGTATTCCCTTTTGCCAAGGCTTGTCCGCTTTGTAGTTTTTGAATGTGTATTCGGCAACACTGTCTTTCAAACCGCTTCTTTCAAGCCTTGCCATGTTTGCCCTGACTTTCATGCACTCACAGGGAGCCATAACCATGTACAATCCCTTTACCCCTGCTATGTAACCTCTGTTTTTGCACTTCGGGCAATCATAACCGACCATATTTCCCTCAACTGCGTTCATTCTCTCGGCTTCCGCTATTGCCGCTTCTCTCATTCGTTTTTCTCTATCGTCAGACGTTGAGTCCGTCTTGCAGGTATTCATCCCATTTGCCTTTACCGCTAAGCTCATGCTTCTCCTCTCCTTTCAGCCTGTCCCAGATAATGCCTCGCCACCCGTTCGCCATGCTTTCATCCATCAACGCCATTACAGGGTTTTCGCCGTACTCTCCGCTTTTTTGGCTTACTCTGTTCAGCAATGCGGTCAGTCCCGTCGATTTATACGTTTCTCGTCTCTCGCTCTTGTACTTTAGCCACTCTTTGATTTTGATAACCATGGCTTCCGAGAAATCGTATTGGCTGATGATGTCCTCTGGGGTTTCTTTTGGGGTATCTTTAGATACCCTTTTCTTTATTTCTTCCCTTCTTACTTTCTTACTTTCTTCTATTGTTGTGATTTGACTGTGATTTGTCTGTGGTTTGTCTGTGATTTGACTGTGATTTGCCTGTGATATGTCTTGGTACAGACAATAGTTTTTTACCGTAATTACGCTGAATTTTGACTGTGATTTGACTGTGATTTCTCCTGTGCTTTTCAGCTTGCTTAGTGATGTCCTTACTTGATTAACCGTCAATTCGGTTTCTTCTGCCAGTTTCGGATATGAGGTTACAAACGAACCTCTCTTTATTTCCTGCCCTTGAAATCGTCCGTCTTTCCAATTCGCTTTTAATATCAAATGTATAAATAACCTTGTGGTATTAATATCGCTGTACCATTCCCAGTCTAAAATCCCTCGGTCTATTTTTATAAATCCGCCGTCCAATTTTGTTCACCTGCCTTTGCAGCAGAGTTAAAAGGTTTCCTTAAACAGTTCCATGAAGTCATCTAGTCGTAAGCAAGCCACCCAATCGCAGTTGTTTTTTCTTGTAAATACTACCGGCAACTCATCTTCTCTTGCGTCATTTATTGCCTGGTCTAACGCTTCATACATTCTGAATTTCTCCGTCCGCTTGACTTCTATATGCAGTCCGGGGACACCGACTACATCTGCGTCCCCGTTTGCTCCGCAATATTGCTGACCTCTTCTTGCTTCAAAGCCGTGTTCACGCAATATCAAGGCAACCTCACGCTCTCCACGTTTTCCCTTATCTCTACTAAACTTACTCATATTTCTACCTCATAAATAATTCTTTCCTATTAACCGCATAAACTCTTCTCTTGTATGTCCGTCCGCTTCGTATGCCCTCTGGCAGTCCTGTTTTAACTGCATATCCAGTTCTATATTTCCGTTATGTATTCCCTCGGAACTCATGTTGTGAAGCTCCGGAATGAGCCATACCCAAAAGCCGTGCTTATCAGATATGGCTCTGTTGCCTGTGCCGTAGTAGATGTGATGCTTGTGCAGTCCGTATTCTCTGCCTGTTATATAGCAGTATTTCTCTTTGCCTTGTAAGACTGATATGCTATGCGAACCTTTCACTTCCACGCCCCCATCATGCTTTCAAGCTCATTAGGTGGCATTGTCTCTATACCCTGTTCTTTGCAATCCTCTACTATACTGTTTATCAGCATTGACATTTCTCTTGTGTCATACGAACTACTACCGAAGTATGTACGAACTTTTTTGTATCCAGGAAGCTTACTATCTGACAACACTTTTACTATCCATCCATCGCCCTTTGCTTCCCAATGCCTTTTGTAGTCCTCAACTGCTTCGGATTTTAATGGTATATCAACAAACTGTCCGACTTCCGTTATATACTTTCTATAAACATCGTCTTTCGTCATCTTGGTTTTTCCGCTTAAACTTATTTCTTCGGCTAGTTTTTGGCAAAGGACCCATAGATATGAATTGGCATCTAAAGACCTGTGATTTCTGTATTTGCTTACCGCTACTGTCAGCGTGTCTCCTGCCTCCTCTAAGGCTGTCTTAATGCGTGTTTTCTCTCCGTAGTTCAATTTATCGACTACAAACGAAACCTCCGTCTCTCCGCTTTCCAGAGCCTTAAACGATATGCTGTTTTTGGCTTTCAACGTAGCCAGTTTATCGGACATGAGATCACTCCTTTGCCTTCCTTGCCATCGCCGACTCTATGCGGTCTATTAAAGCCTGCGCTTCCATTTTTTTCAGCTGTACGGCATTTGTAACTCCATATTTCTGTAATGCTTTTTCGTACTGTTCCCTGCTGTTGGCGTAATATTTGTTAAGCTTGTCCACTTGCTCCTCTGTGGCGTATATAGGCTCCGGTTTGTCTTCTTTCTTATCGGAAGATTTGTCCTTTCCGTGGGTGTTCCAGCTGTCTGCGTCCTTTGTATCGTCTATGGCAAACATACCGTTAAGAGCGTACTTCCTTGCATAAGATGAGGAACTGCCTGTTATCTGGCTTCCGTCCATGCCTTTTTTCTCGCTGTCCTCTCTGGCATAAGCCGTAGTAGTTATTTTTTCCTCACTCTCACAGTCAAAAACTGTTACAACTGCCATTATGTAAAACCTGCCGTCAACGCTGTATACTTCATCCTTTACTGTCATTGCCAGTTTTTTTGACTTAAGAAGCGGTTTAACAGCTTCCAGAATATCCTCACAACTTCGGTAATTGTACTTTCCGAAACTGTTGTATCTGCTCTTTGGCGCTTTCAGTTCGTTTTGCACTTCCGTCAGTTTTTCGTATATGTTCATTACGCTTCCTCCTTATTTATCCCGAACATTTCCAGCACATCCGATATGTCCAGTCCCTTTTTTAAACATCCGCAATGATAGTATTCTTCATATATGTGATAGAACTCTTGCCCCTCTCTTATTGGCTCTCCGCAGTATTCACACCTGTATACCGCTTTCGGAAGTTTTCTTCTTTCTCCGGGACAGCCGTGTATATGGGGATATGTATGGCAGTATTCACATGTCATCGCCAACGCCCCCTATTGCGCTGAGTTTTTCTCTAAGCTCGTTGTTCTCTTTTTTGTACTTATCTATTTCGTACTGCAATCTTGTGTTTTCATCCTCTAAAACATCTATATCCATGTTCAGGGATGTTACTTTCCAGACCAGCATTTTTTCAAACTCACGGTCATTAAAATTTCTGCTTTCGTTCATTTCTCTTCACCCTTGCCTTTTCTTCCGTTTTCGGTTATCATGTAAGTGATAATTTTCCTTGTGCCCCTTGTTGGAATGCCAGTTCCGCAGGGGCTTTTTTATATTCCGCACAGGCTACTCCTCTTGACCTGTCCTTACACCTGCGCCACTTCGCACAGCTTTTGCATTGGTCTTTCACCGCCTACTTCTCCTTTGTATTGACCGAATACAGCCTTTAATCTTATAGTCGTCCAACTCCGCTTCTTTGCGTATTTCTATAAGTACTATTTCCTTATACGTTTTCCTGGTGGCGTCATCCAACTTCTTATCGCTCTCCTCGTTTGAGGGCTTCGTATCTTTCTTTATAACGCTCTGCTCTTTCATGCTCCTGCTCCGCCTCTCTGCTTATGTGGTGTATGTATATCGCGCTGATGATTGTTATTACTATCCCATAGGCAAGCCAGAAGCTTACTGTTTCTACTGCTGTCATTTCATTTCCTCCTTTCCCTCTATCAACTCTGCTATGTCGATATTCAATTTTTTGCACACTTTTCTTAATTCGCTTAAACGAAAATGTGAAGGACTTCTCAGTCTTTCATATAATGTTGATACGCTCAGTTGCGCAGAAACGGCTAATTCGGTTGTCGATATTCCGTTTAACTCCTGTTTGTAGATAATCATTGCTCTGATTTGTTTATCAAGCTCATTATCTTTGTTGATACCCAATTTACTTTTCGGCATTTCTTCTCACCCCGCCTTGCCCTCTTTTCTTGTTCGTAAAATTTTTTGTGATATACTCCTGTTTAAGGAGTTGATAAATTATGGTATTTCAACCTAACGAAGACTATAATAAAATGGTAATGCTTTATATTCGGGACAATCTTACATATCGTTCAAGCGGAAAACCGATTATTATAAAACCCAGACATATTTGGTCTTGCAACAAAAACTGCGACTATCTATTAATCTGCCTTACAGTTGAATATCTCTGCATAAAGGGATTGCTCATAAGACAGCGCAACGATGTATCTCCTAAAGCTACAAATATAATCGGTATTTCTGAAATAGGTTTTGAATACATTGATCTGATTGAAAACTCATCTATCTGGGATAAAGTAAAGACTGGTTTTTCTGTAGACAAATTCTTGTCCTTCATTAATACCGGCTTGTCTATAGCTGAAATAATTACAAAGCTATCACTTTAGCGATTTCTATCTGTTCCCCATTCGGTTTTATCCAATCAAACAGCCTATCAACCGCTGTATCCAAATCTGTAACTCTGTTTGTTTCAGGATTGACAACATCCCATTCTCTATCAACCTTGATAAATTTATCTGTGCCAAACAGTATCCATTTTTTATCTCTCACTACATATCTAAATCCTGCTGCATACATACCTTGCAGTATTGTTTTTTCTTGCTGTGTCATCTTTCCACCTCTGTCTTACTTATTGCTTATAGAAGTACTTCTATAGTGAGTCGTTTTTTATGTACTCCT
>OLGO01002314.1_pt1 | contig 10055 bp, 9 predicted proteins | sample 1605861 | NCBI WGS metagenome assembly OLGO01 (sample SAMN03283253) | human gut metagenome | biome: human-associated habitat; material: feces | host: Homo sapiens | place: USA | collected 2013
GCAGCCGCAAAGTTCTCTCCCCCACCGCCTGCGGGCGGAGCCCCCTCCCAGAGGTGGCCAAGGGGGTTAATTCGGCAGCTCCAGCGCATCCACCCGCCAGCCATTCTCCGTCGGCACCAACCGCACCGTCGTTACAGTGGCGGTATCGGGCACAATCGTCTCCTCCCCTGCCCAGCCTTTAAAATCGTCGCTCTCGCAGGTCAGCGAGAGCTGCCAGAATGCAAGGCTGCCGTCAGGCTGCAATTCCGGCTCTGTGAAAAGATGCCCGCAGTAGGCGATGTTGCCGCCGCGGTCACCGTCCAGCGTCAGGATGGTGTCGTTTTCGCCCTCGGCAAAGAGTGCGGGGTCCATGCTCAGCATATCGTCCACCCAGGCATCGGAGTAGACCGTGTGCAGAAAGCTGTCGAACTCCGAGAACTTCGTGTAAAACGCGCCGTCCGCCGCGCGGTAGTTGAAAAACCCAACCGGCTCGTCCAGTTTCTCATAGGGCACAAAGCCCGCGTGCATCCCCCACCAGTGATACTGGAAGTAATACGCCGAGGCCAGCGCGGCCCGGGCCTGCTTGTCCAGCGACGCGGGAACATCGCAGACTTCGGTGCGGTCATAGTAGCTCTCGACCCACGGTGCATTGACTGTGACCGTCACCACATTGTTCATGGGCAGGGTGTAGGGGTCGGCCTGTACTTTCAGGGCCCAGTAGCACCCAATGGCGCGGCTGTATTTGTCCTGCCAGTCCGGGTTCAGCTCCTTTAAGTTTTCCACCGTGGTGTGGAAAATCTCCGCTGCTTCTTCCAGCGTCTTTGCATTATAGCAGAGCGTCACGCCGTCCGTGGGCCATGTGACCTGTTCCTGCGGTTGCGGCTTATGCGGAGCGCTGAACGTGTAGTCCGGCATCGTGCAGCCCGCACCGTCCCGCCAATCGTCGAAGGACACCGCATCATACGCCGCCATCGTCGGCGCGGGCGTCGGGGACGGCGTGGCCATCGGCTCCGGGGTCGGCTCTGCCGTAGGCGCGGGCGTTTCCGTCGGCACGGGGGTTGCCGACACGCTGTCCGCCGGGGCGGCAGAGCAGGCGGCGAGCAAAAAGGCAAGAGAGGAAAGAATTACAGCGTACTTTTTCATGACACACACCTCCTACTAAAGGCACCCGTAAGGGCCGATGCTTGCATCGGCCCGCAGGCTCTCCCATAAGCGACTGTTTTCCTTTAAGCCGCACGGAGCGGTCAAGACCGCTCCCTACAAAGCAGGCGTGAACGGCAGGTTGTAGGGGCCGCACATGTGCGGCCCGCAGCTGTATGGCAGACGACCTCCTGCGGGAAGGCCGCGGGCCGGGCATGCCCGGCCCCTACCGTGCGGCAGATTGTAGGGGGCGCTGTCCGCATCGGCCTGCGGGGCGTCGGGGACGCCGCCCCCTACATTTACCGTTTTTTCAGCTGCTCCTCCAGCCCTTCACGCGGCGTCACGTAGACCGTCGTGTAGACCTCGTACAGCACCATGCCCGGTTTCGCCCCGTTGGCCTTCCATATATTTTTGACCTCGGTGGTGTCCACGGCGACCTTTGCACCGCCGTTCTGGCTCGAATGCAGGACGGCCAGCTCGGCGGCCTCCTGTTTGGTCGTGTCGGGGATGTCCTCTCCGCGGCTCATAACGACGCAGTGGCTGCCGGGTGCCTTCTGGACGTGGAACCACAGGTCCTTGCCGCGGGCGGTGTGCAGGGTCAGCTTGTCGTTCTGCAGGTTGTTGCGCCCCACCAGGATCTCAAACCCGTCGCTCGAGGTATACCGCAGGAAGTCCGCGGGCTTCTGCTTGCGGTCCCGTTGCTTGTAATACTTTAAGTAGCCCTGGCTTTTCAGCTCGGCGCGGATCTCGTTCAGTGCCATCTCGCCGGGGGCGCTCTCCACCTCATACAGCACCGTGCGCAGATACTCGATCTCGGCCTCGCCCTCCACCAGCAGCTTTTGCAGCATGGCGTGGGCGGTCTGCTTCTTTTTATAATCGCGGAAATACTTCTGCGCGTTCTCGTTGCCGCCCAGACGCGGGTCCAAGCGTATGGTCACATCCTCGCCGGTGTAGTAGTTCTGCACGGTCACCTGCCGGTCACCCTTGTGGATGGCCCAGAGGTTCGCCTGCAAAAGCTCGCCGTACAGGCGCAGCGTGTCGGCCTTGGCGGACTGGCTCAGTTCCTCCTTCCGCGCGGCCTGCTTGCGGACGGCGCGGTCATACATATTGTGGACGGCCTTGTACAGCTCACGGCTTTTCTGGCGCAGGCGCTCGGCGCGGTCCTTCGTGGCGTAGTAATCCTCGAGCATCTCGCTGTAGGACGGATACCGGGTCAAAATCGCCGCGCTGCCGTACTGCTGCGGCACAAAGAAGCTGAACTCCACGGGCTTCGGTGCGCCGTCCGGCTGGGGCAGACGCACCGCGGTGGGCGTGCCGCCGTGGGCGTGCTCGTCCTTCAATTCGTCGATGGCCGCGGCCAGCCCGGCCCTCTCCTCGGCGGTCAGGTCGCAGGCCAGCGCGGGCGTTTCCCCCAGCGCACGGCAGACAGCCTCCCGCACGACGACGGGGCCGACGCCCGCCACAGTTTTGCCCAGCGCCTGTGCAACGGGCAGATCCTTCTCGCACGCAGCGGCCACGATGGCGGCGGCGCTCGTCTCCAAAAAGTCAGGCCGCGCGGGCTTGGGCGGCAGCGTGTAGGCCAGACCCGGCAGCAGCTGGCGGACCTCGCTGTCGTCAAAGTCCACCCGCTTGAGGGCATCAATGATGCGCCCGCCCTGCACGAGCACCAGATTGGAATAGCGGCCCATCAGCTCGACGGCCAGCGTGTTCGTGACCAGGTCGCCCATCTCGTTCGTGCAGCGGAAGTCAAAATAGACGATGCGGTCCCCCGGCTCGCGGCGCAGCTCAATGAGCCGCCCACCGGTCAGGTGCTTGCGCAGCAGCATACAGAAGCCCGGCGGCGTAAGCGGGTTCTCGAAGCTCTCCTTCGTCAGGCAGACGCGGGCCGAGCCGCTGCGGGCCGACAGCAGCAGACGGTGGGTCTCGGTGCGGGTGCGCAGGGTCATAAGCACCTCGTCGCGGGTCGGCTCAAAGATTTTGTCGATCTTGGCATCGAGCAGCGTGTTTTTCAGTTCACCGGCGACCAGCGCCAGCGTTGCGGCATCAAGGGACATGGGAATGGCTCCTTATTATAATAGGTAGGAATACGGATCAGCATCAGCCTCGGCGTGAGCGACGGTGAGGGCCGGGAACTGCTTTTCCAGCTGGACGGCCAGCACGTCGGCAATGGCGTGCTCGGTGCCCCAGTGGCCCGCAACCACAAGGCCGATGCCCTTCTGCCTGGCCAGCAGCGCAATGTGGTGGGCTGCCTCGCCGGTGACAAGGCAGTCCGCGCCGCGCGCGATGGCTTCCTCTAAGTAACTGCCGCCCCCGCCGCTGACCTCGGCCAGGCAGGTGACAGGCTTTTGGCCGTTCACGTACTTGACGCCGCTGTGCAGCGTGGCGGCGCAGAATTTGGCCAGCGCCTCCACCGTGGTGGGCATCGTGGTGCCGATGCGCCCGCAGCCTTCGGCGAAGCTCTCGCGGCCCTCGGCGGCGATGCCGAGGATGTCGCAGAGTGTATCGTTGACGCCGCCCGGGGCCGCGTCAAGGTTTGTGTGCATACAGATGGCCGAGATGCCGTTTTTCATCAGCAGGGCGGGCACATCATCGGCAGCCAGCGTCCTGAGCGGATGGAAGATGACCGGGTGATGGCTGACAATAAGCTGGCAGTCGTTTTCGACAGCCTCCCGCACGACGGCGGGGGTGATGTCCAGCGTGGTCAGCACACCGTCCACGGGCTGACCCGCATCGACGAGCAGGCCGACGTTATCCCAATCCAATGCCAGCTCCTGCGGGGCCACCGCCCGCAGAAAGCCCAAAATCTGCTGTACGCTTACTGACATGTTTTTACCTCCTGATGGATTCTGTTTTACCGCAGGCTTGCGGAGATTGCCCGTCTGCGGGTGCCTGATTTGACGCTGCGGGCCGGGCATACCCGGCCCCTACAGGGCGGCGGAAAGTAGACGAGCAATATAGGCAACGTGCCCGGGAGGGATAAATCCCTCCCCTACAAATCACGGTACCGGGTGCTTGTAGGGCGGCCAGCCCTCTGGCCGCCGTGGCCGTTTACGGTTGTGCGCAGGTGATTCATCACGGCTTGGACAAATACTCCAATTCCGCAATCAGTTTTCCTACAGCCTCGTTTTCTTCCCCCTCCGGCAGACCCAAACGGTACTTTTTCAGCTTTTCATTCTGCACGGCGTAATACTCGCTGCACCCGGGCTGGCCGTTCGTCAGGCCGGTCAGGCAGAACAGCCCGTCCGGCTCGCGGGCGGCACCCGTGTACTGCGCGTTCATGACGGCGTACCACCGGCCTGCGGCTTGGCAGAGGGTCTCGGCCCGCAGTGCAAAGCCGCGGCGGGCCAGCCAGCGGCGCAGGATGCTGTGCTTCGTCGCGGGGACCAGCACCAAATTGTACCGCGTATCGAACACCCAGGGCGCCGCCTCCAGAATCTCAATGATCGTCTCCGCGCCCATACCGGCGATGATGATGTCATCGACCTCGCCGGGTTCTAAAACCGAAAGCCCGCTGCCCAAGCGGCACTGCACCTTATCCCCGTAGGGCGCACAGGTCACGCGGGCCTTTTCCAGCGGGCCGGGGCGCAGGTCGCAAGCCAAAACAAGCGGGCAGCGTCCGCTGCCCGCCAGTGCGGCGCTTAATTTGCCGTGATCGCAGCCGATGTCCGCCGCCGCGTGCCCCGGACGTACAAAATCATAGGCAGCGGCCAGGCGGGCATCGAGCCGCGGCGCATTACAGGTGTGCAAAGTAGTCGTTCAGCTCATCGACGAGCTCGTCGGCGTCAACGCCGTGGACAGCACAGGCCTCCTCGACGGTCTCACCATGGGAGGCCATGCAGCCCAGGCAGTGCATACCGGTGGACAGGAAGATGGGCACGCAGCCCTGGGTGGGGTCATTGTTCAGGATCTCAGCGATGATGGTATTCTTCGTAACAGTCATGAGAGTGTCTCCTTTATAATAGTGTAGGCAGATTTATGATACCGGCTGCCAGCTTGCGTATAGGCTATAGCCCTGCAGCAGGGTCAACAGTGTACAGGCGGTGACGGCCAGTGCCGCCCCGCGGGAAAGGTCGCGCCGCGCACAAACGCTGCGGTTTCCCTTGACGAGCAGAAGCGCCAGCGGCAGCACGGGCAGCCAGTAGCGGCCCTGCATACCGAACAGCGTTTCATAGTTGATGGGCGTCCAGTTCAGCGCCACGACGAGCGACGCCGCCGCAACGCAGAGGATGATGCCCAGCACGCCAAAGCCGGTGCGGCGGCCCAGCAGCGGCTCATCCGGTTCATCCTGCACCGGCAGGGCTGCCGCCAGCAATGCCAGCACCAGCCCGACGCCCAGCAGCCAGCTGACGTCGATGCGGTAAACGATCGGCTCCCCCAGCGTCGTGCCCAGAATGCCCTGCAGCCAGAGCGCACCCTGCGTGGGGATCGTGCGCAGCAAGAGCTTCGCCGTGGCGGGCAGGTTGCGGCAGATGTACCCCAGCGAGAACGTCCAGATGGAATCGCCGTTGGGGTTCGTCATCAGCAGCTGATCGGGGGCCAGCCCGCCGCCCACGCGGGACAGCGCAAGCACCCCGCCGGCGACGGCCAGCACAACGGCACAGGCCAGCGCGCCCTTGAACAGGCGCAGCTTTTTGGCGTCATTCTGTACCTTTTCATACAGACGGCGCGTCAGTGCCAGCAGCAGGATAATACCCACTGCGCCGACGGCCAGAAGCATCTGATTCATGTCGCGGGCGGCATAGGCCAGCTCACCGAGGTTGGCGGAGAGCCACAGGCAGCCCGCCAGCACGAGCACGGCCTCCCGGATCAGCTGCCCGGAGCGCACGCGCGCGCCAAACGAGCCCCGGACAAATTCCGTCGGCCCCACAAGGTTGTCCGCCGGGATGATAAAGCAGAGCAGCACCACCGGCAGGTAGATGGCCTTGGCCGGGCCGACAGCCCCGCCGAGGGCGATGAGCAGGATTTTTTCCCACCACACGGCTTTTTTGGTGCGCAGCCGCAGGCAGAGCGCCGTGTAGCAGAACACCATGCCCAGCACCGACGCATCGGGCGAGAGACTGCCCGCCAGCTGCAGCGGCATCGGCAGCAGCGCAATGCAGGCCAGCAGCCCGCGCAGCGCCGCCGGGGCCAGCGCCACAGCCAGCGCGGCCAGCAGCAGATAGAAAATCAGGTTGAAGGTCCGCGCCTGACGCAGCATCGTGTAAAAGTTAGCACCGCCATTGCGGGCCAGCCGGATGCCCAGCGCCTGCGGCAGGTAGTTGCCGCTGCCCTGCCCGGCCTTGGCCTCGCTGACGGCGGTCAGCGCGTCGGGACCGCCGGCTTCATTTTGACGGGCCAGTGCCTCGGCCTTGTAGGCCAGAATGCCGATCTCTCCGCTGCGGGTGCCGAAGTGCGGCGCATCGCTCTCCCGCACCAACAGACAGCCGTTTTCATCGGCGGGCGTCTCGCCGCCCAGGCGGCTGGCCAGCTCATAGGCTGCGGCCAGGTGGGTGTATTCATCGGGCGCAACGAGCGCCGGGGTGACGCGCACAAACAGCAGTCCGCACGCAAGGCCGACCACCGCCACGGTCAGCGGCAGCGGGGCACGCAGGCCGAACAGCAGCACGGCGGCAAATGCTGCGAACGCCAGCAGCGGGGCCAGACCGTTTGCCAAATCGGACGGCCAACTGCCGGTATCGTCGGTCATATACTGCAATGCCAGCGTGGCGTCGGCATCAGCGCCGTCCGCGGTCAGGGACAGCGCCCCCACCGTGCCGGTGCTGGCCCAGAGGCCGAGCGGCCCCTCCCACTCGACGACGTTATAGATGTGCAGGCAGAGCGTTTCCGCCTGTGCCGCCGTGTAGGCCGTGCCGAAGGCAAAGCCCGTGAAGTTGTCATCAAAAATGTTGGCGTAGTTGCCCGCCGCCTCGCGCAGGATCGTGCCGTCGGCATCACACAGATCGACCATGACCATACCGGCGCGGTACAGCTCCCCGTGGGTGCTGAACCGCAGGCGGCAGCCGTAGAGCGTCTGCCCCGCCTCCAGCGGGACGGCCTGCCAAAGCCCGTCCTCGGGTACGTCGATGATCTGGGTATAGTCATCGTTTGCGATTTCATAGACCGGCTCATTGCCGATGCGCAGCTGCAAATCATAGCCGACCCAGCGGCAGAGCAGCCAGACCGCCGCAGCGGCAGCCAGCGCCGCCACAGCGCTGGCGAGGACGCGGCGCAGGGTGAGTTTTTGTTTCATAGGCATTGCCTTTCTGGCAGGATGTACAGGGATCAGTGCTATTATACCGCATAGGGCACAAAAACGCAAATCACCGCTGCAATTGGTAGAGATACCAGGTCACTTCGCCCTCGCCGCCGTCATAGCTGCACCGGTCAATGACCGCATACTGCGGGAAATCGCCGTGCAGGTCGCCGGTCAGCGCCACGACGTAGTCCACAGCACCGGCCTTCAATACGGCCTGCTGGTCGGTCCACTGGTCGTCCAGCGGCATGTTCGTCACGCAGAAATATTTGCAGGGCGGCAGCACGCCCGCTGCCGTGTAAAAGCCGCCGTCCAGCGTGCCGTAGTTCAGCAGGCTGCCGCCGTTGATCTGCGCTGCAAAGCGGTATTGGGGCAGGTCGGCGCGGGCGCGGCCCCGCAGTGCCCGGTTGGGCGTCAGGGCATAGCAGGCGGCAGCGCACGCGGCCAGCACAGCCCAGGGCAGCGCGGTACGGACGGGCGGGGGGGTCTTTTCCGCAAGGCGGACCAGCGGCACAAGGCCCAGCGGCGCAAAGACCGCCAGCACCAGCCCGTAATAGACCAGGTAGCCGCCCGTCAGACTGGTAGCGGCCAGCCCCGCGGCCAGTGCGGCCACGCCCCCCGCTGCGGCAAAACGCCGGGTCAGCAGCGCCCAGAGCAGGAACGCCGCCAGCAGCAGCGCGGCGGGCAAGCCGTCCCGCACCGCCCACCACAGGTGCTGCGCCAGCGCGGGCAGACCGCCGCCCTCCCCCTTATAAAGGAAGAGATTGTCATAAAAGTAGGCGGTGAACCAGTCCCCCAGCGCACCGTGTACGCCGAAATAGACGACCCACGGCAGCGTGGCCAGCGCCATGCCGCCGAGGTACGCCCCCACGCTGCGGCCCAGCTGCGCAAGCCAGCCGCGCCGCAGGTAGAGCGCCGCCAGCACCACGACCCACGCGAGGTAGAAGCCCAGCACCGTGTACTTGAGCCAGAGCGCGCACCCGGCCAGAAGGCCCTGCACACAGACCGCGCGCAGCGGCTTGGCCGTGGGACTGTGCAGCGCCCTGACCAGGCTGAACAGCGCCGCTGCCAGAAACGGCAGCAGCAGCTCCTCGGCACTGCCGCCGTGGGAGAACGCGCGGCTGGCCGCCATGCCCGCTGCGGGCAGCGCCATCCACCACACCGAAAGGCGGCGGCCCGCCAGCAGCTCCGCCGTGCGCAGACCCGTGCACAGAAACGACGTCATGGCGATGATTTCCAGCACCAGCACGCCGCGGAAGTCTGTGCCGCCGACAAGGCCCGCCAGCCCGTACAGCAGGTAGAGCACCGGGCCCTTGTGGTCGAACACGTCACGGTAAAGCACCCTGCCGCCGAGCATGGAGCGGCCCATCGTGAAGAAGATGTTTGCGTCCATCCAGTCGTTGAAGGCGTAGAGCGGCGACGACTTGCTGCACAGAGCCAGCACCACCGCCGACAGCGCCGCCAACCGGACGACGCGCGGCAGCCTTGAGAGAGTTTTTTTCATTCTATCAACCTGTAATCGTCCCGATAACAAACCACGCCCCGGCGGTAAGGCCGGGGCGCGGAATGGAACATTCAACTCAGTTTACATGCAAAAGCGCGTAAATCAGCCGTTCTCCTTCATCTTAGCGAAGCACTCGCTGCAGTAGACTGGACGGTCCTCGCGAGGCTGGAAGGGAACCTTGCAGGCCTTGCCGCAGCTGGCGCAGGTAGCATCGAACATCTGGCGCTCGCCGCGGGTAGAGTTCTTGCGGGCATCACGGCAGGGCTTGCAGCGCTGGGGCTGGTTCTCGAAACCACGGCTGGCGTAGAACTCCTGCTCGCCGGCGGTCCAAACGAACTCCTTGCCGCAATCCTTGCATACCAAAGTCTTGTCTTCGAACATAGTGGGTATCTCCTCTGTGTTTATTTTGCCCGCGGAAGAATCTAAAACAACGCAATGGGAATGGACCAACTGAACTGATTTTAGGCGCTACTGGGGGCAGGTTGATATATGACGCAGGCAAATCGCCTGAATCCTAGGTTGTGGGCGCACCGCGCAGCTTGCGGCGCGCACGGGCCAGCGCATTGGCCACGTTTTTGGCGGGAAGCCCCAGCTCCCGCGCGGTCTGCGCGGGGGTGCGGCCTTCCAGCCCGGCCATTAAAACCGTGCGTTCCAGCGCGGAAAGCTCGGTCTGCATACGGCGGAGCGTGTCCGCGTACTGTTCGCCGAAGATAGCAAGCTCCTCGGGGCCGGGGCGGGTGTCGGTGCTTTCCTCGGCGGCGGGCAGCGGCACGCTGTAGTTCAGCGGCGCGTGCTTTTTGCGCAGAGCCGCCCGGCGGGCGTCCTGCTGCGCGTGGCGGATGCAGGCCGCAGCGTAGGCCGTGAAGGTCTGCCCGGCAGCGGGGTCAAACCCGCGCACAGCATGGAACAGGCCGATCAGCCCCTCCTGCACGGCATCGTCAAAATCGAGGCCGGGGGCAGTGCATTCCGCCGCACCCTTGCGGATGGCCGGCATCATGCGGGCGATCAGTGCGGCAAGCGCGTTCTCGTCCCCCTGCTGTGCGCGGGCGGGCAGATCCTGATCGAGTAAAGGCATAGCGTCCCTCCGGGTATATGCGAACAATCTAATAATAGCCGGATTTTCCCCATTTGTCAATCTTTTTTTCGGTTGAAAAGGATACGCTCCCCTGCCTCCCTCTGCGAGGGAGGTGGCCCCGCAGG
>OLGO01002322.1_pt1 | contig 10010 bp, 4 predicted proteins | sample 1605861 | NCBI WGS metagenome assembly OLGO01 (sample SAMN03283253) | human gut metagenome | biome: human-associated habitat; material: feces | host: Homo sapiens | place: USA | collected 2013
GCAGCCGCCGGAGCGGTGCTTAAGCCGTCAGGCGGGAATTGTGCGGTGTTGCCCTTAGACCCTGCTGCAGCCTCACGGACTGCGGAGGCTTTACCGCACAGCCTTGCCCTGACTGCCCCGCTTTGCCGGCGGGGTTGGGTCACTCCGCCCTGCTGCCGGCAAACAGGTCCTATTTCCATATCTTGATATTTATCGCTGCACCGCGCATTCAAAACCTTTTTCCCATCAAATGACACTTGTTTTTCGCCGCGGCAGCGCGTATGATAAAGATAAGATTGCGGGTCTGCAACTGTATACAGCACATCTGACAGGGAGAAAACGCTATGTCTACACTGCAAGGCGAAAGCTTTTATTTCCACCACGGCTGGCACTTTTTGCGGGCAGATACCTTCCCCATGGCAAAGGCCGTTGACGCCCACCGGGACGCTGAGGGGCACGCCTTTTACGAGGCCGGCTACCGGGAAACCGACTGGCAGCCCGTCACGCTGCCCCACACCTTCAATGATGAGGATCTGTTCCGTGACCGCATTCAGGACGGCGGCAGCGGCCAGCGCCGCACGGCGGCCTTCTACCGCAACATCCTCACCATTCCGGCGCGGCACAAAAACCACAAGGTACTGCTTGCGTTTGAGGGGCTGCGCCAGACCTGCTACCTCTATGTAAACGGTACGCTGGCCGGCTACTATGAGGCCGGCGTTGCGCCGTTCGGCTTTGACATTACCCCCTATGTGCGGTACGATGCGCCGAACCTCATCGCCATTGCGACCGACAACACCGCCACCCGCAATGCGCCGTTCTGCATTGCCGAGACCCCCAACAAGCCCGATGCTGTCCCCGGCAGCTATCTCTTTCCGCAGGAGCAGGCCGTCCCCGCCGACCGCGTGGGCGTCCCCTTTTTCTGGAACTGCAACGACTTCAATCCCTCGGTCGGCGGCATCACCCGCCCCGTGCAGGTGTTTTTCAAGCCCGATGTCTATCTGACGCTGCCGCTCTACTCCAATTTGCAGACCAAGGGCCTCTATGTCTACGGCCGGAATTTCGATTTGGACAACGCCACGGCGGATATTCGGGTCGAGGCCGAGATCCGCAACGAGGGCAAGGTCCCTGTTTCCGCCCAGCTGCGCATCACGCTGCGCCGCCCGGACGGCAGCGTTGCCGCCATCTTTGACGGCGCCCCGGCCACCGCAGCCCCCACGGGCCGCGCCGTCCCACCGCTGAGCATCACCCCGGCGGACGCCTATATCCCCGATGAGGCTGTGCCCGGGCATTACCGCCCTGTGGAGGACGAAAGCCTGCCCGCACCGACCGCTACGGATTCCATGGCGGTCACTGTGCTGCACGCCGGGGCCGACACCCTGCCGCTGCGCTTCTGGAGCATCGACGACCCCTACCTCTACACCGTGGAGGCCGAGCTGTTTGTAAACGGCGAAAAGACCGATGCCCAGCAGCTGACGACCGGCTTCCGCGCCGTAAGCTACGACAAGGACCGGGGCCTGCGCATCAACGGCGCGGTGCAGTGGCTGCGCGGCTACGCCCAGCGCGCCGCCAACGAGTGGGCGGCCATCGGCATTGCGCCCGAGTGGCTGCACGATGAGGACGCCGCCCTCATCCGCGAGAGCAACGCCAACCACATCCGCTTTATGCATGTGGCGGGCAGCCCCGCCGATGTCCGTGCGTTTGACCGCCGCGGCATCGTCTGCACCCAGCCTGCCGGTGACAAGGAGAAGGAGAGCTTCGGCCGCCAGTGGGACCAGCGCGTAGAGCTGATGCGCGATGTCATCATCGCCTTCCGCAACCACCCGTCCATTCTGTTCTGGGAGGCCGGCAACAACTCGATCTCCCGCGAGCACATGCGGGAGATGCGGCTGCTCAAGCAGCGGCTGGACCCCCACGGCGGACGTTTTATGGGCTGCCGCACCCTGAACACCGAGGAGGTCGTCAACGAGAGCGAGTATGTCGGCACGATGCTGAACCGCCACGCCGCCCGCTTTTTGTCGCAGCACGGCCCCGTCACCGAGACCGAGTACAGCCGCGAGGAGGCCCCCCGCCGCATCTGGGACGACTTCACCCCGCCGGATTTCGACTACCGCAACCGCTGGGTCGGCAAGGGCGGCAAAAAAGCCATGGGGTACGACTTCTACGATCTGACCAGTGAAGATTTCGCGCTTGAAAACGCGCGCGGTTACGCCGAGTTTTTCAACGATCGGATGGGCGGTGCCTCCGGCAAGAACTACTACAGCGCCTGTGCGGCGCTCTGCTGGACGGACTCTGCCCAGCATGGCCGCCAGTCCTACAGCGAAAACGCCCGCATGAGCGGCCGCGTCGATCCCTGCCGCACCAAAAAGCAGAGCTTTGACTGCTTCCGCGTTATGCAGAGCGAGGACCCCGCCGTCAAGATCATCGGCCACTGGAACTACCCCGCCCCCACCGCTGCCAACTATCGCTATGAAGAAAAGCGCTTTAACGGCACCTATTGGGAGGGCACCGGCGTCTGGCACACCCGCGACCCGCACCATAAGACGGTGTATGTGGTGGCAAGCTACCCTGTTGCCGCGGTCGAGCTGCTCGTCAACGGGCGCCGTGTCGGGCGGTGCGACAAGCCGCAAAACACCTTTGTGTTCGCCTTCCCCGGTGTGGATGTGACCCAATCCGGCTGGGTCGAGGCCGTGGGCTACGGCTATGACGGCACACCCGCCGCGTCTGACCGGCTGGAAACCGCCGACAGCCCCGCCGACCTGCGGCTGACGCTGCACACCGCACCGGGCGGCCTTGCCGCCGACGGGGCCGACATCGCCTATGTCGATATTGCCGTGCAGGACAGCGCCGGGCGGGGCTGCCCGCTCTGCGATGCGCGCATCGACTTCACATTGGACGGCCCCGCGCAGTTTTTGGGCGGCTACAACAGCGGCCGCTTTGCAGGCTACGGCCACGATGACAGCGTCATCCACCAAAATCATGTCTATGCTGAGTGCGGCACCAACCGTGTATTTCTGCGTGCGGGCACAGCGCCCGGCACCATCCGCCTGACCGCCGTGATGGGCAGCCTCCGCAATGTCATCACGCTGCAGAGCAAGCCTGCCGACCTCGCACCGCTGACAGCCGCACCGCTGCCCTGCCGCCTGCCGGACTATGCCGCCTGTGCGCCGCAGCACCGCGATGCGTTCGTCCCCATCCCGCAGGCCGATGCAGCAAAATACCAGCCGGAGGACAAGTGCTACACCAAGATCCTCGTCAACGGGCAGGAACCGGACACCCGCGGCGTGCGCAGCGTCAACGAGAACGGCCGCGTCTGGGGCGCGGTGCTCTGCATTTTGGAGCGGCTGCAGACGGTCATCCCCGATGCCTTCCGCTATGATTGGAACGCCGCCGGGGGCTGCCTGACGCTGCACAGCGGCGGGCACACCGTGACCGCGCAGGTCGGCGTCACCCACCTGCTGGTTGACGGCAAGGAAAACCTGATGGACGGCCAGCCCTATCTGACCGCCGAGGGCGCGCTGGTCATGGAGGTCAACGCCCTGATCCCCCACATCACCGGCACCCGCACCCAGTACGATGACAAGGTCAATGTACTGCGCATAGAAACCGAATAACAGCAAAGACCGCACCCGAAACGCATCGGGTGCGGTCTTTGCTGTCGGTGAGGGAAATCCCCCTCACTTCTTCTCGTTCTGGTAATCCTTGCGGTATTTGCCGGGGGTCATGCCGACCTTTTTGCTGAAAAATCGGATGAAATTCTGCACATTGGAATAGTTCAGCGTCTCGGCGATCTGCACGACCGTCATGTCGCTGGTCAGCAGCAGTTCCTTGGCCATCTCCAGCTTTTCATTGTTGGCCAGATCGCTGAAGCTGGTATCCTTCTCGGTGCGCAGCACCTTCCAGATATAACTCGGGTTATAGTTCAGCCGGTCGGCGCACTCGTTCAGCGTAATGTCGCCGCGCGTCTGCTTGATCAGCGCCAGCACATTCTTGACCAGCTCGCTGGAGCTGCTCTGGCGGAACTCAGTCAGCAGGTCCATAACAGGCACGGCCACCTCGTCCATCAGGAAATTCTGCATCTGGTCGGCGGTGTAGATCTTGCTGATCGTCTCAAACAGGTTGGCCTGCCGGTCTGCCAGCACCTGGTTGACCGAAAGCCCGGCGTTTTCCGCCACGGCCAGCATGGCCGCCACCAGCCGCTGGATGTAAAACTGCCGCTCATACCCGCGGATGTTCTTTTCCAGCATTTTGGCGGTAAATCGCTCCAGCAGGTGGCGCACCTCCTTGGCCTTGCAGGCGGTTACAGCTGCCGTGATCTCATGCTCCAGCAGCGTATCATAGCCGTTGCGGGCGCACTGCTCGTCGGGCGGCTGGTAGTACAGCATCTGCCCGCTTGCCTCGGGGGCATCGGCCTCCGGCAGGCGCAGGGCCTCCCATGCCTCCTGCGCGGCCAGCTGCATGTGGTGCAGCTTGTGGAAGGGGCGGCTGACGCCCGCGCGGCAGCTGACCCCCAGCGCGGTGCGGATGCTGCGCGCCGCCGCCGTATATACCACGCGGCAGGCCTCGTTCAGATCAGCCTCCTCGCCGCCCACGACCAGCAGCAGGGTAAAGTTCAGCATTACGGGCTGGAACGCGCAGCGGCGCAGCAGCTCGGTGGGCATCGTCTGTATGGCGGTCAGCAGCATCGTCTCCCGCACCGGGCCGGAGGTGCCCGCCGGGGTATCCAGCGCCAGCGCGATCAGCCGATACGCGGGGCAGACTGCCAGCCCCAGCTTCTGCATCGTGTGGCCGGCGGCCTCATCGGTGACCTCGCTGCGGATCAGATTTTCCACAAAGCTCTGCTGCAGGCGGCGGTTTTGCTGCTGCATCAGGCTTTGCATCGCCTGCTTGTCCCGGGCCACCTGCTTGACACCGGCGGCCAGATAGGCAAACTCCTCCTCATCGCTGCCGGGCTGGCCGAACACACCGCTAGCCGCGTGCATCAGATCATCCACAGGGGCGTACAGCACACTGGTCGAGCGGCGGCAGATCAGCAGCACCGCCACCAGTCCCCCGGCCAGCACAAAAGCGATCAGAATCACCATGCCGGCGGTAGCCGCCAGCGTGCGCTGCGGCAGCGCCGCATAGTAGGTCAGCCCGTTCACGCCCATCTTGCCGCTGTTCAGCCGCCAGCCCCCCAGCACGCAGCCGCCCTCGGCGGGGGTGTCGGCGTCCAGCAGGGCGGTCAGCGCAGCAGAGGTGCTCAGCACCGTCTTGCCGGTGAAATCCCGCGCGGCGATGCTGTAGCCGCCGGTCTGCCAGCTCTCGGTCATCTCATACAGCGGCGAAAGATCCAGCTTGACGATCAGCACCGCATAGCTGCCCGTGCGGTAGGAGCTGCTGCGCAGCACGAGCAGCTCGCCGGTCAGATCCACCGTGTTCAGCGGTGTGTCTGCCAGCGCGGGGGTGGGCTGGTCAGTGCGGTTGACCCACATCATGGCGGCATGCTGCTCCGCCCATTCGCTCAGCAGGTGGGCGACCTCATCCCGGTTGGCGGCATCAGCCAGCCGGTACATGCCGTCGTTGCTTAAAATCCACCCGCTGCGCAGGTTGATGTAGGTATACCCCTCGACATATTTATCCACCAGATTGCCGCCGCGCATGGCGGTCTGCATATCGCGCACAAGGGTGTACTCGCTGTACGGCGGCACAGTTTTTTGGCACAGGGTCTGGTAATTGTCCGTGCTGACGACCGCGCTGTAGTAGGCGCGCAGGTTGCTCAGCGCAATTTCCATCTGCGTCTCGACATTCTCCCGCACCGAGGCCAGCAGGGCATCGCTGCGCGTGACGGTCTGCCGGTAGTACACCACGCTGGACAGCACACCCAACAGCAGCAGCGGGGCGGTGACAAGGGTCACGAGATAGAAAAAAATACGGTTCTGATAAGCAGAGTATCTGCGCTTGTCGCGCGTGCTGTTCTGTCTTGTCAGAGGCTTCCGCATACAAATTTTACTTCCTTTTTACTGAATTTGATTTTAACGATAGCACATTTTGCGCCGCAGTGGCAAGCCCTTTTGCGGCAAATCTTGCTGTCAATGTTACCGATTTTGTCCATCTTTGTTTGTGGAACCTGCACAAAACGGTAAAAAAGCACGCCCTCCCGCCGCCGCAAAGGGCGTGATTGTTTTTTACACCGCACCGCCGAAATTGTTCGCAGCATCGTTTATATCTATCCAAAAATCAAAGGATAATGATTGTTGCAACCGGCACGGTTTCCTCGTACAATATGGATAAGAAAATCTGTCATACCGGGGGGATAGGGCTATGCCGTCTTACCGAAAATCCGCACAAGTTGATATGACCCATGGCTCGGTGCTGGGGCGCGCGGCGCTGTTTGCGCTGCCCATCTGCGCCGGCAATATTCTGCAGCTGCTGTACAGCACGGTGGACACGCTCGTCATTGGCAATTTCTGCGACACTACGGCGCTGGCATCGGTGGCGACCAGCTCCCAGCCGCTCGAAATTCTGCTCTGTGTCTTTGTGGGCATCGGCTCGGGCATCTCCATCCTCGTATCGCAGGCGGTCGGCCGCGCCGACCATGACCAGCTGCAAAAGCTCGTGCGCACCTCGGTGTGGCTGCTGTTTGCGGCGTCCCTGCCGCTGACCGTTATCGGGCTGCTGCTGGGGCCGTGGATGCTGCGGCTGATGCAGGTCCCGGCAGACGCCATGCCGGGGGCGGTGCTGTATCTGCGCATCACGATGCTGGGCATTCTGGGCAATATGGGCTATAACTTCAACGCAGGTCTTTTGCGCGGCCTGGGCAACAGCTCGTCGTCGCTGCAGCTGTTGTTTATCAGCTGCGCGGCGAATATCGTGCTGGATCTTGTACTTACCGGCGCGCTCGGTCTTGGCATCGGCGGCGTGGCAGCTGCCACGGCGATTGCGCTGTTTTTGTCGTGGATATGCAGCATTTTTTACATCCGCCGCTGCACAGAGCTTGCGCTGCCTGTTTTGCCCCGCGGTTTTGACGCCGGCACCCTGCGTCAGATCGTGCGCATCGGCCTGCCGCTGGGGCTGAACTCGGCGCTGTACTCCATCGGTCACGTCTTTTTGCAGGCGCTGTACAACCTGCAGGGGTCGGTTTTTGTGGCGGGCTGCTCGGTGGCGGGCAAGGTCGGCGGGCTGGCCAACATCACGGTCACCTCGCTGTCGCAGGCAACCTCGGTGTTTGCGGGGCAAAATCTCGGCGCACAGGACTACCGCCGCCTGCGCAAGGGCGGGTGGATGATCCCGGCGGCCTCGGGGCTGCTCTCCCTCGCAGGCGGGCTGCTGATGGCGGCCTGCTGCCGCCCTCTGCTGCTGCTTTTTACGCAGGACGAGGCCGTGCTTGCCTTTGCCGTGCGCTATATCCGCGTTGTGCTGCCGTTCCAGTGGTGCTATGCAGCCTTCAACGCTATTATGAGCTTTGCCAACGGCATGGGCGAGATCCGCTATTCCACCATCGTCAACATCATTCTGCTGTGGGGTGTGCGTATCCCGGCGTCCTACCTGCTGGCGTGGCTGGGCTACGGCGGCTACGCCATGGCGGGTGTTTCGCTCAGCTTTGTTGTCGGGCTGCTGGCGATGCTGTTCTACTATAAATCCCACGCATGGGCGGACATCTGCGCCCGCGCCGAAGCACAGGAGGCCGCATAATGAAGTTTCTTGCCCAACTGCAAAACCCGCCCAGAGAATTTACCGCCATCCCGTTTTGGTTTTTGAACGGCGAGCTGACCGCTGAGGAGCTGCGCCGCCAGCTGGCGGACTTTGCCGCCCACGGCATTTACGGCGTGGTGCTGCACCCGCGTATGGGGCTTAGCCCCGACATCACCTATCTGGGTGAACGCTACTTTGCCCATATCCGCACGGCTGTCGAAGCCGCCGCCGCGCTGGATATGAAAATCGTTTTGTACGATGAAGGGATGTACCCCTCCGGCTCGGCGAGCGGGCTGGTCGTAAAGGATCACCCTGAGCTTGCCAGCGAGGGCATCACGCTGACCCAAACCGTTTTGCCGGGGGACGAACTGCTGGCACAGGCGGAAAGCGGCACGCTGGTCGTGCGCAAAAGCGGCGGCACGATGCGCGGGCTGCACTGGGGCGAGGATGACGGCGAGAAAAACGCCCCCAAAACGGCTGATATTCTGAACCCTGCGGCCGTCAGCCGCTTTATTGAACTGACCCACGAAGCCTACTATCGGGAACTGAAAGAGTATTTCGGAGCCGCGATCATCGGCTTTTTCACCGATGAGCCGAGTATTTTGGGGCGCAATGTCAGCGGTATGTTCCCGTGGACGCACGGCTTTGCCGAGATTTTCCGCCATGCGGGCGGCAACGCCGCCAACCTCACCGCCCTGTTTGACAGCAGGGAAAACGACGATACACGGCTGTATCACAAGCTGCTTTTGCAGCGCGAGGGCGAGGTCTACTACGGCACACTCTCCCGCTGGTGCGAGGCGCACGGCATCGGCCTGATGGGGCACCCCCACCAAAGCGATGATATAGAAGTAGAAAAATACTTCGCCGTGCCGGGGCAGGATCTGGTGCTGCGCTGGCTCGCCCCCGAAAAGGACGGCTTGGCGGGCATCGACTCCACGATGGCCAAGTGCAGCGCTGACGCCGCCCGGCTGATGCACCGCCGCCGCAACGCCAACGAGTGCTTTGGTGCCTGCAACAAGGACGACAACCCGTGGCAGCTTTCGGGCGGGGACATCAAGTGGTACACCGACTGGCTGGCGGTGCGCGGGGTCAACCTGTTTATCCCGCACGCCTTTTATTACAGCATCCGCGGCAAGCGCAAGGACGAGCGCCCGCCCGATGTCGGTCCCCACAGCATCTGGTGGGCGCATTACGAGGCGTGGAGCACCTACTGGCGGCGGCTGTCCTGGCTGATGACCGATATCGACCTGCACGCGGAGGTTGCCGTGCTTTGCCGCAACCGCGATCTCTGCCCCGACACCGTGCGCCCGCTGTTTGAGCGGCAGATCGGCTTTCAGTACATTCCCGAAAGCTATTTCCCTGCCTGCACGGTCGAGGACGGCGCGCTTTGGTTACACGGGCACCGCTACACCGCCGTATTGGGGGACAAGGCGCTGTTCCCGGACGCTGCGCATCCGGAGGTCTCGGCACTCGAGCCGGACTGCCGCTGCGACCCGCCGCAGCCCATGCTGCGCTGCGCCTATTTTAATAAAGAAGGGCGCGCTTGCTGGCTGCTGGTCAACGAGGGCAACACCCCCATCAAGACCCGGCTGACCCTGCCGGTGGATGCTCCGCTTTGCCGGTACGATCTGTGGAACGACCAGCCCTGCGCCTGCCCGGCCGAGCGTACCGCCAAGGGGGCATGCCTGCCGCTGGAGCTGCCCGCGCGCGGCAGCCTGCTGCTGTTCACCTGCACTGCGCAGGAAAGCGAGGCCCTTCCCCTGCCGCCCACCTATCTGTCGCTGGCCGCACCAGCCTTTGCCCTTGCGGACGAGGACGCGGACCATCTCACCAAGACCTACCGCGCCACGCTGCAGATCACAGCAACGGAGCTGCAGACCGCCACGCCGCTGCTGACCCTGCCCGGGCAGGAGATGGCCGAGCTGACTGTCAACGGCCAGCCGGCGGGCGTCTCCTTCTGGCCGCCGCACAAATTCCCGCTGGCGGGGCTTTTGACCCCCGGCGAAAACACCCTGACGCTGACCCTGACCGGCAGCCCCGCCAACCGCTACGGCAAGCACCCGGTGCCCTACGGGCTGGAAAGATAAATCGCTTTTATTCAACAGGAGGTACTTTTATGTCTGTCTGTACACCCAAATCCTTTGACCTGACCGGTAAGGTCGCGCTGATCACCGGCGCATCCTACGGCATCGGCTTTGCCATTGCCACCGCCATGGCGAACTGCGGCGCCACCATCGTTTTCAACGACATCAAGCAGGAGCTGGTGGACAAGGGCCTGTCCGCCTACAAGGAAGCCGGCATCAACGCCCACGGCTATGTCTGCGACGTCACCAACGAGGACGCCGTCAATGAGATGGTCA
>OLGO01002328.1_pt1 | contig 9982 bp, 6 predicted proteins | sample 1605861 | NCBI WGS metagenome assembly OLGO01 (sample SAMN03283253) | human gut metagenome | biome: human-associated habitat; material: feces | host: Homo sapiens | place: USA | collected 2013
GAAATATGTCAGATTATGGACATTAATTATCAATCAGCCTACAATTTACTTCAACGCTCACTACAAAAAGTAAGAGATACTTTCGGAACACCTGAATGCATCGCATGGATAAGTATCTTGACCACTTTCTTCAGAGAAACACAAAAAATGCATTTTCTTTAAAAAAAATACAAGTTCAGTGAGTAGATTCCATTTTTTGAGTTGTCCTTATATAAACAACGCATAAAATGGATTCAAAAATAGACTATAATAATTATAAAGCAGACTCATTACTCAATGATGCTTATTTTTTAGAATCGGAACAACATCCGACTCCGGAAAGTATTATGTTTTGGGATAAATTAGCTCAAGAAAACAAGCAGTTAGCTAAGGAAATAGCTATTGCGCGTAATTTTCTACATATTCTCCGTCATGTTCCTAAACCCTATCTGCCTCAACAAAAAGTAGATTCCATTTGGAAATGTATATCCGATCAGAATCGTTTGGAAATACAGAACAAAAGAAAGAGACGCATTCTATACCGCACTTTAGCTGCAGCTTGCATTGTTGTCTTCCTTGTAAGTGGTTGGTATCTGCAAAATATTTATCAGACAAGCGAGTGCATGGAAAAATCTGATATAGTCGCAGTAAAGAAACCTGATGTCTCTACTAATCAAACCCTTTTGATTCTATCCGAAAAGAAACAGATAGCTATACAAGGTAAAGAAAGTAAGCTACATTACAACCAACAGGGAAAATTAAATGTCAATTCTCAAACCATTAATCAGGAAACTGAAAACGATAAGAAAAAAGATACTTATAATCAATTAATAGTGCCGGCCGGAAAACGCTCGTCAATTACTTTTTCTGACGGGACACGTATTTGGCTAAGCGCCAGTTCACGAGTTGTTTATCCGGTTGAATTTATGAAGAACAAACGGGAGATTTATGTAGAAGGTGAAGCCTTCCTAGATGTTTATCACGACAAAAGTCGACCATTTATTGTAAAAACGAATAAAATGGACATACAGGTATTAGGTACTACTTTTAACGTTTGTGCATACGAAAAAGAGAATATACAAACAGTAGTACTTGTCACTGGAAAAGTAGAAGTAAAGACTAACAATAACGAAACGAAAACTTTATCACCAAACAATTTACTTGCATATAATGATCAGCAAGGTATCAGCGTACATCCTGTAGATGTACAAGAATACATAGCTTGGAAAGATGGATTTTACCAATTCAAAAAAGAGAGGTTGGAAATTATTACAAAAAAACTCAGCAAGTACTATGGTAAGACAATCATTACCGACAAACAGCTTGCTAATATTACTTGTAGTGGCAAGCTAGATCTGAAAGAAGAACTAGATGATGTGTTGCATACGCTGATTCAAACCGTCCCGGCTCAAATAACAGAATCAAATGAGAAAATCTATATTAATGTCAAATCTAAATAAATTAATAGCCTATGAAAATATGACTTCCTAGAAAATGATAAGGCCGGATAATACCCGCATATCACCCGACCTTAAATTAAATTACTTACACGTTTAAATATTAATAATCTAATTCGTTATAAAAGTATGGAAAAACACCAATTATTCAGTCTAAAAAAGACTGAAGAAAAACAATTATTGCTAATTATGAAGTTCTTTTCATTTTTTCTACTGATAGGAATAGGGCATTGCTTGGCAACAAATTCGTATTCGCAAAGCAAATTATTCACAATGAAGACCTCTCAAAAGACTGTGAAACAAGTCTTTCAAGAAATTGAAAAAAATAGTGAATACATAATTTTCTACATGGACCAAATCATCGATACGAATCGTAAGGTAAATATTGATGTAAAAAATCAGCAAGTGAGCGCTATTTTGGACCAGCTATTTCTCGGTACAGATAATACTTACAGCATCAACGACCGACAAATCACAATTTACCATAAAGGCGAACAACCAAACAGCCAACAACAAAGTAACAAATTTACAGTCACCGGTGTAATAACCGATGCACAAGGAGAGTCCATGATTGGCGTTTCAGTAAAAGTAAAAGGAACAACATTAGGAGGAATCTCAGATATGGATGGACGATATTCCATTAGTGTCCCTAACAAAAATGATATTCTTATAGTTTCTTTCCTGGGCTACGCAACAGAAGAAATCAAGATTAACGGACGGCGCAACATTAACATCCGGTTACGCGAAGACACCAAAGCATTGGACGAAGTAGTTGTCATCGGTTATGGACAACAAAAAAAAGAGAGCGTCGTGGTATCCATGAGTTCGGTAAAGCCTTCGGAAATCGCTGCCCCGACTCGAAATTTGACCAACAATCTGGCAGGACAAGTATCCGGTTTAATTGCCGTACAACGTTCCGGTGAACCAGGATACGATGATGCAGAATTCTGGATTCGCGGTATCAGCACATTCGCATCTAACAGTTCCGCATCAACCCCTTTAGTCTTAGTAGATGGTGTTCCTCGTAAAATCACCGATATTGAACCGGATGAGATTGAAACATTCTCAGTATTAAAAGATGCTGCCGCAACTGCTATTTATGGTGCTGAAGGAGCAAATGGCGTTATATTAGTTACAACCAAACGCGGTAAGGACGAAAAACCTAAAATTACATTTAAAACAGAACACTCCATTTCAAGTCCACAACGTCTGCCTGAATTTGTAGGTTCTGCTGATTATTTAAGTTTATATAATGAAGCATTAAATAATGACGGGGAACCCGATTTATTCAGCGCTGAATTAATAGAAAAGTTTCGTACTAGTACAGACCGTGATCTTTATCCGGATACAGACTGGATAGGTGAACTGCTTAGAAAGAATACACATAATCACCGGTATACATTGAATGTGCGTGGCGGTTCGGCACGTTCCAGATATTTCGTATCTGGTGCCTATTATACAGAAAGTGGTATATATAAAGGTAATCCTACAGAAAAATACGATACCAATATTGGCTTGGACCGTTTTAATCTGCGTTCAAACATTGATATGGATGTCACCTCTACAACACTAGTATCTATTGACTTAGCAGGACAATACTTGATAGGCAATTATCCGGGTGAATCTTCATCTACTATTTTCCGCTCTATGTTGATTACTCCTCCTTATTGTTTTCCCGCAGTATATAGTGACGGAACAGTAGCTACTTACGAACAAGAACGAGGTGTAAATATGAGGAACCCATACAATCAGTTGATGAATTCCGGTTATACCCGCCAATGGAGAACAGGTATTCAATCCAAAGTTGGCGTTAGACAAAAACTCGATTTCATCACCAAGGGACTTAGCGCCAAAGTAAATGTCAGCTATGACTTTGATGCAACATTCAAATCCATACGTTCATACAATCCTTCCCGTTATCATGCAACAGGTAGAGATGAGAACGGTAACTTAACATTCATCCAAGTTGTATCAGGAACACCGGATTTGAGCGATTTGAAGGACAATGGTATTGAAGCGCAAAAGAAAATATATATTGATGCAGCTATCAACTACAAACGTATTTTTGCAGAGAAGCATGATGTAAGTGGTATGTTGCTATATATGCAAAAAGAAACACAACTCAAGACTCAACCTCTCCCCTATCGCAAGCAAGGGTTAGTAGGGCGTTTTAGTTACTCTTATGACGGACGTTATTTCCTTGAAGGAAATTTTGGATATACGGGTTCAGAAGCATTTGCCAAGAATCATCGTTTCGGTTTTTTCCCGGCTGTAGGACTGGCTTATTATTTGTCAAATGAGCCTTTTTACCCCGGAGTTTTAAAAAACTATATAAACAAAATCAAATTAAGAGCTTCTGTCGGTAAAACTGGTAACGACACTACCAGTGACCGTTTTATCTACCGTCCTACTTTCTCTATGAATGCAGGTTCATGGTCACAAGGAATAGGTAGTAACGGAGGTACTAATTCTATAGGACAAGGTATCATCGAAGGATTTCCGGAAACGTTAGATATTGGTTGGGAAATTGAGAAAAAACAAAACTATGGTTTCGACTTAGGACTTTTCAACAACAAGATAGATATTGTATTCGACTATTTCCGTTCCGAAAGAAGCAATATCCTGATGCAAAGAAAAACGACACCAACATTAAGTGGTTTTCGTGTCAACCAATATGCTAACTATGGAATCGTATCCAACCATGGTGTAGATATGTCTTTGAATGCTCATCATCAAATTGGTAAAGTAAAACTAAGTGCAAGAGGGACATTTACATTTGCCAGAAATGAGATAAAAGAATATGATGAATTACCACAAAAATATCCATGGATGGAACGAACAGGTAAACGAATTAATGAAAATAACCTCTATATAGCCGAACGCTTATACACAAAAGAAGATTTCATCATCAATAAGAACAGTAATGGTATTGAAAGCTATACATTACGCCCGGAACTGCCTCAAAGCACTCTAGGTGGATTGCTTGGCCCCGGTGATATTAAATACAAAGATGTGAATGGTGACGGAGTTATCGATTCCTATGATAAAGTAGTAGGCGTGGGACATCCTAATGTACCTGAGATCGTTTACGGATTTGGATTAAACATCGAATATAAAGGATTTTATGCTAGTGTATTCTTCCAAGGTACCGGAAACTGTTCTGTTTTATTAGGAGGAAATACTCCGGAAGGTTGGTATCCATTTGCATGGGGAGTAGACCAATCCAGTTATCGTACTTTCGCATTGGACCGTTGGACTGAGAGTAATCCAAGTCAAAATGTATTAATGCCACGCCTACATAAAGATAATGCCAACAACGCCAATAATCAAGTGGCAAGCACATGGTGGCTTCGTAATGGAGGTTTCTTACGATTAAAAAACATGGAATTCGGTTATCAACTGCCCAAACAATTCTTGAAGAAATTTAATGTTCAGGCTGCCAGAATTTATGTAATGGGATATAATCTTGCTTTGTGGGATAACCTTAAGTATTTCGATCCGGAAGCAGGAAATGCAAATGGAGGAAACGTATACCCTAAGAATCGTACCTTTACCTTAGGAATAGACTTTACATTTTAATTAAATCTATAAAATATGAAAACAATGAAGAAACTATATAAGAAAATACTGATAGCTGCTTTTGCATTGTGCAATATTTATTCTTGCGATTATCTGAATGTATCTGATGAGTTAGCCGGAAATCTCCGTTCATTGGATGAAATTTTCGATAATGTATCTTATACCCGAAGATGGTATGCAAACATATTTACTTCTATTCCAGATTATTCAGGAATTACCGCAGCTGCTGGAAGTATCACAGGATTTAAAAATCCTTGGGCAGGTATGTGTGATGAATTAACTGTTGGATATGGAGATGCAAAACTCTATAACAAAACAGATAAAAATGCAGCTAACATGAGTTTTCACCGTTGGGGTACATGCTATAAAGAAATCAGACAAGCAAATATATTCTTGGCCCACGCCAAACCAATAGCGGCAAATGGAACCCATGTTGATGTACTGACGGAAGAAGAACTAACAGAGATGAAGGCTAATGTAAGATTCATGAGAGCCTATTATCACTATTTGCTTTTCGAACAATATGGTGCTATTCCTTTGGTAAAAGATTTAATTCTCGAAAGAGAAGATAATCTGGATCTGCCCCGAAATACCATAGATGAAGTAATCAGCTATTTGGACGAAGAACTAACAGCAGTAGCCAAAGAGCTGCCTCAAAAGGCATTACATGATGACGACCAGCATAATGCATGGCCAACCAAAGGCGTAGCTCTGGCTGTAAAAGCTAAAATGTGGGTATATGCAGCCAGTAAGTTATTCAATGGCGAATACAAAGAAGCGCTAGCCGTAACTAATTTGGATGGGACAAGACTTTTTCCTGATAAAGATCCTAATAAATGGAATAAAGCGGTAGCTGCTTTAGAAGAATTCATAAAATTTGCAGATGAGGAAGGTAATTATGAATTGCTGAATACGGGTAATCCTTCACAAGATATATACGATCTTTTCCAAACATATAATAAAGAAATTATATGGGCTACTGCAGCAACTTCATGGGGTGGAATGACAAATGACATGTTCGACCGTAGATGTACCCCAAGAAGTGAACAAAACGGAATGGGTTGCATTGGTGTCACACAAGAACTCGTAGACGACTTTTATATGAAGGACGGTCTCCCGATACAAGCAACAAGTTATTTACCACAATCCACATTATATACAACCGAAGGGTTTGACAAATACACTGAGACTGTTAAAGCCGGAAGCAAAGAAGTACAAGTGGCCAACAATGTCAGCAATCGGTTCCTCAATCGGGAAGCACGTTTCTATAATACAGTATTTTTCCAAAATAGGAGATGGCATGTAACAAACAACGTAACTCAATTCCACAAAGGAAGCCCCAATGAATTAAGCGGCACAATTTATACTCATACTGGTTATATGCTATACAAAAGATTTAACAGGGAAGTTAGCATGAAATCTCCGGGGGTTCAAAACAAGTTCCGCCCTTCTATCATCTTCCGTCTTGCAGATCTTTATTTATTGTATGCAGAAGCTGTTAATGAAATTGATCCTCAGGACGAACATGTTCTGACCTATTTAAACAAAGTACGCCAGCGTGCCGGTTTGTCGAATATTGAAGAACTCAACCCTGCCATTGAGGGAAATCAAGAGTTGCAAAGACTCGCAATTCAACGTGAAAGACGCATCGAATTGGCAACGGAAGGACAACGTTATTTCGATGTTCGCCGTTGGATGATAGCAGACCAGGATGGAGAAGGGCGTCAATTCGGATATGTTCATGGCATGAATATGAATGCGGCAGAAGACAAATTCTACGAAGAAGTAGAAGCTAGCCCGATTGTCTTCAGACGTAAAATGTACTTATATCCTATCCCAGACGATGAAATGAAGAAAACTGAACTGCTTGTTCAAAATCCGGGATGGTAAATCAACATTATGTTTCATGACTTAAAATAAAAAAAGATGAAAAAAATATACTCCATACTGGTAACCATAGTATTTTTGATACTGACAGCAAGTTGTAACGAGAACTTTGAGATCGCAGATAAAGCAGATAGCCTAGTATCTGTTGCTATCAATACACTGAATATACAAAAATCATTCAATGTAGGAGAAAGTTATCAAGCAGAGCTTTGGGTACAACGAGGCGGATTAAGCGATATGTCAGGAAAAGTAAAATTCATGATAGATCCCAATTTACTAGACTCTCTGAACAGAGAAGACAGAACCAATTATCAAATGTTACCGGAAAACTGTTATGAATTGTCCAACATTGAATTTTTACTAAATAAAAATGAAATGTGCGGTTATATAACCTATCATCCTGAAAAAATAGTCGAATTGTCCGATTATGACCAGATTCAATATGTTCTTCCACTGAGGTTGGTTTCTAACGAACTAAATATCAACCCCGAAAGATGTGTTTCATTGTTGGCATTTCAGGTATCAGAACCTATTGTACAAATCACAAACTCAGGAATATTCAATATAGATCCGTTACAAACCTCCCAAATGGACGTCCACATCAGCGTACCTTTTACTAATAAATGGGATATAGAATGCGATTTAACCCACGATCAATCTCTGATTGAACAATATAATTCAAACAATAAGGTTAATTTCACCTTACTACCCAGTGAATCGTACACAGCTCCGGATAAAATTTCTTTACCGAAAGGAGTTAATGAAACAACAGCCTCCTACCAACTCAAAGATAATCTACTTCCGGGTAACTATATATTGCCCATAACTATTGGAAGCATTGAAGCGACACAGAACGGCACTCCGAATAATTCATTAGTAATAGACAAGGAAAGTAGCACTTTATTCCGTATCGTTAAAGAAGGGAAGAAAATAGATAAGTCAAAATGGGAAATTATTGCTTGCAATTCCGCAGCAGCAGCCAATCCGGTGAAAAACCTAATTGACGACGATGAAACGACTTTCTGGCACTGTAAAACTAAGTCTGAAGCCAATTGGTGCGAACCTCCTTATGAAATTACCATTGATATGAAAGACCCGGTCACAATTGCTCAAATTGATTTAGTAAACCGTGGAGAAGCTAGTAGAGCTAATAATATCAAATGGGTGGAATTTTATGCCAGCAACAATAATAGTAATTGGGAAAAAATCGGTGCTTCTGACTTCAATGATGAATTTATTAGAGAAACATTTCGATACTATGTCAAATCGACCACAGCTCGTTATTTGAAACTAGTCATTCCTGAAGGCCATGGAAATGCGTGTCCCCCCGCAGCAATTCGTGAATTAACAGTCTTCGGGTATTGAGCTAAAAACTCCTACTAATTAAAAGAGACGACCTGAAAAAGAAATGTACCCCAAAAGTTTATCAAAAAACAATTGGGGTACACTTCAATTACTCCGAAATAGTTTTAGAATCCTGTCCAGTTTTTTATTTTAGATATCCTATAGGATGATTCATCATTGGTACCTGGCTTTCCTTCAATTTCAACACCTTCTTCAATTGATTGATATCCATCGAAGCGCGAGGTACAGTAGCCAACCTTGCAGCGGAACAAAAGATTGAAATATTCTGGGAAACGATTCCTGCATCCATAGCTCCCATTAACTGAGTATGTGCATTCTTAGTATCTCCAAAACGAGAAAGATCACTAACCAAAACTAAAGATACCGGAGCTGATATTACAAATGCCTGTCCACCTGCCACTGCTCCACGATAATCGCCTTCAGCTATCAGATTCAACTGATGATTTTTTGCATCATATAAATAGCTACCTTCCGGCAATACCACATATACATCCACATCCTGCTTATTCAAAGCCGACGGAGCAGTCCGTTTTCCAGAATCGCTCCGATTAATACCGTTAGCAGCCCACAACAAATCCGACAAATCAGATAAATTCAATGCTTTCGAAGCAAATTCACGAGTAGAATGACGTTCGGACAATGCTTTCATCACCGTACCAGTACGGTTCAAATTAGGTTTTGGTAACTTAATCACTTTATCAGCAGCAAATGCAGCTACCGAGAATACTAAACAAGCTAACAACAGTTGTACTTTTCTCATAATTGCGGCATTTAAAAGTTGATGAGCAAATATAAACAAAAAAGGTCTGCATTCACTATAGAACACAAACCTTTTAAAAGTTATTTATAAGGCTTTATTATTTCTTATCTCCGAAATAACGGTTGTAAAGTCCTTCAAAACCTTTACCATGACGAGCTTCGTCCTTGGCCATCTCGTGTACGGTATCGTGCACGGCGTCCAGGTTCTGCTCCTTGGCCAGACGCGCCAGACGCATCTTGTCCTCGCAGGCGCCGCACTCGGCATTCATACGTTTGAACAGGTTGGTCTTGGTGTCCCAAACGATGTCGCCGATCAGTTCGGCAAACTTCGAAGCGTGCTCGGCCTCCTCCCAGGCATAGCGCTTGAAAGCCTCGGCGATTTCGGGGTAGCCCTCACGATCCGCCTGACGAGCCATCGCCAGGTATTGTCCCACCTCGGAACATTCGCCCATGAAGTGGTTGTTCAGACCTTCCCATAACTCCTGGCTGGCGCCTTTGCCGTCGCCGAGCTTATGCTCCGTCACGAAATCCAAACCACCGGCCTTCTCCTCGACCTCAACGAACTTCTCCTTGCCTACTTTGCACATCGGGCACTGATCGGGTGCCTCGGGACCTTCGTGGATATATCCACAAACGGTACAACGCCATTTCTTAGCCATAATTCTTCTCTTTATTTTGTTAGATTGTGTGTGTTATTTCGTTTGCGAAGCAAAGATAGGAATTATCGGGGTCACGTTCCGCAAAAATCCGATCACTTTTACTGATAGGGCGATAAAACAAACCTATACGCCCATCACTGCGGCTGCCGGTCGAGCAGCCATTCGATATACCCCACCTCGAAGGCATCTTTAGCCAGCACCCGCTTATCTCGGTCCAGCAGATACATCGAAGGAATGGCTTTCAGATCGTAAAGCTCCTCTTTGCTGATTCGGGCTCCTGCGTCGTAGGCATTGATC
>OLGO01002330.1_pt1 | contig 9956 bp, 10 predicted proteins | sample 1605861 | NCBI WGS metagenome assembly OLGO01 (sample SAMN03283253) | human gut metagenome | biome: human-associated habitat; material: feces | host: Homo sapiens | place: USA | collected 2013
CGGGCGGCGTTTCGTTTTGTCAGCCGATGATCTCGTACTGGAAATATTCGCACTTGAGCTTGCTGCCTACGTCGATCTCCGGCGGCAGGAGCGCCAGTGCCACCGGGTTCAGCTCGTCGCTCTCGATGTCGGTGCGGCGCAGGTTGACGTAATCGCCGTCAAAGCTCACGACTTCATAATACCAGGGCCCCATACTGTTTCCTCCCGTGATTCATTCCTGTGTGTTCTCTTTTTCCTGCTTCCGCCAGTGGCAGTACGGCCCGAGGATGCAGACGGCGGCGAGTATCATCACCGCGAGGATGATGCTGGTGACGGTCTGATTGTCGGAGAAAAAGTAGAACAGCAGCTGCCCGCCGCCCACGATGAGCTCCAACACACCCAGAAGCCTCTGCCAAAGGCGGCGGGCCTCGGCGCTGGCGGATTCCAGCCGCTTGCCCAGTATGCCAGGCAGCTCGAGGCGGAGGACGTCCGCAATGCCCCAGATGAGGAAGATGATGCCGATGACAAGATGGTGTACCATAAGCCGCGCTCCTTTCTGCGTCACGCGCTGAACAGAAAAACTTTTACAGTGAAAGTATATCATATCGGTGAGACCCCGGCAAGGACGGGATTTGCCTGCCCGGCTCAGAAAATTTGGGTGGAACCGCCCGGCGGCTCTTGTGGAAGTTTGAAAAATATGCTATACTATTCTCTACTGATGCGCCATCGCCAAGCGGTAAGGCAGGGGACTTTGACTCCCCCATCGTAGGTTCGACTCCTGCTGGCGCAACTGCACAAAAGACCTGCACGAAAGCTGAGATTTAGCAAATCGTGCAGGTCTTTTTGTGTGCAAAAACAGGAATGGGGGACGGCATCGGAACCGTCCCCCCTCGAAAAGCATTTGGCAGGCGTGGCGTTCTCCTGCATCTCTCAGGGCGAAAGCCCTTGTCGTTACCATCGGCGTGTGGCTGCCACGAAATTGACCACCTCAAATGTCTCGCTCGTCCAGTATATCATGCCGGATTCATTTTGTACATAAAAACCGTCTCGCTGAGACGCAAAAAGCCGCCCGGCTTTTGTACCGGGCGGCAATGGAGAAAAAATCGCAAAAGCGATAAAAATATCGATTTTACAGCAGCTTACAGGATGTCGATGTACTCACCGGCCAGAGCCTTGTTCATGCTGCGGACGGCGCAGAACTTGCCGCACATGGAGCAGGTGTCGCTGTGGTCGTCCTCGGGCAGGCGGGCGTCACGGATGGCCTTTGCCGTCTCGGGGTCGAGGGCGCAGGCGAACTGCGCATCCCAGTCGAGGACGCGGCGGGCGTCGCCCATCTTGTCGTCGATGTCCCGGGCGTGGGGGATGCCCTTGGCGATGTCGGCGGCGTGGGCGGCGATCTTAGAAGCCACGATGCCCTGCTTGACGTCGTCCACATTGGGCAGAGCCAGATGCTCGGCAGGGGTGACGTAGCACAGGAAGGCTGCGCCGCTCATGGCCGCGACAGCGCCGCCGATGGCAGCAGTGATGTGGTCATAGCCGGGGGCGATGTCGGTGACGAGGGGGCCGAGGACGTAGAAAGGCGCGCCCATGCAGATGCTCTTCTGGATCTCCATGTTGGCGGCGACCTGGTTCAGAGGCACATGGCCCGGGCCTTCCACCATGACCTGGACGTTGTGCGCCCAGGCCCGCTTGGTCAGCTCACCCAGACGCACCAGCTCTTCGATCTGGCAAACGTCGGTGGCGTCGGCGAGGCAGCCGGGGCGGCAGGCATCGCCCAGAGAGATGGTGACGTCGTGCTCTTCGCAGATGTCCAGAATCTCGTCGAAGTGCTCATAGAAGGGGTTCTCGTTGCCGGTCATGCACATCCATGCAAACACCAGCGAGCCGCCGCGGCTGACGATGTTCATCTTCCGCTTATGCTTGCGGATCTGCTCGATGGTCTTACGGGTGATGCCGCAGTGGAGGGTGACGAAGTCCACGCCGTCCTCTGCGTGCAGACGCACCACATCGATGAAGTCCTGTGCCGTCAGGGTGGCGAGGTCGCGCTGGTAGTGGATGACCGAGTCGTACACCGGCACAGTGCCGATCATGACGGGGCATTCGTGGGTCAGCTTCTGACGGAAGGGCTGGGTATTGCCGTGGCTCGAGAGGTCCATGATGGCCTCTGCGCCCATGTTGACGGCGCTCATGACCTTCTGCATCTCGATGCTGTAGTCCTTGCAGTCGCGGGAGACGCCGAGGTTGACGTTGATCTTGGTGCGGAGCATGGAGCCGATGCCCTCGGGGTTCAGGCACTCGTGGTGCTTGTTGGCCGGGATGGCGACCTTGCCCTCAGCGACCAGCTGACGGATCTCTTCGACGGTGCGGTACTCCTTCTTGGCCACCGTTTCCATCTGGGGCGTGACGATGCCCTTGCGGGCGGCATCCATCTGTGTGGTGTAAGTCTGCATTTGAAAATCCTCCGAAAATACGCTCTCTTTATTTATGAACAGCGTCCGGGACGCCGTGCATCCAGTTTTCGACCCCGGCGCCGCCCAGAGTGTGGTCCAGCGGGCCGGAGCCGTGGCCCAGATCGAGCTGCGCGTTCAGCGCGTCGGTCAGGTAAGCCTTGGCCCGGGCGATCGCTTCTTCCAGAGCAAACCCTTTGGCAAGGTTGGCTGCAATGGCACTGGACAGAGTGCAGCCGGTGCCGTGGGTGTTGGGGTTGGCGATACGCTTACCCGGAAACCAGATCTCTGTGCCATCCGGGAAGGTGAGCAGATCGTCGGCGTCGGTGTCACTGTGGCCGCCCTTGAGCAGGACAGCACAGCCGCAGTCGGCGGCGATGGCCCGGGCGGCGGCGCTCATGTCGGCACGGCCCGAGATGTGCAGGCCGGACAGCACTTCGGCCTCGTGCCGGTTGGGCGTGATGACCTCGGCCAGAGGGAACAGCTCCCGGCGCAGGGTGCGCACGGCATCCGATGCAATCAAATCAGAGCCGGAGGTGGCTACCATCACGGGGTCCACGACGATGTGCTCCGCCTTGTAAAAGCGGAGACGCTCGGCGATCGTCTCAATGAGCGGGGCAGAGGACACCATGCCGATCTTGACGGCGCAGGGGCGGATGTCGGTGAAGACGGCGTCTATCTGCTGGGCCAGAAATTCGGGGCTGACCTCGAAGATGCCGGATACACCGGTGGTGTTCTGGGCCGTCAGGGCGGTGATGGCGCTCATGGCGAAGACGCCGTTCATGGTCATGGCTTTGAGGTCGGCCTGAATGCCGGCGCCGCCGCTGGAATCGCTGCCCGCGATGGTAAGTGCAGTTTTCATGGGTTTGCTCCTTTAGATGATCTGTTCTGTCAGTGCCTTCAGCTCTTTGCACTCAGCCTCAATGTCCTTGGCGCTGAAAATAGCGCTCACGAGGGCCACGCCGTCCGCGCCGGAGTCTTTGAGTTTGAGGATATTGTCTTTATGGATGCCGCCGATGGCCACGACCGGCACATCCACGGAGTCGCAGATCTCTTTCAGTCTGCCCTCCGGCAGGACATCCACATCGGTTTTGGTGTGGGTGGAAAATGCCGCACCGACGCCCAGATAGTCCGCGCCGTGGGCCACGGCCAGCTGTGCTTCCTCGACGGAATGGGCCGACACACCGATGATCATGTCAGGGCCGACCTTGGCGCGGACGTCTGCGGCGGCCATATCTTCCTGTCCGACATGGATGCCGTCAGCATGGCATTTTATAGCGATCTCGACGTTATCGTTGATGATGAAGGGTACGCCATAGCTGCGGCAGAGGGCGGAAAGCTCCATGGCTTCCTGCAAAAATGCCGCGTCGTCCAGCTCCTTTTCCCGCAGCTGGACGCAGGTGACGCCGCCTTTCAGCGCGTCTTCCACCTGCTGGCGGAGGGTCTCACGGCCCGTCCACGCCCGGTCGGTGACGGCGTAGAGAAGCATGGTGTGTTTATCGCATTTCATAGCGTGCGCCTTCCTCGAGCTGTTCGGGGGTCATGTTGTAGATCGCGTCGATGATGTAATTGCGGTAGGTGGCGTTGCCGTCCAGCCTGGAAAGGCGGCTGTGAGCTGCTTCGCCCGCAAGTCCCATGGCGCAGACCGCTGCAGCAGCGGCTTCCAGAGGCTTGTCCGGGTTGGCCGCACAGAATGCCGCCGTCAGGGCCGAGAGCTGACAGCCGGTGCCGGTGACGGCGCTCATCATGGGGTGGCCGTTGCGGATGCAGAAGGCCCGCTCTCCGTCGGCCACGATGTCGATGGCACCGGTGACGGCGACGACCGCCCCTGTGCGGGCCGCAAACGCTTTGGCGAATGCCACGGTCTTGTCCAGCGTCTCATCCGTCACCTTGTCGGCGGTGTCGGCGTCCACGCCTTTTGTGGTGCCGCTGCCTGCCGCCAGCGTCCGAATCTCGGAGATGTTGCCCCGGATGACTGTGAACTTCACTTCCCGCAGGAGGCGCAGTGCCGTTTCGGTGCGCAGATGGGAAGCGCCTGCGCCCACGGGGTCAAGCACGACAGGACGGCCCAGCCGGTTGGCGGTGTGTCCCGCCAGCAGCATGGAGGGGATGGTGCGGCTGTTCAGCGTGCCGATGTTGAGGTTCAGCCCGGCACACAGCGAGGTGATGTCCTCGACCTCGGCGGCATCATCCGCCATGATGGGGGACGCCCCGCAGGCGAGGACGATGTTGGCACAGTCGTTGACGGTGACGTAGTTGGTGATGTTATGGACAAGCGGGCTTTTGGCCCGGACGTTGGCAAAGAGGTTCTGAAACATGGCTTCTCCTTCGAATCAGCTCAGGCTGGCCTGCATGGCGCGGAGTGCGCCTGCGCGGGAAAGTGCGGCCAGCAGTGCGCCTGCAATGATGGCACCGCCGGCGGTGGAGACGAGGAAGGGGACGATGTAGGCGTAGAACGCGATGTCACCGGCGCTCTTGCCCATCAGCAGGATGGCGACGGGGTAGGCGCACAGACCGCCGAGGATGGAGGTGCCGAACACCTCGCCCACGAGGGTGGGCAGCAGCTTATTGGTCTTGTGGAAGACGATGCCGCAGAGCAGTGCGCCGAACATGCTGCCGGGGAAAGCCATCAGACTGCCCAGACCCAGCAGATTGCGCAGCAGGGAGGCGACGAAAGCCACGCCTACGCCGTAGTAAGGCCCCAGCAGGACAGCGCAGAGGATGTTGACCATGTGCTGCACAGGGGCGCATTTGCTGCCGAAGACCGGGAAGGAGAAGACGCTGCCCACGACAGCGACAGCGCAGAACATACCGGCGAGGGCCAGCTTTTTGGCAGAATAGTGTTTCATGGTGAGTGCTCCTTTTCAATAAAAAATAAGTGCAGGGGCAGACCGCCGCTCCCGCACACGAACAGACCCGGCACCCGCGCAGAGATGCCGGAAACGGAAGAAGCGGTCGAGGCTCACTGGCCTCCTCTCACGCCGGAACACGGCTTCCCATCGCATACAAAACCCCAGACTCAGGGCGCTCCCCCTCAGCTGGAGACAACAAAAAGGAGACGCCTTCTGCGGCGTCTCCTGTAAAAATCCATAAACGGTGTTATGACTTCCTACGGCGGCATTATCCGCATCAGGTGCAGAAACTGTCCAAAAACAATTTCTAAGGGTCGAAGTTCGAGAACTCCCTCTCAGCCTGCTTCTACAAGCTCCCCTGTATTTGTTTGTCGGGAGTATTCTACACCCATCGGGGATAAAATGCAAGGGTTTTCTTTTTTCGCGGCGCGTTTTGTGGTATACTGAAAAAAAGCCTGCATTTGCAAAAACGGGCAGATAAAGGAGATATGGCTTATGGGTCTTGTCAAAGCGGCATTGGGCGCAGCATCCGGCGTGATGGGCGACCAGTGGAAAGAATACTTTTACTGCAGTGCTCTCCCGGCGGAGGTGCTGGCTGTCAAGGGACAGAAGAAAGTCTCCGGGCGCTCTTCCAACCGCCACGGCGCCGAGAACATCATCACCGACGGCTCCATCGTGGCGGTGGCCGAGGGCCAGTGCGCCCTCATCGTGGAGCAGGGCAAGGTGGTGGACCTCTGCGCCGAGGCCGGCGAGTACACCTACAACACCGGCACCCAGCCCTCTCTGCTGAGCGAGGGTCTGGCCAAGAACATCGACGAAGTCTTTGCTGAGATCGGCAAGCGGTTCAGCTTCGGCGGTCAGGCTGCCACCGACCAGCGCATCTATTACATCAACACCAAGGAGCTGATGGGCAACAAGTACGGCACCCCCAGCCCCGTGCCGTTCCGCGTCGTGGACCAGCGTGCCGGCATCGACATCGACGTCAGCATCCGTTGCTTCGGCGAGTACAGCTACCGCATCGTCAACCCCATCCTGTTCTACACCAACGTCTGCGGAAATGTGGAAAACGAGTACACCCGTGACGCGCTGGAAGGCCAGATGCGCACCGAGATGATGACCGCATTGCAGCCCGCCTTTGCCCGCATCAGCGAGATGGGCATCCGCTACTCGGCTCTGCCCGGCCATACCACCGAGCTGGCCGAGGCCCTGAACCAGGAGCTGTCCGGCAAGTGGAGCAAGCTGCGCGGCATCGAGATCGTCTCCCTCGGCGTGTCCGGCGTCAAAGCCAGCGAAGAAGACGAGCAGATGATCAAGGAGCTGCAGTGCAGCGCCGCCTTTATGGACCCGACCCGCGCCGCCGCCCACATGGTGGGCGCACAGGCTTCGGCGATGCAGGCAGCGGCTTCCAATACCTCCGCCGGCCCGGCCATGGCCTTTATGGGCATGAATCAGGCCGCTGCTGCCGGCGGCATCAACGCCCAGGCCCTCTACCAGATGGGCGCACAGCAGCAGCCTGCCGCTGCTCCTGCCCCCGCAGCCGCCCCGGCGGCTGGCAGCTGGAGCTGCTCCTGCGGCCAGACCGGCAACACCGGCAAGTTCTGCACCGCCTGCGGCAAGCCCCGCCCCGAAGCAGGCTGGGTGTGCAGCTGCGGCGCACACAATACCGGCAAATTCTGCTCGGAGTGCGGTAAGCCCCGCCCGGCGGCCAAGTGCCCGAACTGCGGCTGGACCCCTGCCGACCCGGCCAACCCGCCCAAGTTCTGCCCCGAATGCGGCAAGCCTTTCGGAGCCTGAAAGGGGAGCTGAGATATGGCAGAAAACACCACGAATTACCAATGCCCGGCCTGTACCGGCCCGCTGCGGTTCGACAGCGCCAGCGGAAAGCTCTGCTGTGATTACTGCGGCTCCACTTATGATGTAGCACAGGTCGAGGCTCTTTACGGCGAGAAGCAGGCGCGGGCCGATAAGGCCGCCGAAGCTGCCGAAAAGGCAGCGTCCAGCGGCCCCGTCTGGGGGGAGATGGAGACGGGAGAGCTCAGCAGCCGCACCTGCACTTCCTGCGGTGCAGAGCTGGTCTGCGGCCCCGAAACAGCTGCCACCACCTGCCCCTACTGCGGCAACCCCACCGTGCTGGGCGGACAGCTTTCCGGCAAGCTCAAGCCGGAGTACATCATCCCCTTCCGGATGGACAAAAAGACCGCTATCGAGAACCTGAAGAAGTATTATAAGGGCAAAGCCTTCCTCCCCAAAGCCTTCAAAGAGTCCAACCACATCGAGGAGATCCAGGGCGTGTATGTGCCGTTCTGGCTCTACGATGGCCGGATGGAGGCCCGGGGCGCTTACAAGGCAGAGATCAGCGAGAGCCACCGTGAGGGCGACTACATTGTCACCACCACCAGGCACTTCGACGTGGCCCGCGTGGGCGACGCCGACTTTGTCCGGGTGCCGGTGGACGGCTCCAGCAAGATGCCGGACGCCCATATGGACGCCATCGAGCCCTTCGACTACAGCGACCTCAAGCCCTTCTCCACGGCCTACCTGCCCGGCTTTCTGGCAGACCGGTACGACGAGGACGACAAGAAGTGTGCTGCCCGCGTCCTGACCCGGATGAAGAACAGCACCGCTGCGGCCCTCCACGATACGCTGGGCGGCTACACCGGCGTCCAGACCCTCTCGGAGCAGCTCGACCCGCGGACGCTGGAACCCCACTACGCTCTGCTGCCGGTCTGGATGCTCCACACCCGCTGGAAGGAGCAGGACTTCCTCTTTGCGATGAACGGCCAGACCGGCAGGCTCATCGGCGATCTGCCCGTGGATAAGGGCAGGGTAGCCGCATGGTTTGCCGGCATCAGCATCCCGCTGATGATACTGACGGCTCTCATCATGCTGCTGTGAGAGGGGGAGACGGGAATATGAAATACTGCAAAAAACTGTTTGCTCTTCTGGCTGCGGCCCTGCTCTGCATGGCCCTGACTCTGCCGGCCGGGGCAGCGGCCCCGCTGGTGCGGGACGAGTGCGGCGTCTTTGACACCGACACGCTGGCCGACCTCGAGGAGCAGGCCGAAAGCGCCTCTGACGGCCACGACGTGGATGTCTACTTCCTCGTGGTGGACGACATCGGCGATGCCGACCAGCGCGACTACGCGAAAAATTATTATATCTCCAATGGCCTCGGCTACGGCGACGAACAGAGCGGCATCCTCTTCCTGCTGGCGGTCGGCTCCCGCAAGTACGTCACCATCACCTACGGCGAGGGCGTCACGGCTTTCACCGACTACCGCATCGAGCAGCAGGAGGACGAGATCGTCCCGCAGCTCTCCGATGAGGAATGGGCAGATGCCGCCTATACCTATATCGATATGTGCGACGATGCACTGGACTACTATGCCGACCATGGCGAGCCCATCGATGTGGATAACGACATCGGCCTGGAAGATCTGCTCATTGCCATGATCTTCCCTCTCGGCATTTCGGCGTTCATCTGCTTCATCCTCTACCGCCGGATGAAGACGGCCCGGCAGAAGACGGAGGCCGACGAGTATATGCCCGGCTTCACCCTGCGGGTCAAGCGTGACCGCTACACCCACACCACCCGGGAGCGCACCTATGACCCGCCCCAGAAGGAGTCCAACTCCTCCGGCGGTTCGTCCGTCGATTCCGACGGCTTCGGCGGCTCGTCGGGCGGCTCGTTCTGAAGCATAAAAACAAAAACACCTCACTGTATGATACAGCGAGGTGTTTTTGCTTTTACAGTCTCAGCCGAGGCTCACGCCCATCCGGCGGGCGACGGTGAGCAGCTCACAGCCCTCGGGGATGTTGCGGGTCTTACCGGCGATGTCCTCGAGGCGGTTGGCGACGACGCGGTTGTTGACCATGGCGACGGTGACGCCGTAGCGCTCCACTTCCACCAGCTTGGCGGCGTAGCTGCCGAACTCGGTGGCCAGCACACGGTCATAGGCGCTGGGGCTGCCGCCGCGCTGCATGTGGCCCGGGATGCAGACGCGGGTCTCCATGCCGGTCTTTTTCTGGACGGCGGCGGCGATGCGGTTGGTGGCGGTGACGCCGTAACCGGCTTCGGCGCGCTTTGCCATCCACTCTTTCCGCTTCATCTTGGCCTCTTCGGTGTTGATGGCACCCTCGGCCACGGCGATGATGGAGAAGTTGGAGCCTTTGCGGGCGCGGCGCTCCACAGCGGCGCAGACACGGTCGATGTCGTAGGGCTGCTCGGGCAGCAGGATGATGTCAGCACCGCCGGCGATGCCGGAGTAGAGGGTCAGCCAGCCGGCCTTGTTGCCCATGATCTCGATGCACATGACGCGGCTGTGGCTGCCGGCGGTGGTGTGGATGCGGTCGATGACCTCAGTGGCGATGTCCACGGCGGTGTGGAAGCCGAAGGTGACGTCGGTGCCGTAGATGTCGTTGTCGATGGTCTTGGGCAGGCCGATGATGTTCAGACCCTCCTGGGAGAGGAGGTTGGCCGTCTTGTGGGTGCCGTTGCCGCCGAGGCAGAGCAGACAGTCGAGCTTGGCGTCCTTGTAGGTCTTTTTCATGGCCGCGACCTTGTCGATCTTGTCTTCTTCCACCACGCGCATCAGCTTGAAGGGGGTGCGCTTGGTGCCGAGGATGGTGCCGCCCAGCGTCAGGATGCCGCGGAAATCGTCCTCGCACATCTCCTTGT
>OLGO01002345.1_pt1 | contig 9919 bp, 9 predicted proteins | sample 1605861 | NCBI WGS metagenome assembly OLGO01 (sample SAMN03283253) | human gut metagenome | biome: human-associated habitat; material: feces | host: Homo sapiens | place: USA | collected 2013
TTGTAAGCAGAGACCGGATTATAGAACATCTGTGGGACAGCGATGCATTTATTGATGACAATACGCTCACGGTGAATGTGACAAGACTTCGAAAGAAGCTGGATGAACTTGGGATGAAAGATGTGATCCGCACGAAAAAAGGGATTGGATATATGGTGGAGCTATGAAACTTATAAAAGCATATTTAAAGGAGCATATCCGGGCCATCTGTATGTATATAGGGTTCCTTGGAATCTTTCAGGTGGTGTTCAGTCTTTATAATATTCGAAATGATGCAGTAAATTATGTCATGCTTTTGTCACTTCTGTGGCTGGTTGTGTATGCGGTTACGGGATTTCTCAGGTTCCGGAGACAGCATCAGTTTCTTGAGCAGGCGGACCAGACGCTGTCAGCGGGCACCTGTGTGCTTCCGGATGCAATGGGAATGATAGAAAATGATTATCAGCATCTGGTGAAGCATCTGCACGAACAGTGCGCGGAGCTTGAGACAAAGATGACGATGGATCATCAGGACATGGTTGATTATTACAGTATGTGGGTTCATCAGATCAAGACTCCGATTGCAGCCATGAATGTGCTTCTTCAGACCAGTGAAGACGGGGAGCCGGAGAGTAATCTCTATGTTCAGGACATGAAGCTTGAATTATTTAAGATTGAGCAGTATGTAGAAATGGTATTGACGTATCTGCGCATGGAGGATATGTCCGGGGATCTGTCCTTTGGGGAATATGAATTGGATGATCTGATCCGACAGGCGGTTCGAAAATATTCAAAGATGTTTATCGCAAGAAAGATAAGACTTGTATATGAACCGGTGCAAACCCGTGTTTTAACAGATGAGAAATGGCTGGTCTTTGTATTGGAACAGATTTTGTCCAATGCGCTGAAATATACCCGGGCAGGCAGTATTTCTATTTATATGGAAGAAGGAAAACTGGTGATCCAAGATACGGGAATCGGAATTTATGAAGAAGACCTTCCGCGTGTCTTTGAAAAAGGATTTACAGGCTATAACGGACGGACAGACAAGAAATCTACGGGAATCGGGCTTTATCTATGTAAGACGATCATGGATAAGCTGGGACATGGAATTGCTATCAAGTCAGAAGTAGAAAAAGGAACGAAGGTGTACTTGGCATTTCGGAGGAAATCTTTGCACACGGAAGATTGATTCCTTACAAAAATGTAAGAAACAGGAGGGAAAATGTAACCTGAATCTATGGCAGGGCATTTTCCCTTTTTCTATAATGAGAGTGTAAATGAAAGACAGAGAAAGAAAGGAAGAGACGATTATGACACTGTTAGAAGTAAAAAATGTAAGGAAAATATATACAACCAGATTCGGAGGGAATCAGGTGGAAGCTCTTCATAATGTGAACTTTTCTGTGGAGCAGGGAGAGTATGTCGCTATTATGGGAGAGTCCGGTTCCGGTAAGACAACGCTTCTTAATATACTGGCGGCGCTTGATACACCGACCGGAGGAAAAGTCTATTTGAAAGGAAGAGATCTAAGTGGAGTCAAAGAAAGAGAAATTGCGGCTTTCCGCCGTCAGAATCTGGGGTTCGTGTTTCAGGACTTTCATCTTCTGGATACGTTTTCTCTCAAAGATAATATCTTCCTTCCGCTGGTATTGTCCGGTAAGACATATGAGGAAATGGAGAGAAGATTAACGCCGGTGGCAGAGAGACTTGGAATCACGGAGATTTTAAATAAGTTTCCATATGAGGTGAGCGGCGGTCAAAAACAGCGTGCGGCAGTAGCAAGAGCGCTTGTGACAAAACCGCAGCTTATTCTTGCTGATGAGCCTACAGGGGCGTTAGATTCCAGAGCTTCGGATGAGCTTCTGAACCTGTTTGGCGCGATCAATCAGGACGGGCAGACGATTCTTATGGTTACTCATAGTGTGAAAGCCGCAAGCACTGCCAAGAGGGTATTGTTTATCAAGGACGGAGAAGTGTTCCATCAGCTCTATCGGGGAAATCTTACCAATGAACAGATGTACCAGAAGATCTCCGATACGCTGACAGCGCTTACTACAGGGGGTGAAAAGATTGGCTAGAGGGATTTTTGCAAAGCTTGCACTTACCAATTTGAAAAATAACCGGAAGACATACTTCCCTTATGTGCTGACTTCCATGCTTACCGTGATGATGTACTATATTATGGATGCCTTATATGAAAGCCCGGACATTTTAGGAGGAAGAGTACAGGAGATCTTGCAGTTTGCATCACCTGTTATTATTGTATTTGCCACCATTTTTCTTTTCTATACGAACAGCTTTCTCATCAAACGGAGAAAGAAGGAAATCGGTGTCTACCATGTGCTTGGGATGGGCAAGAGACATATTGCAAAGATGTTTTTTATGGAGACGTTGATCACAACTGTGGTATCCATTGCAGGAGGACTGGCAGCAGGTATTGTATTCAGTAAACTGTCCTATCTCGGACTTTTAAAGATTCTGCACTTTGAAGTGGGATTTAAATTTTCAATATCTGTAAGCTCCATCGGAAAGACAGTAGTGTTATTTGCAGTGATCTTTTCCATGACTTTGATCTATAATTTGCTGCAGATTAAACTCTCCAATACAATGGAGCTGCTGCTTGGCGGAAAAAAAGGAGAGAAAGAGCCTAAGACGAAATGGCTGATGACCATTTTTGGTGTGGCGGCGCTTGCAGTTGCCTATTATATTGCACTGACAACAGAATCACCGATGGAGGCGCTGGCAAACTTCTTTGTAGCAGTTGTTCTGGTAATCTTAGGCACGTATGCGCTCTTTGTGGCAGGCAGTGTGGCGTTTTTGAAAATCTTAAGAAAAAACAAGAAGTTTTATTATAATTCCAAGCATTTTACCGCGGTGTCAGGCATGATCTACCGGATGAAGCAAAACGCGGTGGGGCTTGCCAATATCTGTATTTTAAGTACGATGGTGCTTGTGATGATTTCCACAACGGTATGCCTCTATATGGGAATGGAGGATATTTTAAATACCCGCTTTCCATTGGATTATGCTATTGAGAGTGTCGGAGGTACGGATGAGTGGGATGACATGCTTGATCAGATTGTAAATGAGGAGTGTGAGAAAGCGCAGGTTACACGGAGCAAAGATTTCCGCTATCACTATGGTTCTGTTATAGGGAAAAAAGAAGGAACGAAGTTCGATTTAAGAGAATCGGGCAATTACTCGCCGGATGAAATCAGTTCCGTTTACAGCATTACAATAGCATCTGTGGGTGAATACAACCATGTTGAAAAGACCAATGAGACGTTGTCTGATGGGGAGGTGTTTGTATTTGGCGGCAAAGAGGTATATGACGAGGACGCTATTACGTTGGGAGAACGTACCTATCGAGTGAAAAAGGCAGAAAAGCAGTGTACGCTGGGAGAAGAGACGTTTCAAGGCTCTATGCCCTCCTACTGTATCATTTTCCCGGAATTGACGGATGTGTCAGAGGTTCTTTCCTATGTGCAGGAGGAAAGTTTAAAGACAAGTGGGATGAAACCGGAATGGATTCGGCGCATTACGAGTCTCAGATATCGGATCGGACTTGACATGGAGGGAGAGGAAGAAGACTGTAAGGAAGTAAGAAAAGTCATCAAAGAACGGATCGGCAGTGAGTTTGGAACATTTGATACGGAACATGATATTTCAATAGAGTCGAGGGAAGACAGCAAGGCAAGCTTCTTTGAATTATACGGAGTATTGTTCTTTATCGGTATCTATCTGGGGGCACTGTTCCTTATGGCAACCGTATTGATCATCTATTACAAACAGATATCAGAAGGGTATGATGACAGAGAGCGTTATCAGATCATGCAGAATGTGGGAATGAGCAAGCGGGAAGTAAAGCGTTCCATAAGAAGTCAGGTATTGATGGTATTCTTTTTACCGCTGCTGATGGCAGGGCTTCATATTGCCATGGCATTTCCGATCATTACAAAACTTATGAAAGCATTTAACATGACAAATACACATCTTTTCGCCGGATGCACATTGGCGACGGTAGGTGTCTTCGCAGTTTTCTATGGGATTGTGTATGCAGTTACTGCGAGAGAATATTACCGCATTGTAAATTAAGGTTCCCCTTTGTATTTGATGAAGGTTATGCTATACTTTTAGCAAGAATGTATCATCGATAGAATAAAGGAGGAGCAAAGAGATGACCAGAGCAGGTGAAAGAGAAGTTGTGAAGGCAGAACATGTAAATGGCGGAGCCGGCTACATTTTGAAAGAGGCGCTGATCGCGGGAGATCAGCTTGGAGAACACTGTAAGATGTTCAGTCAGGTGACGATTCCGGCAGGATGTGAATTGGGACACCATGAGCATCACGGTGAGACGGAGACCTATTATGTGTTGTCCGGAAAAGGAATCTATGAGGACAATGGCACAGAGATCCCTGCAGAGGCAGGAGATGTATTCTTCTGTGAAGACGGAAGCGGTCACGGTATGAAAGCGATTGAAGATGTGACATTTGTGGCATTGATTTTAAAAAAATAATCTCCAATAAAGAAAGGCGTCGGAATTCGAAAGGGTTCCGACGCTTTTTCTTTAGAAAATCTTTCGATTTTCCGGCGGTGCCTCTTTAGAAATTAAGGGTATATTATTAGTAACGAAAGGAGGAAACCATATGAGTATCCAAGAGCTTACTTTATATTTTACACAATACGGCGCTTTCTTTGTATTTCTGATCGTGTTGTTGGAATACTTAAATCTTCCGGGATTTCCGGCAGGCGTGATCATGCCGCTGGCAGGAATCTGGGCGTCGAGAGGGCAGATACATTTCCTTGTAGTGTTGCTTCTGTCCGTCGCAGCAGGGCTTCTTGGCAGTTGGATCTTGTATTTTCTTGGAAGACTCGGAGGTGAACCGTTCTTTCGATTTTATGTAAAGAAATTTCCAAAACAAAAAGAACTGATTGAGAAAAATCTGGAATTCATCCGAAGCAAAGGCGGCTATGGAGTTTTTATCAGCAAGTTAATCCCCATGGTACGGACACTGATCTCAATTCCGGCAGGCATGGTGTCCCTGAATTTTGGGACTTATACCGTAAGCTCCTTACTGGGCGTGTTCACATGGAATCTGGTGTTTGTAGGTGCCGGTTATTTCTTCGGAGATGCAGTTTGGAATGTGCTTGCATAGGCAGACGAGAAGGAGTGAGACAGCATGAAAATCGCAATGATGACAAATAACTATAAACCTTTCATCGGAGGCGTACCGCTTTCGGTAGAGCGTCTCGCGAAAGGACTCCGGGCGTTGGGACATGAAGTATGTATCTTCGCGCCGGAATATGAAGGAGAAGAAGAACCGGAAGAGGAAGACGTAATTCGGTATCGCTCACACAAGCGAAGACTTTCCAATGGAATGGTCTTTCCCGGTATGTTTGATCCGTGCATCCGGCAGGAATTTGAAAGAAGGGAATTTGACCTGATCCATGTGCATCAGCCCATGCTTATGGGAAATGTAGCAAAGCGATACAGCAGACGTTATGGAATCCCCTTAGTGTTCACATGGCATACAAGATATGAAGAATACATTCATTATCTCCGGCCTTTCGCAAAGCTTAATGGAGATACAAAAGGGAAAAAGAAACTCTATCACACCTGTCAGCATATTGTGACATGGTATATGAAAGCGTATGCAGGAAGCTGTGATTTTGTCTTTGCACCGTCCCGTGATATGGAACGTTATATGAGAAGAGAAGAAGTAGACGTTCCGGTCATGACACTTCCTACCGGGCTTTCCGACCATTCATTCGAGAGGGATGAGAAAGAGTCCGAGAAGATTCGAACGCAGTATGGAGCGGGGAAGCAATCCATTTTCTGTACGGTATCCAGAATAGAAAAGGAGAAGAACCTCTATTTTCTTATGGATGCGGTTCGAAGATTTCAAGACCAATGCGGAAAGAACTTTCGCCTGCTGGTTGTAGGAGAAGGCGGAGAGCGGAAGAATCTGATGGATTATTGTGAGAAGATCGGATTGCAGGATACGGTAATTTTTGTCGGAGGCGTTCCCAACGAAGAAGTGAAAAATTATCTCTTTGCCAGTGATCTTTTCCTCTTTTCTTCCCGCTCAGAGACACAGGGAATCGTGCTTGCAGAGGCGATGGCAGCAGGACTTCCGGCAGCAGCGGTAGAGGCTTACGGAGTCAATGATATTGTGAGAGATAAATATAATGGACTGTTATGTGAAGAGTCTGTGGATGCATTTGCAGAGAATATGAAGAAACTAATAACAGACAGAAAGCTATATGAAAAATTACAGAAAGGGGCGGTGCAGACAGCACATTTTTACCGCGAAGAAAAAGTGGCAGAGGAAGCGGAAAAAGGATATCTGCTTGCACAAAAATATGTGATGGAAAGGGGGAAGGACTATGGATACCAAACCTGTGAGCCGGAAGATTTTAAGCCGTCTTTTCTACACGTATCTAAAATGTCTTGAGAAGACTGTGAGGATAAGGTGGGAAGGTATGGAATCCTTTGATGGGAATCAAGTGGTAGGATTCTGGCACGAAGACAGTTTTATCATGAACCTTCTTCTTCGGGAAGTGACAAAAGAGAATTGTAAAATGTCGGTGCTTGTCACCGGTGATCCAAGAGGGGACTATATTCAATATATGATTGAAAAATGCAAGGGAGATGCAGTCCGTATCGGTTATGGCTTCTGCGATACCGGAACACTTCGGGAACTCCTTACACAGTTGAAAGAAGAGAGAAGAAGTATTGCGATTGCAATGGACGGACCACTAGGTCCAAGACACATTCCGAAGAAGATGACTTATTTTCTGTCAGAAAAGGGAGAAGTTCCACTGTCGGTTGTCTCTGTAAAATATTCGAAGAAGCTTGCGTTAAGAGGGAGGTGGGATCATTATCGTATTCCTCTGCCATTTACGAAAGTGACGTTTCAGCTTTGTAACTATGGTACAGTATCCTGCAAGCGTCCACCTAAGATCAGGGGGTATGAGGAGTTGTCGAAATGTAGTATAATAGACAACAGTATGGGTGATCCGTGCTTGGAAAAGTAGTTTAAAATCAGAAAAAAAGACGGGAAAAGGAAGACAGGAGAAAAAGTGATGGAAATGAATCATGTACTGATCGTGGAAGATGACAAAGAGATTCGCGAAGGAGTGAAAATATATTTAAAAAGCAAAGGATATGTGGTGAGCGAGGCTGCCGACGGGGTAGAAGGTCTGGAAATTATTGAGAAGGAAGAGATTCATCTGGCAATTGTAGATGTAATGATGCCAAGAATGGACGGGATTACAATGACAATGAAGCTCAGGGAAAATCATGATTTCCCAGTTATTTTCTTATCTGCCAAATCAGAGGAAGTAGATAAGATTCTGGGGCTGGATATGGGAGCGGATGATTATGTGACCAAACCATTTACACCCATGGAATTGCTGGCAAGAGTCAATTCTCAGCTTCGCAGATATCGGAAATTTATGGAGAAATTGGAGAAAAAAGAAATTATGAAGAATATTTACGTAATCGGCGGCTTGGAGCTTAACGAGGACACAAAAGAAGTGTCGGTGGACGGAGAACCGGTGAAGGTAACGCCGACAGAGTATAAGATTTTGTTGTTACTTATGAAGAATGCAGGAAGAGTTTTTTCGGCAGAGGAGATCTATGAGTGGGTATGGCAGGAGCGTGCAGTAAATACCGATACGATCATGGTGCATGTGCGCAATATCCGTGAAAAGATTGAAATCAATCCGAAAGAACCAAAATATTTGAAGGTGGTGTGGGGAGTTGGATACAAAATTGAAAAACAGGCATAAACTTGCCATTGTATTGATTTTATTAATTATAGCCATCCCGACGATGGCGGTACTTTCTGGATATTACGCATATTCCAGAGAAAGTGAAGAGCTTCAGAATGAATTGGATGAGGCGGCGCTTTGTTCATCCGATTTTTTGGAAGAATTTGTATGGGCAAGTTATATTCTCTATTCTACAGAATCGGATGCGGGAATGTCTAAGGTAGAGAAAGAGCAGGAGCTTGAGTATGATTTTCAGGAAGAGATGCTTGAGTTTGACACACTATACCCATATCTTGAGTATTCCGTAGAAGACGAGGCAGGAGAGCTGGTGACAGAAAGTGTTGTCGATTCCGGGAAGAAATCCATTTCTTCTTACGGGCTCGCAATGACTATCCGCTATGATGAAAATGGAATTCCGGAGGCGAAGATTCAGGCTGGTGAATATAGATCAGGACAGATTCGTGAGCTTCGTTCTGTACTGAATGAATTTTCCAGAAGGATTCAGGAAAGATATGAGTATTCGGACAGGGAAAGTTCGGATGTCTACATGAAAACACCGAAAAATCGCACCTTTACATTTGCAATGACGGAAAGCAACTTAAAAGCCTATATGGACAACTGGTATTATACAGGCTATACGGTGCCTGAAAGAACAAGCGGAACAATCCTTATACTTTTATGTGTTGTGGCAGCAGCCGCTCTTTTGCTTCCGGTATTTTCAACCTTGCATACGGGGGATGAGAGAATCTTCCGGTGTCCTGTGGAAATCGTTGTGGCGGCAGCATTCTTTGGCTATATCGTACTCTTTGATAATCTCTGGTATCTGTTTTCCAGAAATCAGGGAAGGGTGGAGGCGCTTGATGTTCTTGTATGGGCAGGTGTATTTGCAGGCACTTACTGGGCAGCAGCGAATGTCAGACATCTCCTTACAATGGGGCTGAAAGGATATCTAAAAGAATCTTCCCTGATTGTGCGTTCCTCCGGCAAGATTTTAAAAGGCGGAAGATGGGTGATAGAGAAATGTAAGGCGGGAGTGGATAAAATTTATCACTCTTTTGATCATATTGATATAGATGATAAGAACAATAAGTTTATTTTAAAGCTTGTGCTTGTGAACTTTGTAATTCTTGTCTGCATTTGTTCCATCTGGTTTTTCGGAATCATTGCACTGGTTATTTATTCCATAATTCTGTATTTGATCCTGCGGAAATATTTTAATGATCTGAAAGCCAAGTATGCGATTTTATTAAAAGCGACAAATCAGATGGCAGAAGGAAATCTGGATGTAGAAATCACGGAGGATCTGGGAATATTTACCCCGTTTAAGAAAGAGATGGAAAAGATACGTCAGGGCTTCAAATTGGCAGTGGATAAAGAAGTAAAGAGCCAGCGCATGAAGACAGAGCTTATCACCAATGTGTCTCACGATTTAAAGACGCCGCTGACAGCAATCATTACTTATGTTAATTTATTGAAAGAAGAAAGAGACGAAGAGAAACAAAGAGAATATATAGATGTCTTAGAACGCAAATCTCTGCGGCTGAAAGTGTTGATTGAGGATCTCTTCGAAATCAGTAAGGCGAACAGCCAGAACGTTACATTGAATGTGGTGGATGTCGATATTGTCAATCTATTTAAACAGGTGAAACTGGAGATGGAAGATAAGATTACAGCGGCAGGACTTGAGTTCCGGTGTGAGTATCCGGAAGAAAAAATCGTGATACCACTGGACAGCCAGAAGACGTACCGCATTTTCGAAAATCTTCTTGTGAACATAACAAAATATGCGATGCCGCATACACGGGTATATGTACAGATCGGAAGAAAAGAAGGAAAAACATTCATTCGATTGAAGAATATATCGGCAGCAGAATTGAACTTCAAGCCGGAAGAACTGACGGAGAGATTCGTAAGAGGCGACGTATCAAGAAATACGGAAGGTTCCGGGCTTGGTCTGGCAATCGTCAAAAGTTTTGTAGAATTACAGAAAGGTGAATTAAAGATAGAGACAGAAGCAGATTTATTTAAAGTAGAAATTCAATTTTAATGTTGTTGCATGGCAGTACAGAGTGTAAATCGTTAGATTAGATATCTCCCATAGAAAACAGTGATTTTGACATCTGAAAGGAGGCGGAGAATATGTGGGGACATATTTTCAACC
>OLGO01002359.1_pt1 | contig 9858 bp, 9 predicted proteins | sample 1605861 | NCBI WGS metagenome assembly OLGO01 (sample SAMN03283253) | human gut metagenome | biome: human-associated habitat; material: feces | host: Homo sapiens | place: USA | collected 2013
TTATTTGAATGGTGTTTGAGAGAATAAAAATATAAAAGTTTATTCCTCACCGCTGATTGTAAATAACTTCCATTGACGAATCAGGTTATATTTAGTACAATACAAGGTGGTTTATAGCGTTTTAATCAGACTTTAATAGAGAAATCAAATATTAAAATAAGAGAAAGAGACGAAAGCTAAATGAGAAATTTATTGATTTTGGGCGCCGGCGGTATGGGGCGTATGATGCAGGAGACTGCTTTGCAGCTTGGATATGAGGATATTGCATTTTTAGATGATGCGAAGAAAGAAAAAGATGTAATCGGAAAGTGCTGTGATTATGAAGAGTTTTTGAAAGTCTATGACTCGGCAATCGCAGCTTTTGGAGATAACAATATGCGGCTTCTCTGGACGGAGCGTTTGATGGAAGCGGGATATGAAGTTCCTTCATTGATTCATCCGTCAGCGGTAGTAAGTCCTAATGCGATAGTAGGCCGGGGATGCTTTGTACTGCAAAGAGCAGTGGTGAACCGTGATACAGTTATGGAGCATGCGGTTCTGGTCAACAGTGGCGCAGTGGTGGACCATGATACTCATTTGAGTAAAGGGGTACATATTGGGTTGGGAAGTGTCGTAAAGGCTCACTGCAAGATTTCTGCCGGTGTGAGAGTAGAAGCCGGAGAAGTGATCTTCTCTACAAGAAGGAAGATTGACGGTGTGGATAATCGCAATCTGGAGGATGCGGTCTATGCATTTGGTTTTGGACCGAAGTGCAGTTATGTAAAACCATATGGGGCAGGTCATATTAACGAGACTTATGCGGTGTATATGCCGGGGGAAGAGGGAGATGAACCTTCCTATGTGCTTCAACGTGTGAACAGTAATGTATTCAAAGATCCGGATGGTGTTATGGAGAATATTTTCGGTATCACAGAGTACTTAAGAGGGGTGATCCGGGCAGAAGGCGGAGATCCTGACAGAGAGACCATGGCTTATATTAAGACGAAGACGGGCTGTAACTATTTTGAAGATTCGGAAGGCGAACCGTGGAGGTGCTCGAATTTCATTTCCAATTCCGTGTGCTATCAACAGGTAGAACAGCCGGAACAGTTCTATCAGTCGGGAGAGAGCTTTGGACAGTTTCTGAAACGTCTGGAAAACTATCCGGCAGAAAATCTGCATGAGACGATTCCGGATTTCCACAACACTGTAAAACGTTTCGAGAACTTCAAAGTCGCAGTTAAGAGAGACTTGAAAAACCGTGCAGATTCCTGTAAGAAGGAGATCTCTTTCGTAGAACAGAGGCAGGAAGACTGCGGAGTACTTGTAAGACAGCAGGAGTCGGGAGTTCTGCCGCTTCGTGTTACGCACAATGACACAAAGCTGAATAATATCCTCTTTGACGAAAAAACGGATAAGGGCTTGTGTATCATTGATCTTGATACCATTATGCCGGGGCTTGCTGCCAATGATTTTGGAGATTCTATCCGCTTTGGCGCGGCAACAGCCAAGGAAGATGAGAAGAATCTGGACCTTGTGCATTTTGATATGGAATTGTATGAGATGTATGTAAAAGGCTATCTGGGAGAGACAAGGGAAGTTCTTACAGACGCGGAGATTCAGAGTCTTGCCTGGGGGGCAAGAATCATCACACTAGAGTGTGGAATTCGTTTTCTCACCGATTATCTCCAGGGAGATACATACTTTAAGACAGAATATCCGGAACACAATCTTGTTCGGGCAAGGACGCAGTTCAAGCTTGTGGAAGAGATGGAACAGCAGTTTGAGAAGATGCAGGAAATTGTAGTTAAGTACGGAGGGTGCAAGTAGAGTTATGGGAGAGCAGATAGAAAGAAATAAACAGGAAGAGATGGAAATTGATCTGTTGGAAATTGCTAGACTTCTTTGGAGAAAAGCATGGATCATTATATTATGCCTTGTAGTAGGTGCAGGAATTGTAGGAGGGTATACGAAGTTTCTTGTTACCCCGCAGTATACTGCCTCATCAATGATCTATGTATTGGGAGAGAGTACAAGTATTACATCGATTGCAGATGTTCAGGTGGGAACAGAACTGACGGGAGATTTTACTACATTGGCAAAGAGTCGTCCTGCTTTGGAAGGTGTAATTGATGAACTTGATCTGGATATGAATTATGAGGAACTGTCACAGATTGTAACGATTGAGAATCTTACGGATACACATATTTTGAAGATCAGTGCCACAGATCCGGATCCGGAGATGGCGAAAGAGATTTCGAACGCTATGGCACAGTCTACCGCGGAGACGATTGCCTCTGTAATGGCGACAGAGAAGCCAAGTATTGCAGAGAAAGCAATTACGCCGAAGGAGCCATCCAGCCCGAATCTCATGAAGAATCTGATGATGGGTGGATTGTTAGGAATGATTCTTGCAATCGCAGTGATTGTTGTTCGCTTCCTTATGGACGATACCATTAAGACAGAAGAAGATGTGAAGAAATATCTTGGTCTTAATACTCTCGCGTCTCTTCCGGTAGAAAAAGGCTTAAAACGCAAAGGAAAGGCAGCATAATGAAACACGATCCAAGAAAAATTGTCGGTATCATCCTGCTTGTTCTTGCGGTAATCTGTGCAGGGTGTTTTGCGTATTATAAAGTATCACAGTCATCAAAGGAAAATGTCTATGAGAAGGTTCAGAGAGAGCATGTAGATGAAGGAAAGAAAGAGGGAGCCGGATTAAATTATATCTGTCCCATTGATTTTGAAGAGCTTCAGGAAATGAATCCGGACATTTATGCATGGATCGAGATTCCCGGGACACAGATTAATTATCCAATCGTGCAGAGTGCCGGAGATGATGATTATTATCTGAATCATACCATTGAAGGGGAAGAAGGCTATCCGGGGTCAATCTATACAGAGAGCTTGAATGCAAAGGATTTTCATGATTATAACACGGTGGTCTACGGTCACAATATGAAAGATGGATCTATGTTCATGGGGCTTCATGCTTACGAAGACCCACAGTATCTGAAGGAGCATGCCCAGATTGTTGTGTACACACCGGAGCACAAGTATACATATCAGATATTCGCAGCGGTTGTTTATAGTAATACACATATCTTGAACAGTTATGATTTTACAGATGCGGAGCAAAGACAGTTGTATCTGGACTCCATCTATGCAAGCCGTTCTATGAAGAGCAGTATTGATGATTCAGTGAAAGTAGACGAAGAGAGCCGTCTGCTTACGCTTAGTACATGCATTGGCGGACAGCCGGATAAGAGATATGTAGTGGAGGCGGTGCTGACAGATGAAAAGTAAGAAATATATGATAATTATACTGATCATACTATTGCTTCTCGGTGTCGGAGGATTCATGTTCTGGAAGTTTCGTAATGCGGAAGAGACCAGTGCAAATAATTCCGTGGCGCAGGAAGAGGAAATGAGTGAAGATACGGTTCAATATCAAGGTGAAAAGTATCGCTATAATTCTGATATCAAAGCGGTTCTTTTCATGGGTGTGGACAAGTCTGAGCCTGTATCTGTAGACAACCACGCCGGGCAGGGCGGACAGTCGGATACCTTGTTGCTGGCAGTTCTCGATCAGGAGAAGAAAAAGGCACAGCTGTTGGAAATATCCAGAGATACAATGACGGATATTGAGATCTACGATGAGGCGGGAGAGCATCTTGCTACGGAGAAAGCACAGATTGCCTTACAATATGCATATGGAAAGAATGCGAAGAGAAGCAGTCAGATGACAAAAGATGTGGTGTCACATCTTCTGTATGATATTCCGATCCGTGACTATCTATCATTGAATGTAGAAGGAATTGCACCGATTGTAGATGCAATCGGTGGTGTGACACTTACTATTCCAGAAGATTATACATCTATTGATCCGCTGTTCGTGAAAGATTCACAAGTTACATTGAATGGCGAACAGGCAGAACGTTATGTTCGTTACAGAGATACTTCCGTTGCGGGAAGTAATACGCCGCGTATGAAGAGGCAGAATGATTTCCTTCGGGCACTGCTTGGTCAGTTGAATGCTTCAGGCTTGAAAAGTGCAGAGGGATATCAGTTGCTTTTTAACAGTGCGGGAGAATATCTGGATTCAAATATGACAGCGGAAGAGATGAAGAAGTTGTCAGAGTATGAATTTGAGGATGAGATCGTTATATTGCCTGGTGAGATGACCAGTGGTCCGGAACATGATGAATATATTCTGGATGACGAAAAAACATATGAAATAATATTAAAATTGTTTTACAAAAAGGTAGAATAGTGATATACTATAAATGTATTTAGGGTTGATGACCTATACAAAATGTTCATGAAGTATATGGAGGAACGAATATGAGAAATGGTATGAAAAAATGGTGCGGTTTTGTGATGGCAGCAGTAATGGTATGTGCTATGGGAATGACAGCATTTGCAGCAAACAGCCCAACAGCAAGTGGCGTAGTTAATAAAGTGCCTTCTGCAGTAGATAAGAATGGTAATGCAGTAAAAGTAGAGATTCGGGCAATACCGGAAGAATACAAAGAGGTTGCCCAAGAGATTAAGAACATTGACAAAGTAAAAGAAGTGCTCGGTAATCAGTTTGTAGAGGGCATGGAAGTTGTAGATGTTCAGGATGTCGTAGTGGTTGGTGATAAGAGTAAATTAGAATTCCCATTGACACTTACTTTCGGGGTGCCGGGTGTCCTGTCTACAACGAAGGTAGCAGTTCTTCACTATTCAGATGAGAAGAAAGCATGGGAAGTTGTTCCAAGTAAAGCAGGAAATGGTACGATCGAAGCAACATTTGACAGTCTTTCACCAGTTGCATTCGTTGTTGATAAGAACACTTCTGCAAGTGCTGCCGGCAGTGATAGCGTGACATCTCCGAAGACAGGAGAAGGTATGACAGCATCTATTCTTGGAATCTCTGCAATCGTATTGTTCGCAGGAGCAGTTGTTTGCCTTCGTAGAAGAGAAGTAAGATAGTTGGTTTGTGAAAATTCTCTTTCTGAGATGTGAGTCTCAGAAAGAGTTTTTTATGTCATCCTATATGACTGTGATAATAAAATGTGTTGCAGAATTGCTGTGAACCTGGGAAGGAGAAGACCGGATGATATTGACAGATATCCATTGTCACATACTGCCGAATGTGGACGACGGCGCGTCGGATGCAAGGGAGACGATGGCAATGTTGAAAAAAGCATATCGTGATGGCGTCAGACGAGTGATTGTAACACCACATTATCGCAGAGGTATGTTTGAAACAGAGCAGGAGCGCATACAGAGTTTGTATCTTCAAGTGAAAAGAAGAGCAGCTCGGATCGGAAGCGATGGTATAGAGCTTTATCTGGGTTGTGAATACCACAGATACAGTGGAATGTCCAAAGATTTAAAAAGAGGACTTCGCCCTACCCTTGCAGGAAGTAAATATGTGCTCGTTGAATTTTCCGGATTAGACAGTTATTCCAAAATCAGAGCGATAATCTATGAATTGACTAATGCAGGATATATTCCCGTAGTAGCGCATGTGGAGCGGTATCCGGTGTTGGCAGAGCATATGGAAAATGTCAGGGATATGATTGAACTTGGTGCTAAGGTTCAGATTAATGCCGGTGCACTTCTCGGGAAGCAGGGGAGAAGAGTTAAGCGGTTTTGTAAGAAGCTGATGAAAGAACAGATGGTACATTTTATTGGTTCGGACTCGCACGACCTTACAGTGCGCCCGCTTTTACTTCGGGAATGTGCGGATTATGTGATGAAAAAATGGGGAAAAGGAACGGCAAGGAGAATATTTGTTGATAACCCTTCTAAGATCATCGGTAAAAGATAGGAGATTGTAGAAGATATGAAGAAGACGACGATAGAATTGAATACAATGAATTATGCGAGTGTAGAGGAATTGAAAACTTTAAGAACGAATATCTTGTTCTGCGGTGATGATAAGCAGGTGATTATGGTGACCAGTTCTGTTATGGGAGAAGGGAAGACACATGCATCTACTTATCTGGCGGCATCTCTTGCAGAACTTAAGAAAAAAGTCTTGATTGTGGATGTGGATTTGAGAAAATCGGTTATGGCTTCACGACTGGGAGCGCAAGAGATCGATAAAGGATTGTCGCATTTCCTCACCGGACAGGCAGCCATGTCTGATATTGTATATGCTACCAATATTTCCAAACTTCATGTAATCTTTTCCGGTCCTTATGTGCCTAATCCGACGGAATTGCTGTCAGGGGAGCGTTTTAAGAAGATGATAGAATCATTGCGCACTCTTTATGATTATATTATTGTTGATGCTCCGCCGCTGGGAATGGTCATAGATGCGGCAATTATAGCGAAGAGTTGTGACGGCGCAGTGTTAGTTATGGAATCAGGCGCTATCAAATATCGGGTTGCCCAGAATGTAAAAGAGAAGCTGGAGAGTACCGGATGCCCGATCCTTGGTGTGGTGCTTAATAAAGTAGACCGGAAAAAGAATGGCGGCTATTATAATAAATATTATGGAAAATATTATGGTGATGCTAAGCACGCGCCGACAGATTCTCGAAGAAAGTAGATTGACAACTATAGTATAATAAAACAAAAACGATGATATAACAAAGACCGTGCAGGTTAATCCTGCACGGTTTTTAAATTACTGATATCGGAATCAATGACGAGAGAATAGTTAGTATAATATACGACAAATCCCGGTTTTGAACCATTCGGTTCCTTTACATGCTTTTTCTCTACATAGTCAATCTCCACCTTGTCACTTCCGCGATTTTTTGAATAATAAGCGGCGAGTCGTCCGGCTTCTTCAAAAGTGCGGTCCGGAAGCTCGTCCCCACCTGTTTTCACGATCACATGAGAGCCGGGAGCTCCTTTTGCGTGAAACCACCAGTCGTTTCCATTGGCAAAAGAGAAGGTGAGTTCTTCGTTCTGCAGATTATTTTTCCCTACATACATATGGTAACCGTCACTGGAGATATAGTGCATTGGACGGCTCGTGATCTTTTCTTTCTTCTTGGTATATTTTCTGCGCACATATCCGGTTTGCATCAGTTCTTCCTTAATCTGAATAAGATCGGCTTCGGTGAGGGCAATATCCAGAGAATTGCTGATAGATTCCAGATAATGGATATCATCCGCAGTCTCTTGAATGAGTGCGGTCAATGCCTCGAACGTACGTTTTTGTTTGTTGTATTTGTTGAAATATTTCTGTGCGTTTTCAGCCGGTGTCAAAGTCGGATCAAGAGGAATGGTAATCTCTTCGTTCGTATAATAATTAAGAGCGGTAAGTTTCCTGAAATCTGGAGCTAAGTTATAACCGTAGGTGTGGATGAGCTCCCCGTAGACTTTATATTTTTCGCGATTCTCGGTATCACGCAGTTGCTTCTTTTGCAGCTCGAATTTTTTGCGATTGCGCTCCAAAGCAGTCTGAACAACGTGGCGAAGATCGGCGCTTTTCTGCCGGATACGGGTGAGCGTGTTCTTTGTTGCATAATAAGTGTTTAAAACTTCCGAGATAGAGGTAAATTCCTGCTTCGTATAATTAGAAAAATGCGACAGTGCGACAGCGCCAAAGTCTTTGGGCGATGTGCCGTCATAATAAATGCATGGATGGAAATGGCAGCCTCTGATATCATCCATGTAGTAAGAAAATTGCCTGAACAGATGTAGAAAGGTATCTTCATCAAGCTCGGAAGCTGGAAGCTGGGAGTCCAGACCTGCAAGAAAGCAGATGTCTTCGGCAATCACCGGACTGATACCGGTAAAGCTTGTATAAATCGCTTTGCCAAGTGAAACCGGCTTCTCTTTTAATGTGTCAAGAAACTCTTTTTCATTTACGGAGAGCGGGTCTGATTTTTCCATCGTGTCCGGGATAAAATATGTTCTTCCGGGAAGTACTTCACGAACCGAGCTCATCTGAGCGGATACGTGCTTGATGCTGTCCAGGATCATATCCTTGTCGTCGCAGAAAATGATATTGCTGTGTTTGCCCATGATCTCAATGATCAGCTTCTTCTCGCACAGATCGCCCAGTTCGTTGAGATGTTCAATGTGTAAGCTGATGATTCGCTCCAGATTTGGCTGCGAGATAGAAGTAATGCGTCCGTTTCCGATATGCTTTCGAAGCAGCATACAGAAATTCGGAGCAGTCATCGGGCTGGGCTTATTTTCATCAGTTAAGTAGATAAGCGGCAGAGATGCGCTGGCTGATATATACAGTTTTCGCTGCCCTGCCGGTGTCTTTATTGTAAGCAGCAGTTCGTCAGGTTCCGGCTGCGCGATCTTCGCAATACGTCCGCCGGTTAAGCTGTCTCTTAATTCCTGCACAAGAGCTGCAACGGTAATTCCATCAAATGCCATGTGAAAGGCTCCTTCCTTAATTGATCAGTCATTATTTCATAAGTATAACATAGCGTACAGTGGGAGTCCAATGATATTGAGGGAGAAAAGGCGGATGTTGTCAAAGCTTTAATTGACTTTGACATGGAAAATGGATTATAATACTTTACAGATGTTTGAAAATATATGTAAAAAGAGGTTTGCCATTTATGATAAAAAGTATGACAGGCTTCGGACGTTGTGAGGTTCAGGATGAGTCACGCAAATTCACGGTTGAAATGAAGAGTGTGAATCACCGTTATCTGGATGCCAATATCCGTATGCCGAAGAAATTGAATTTTTTTGAAACAGCAATCCGCAGTCTTCTGAAGCAGAGCGTGCAGAGAGGAAAGGTGGATATATTTATTACTTATGAAGATTTGTCTGAACAGCAGGTATCTTTAAAATATAACGAAGTGCTTGCGGCGGAATATCTATCGTATTTTGAAAAGATGCAGGAGAAGTTTTCCTTGGAAAATGACATCCGTGTGTCCACGCTGTCCAGATATCCGGAAGTGCTCACAATGGAAGAGCAGGCTGTGGATGAAGAGGAATTGTGGAAGGGTCTTAAGAAGGCGCTTGACGGTGCAATTCGTCAGTTTGTAGAGACAAGAACTTCAGAGGGAGAACATTTAAGAGAAGATCTGATCGAGAAGCTTGACAACATGTTGAAGCTTGTAGGCTGTATTGAAGAGCGATCTCCGCAGATTATCGCAGAGTATCGGGACAAGCTGGAGACAAAGGTGAAGGAACTTCTGGCAGACACCCAGATGGAAGACAGCAGAATCGCTGCAGAGGTAGTGATCTTTGCAGATAAGATCTGTACAGATGAAGAAGTGGTAAGACTGAAAAGCCATATCAAGCATATGAAGGAAACTTTGGAACAGACCGAAGGAATCGGCCGTAAGCTTGATTTTATCGCTCAGGAGATGAACCGGGAGGCAAATACGATTTTATCCAAGGCAAATGACCTGACGGTGTCCAATTACGGGATAGATTTAAAGACGGAGATCGAGAAAGTACGGGAACAGATTCAGAATATTGAGTAGCAGGAAAGGGAAAGGAAAACGATGCCAAAGGGGATACTGACAGTTTTGTCCGGATTTTCCGGAGCAGGTAAAGGGACGGCAATGAAACGCCTGATGGAGAAATACGATGATTACGCCTTATCTATTTCCGCCACCACGAGAAATCCGCGGGAAGGCGAGGTGGACGGAAGAGAATATTTTTTCAAAGCGACAGAAGAATTTGAAAAAATGATTGCACAAGACGAATTAATAGAGTATGCTAGATATGTTAATCATTATTATGGGACACCGCGCTCTTATGTGGAGGAGCAGTTGGAGAATGGAAAAGACGTGATACTGGAGATTGAAATCCAAGGGGCGCTGAAGGTGAAGGAGAAATTTCCGGATACGCTCTTAGTCTTTATTACCCCTCCAAGTGCCAAAGAGCTTCGCAGACGTCTGATCGGACGGGGGACAGAGTCCATGGAAGTGATTGAACAGAGGCTTGCCC
>OLGO01002370.1_pt1 | contig 9824 bp, 6 predicted proteins | sample 1605861 | NCBI WGS metagenome assembly OLGO01 (sample SAMN03283253) | human gut metagenome | biome: human-associated habitat; material: feces | host: Homo sapiens | place: USA | collected 2013
ACGCACGGGGGTCATTGCATGGCGGGGTCGGTGTGCCGATGGCCTGCGAGGGCGTGGGTCGTGTCGGATGATGCGGAAAGGGCGGTCAGGGCTTGCGCTGCAAAACGCAGAATTGTGTCGGGATGGCGTGGCATGCTGGTGCCATGGCGGATCACGCGCGCGAGCGCCGGGGCAGAGGCTCTTGCATTTGTGGAGGTCATGGGGTGGATGATGGGGCACCTTGCAAGATGTGCAGACTCGGCTATAGTTAGCACGTCTTTTCCTGCTTCGGGCGCACCTTCACGACCCGAAGCCGTTTGTCCAGAGGAGGTGACCACATGAAGGCTTATGAACTGCTGTTCTTCGTTAACCCCAACCTCGATCCCGAGACTCGTCTCGCCGTGATGAAGCGCATCGACACCACGATCGCCGAGGGCAATGGTAAGGTTGACAACGTCGACGAGTGGGGCAAGCGCAAGCTCGCTTACGAGATCGACAAGCTCACCGAAGGTGACTACACCCTCATCAACTTCCATGCAGACCCGGCTTCCATCGCGGAGCTCGATCGCGTGCTTCGTATTACCGACGCCGTGATCCGCCACATGATCGTCCGTCGCGACGACCAGGAGTAGGTCATTTGTATGAATGCGGCACCCATATGCGCCGCATGAGAGGTAGTGAACACGTATGAGCATCAACCGAGTCAACATTTCCGGTAATCTTACCCGCGATCCCGAGTTGCGCGTCACTTCCGGCGGCACGCAGGTCCTGAGCTTTGGCGTGGCCGTCAACGACCGTCGCCGGAATCCTCAGACGGGCGAGTGGGAGGACTACCCGAACTTCGTGGACTGCACGATGTTCGGCACCCGCGCGGAGGCCGTGAAGCGCTATCTCTCGAAGGGGTCGAAGGTCGCGATCGAGGGCAAGCTCCGTTACAGCTCTTGGGAGCGTGACGGTCAGCGCCGCAGCAAGCTCGAGGTCATCGTCGATGAGATCGAGTTCATGTCCCGCGGTCAGCAGGGCGATGCGGGTGGTTATGCGCCTGCCCCGTCCTACGGTCAGCAGGGCGGCTACGCTCCTGCGTCCGCTCCGCAGCAGGCTCCGGCGCCCATGGCGGCTCCGGTTCCCCCTGCGGTCGACGTCTACGATGAGGACATCCCGTTCTAGGGGTGATTTGTAGTTGACGGCACGGCATAAGCCGAGCCGTCGTTCACGAAAGGTATTGAGACATGGCTAATGATTATTCTGCCCGTCAGCCGCGTCGCAAGTACTGCCAGTTCTGCAAGGAGGGCACTGAGTATATCGACTACAAGGATACTCAGCTCCTCCGCAAGTACATGACCGACCGCGGCAAGATCAAGCCGCGCCGCGTCACTGGCGCCTGCACGCAGCATCAGCACGACATCGCGAACGCCATCAAGCGCGCCCGCGAGATGGCTCTCCTGCCGTACGCCGTGCCCGTGGTGTCCACCCGCGGTCCTCGCGAGAAGAAGTAGGGAGGGTACCCATGAAAGTTGTTCTGCTTGACGAGATTAAGGGCAAGGGCGGCGAGGGCGACATCATCGACGTCGCTCAGGGTTACGCCGAGAACTACCTGATTCCGCAGAAGCTCGCCGTTGCTGCTACCAAGGGCAACCTCAAGCAGCTCGAGGAGCGCCGCAAGAATATCGAGAAGCGCGAAGCCGTCCGTCTTGCCGATGCTGAGGCTCTCAAGGCCAAGCTCGAGGGCCAGAAGGTCCTCGTCGATGCCAAGGTCGGCGAGGAGGGCATCCTCTTCGGTTCCGTCACCGCCGCCATGATCGCCGACGCGATCAAGGCCCAGCTGGACGTCGAGGTCGACCGCAAGCGCATCGAGCTCGGTAAGCCGATTAAGGTTGCCGGCGCTCACGAGGTGTCCATCTCCATTTACCGCGAGATCCGCACCTCCATCATCGTCCTCGTGGGCGTTGAGGAGGCCGAGGCTGACGAGGCCGAGGCTGAGGTTGTTGCCGAGGAGACTGCCGAGGTTGAGACCGAGGCTGCCGCCGAGTAGCACGTGCCGCACGCATAGCATATAGCGACTCGAATGGGGTCCCGTGCCAAGCGCGGGACCCCATTTTGCTGTTGGGCCGATGCGGGCGCGCCAAATGAGGACGTGATCCACTGGCGCCCCGATGGCGCTCGAGGGGTCACTGCCGGACTCAAGGCACGCGTGCCATCGGGGCGCGTGCCGGTGTGTGCGGCTTGGGCCTGCGCGGGAATCAGTCAACAGCGGTGTTCAGCGTGTTTTCAGTCTGCGCTCATGACGGAAAGATTGGTAGGTACCACAAATACCAGTCTGAATAAGACCTGATAAAAATGTGGAAGGTATCTTCTGGTTGTAACCAGTACTGACCGTTTGCCGATGATAATCGGCCGTTGGCGGTGCCCCCCCCCTCGTATCTAAACCACTTACCCGCTTGGGATATGGTCAATCTGTTTAATTGGGGGCGGACTGTGCAGATGGTCCGCAAGTGAGGAAAGGGGGGTGCGGATGAGGAAAGATAGGCTATCTCTAGTCACGGCACTTGCCGTCACGGGTATCCTTAGTTTTTCATCTCCGGCACTTGCCATCGCCGAGGGCTATGGCGTTGTCTCCGCGAAGAAGGAGGGCAAGGTTATCACTCTGGGTAACGATGCCATCTCTAGAACGTGGTCGCTTGACGGCAAAAAACTTAAGACGAGCGAAATCGATAATAAGCTGGGCAAAACCAAGTTTGTTCCCGGTGAAGGCTCCGAGGAGTTCGTCATCGGCAGTCTTATTGAGCCCGAACGCAAGGAGCCAAGTGCGGCCCTTACGAGTGTGAAGCCTTCGAAATCCGAGGCGTCATCGCTGAAGGTCGAGGCGTCATCGGTCCAGGAGAGCGAGAGTGCTATCGCGGCTAATGCCATTGACGGCGACCCCAAGACGCACTGGGCCGCGAAGGACGGCGAAACTACGGAGCAGTGGCTTACCATTGAGTTTGGTAAAGAGGTCTCCATTTCGTCCCTCAAGTACACTCCTCGCTACGCCGAGGGTCATCGCTATCAGTGCAGTGGCCAGATCTATTCTGCAAAGCTTCAAAAGTGGAATGGCAGCGACTGGGTGGATATCCAGGATCTCGCATTTAACAGGGGAGCCGAGGCGGGCGAGCAGACCGTTACCCTGAATTCTGCCACTTCTGCCAGCAAGGTCCGCATTCTGGTGTCTGAGGGTTATTTCTGGGACTCCGCGAATCAGCCCAACGTCAAGACTGCCAACATCGCCGAGGTCGACTTCTTCGACGCCGATGGCACGAGTCTTGTGCACGCCGCTCCTGATGCCTCTACGGCTGCATGGAGCATTGAAGCCAGCTCCAATCAGCCCGGTGACGGTGATGGTCCGGATGCTCTCATTGACGGAAACACCGGAACTTACTGGCACTCCGCTTACAACAATAACGGTGAGGGAGACAAGAAGCTTCCCGTTAAGGTGACCTTGGACCGTGGCGAGAGCGGAAATCCTTTCCAGACCGTGAAGTATCTCTCTCGCGGCATTTCGAACGGACGTCCTGGCAACGGCAGTTGGAACGAGTTCCGTGTATACGCTTCCGACACCGAGGACGGCTTGTTCTCCAAGGAGAACCTGCTCAAGAACGAGAAGGGTTCTACCAAATTCAAGGCGAGCTACGCCGGCATCGAAATGTCTGGCAACAACGTTTCCATGAAGGAGCTCTACTTCGGCCTCGAAAATGCGTGCTCCAAGCGTTACATCGGCTTTGAAATCACCAAGGGCCAGGGCGGCGACTTTGCCTCTGGCGCCGAGATTGACCTCATGGAGGAGAAGTTCTCCTCTGTGGCTGATGCTGAATCTCCCGTGCTTGCGGCCTCCGACCTCGCTCTTGAGGGTGACCCGGCTATCGAGGACGTCTCCGACACCATCAATGGAGTCACCAAGACCGGCAAGCACGTGACGTTCGATTTTGAGACTGCAAAGCTTGGCGAAGCCAATCTTGACATCACCATGCATGCGGTGATGTATGACGGCGACCACTTCATGCGCAAGTGGGTCGAGGTCAAATCCGACAACAACGATGAACGCATCAGCTACATCGACGGCGAAAGCCTGAATGTCGGTGGCGCCAAGCACACCTGGACTGTCCCAACGAACGCGGGCGGCGTTGTGGCCATGCCCGCCGATCGTGCCAATCTTGGTCAGCCAATCTATGTTGAGGGCATGTTCATTGGTTCCGAGTTCCCCGTGGCGGACACGCAGATTGTCGAGGATCAGGCAATCGAGAAACTCGGACGATCCCGCTACTGGACTGGCAAGAACTTTGGCGACTTGAAGCGCGACAACCAGCTCACCACCGATGGCAAGTACGTCTCATGGCAGACAGTTTGCGGCGCTTCGCGTTCCGACGGCTCTGACATGAACGTGGTCCAGGCCGATTTCTTCAACTATATCAACGGTATTTCCAAGCCGAGTGACTTCCGCATCCAGTACAACTCCTGGTTTGACAACATGATGCGCATCACCGACGAGAATATCCTCGAGTCGTTCCAGGCTGTGGACAAGCATCTGAACGAGACGGGCGTGCGTCCGCTCGAGTCCTATGTGGTCGATGACGGTTGGAACCTGTACCGCAAAGATGCCGGCACCATGAGCAGCCAGATTGACATGGAGCGCAACGGCTTCGATACCTCCAAGGTGAACACCGAGGGCTTCTGGATGTTCAACGAGAAGTTCCCGGAGGGTCTCACTCCCTCTTCAAGCTTGGTGCAGAAGCTTGGCTCCAACTTTGGCGTGTGGATTGGTCCGCGCGGAGGCTACAACTACTACGGTACGCTTGCTGAGATCATTGCCGCTGCTGGCAAGGGCTCCGCTGCGGGCGGCTCCATCGATGTTGCGGATCAGCGCTATGTGACCAATTTCCAGACCATGGCCGTCGACTGGATGAAGGACTATGGCGTCAACTACTGGAAGTGGGACGGTTTTGCCGACGATGCCCAGTACAACGCCTTCCCCATGGGCGATGGCACCGTGGGTTATGACGAGGCTCACCAGCATATGTACGGCGGTCCCAACGGCGTGTACCACTCCACCGATCTGTGGGAGAAGTGGATCGACCTGTTCGAGGTTGTGTGGGACACTGCTGACGCCGAGCAGATTAAGGACCTGTGGATTTCGCTCACCTGTTATGTGAACCCCAGCCCGTGGTATCTGCAGTGGTCGAGCTCAGTGTGGATCCAGTGCGTAGGCGACCGCGGCGAGGTCCACAATGGTACGTTGAGCGACATGATGAACACCATGCTCACGTACCGAGACGCGTGCTACTACGACTTCATCAACAAACACGAGTTCCAGTTCCCGTTGGCCAACATTTACAATCATGATCCGATCTACGGCAAGGAGGGCACCGGCATCACCGCCGACTCCATGAACGGTGATGAGTTCCGCAATTACCTGTTCATGCAGGGCACGCGCGGCACCGCCTTCTGGGAGCTCTATTACTCCGACTCGCTGTTCGACGAGGAGAAGTGGCTCATCAACGCCGACTTCCTCAAGTGGGAGGAAGAGAACTTCGAGATGCTGCGCAACGCCAAGTGGGTGGGCGGCACCCCGTCGTCCACGACGGGTCTGTCCAGCAGCCCGATCAACACCCAGAACCCCGGCAAGCAGGAGGCTTACGGTTTTTCCGGCTTCAACGCTGCGGGCAATGAGGGCATCATTTCGATGCGCAACCCTGCTACGACCGACCAGACCATTACTTTCAAGCTCGACGCCGGCATTGGCTGCACGACTGCTGGCACCTATAGCGTCGTTCTCGACCATGCCTACACCGAGGATGGTTCGGCCAACGCCAAGGCACCCAAGACGGTTAAGCACGGAGACACCGTGACCATGACGCTCAAGCCGGGCGAGGTTCAGATTTGGCATCTCTCCCAGGGTGGCGACACTGCTGCTCCCAAGCTGACCGAAGTGGCCCTCTCCGATGCCAGCACCGTGCGCGTCCAGGCCTCCGAGCACGTCTTTGGCGCTACTTTTGAGGTGATTGCGGACGGCAAGAAGCTGGAGCTTGCTTCCGACGCGCTCACCACCTACGCCGACCAGAAGACCTTTGACATCGCGCTGCCCTATGAGGTCGCCGACGACGTTAAGGTTGAGGTCAAGGCTGTCGCCGGCGCGGATTCCGCGGGCAATGCGCTCACGGACTCCATGAGCGCCGTGCACTACGAAGACGGCGTGATTGCCTCTGCCAAGGACATCTCTGCCGCGAGCGAGATTTCGCCCGCCAGGCGCAGTGTCACTGGTGATGGTGGCTTTGCCGTCAGCGCCACGGTTGAGGACCCCGCAGCCGGCAGCACCATCGTGTCGCAGGGCGATCAGTGGTCGCTCGGCGTCAACGCCGAGGGCAAGGCTGTCTTTACGGTTCAGGGTACTACCGCCGTATCCGACGTCGTGCTCGCAAAGGGTGACGTCGTCATCTCCGGCGTGCGTGAGAACAACGGCATGATCAAGCTGTACGTGGATGGCGAGCTGGCTGGCTCCGCCTACAGTGCCAGCGTCCCCGAGGGCGCCGTCACGCCTGTGGTGGGCGAGGTTTCCGCAGCTCCCATTGTGGTTGGTGTAAATGCCATCAGCGTCACCGTCAACGATCACTCCTTGGGCTATGACGAGGTTCCCGCCTCGCCGCTGGCAGAGCTCGTCGACAAAATCGAGTCTGAGCGTGGCAAGTTCACCGAGGAATCGTGGACCGCTGCTGGTATGGACGCACTTCTCGAACAGGCCAAAGCTGCGCTCGAGGGCACCGATGCCGATGCCAAGCAGGCCTCCCTTGAGGCCCTGAACGAGGCTTACGGCACATTGATCCCCAAGACCATCTTTAATCTCGCCACCGATGCCAGACTGTCTGCAGCATGGGTTGACCCGGGCATTACCGAAGCCGTGACCAACACGGGCAGTCCTCTGTCCAATGCAGTTGACGGTAATGCCAGCGCTCCCACCCCGCATGCCATTTTTGGGCACGATGGAGTGTCCGAGGGTGCCTACATGCAGCTCGATTTGGGCGAGGAGTGCCGCATCGACAGCGTGAACCTGTGGCGTTATTGGCAGGATGGCCGCACCTACAACGGCACCGCTCTGGTGGTCGCCAGCGAGGAGGACTTCTCCGACGCTCAGGTGCTCTACTACTCCGGCACGCAGGACCTCTACGACTTGGGCGAAAATGCCCTCACGGGCGATGAGCTGTACGGTGAGACCGCTGACGGCAAGCCCCTCTATGGTGACACCGAGGGCGATAAGCCCGTCACCGCTCGCTATGTGCGACTGTACGGTCATGGTAGCAATAAGAACGTCGAGAACCACATTGTGGAGCTCCAGATTACAGGCTCCAGGCTGTCCGCGGACCCCTACGACATCGCCGGCCTTAAGGAGCTTGTGGCACGGGCGGAGAATCTGCTCAAGGACGAGGGCAAGTACACCGAGGATACCATCGAGGCCCTGAAGGCTGCCGTCGAGAATGCCCAAGAGGTCATTGAGACCATCGAAGGCGGCGCGAGCGACAAGCCCATGAGTTATGTGCTTGAGGCCCGCAAGGCGCTTGAGGACGCCATTGATGGTCTCAAACCGATTGAGACCCCCGACCCTGATCCCGAGCCTGAGCCTAACCCGGATCCGGAGCCCAATCCTGATCCCAGCCCCGGCCCCGATCAAGATAAGCCCGGCTCTGGAACCACCGAGCCCTCCAAGCCTGGTACGGGCCTTCCCGGCACGGGCGACTCTACGCTCCTGATGGTGGGCGGCATCGCGATCGTGGGTATCGGCATCGCCGGTGCTGGCCTCGCGCTTGCCAAGCGCCGGAGGTAGTTCAAGCTGCAGGTTGCAGCATAGGGACATTACGAGCCCTATTCCCTTGGAGCCCCGCATCGTTGTGCGGGGTCCTTTTTGCTGTCGCTTCCGTGGGAAAACTTGAGAGAAATCCACAGGGCCTGTGTCTTGGCGTGCGAACATGTGAAAAAGTCCCAGTTGGAAGGGGCTGGGCTCAAGTTCAAGTACCACTTCAAGGTTGCAAGCCCTCTACCAGCGAACATACTCAAAATATGGCCTCTACCTGCGTGTTCACCGAATCATCATATAAGCTGTATGCAAAGAAACCTTCTCTAGCTGGTAAAACGTTGAAAACTGCAGGTCAGAACTGCATCTGTGGAAAACCATCACGGGTCATCGTACAAAAATGTGGAAAACGTTGATAACCCATGCGCGCCCAGATGGAGAAGCCGACTTTTCAACATCCGTCTGTGGAGTGCGCTCTGTCCCCACAAAACGCTTGACTTGAGCTGGGATTGTGCTTTTCGGAATCGTGGGGATACCCTACCATTGGTTGTCCAGCCATACTGCGGGCCTCACCTTGGGTGCCTGCGTGAAGAATGTGGGGAAGGAGCGCGCGTGGAGATCGTGAGCGACGGATGGTCGCAGGCCGGTTCTGCCGATTTGGGAGCCCTTAAGGGGTTGCCCAACAACATAGAGGCCGAAGGCAACGTCTTAGCCGCCATGATGCTCTCGGGCGAGGTTGTCGAGGAGGCCCTCGTCGAGCTGCTCCCCGATGACTTCTACCGTCCCTCGCACAAGACGATCTTCACGGCGATGTCCGGCATGTACGAGAGCAGCATGCCCATCGACTCCATCTCGCTCATCGACTATCTGCGCTCCATCGACAAGCTTGAATCGGTGGGCGGCGAGGCCTATATCCTCGAACTCATGGGCAACACGCTCGCGCTTGCGCACTGGCAGCATCATGCCGAGATCGTGCGTCGCGATGCCATGCTGCGCGAGATCATTGGCGCGACCAATCAGATCAGCGCGCTCGCCTACGATTCTCCGCTCGACACCAAGGAGGTCATCGAGCGCGCCGAGTCCATGCTACTCTCGGTCACCGAGCGCGAGGTCAAGAGCTCGTACAAGGGCCTCACGGACTTCATGACCGAGGCGTATCAGGAGGCCGAGGAGGTCGCGCGCGCGGGCGGCGACGTCCATGGCGCCCCCACCGGATATCCCAGCCTCGACCGCATGCTCATGGGCCTGCGCGAGGGCCAGCTCGTGGTCCTGGGTGCCCGCCCGGCAGTCGGTAAGACCTCGTTCGCACTCAACTTGGCACTCAACGCCGCCGCCGATGGCTACACGGTCGGCTTCTTCTCCCTGGAGATGAGCGGCAAGGAAATCGCGCAGCGCTTCATTTGCGCTCAGGCCATGGTCAACATGTCGAACTTTCGTACCGGCCGCATCTCGCCCGAGGAGTGGGCGAACATCAACGAGGCGATCGGCGAGCTCAGCCGCCTCGATATCCTCATTGACGACACGCCGGGCACCACGGTCACCGAGATCCGCGCCAAGGCGCGCCGTATGCTCCACAACAAGGAGCGGGCCGTCATCATCCTGGACTACCTGCAGCTGGTGAATCCTCCGGCGGGCAAGAACTACAACGGCAACCGCGCCGTCGAGGTCTCCGAGATGAGTCGTGGCCTCAAGATCATGGCCAAGGAGCTCGGCGTCCCCGTGATCATGCTCTCCCAGCTCAACCGTTCGCTCGAGGGACGTACGGGCAAGCGCCCGCAAATGAGCGACCTGCGTGAATCGGGCTCCATCGAGCAGGACGCCGACATCGTCATGCTGCTGGACCGCTCGAGCACCGAGAGCGAGGCAGAGCGAGAAGACCGCCCGGACTTTGGCATCACGCGCGTGATCGTGGCGAAGAACCGTTCGGGCCCCATCGGAGATGTGGACCTGATGTTCCTGCCCGCTTCCACGAAGTTCTACGAGATTGACGAACACGCCGCCGAGTAATGCGCGTTCAGCCCAACCCCCCCCC
>OLGO01002371.1_pt1 | contig 9821 bp, 9 predicted proteins | sample 1605861 | NCBI WGS metagenome assembly OLGO01 (sample SAMN03283253) | human gut metagenome | biome: human-associated habitat; material: feces | host: Homo sapiens | place: USA | collected 2013
ACAAATCCAGCATATTATCAAGATATATTGCTTCTCTGATATGTATCTGATATTCTGGCTTAACCATATAATAAAGCAGGAATTCCAGCACCAATGCACTGCCAAGTCCCCGTCCTTCAATTTTAAAATTGGAAAATCCCATTGGCAGATAAATATTTTGAATATCTTCTGTCCCAATAAATCCCGGATTCTTCATGGCTTTTGAAAAACGATATCCTTCTTCTGCATCCGGCGTAGCACAGTGATGTTCCGGACAGTTCTCTCCAAGATTTTTACGACTTACTGTTTCATAACAACGCTTTCTGTCCTTACAGCCAAACCAGCAGCATTCGTTACAGAGGAATTCTACTTTGTCTTTTTCTGTTTGCGTCAGGGTATTTAACTGCTCAAAAGACTTATTCAGACGAAAATCTGGGACAACATACCGAAACTCTTCTCTTTTTACTTCTTTTAAAAAGTCCTGAAAATTTGTCAGGACTTTTGTTGTTGATGAGACAAAGTAAAGGTTAGGATAGTTCTTTTTTAAATATTCTAATAACAGGTCCGAATGAATGATCACTCCATTTTGTATATCCCCAGTTTCTTCAAACAATCTGCAAAGCGCATTACATTTTTTATCCAAAAGATGTTCTTCTCTAAGCAGAGAATTACTAAAAGTCAGCCGGGCAGAAATCCCATACCCTTTCATTAAATCTAACACTTTCTTTGCATCATCATCCCCAAATCCTGCTCGTCCTCCGCCCCAGATACAATCCGCTGGGGCACCATAGACAGATCCAATATCGCACCAATCATAAAAATATTCTCGATGTTCCTGAAATAACGGCAAAAACACTTTATACAATTCATAAAACTCAAACAGCCCCGGAAGATGATAATATGCTATACTTCTTTTCACTTATAGTGCCTCCTTATTCTATCCGAAGCATCCGGTATCCGATTCCGATATGCGTCTGTATATACTGGAGTCCATTTTTATCTGGTTCAAGTTTTTTTCGTAATGTTGCCATAAACACCCTTAGTGAAGCAACATCATTTTGTGAACAATTCCCCCATATCTGCTGTGTGATATAGGTATGCGTTAATACCCTTCCGACATTACGTGACAAAAGACATAAAAGCTTATATTCAATTGGTGTCAGATGCAGTTCTTTTCCTTTCAGATAGGTACAGCCAGCTGTATAATCTATTTTCAATTGTCCGTTAATAAAAATAGAAGCTTCCTGTTCTTCTCCCGCCTGAATAATGGCAAGGCGCCGCTGTGTCACCCGTATGCGGGCAAGCAGTTCTTCCACCGAAAAAGGTTTTGTAATATAATCATCTGCCCCTGAATCTAATGCTTCTATTTTATCGCTGTCTTCACTTCGAGCGCTGATAACAATAATCGGCATATTGGACCATGTACGGATTTTTTTAATTACATCTACTCCTTCCATATCCGGAAGACCCAGATCTAAGAGGACAATATCTGGATGATGTGAAGATGCTTCCATTATCGCAGATACTCCATTGTTAGCCGTAAGATATTTATAATCATGCATTTTTAATGTTGTTACGATGAGATTTCGTATCGGACGGTCATCCTCCACAACAAGAACTACTGTTTTATTCATTTAATGTCACCTCGCTAAGTGGTAAAGTAAAAGTAAAAATACATCCTCGTGGTGTATTATCTGTAAGAAGGAGCCTTCCATCATGTGCTTCTATAATAGACTGGCAAAGTGACAGACCAAGACCGAGACTTCTCTGGCTGTCTGCAATCGTACTTTTCCCAGTATAAAACATCTCAAAGATATATGGCTTCATTTCATCTGCAATACCCGGTCCATTATCCTCCACACAGATCTGTGCTTTTCCATTACATTTCATTCCCCGGATACAGATTTTCGAACCTTTCGGTGTATATTTTATGGCATTATCAATAAGATTCACTAGTACCTGTATGATAAGCTGCACATCCATTCGGACAAGAATCAGTTCTTCACACTTTGTCACAATTGTATATTCATCATGCTTCCTGCTGATATGACGCAAAGATTCTGCAATAACTTCATCAAGTAACTGATCTGTAAATTTAAACTTCAGCCGCCCATCATTAAGCCTTGTAATAGATAACAGATTCTCTACCACGCCAATGAGCCATTCAGAATCATCATAAATATCCACATAAATCTGCTGCTTCGTTTTACTGTCCAGGCACGCTCCGTTATTTAAAAGCATATCCGCATTGCCAGAAATAGAACAAAGCGGCGTCCTTAGATCATGAGAAATCGCACGCAGTAAATCTGCTCGCAACTGTTCATTTTTTGCCAAAACAGCATTCTTCTCTTTTTCTATTGCATTGCGCAGATTTTCCATAGCAAGCGCACATTCATTTACTACGGAAAGTAAAATGCTATACTCAACGGGATCAAGAACATCTTTGTTCGCCGGGATTCCAATTACACCATATACGTGATCACCAATGCGGATTGCCAAATATAAACATTTTGCATTTTTAAAATAATTCGTTCCTACTCCTGCACGCTTATTATTTTCATAGACCCATCTGGCAATCTTTTGTTCTTCCGGTATTAAAAATTGCTGATCTGTTTCTTCTTTGTTTTTATAAAATACCTGTCCCTGTGACAATTTCCCCTCTTCTACAATATATGCAACAATATCCCGATTCAGTAAACGAACCAACTGCGTGCAGGTGACACGTAGCATCTCTTTACTGCTCCTCGCTTTTTGCAGCAGGCGGTCTGTGTCGAATAATACCTGCGTTCGAAATGCGAGCTGAGAGTAAATCCTTGCATGCATTTTTAATTTAGCGGAAAGAGTTCCCGCCAACACAGAGCATACCAGCATAATCGCAAAAGTTACCGGATATCCAACTGCATATGTCTGGAAAGACATCCTCGGTTCCGTAAGAAAAAAGCAAAATAAAACAACGCTTAAAAAGGAACCTGCGATACTGCACAGATAACCATCTGTCAAAATAGAAGTAATCAATACACCAAGGATATAAATCGTAACGATATTCGTATCTGTAAAATGCAGTTTCTGAAATAAAAGACCAATAATAGTACATATCATAAATATAAAAACCGTCACAAAACAATCTTTCATTGACGGTTTCTTTGCATATAATGCAAAATGCTGCTTTAATACGCCTTCTCTTCTTTCATTTTCTTCCATTATTTTAATTTCCCGCCTTTTACTTGAATTCAAGAGTATATTAGAGTATATCATACTGTTTTATCACCGTCAAAACACTGCCTCTTATCTTCCTTTTTTGAATCATAAATTATCATACCTGCTTTACCACATTTTTTTTGATAATCATGTATTTCTTTTAACAACTCTTCATCAGAAATTTTATCCAAAGATATAATTTTACAGGATTGCGTATTTTTCCTCTCCTCTATAATAAATGCTTTGTAATTTTCATTGATGAAATATCCAATCTTTCCCATAACAAAAAAACAAACAATAAACATTACCAATACTGTTAAGAGTAAAATTACTTCTTTCATCATTTATTCCCTCTTTAATTTAAATATGGAAACACTTTTTAATTGCCTTATGCTCTCCGATTACTAAAAGAGAGATATTTCCTGTAAAAAATGTATCTGGAGATATTGCCATGCTAAGCTCTCCATTATTTTTTATTGCCAGGATATTAATATCATATTTTCTTCGAATATCCAGCTCTCCAACCGTTTTTCCAATCCACTCTTTCGGTACTTCCACTTCAAATATTGCATGGGAAGCATCTACTTCCATATAATCAAGGATATGGTCATCGGTATAACGGATTGAAGCCCATTTTGCCACCTGTTTTTCTGGATAAATCACTTTATCTGCACCATTTCTTAAAAGGAACTTCTCCTGAACATCCCTCTCTGCTCTCGAAATAACCATTTTTGCACCAAGTTCCTTTAATAAAGATGTGGTCTCTAATGAATTTTGAAAGCTTCCTCCAATCGTAACAAAACAGATATCATAATTTCCAATTCCTAATGATTCTAAAAATTCCGCATTCGTGCTATCTCCAATCTGTGCATTTGTAACGTAGGGAAGGACTTTATCTACTCTGCCCTCATTGACATCTACCGCCATAATTTCATGCCCTAATTCACTAAGCTCCATTGCAATATGTCTTCCAAATCTCCCAAGTCCGATTAATAATATATTTTTCATCATTCGATTCTCCCTCTGTGTTATCTAACGGATACCATACATGATCCTAACACTTATCCTACTGTTATTTTTTCTAACGGTAACCTTGCATTTCCCTTCTTTTTCTTTGAAAGGACCGCATAAATAAGAGTAAGTCCTCCTACTCTTCCAAGATACATAAGTATAATCAGTATGAATTGTGACACTATGTGAAGCTTTGGTGTGATTCCTAATGTAAGCCCTACTGTTCCAACCGCCGATGCTGCTTCATAAAGACATTCCGAAAGCGGAAGCCCTTCATATACACTGATCGTAATTCCTCCACATAAAAATAACATACAGTACATCATTGCAATCGTTGATGCATTCTTTATCACACTCCACTCGATTCTTCTTCCAAATGTTTCGACATTTTCCTGACTCCGGAATGTGGCAAATGCATTCAATATAAGCACTGCAAAAGTTGTTGTCTTCATACCTCCTGCCGTAGAACTTGGCGAACCTCCGACAAGCATAAGTATAATAATCATTGCTTTTGAAACTTCTGTCATTTTAGAAATATCCATAGTATTAAATCCGGCAGTTCTTGGAGTTACTGCCTGAAAAGCCGATGCAAGCAGACGTTTTCCCACTGACAGATGAGTAAAATCAGAAAAAAAGAAAAAAACAGCTGGTAAAACTATCAAAAGTGCGGTTGTCACAAGTATAATCTTACTCTGCATATGATACTTTCTAAAGTGGGTTTTATTAATACAAATATCCTCCCACGTAAGAAATCCTATACCACCTGCTATAATTAAAAACATAATCACCACATTTACAATCGGATTTCCTGCATAAGCCGTAATGGATGGAAATGGATTCGTGGGCGTACCTAAAATATCAAATCCAGCATTACAAAAAGCTGATATGGAATGAAACACTGCCATCCAGATTCCTTTCCTTCCAAAATCATGATAAAAAACCGGCAACAACGCTAATGCTCCTGCCATCTCAATAAATAATGTCCCCTTTAAAATAAACTTTGTCAGACGGACAATGCCTCCTACTTTATGCGCAGAAATTGCATTCTGCATCGTGCTGCGCTGCATCAGAGAAATCTTTCTGCCTGACAGCATAAATACAGAAACGGCAACAGTAACTACACCAAGTCCTCCTATCTGTATCAAAAGTAAAATAACTACCTGCCCAAAAACAGACCAGTAACTTCCTGTATCCAAGACAGCAAGTCCCGTTACACATACTGCGGAAGTTGATGTAAAAAGCGTCTGATTAAATGGAGTTATCACTCCTTCGGCAGAAGAAACTGGCAGCATTAATATAATTGCCCCTAGCAAAATAACACTTGCAAATCCCAGAATAATTAATTGAAAAGAAGACAAATGCTTCTTTTTATGTATGTCCCTTGACATAAATCCCTCCTGTTATTACTATTTCATCCGGCATGTTTCCCCTCATTATATATGTCCGCATTCAAAGATAGTGTAAATATATCGACTACCATATTAAGATTACATAAAGATTTGTAGATTTCGTATAGACGAAAAAAGAAAAAATACCCTATCCCATCTGCTCTGTAGTCGCTGTAGTTAAGATACTCGTCCGCATCTTAACTACGCTCCCAAGCCGCATCTGGGATAGGGTATTTTTTCTTTTTTCTGACTATTCAAATTGTTGTATGTTGCTGAATTGCATTGAGGTTTCTAAAGAAAAGCGAATTCTTATAAGTTTGATTTTGTTCCGTTACGCTAAACGCTTCATTTTTCCTCAAAAAACCAGCGGCTTTCTAATCTCATCCCACAACTCAGTTAAAAAACAAAAGAATTGTCCAAAAATTTACGATTTCTAATATAACTAAATTCCAAGTATGTACAACAGTTTAAATGTCAGTCCTTTTGAATTTAATTTCTCGAAAAGTCATAACCTTCTGGAGAATCCCCATTCTTACCAACTGTAGATTTAGATTAGATAAAAAAAGAAAGAATACCATATCCCAGATGCGGCTTCGGAGCGTGTTTAAGATGCGGATGAGCATCTTAAATACAGCGACTACAGAGCAGATTGGATATAGTATTCTTTCTTTTTTCGTCTACACGAAATCTACAAATCAGGTTTTAAAGTTTTCTTCTTTTTATCACAATACCGATTCCGATTGCAAGTATTATCAATGGAATCACAAATACTGTCATAATCAATGTTGCTTTCTGGTTAAATGCCGGTACGACTGCATTCTCTGTTTTTAATCTCTTCGCTCTGATTGATATCTTACTCTTTTGTTCTGCAAGATAATTCACACCATTTAATACAAAGTCCGTATTGGCTCCGCTTACTGCCTGATCGATATCCTGAAGTAACATGTTCGTACAGCCGGTTACAATCATTCTTCCACCAGTAGAATCAGATACGGCTACAGAAATACTAAATGGACCGCTGATATCTTTCTTTTCCTTATTTAACGTGGAACTTGATGTATCTACCTTAGAATAAGCACCATCACTTGTGGAAAGTAATGAAGTTACGGTGTAATCGGATGCAGAAGAATCTTTCTTTGCATTCTTTTCTGTGATATCTTTTAAACCTTTTGCACTTGGAGCAAGGACATAAACATTGCTGTTATACTGTGCAGAAGTTGCATCAGAACTTTTAATCGTCGGCAGCAGATAAATTGGATATTGTGTATATTTACTTGCATCGCTTTCTACCACAACACCTTTCTGCGGTTCTACATTATATGATTGAAGCAGGCTGTATAAGTTTGTAAGATTCTCTACTCTTGCATCTAAGAACACATACATCTTTCCACCGTTTTTCATATAAGTTTTAATCATCTTAAGCTCATCTTTTGTGATATCTTTTTGCGCACCATTGATGAGCAGAATCGAACAATCATCCGGTACTTTCTGTTCTGTGAGAAGATTCAATGTTTTTACTGAATAATTATCTCCCTCAAAACTACTTGTCGTACTTGAATCAAAACTTTGTTCCGAATGTCCGCTTAACGTATAGATTACCGGTGTGGAATCTGAAATAACATAATTAATTGCCTCTGTTGTAAGACTTTCTAACTGAAGAGAATCTGCCGAATAGGAGTAGTCACTTCCATAACTGTAGGAAACATAGTCATTTGCAGAAACATAGCGGTATTTCTTACCACATTTTATAATCATACTGTCATTTGCAACTTCTTCACTGCTATCTACATATTTCTTTGTAAAGTTTGGATACAGCTCTGGGTCTTTATAAACAAATTTTATTTTTGCAGAATTTTTCTTATATTCTTTCCAGACCTGTGCATAAGAAGAATTTACATCAGATTCTTTATTCACTACATATATGGTAACTTCTTTATCTAACCCTTTTATTATTTTTTTCGTCTGTTTTGAAAGTGAGTAAATTTTATTGGCTGTTACATCTACTGTATAGTTTTTACTTGTTACAAATATATTGACCGCAATAACTGCTGCGATTAAAACAACAACTGCTACTGCTGAAAAAATACCTTTTTTTAATTTTGTATTCATCTTTTTCCCTGCCATTTTATGCCCTCCTAATTCCATCTGCGTTTTTCAATTCCCTGCATTGTCAGGAATAAAAATACTGCAATAAATGATACGTAATATACAATAGAAGATGCATTTAAAATTCCACTGCAAAAGTCATTAAAACGATCTAATACAGAAAACCAGTCAATGATTTTAGACAGACCGTTATCAAACAGCGCAGGTTTTACTTTGCTTAAAACACCAATCACAGCGATACCAGCAATGCCCACTCCTGCTGCAATTTTCATGTTCTTTGTCTCGTCATAGAGGAACCATGCAACAAGAAGTACTGCCAGCACACATACGAGATACGTATATCTTGCTCTTCCTGGTACAACATTTGAGATATTCGGAAGTAACATACAAAATAAAACTACTGCAAAGGATAAGGCTGCTGCGATCATCTGATTATCTGTGATAGAAGATACAAACATTCCTACTGCCATCAGGCAGGCGCCTAAAAGAAAGTAACCAAGGCAGCCGGTAAGAACTGTTTTCCAGCTTACACTTCCAAACATACTTAATACACCGGCTTCTATAAGGCTTACTAACATAGACATAGCAAGCAGTGTTACAGATGCCAGATACTTTCCAAGGACAATGCTTCCCGGTCGAATTGGGGAAGTATACAAAAGCTGGTCTGTTCTCTGCTTCTTTTCTTCCGCAAATAAACGCATGGTAAGAATTGGCACAATAACAATATATAAGATTGTACTGTTAGAAAATACATACTGTGAATAGTCTGTATACCCGTAAGACATACAGATTACTGAAAAATAAACTCCTGTTGCAGCAATAAAAAGAGCAAAATAAATATAGGCTGCCAGTGAGTGGAAATAGCTTCTCATTTCTTTTAAATAAATGGCTTTCATTCTACTTATCCTCCTCTTTTACGTCTTCTGCTTTTTTCTTTCTTTTAAAAGAAAAACCATGATGGCTTTGCTTTTCAATCTGCTCCGAAGCCTTCTTTGCCTCTGACTCTACTTCTTCCACATCCTGTCCGGTAAGTTTCAGGAATACATCTTCAAGAGATAAACTTTCTCGTTCCATCTTGATGATCGGCAATTTTTCTTCTGCAAACTCAAAGAATAAATTATCGCGGATATCCTCTTTTGTTGCTGTTTTTGCCTGCACATCAACAATGTCTTCTTTTTCTCCTGTAATCTTGTAATCTTTAATATATTCTGAAGCTTTTAATACTTTTTCTACTTTTTCCTTATCTCCTTTTACCGATAAGATAATACTGTCCGTATCTGAAAAATCTTCTGATAAATGCTCTGGTGTGTCTTCTGCAACTAATGTTCCCTTATCTATAATAAGTACATAATCACATACTGCATTCACTTCTGATAAAATATGAGAACTTAAAATAATCGTGTGCTTTTCACCCAGACTCTTAATCAAAGAACGAATCTCTATAATCTGGTTTGGATCAAGACCTACCGTCGGCTCATCAAGGATCAATAGTGGTGGATTTCCAATTAGTGCCTGCGCAAGCCCTACTCTTTGTTTATATCCCTTGGAAAGATTTTTAATCAGTCTTTTTTTCATATCAGAAATCTTTACTGCTTCTGTTACTTCATTGATCGATGATTCTTTTTCTGTTTTTTTACGGATTCCCTTAAGATCACAAATAAAATTCAAATATTCTTCTACTGTCATATCTTCATACAGAGGAGGAATCTCCGGAAGATACCCAATTAACTTCTTTGCCTGTAAGGGCTGTTCTAAAATATCATATCCACCAATTTTCACTTCACCAGAAGTCGCAGAAATATATCCGGTCATTATATTCATTGTTGTAGACTTTCCTGCACCGTTTGGTCCAAGCAGACCGACAATCTGTCCGTCAGGTACGGAAAAACTAATATCTTTTACTGCATGGTGTTTTCCGTAATCTTTGACTAAGTTTTTTACTTCTATCATAAAATAAGCCTCCTGTTTAAATTTACACGTAGTATAGTATTCTTAATTTACGATAATTTTGTGAACATATGCCTTTTTTCACATTAAGTTCACATTTTAAACAGAATTATCCTTATGTCTTTTATTGTTTTTCTATTAACAATGACTCTTTTATATATATCTATATGATTCCCTTTTTCTTTTTTTATT
>OLGO01002377.1_pt1 | contig 9808 bp, 6 predicted proteins | sample 1605861 | NCBI WGS metagenome assembly OLGO01 (sample SAMN03283253) | human gut metagenome | biome: human-associated habitat; material: feces | host: Homo sapiens | place: USA | collected 2013
GGCTGGTATGCCGACAAGGCTTTGACGCAGAGGATTACGGAAATCAAGCTGAGCGGCAGCAAAACAGTTTATGCAGACTGGAAAAAGAGAGAGCCGAACGAGCCGGATGCAGTGAAGAATCCCTTTGCGGATGTCAATGCGGGCGATTGGTTTTATCGGGATGTTTTGTTTAGCTACGAAAAGGGTCTGATGTCCGGCATGGATGCGGCAGCCTTTGCGCCCTATGCGAACACCACCCGTGCGCAGATTGCGGTAATTTTCTACCGCATGGAGGGCAGCCCTGCTGTCGAGGGAGAAAACAGCTTTACCGATGTTGTGCGTGATTCCGGTACGGCATGGTTTTATGATGCGGTGACATGGGCACAGCAAAACGGCATTATGGGCGGCTACGGCAACAGCAGCTTTGCCCCGAATGATCCGATTACCCGTGAACAGCTTGCGGCGATTTTCTATCGCTACGCGCAGTATAAGGGCTATGATACCACACAGGGCGGCATGGCAATTCGGGAGTTCGACGATTACGAGAGCATTTCCGATTATGCGATGGGCGCTATGGCGTGGGCGGTGAATACCGGCCTTGTAAAGGGCGACAGCAATCTCCTTTATCCGAAGGGCACTGCTACGCGTGCCGAGATTGCGGCGCTGTTCCACCGCTTCGCTGAAAACGGAATGAAATAAGCAAACAAAAAGCAGAAGCTCCTGCGAAAAAGGAGTTTCTGCTTTTTTATTGGCGTTATACCTTCAAAACGAAATGGTTTTTATGAAAATCCAGAAGACCCTCATCCCGCATTTTCCCAAGCTCCAGAGAAAGTCCGCTGCGCTCCACCGCGAGGTAATCCGCAAGCTGCTGTCTGGAAAAGGGAATATCAAATTCATATTTTCCGAGCCGCTGTGCCTCTGCGGAAAAATAGGACATCAGCTTTGCGCGCGTTGTGCGCTGCCCCATGTGGGTCAGCTTTTCGCTGAAGCGGAGGTTTTTCTCTGCAAGCTCGCCAAGCAGATTTCGGATGATATGACTATGATGCGCGCAGGCGGAGGAGCACACATGCAGCACACGCTTTATGTTCAAATACAGCACCGTAACAGCCGTTTCTGCCACAACGCTTACATTCAGCACAGAGCCGGGCGCGCAGGCATAGGCGGCGGCAAAGGTCTGCCCCACCCCTGCCTTGGAAATGATGTTGCGGTTGCCCCAGATGTCCTCCTGTATGATTAGAATACTGCCCGACAGCACAAGACCGATGGCATCTGCCGTATCCCCGATGCGCAGCAGCAGGGCATCCTTGGGAAAGCTTTCCTTTCTTGTTTCCAGACAGGAAAGCATTGCGGTCAGTTCCTCCTCGGAAACGCCCGAAAAAAGCTGAGAGGAACGGATGATGGGAAAAAATTCTTTCATAAAAACCCTCTTTTCGTTGAAAATTCAACCGACTTGTTGAATTTAGCATACTATAATGAAAACAAAAAAGCAAGGAGGTTTTTATTGTGAAAAGAAGAATCATTGAAATTGATCAAAATAAATGCAATGGCTGCGGTGCTTGTGCCGCCGCTTGTCACGAAGGCGCAATCGCTATGGTAAACGGGAAGGCGCAGCTGATGCGCGATGACTACTGCGATGGTCTGGGCGATTGCCTGCCTACCTGCCCCACTGCCGCGATTACCTTTGTGGAGCGCGAAGCGGCAGCGTATGATGAAAAGGCTGTGGAGGAAAATAAGCGCAGAAGGCTACAGGAAAAAATGCAGACAGAAGGGATGACACTCCCCTGCGGATGTCCGGGAAGTCAGTCCAGAACAATCGCACACGAAGAATCCGCCGCGGCTTGCAATACAGAGGCGGTCAGCCGCCTGTCTCAGTGGCCTGTGCAGATTAAGCTGGTTCCCACGCGCGCACCGTATTTTGACGGCGCAAAGCTGCTGATTGCCGCAGACTGCACTGCGTATGCCTACGCCGCCTTCCACGAAAAATTCATCAAGGGACATATCACCCTTGTGGGCTGTCCGAAGCTGGACAGTGTGGATTATTCCGAAAAGCTGACCGAAATCATTCGCGAGAATGATATCAAAAGCGTCACCATTGTCCGCATGGAGGTTCCTTGCTGCGGCGGTCTGGAATTTGCGGCAAAAACGGCATTACAGCAGAGTGGGAAATTTATTCCATGGCAGGTTGTGACCATCTCCACAGATGGCAGAATTCTGGATTAAAAAGAGGACAAAGAAGAAAGCGAGGGTTTCAAATGGGCAACAAAATGTTTTGTTTTCAGTGTGAGCAGACGGCGGGATGTACCGGCTGTAAGGGAAATGCAGGCGTTTGCGGCAAAACCGCTGATGTGGCACAGCTGCAGGATGAGCTGACAGGGGCGCTGATTGGGCTTGCGCGCGCAACGGACAATGCCCCCGATGTGAATGACGGCACATGGCGGCTGATGATTGAAGGATTATTTACCACCGTTACAAATGTAAGCTTCAACGAAAAGACACTGCGCGAGCTGATTGACCGCGTACATGCGGAAAAGGCAAGGCTTGTGCCCGACTGTTCGGACTGTGCTGCTCCGTGCGGTCGCGCTGCCGATTACGATATGACGAATCTCTGGAATGCGCAGGAGGATATCCGCAGCCTGAAATCCCTGATTCTGTTCGGGGTGCGCGGCATGGCGGCCTATGCGCATCATGCCCTGGTGCTGGGCTATACCGATGATGCGGTGAACGATTTCTTCGCAAAGGCGCTTTTTGCTGTCGGCGAGGATTGGGGCATGGAGGAGCTGCTGCCCATCGTGATGGAGGTCGGTGAGAAAAACCTCAAGTGCATGGCGCTTCTGGATCAGGCAAATACCGAAAGCTATGGCACGCCCACACCTGTTACCGTTCCTCTGACTGTGGAAAAGGGGCCGTTTATTGTGATTTCCGGTCACGATCTGCATGATCTCAAGCTGCTGCTGGAGCAGACCGAGGGGAAGGGTATCAATATTTATACCCATGGCGAAATGCTGCCTGCACATGGTTATCCCGAATTGAAAAAATATGCGCATCTCAAGGGCAACTTCGGCACAGCATGGCAGAATCAGCAGAAAGAATTTGCAGAGCTGCCTGCGCCGGTGCTGTTTACCACCAACTGCCTGATGCCGCCGAAGGCAAGCTATGCCGACCGCGTATTCACCACAGAGGTGGTATCCTATCCCGAAATGACGCATATCGGCGCGGATAAGGACTTCACCCCTGTGATTGAAAAGGCACTGGAGCTGGGCGGTTATGCCGAGGATAGGATGCTTACAGGCATCAATGGCGGCAATACAGTGATGACAGGCTTTGCCCGCGGCACGGTGCTTGGGGTGGCGGATAAGGTCATCGAGGCAGTGAAAGCCGGCGCAATCAGACATTTCTTCCTTGTTGCAGGCTGCGACGGGGCGCGTCCCGGGCGCAATTACTATACGGAGTTCGTAAAGCAGACCCCTGCGGATACGGTTGTGCTGACGCTTGCCTGTGGCAAATACCGCTTCAATGACCTTGACCTTGGTACCATTGGCGGTCTGCCCCGTCTGATGGATATCGGGCAGTGCAATGATGCTTACAGTGCGATTCAGATTGCCGTTGCGCTTGCCGATGCGTTCGGCTGCGGCGTGAATGATCTGCCGCTGTCCATGGTGCTTTCCTGGTATGAGCAGAAGGCGGTGTGTATCCTGCTGACCCTGCTGTATTTGGGCATCAAGAACATTCGCCTTGGCCCGACTCTGCCGGCATTTGTTTCGCCCAATGTGCTGCAGTACCTTGTGGAGAATTTCGGGATTGCACCAATCACGACTCCGGAGGAGGATTTGAAGCAGCTGCTGCAGTAAAATAAGATATCTCTCATGAAAAGGCAACCCAAATGGGTTGCCTTCTTTTTTATTGTAGTGCCTTTAAACGAAACAAAACCACCCTCTTACGAAAAAATATTACAAATTAGGATATTTTTTATAAATTAAGGTTGTAATAGAAATCCCTTTTTGCCATAATTCAAATTGCATAAAATAATAAATTCCGCAGAAAACAAGCATAATTCGGCAAAGTAGGCGAAAGCCTATGACGCAAAGCTACAGGGCCTTTCAACTGGCAGCCAGCTGCAAAAAAACGAGCATTGCCGGATATGGGCGGTGCTTTTTTCTGTTTGTGAAGAAAAAAGGAATTTATTCGCATTGGGTATAAAGAAAGTACAGATAAAAGGGAGGAAAAAATATGAAGAAAAATTATTATGCGAAGGCACTTGCGCTGACCGTAGCGGCAAGCATGGTTTCTGTGCCGGCATTCGCGGCGGAGGGGACGGACGACCCTCAGGCACAGGAGGAAACGGTGGAGCAGGATGAGCAGAAAGGGGAAAAATCTGCGAAGGAAGAGCAGGAAAAGACTGAGCAGTCCGTAAAGGAAGAAAAGATAGAAGATGGAATTTCCGCAGCTTCTGATGATGACCAAGAAACTGCCGTTGCAGAAGGGGAAGTTTTTGCAAAAGGGGACTGCGGTGCAACGGAAGAAGATGAGGTTTCGTGGGAACTGGTAAAGAATGACGATACAGACGATACATTATATCGCAAGGCGGAAGAAAACGGATATTCCTACGCAACAACAGATGAAGGCGGATACGAAAAGGTAGATGGCTATACCTTGACCATTTCGGGCGAAGGCAACATTGCAGATTACTACGGGGAAAATATTACGATTGATAGCTTTGAGGGGGATATTGCTCCTTGGAGAAGAGCCTTACTCAGCGATGTCGAGGCTGACAGAACAACACAGGAGGTTGTTCCAATCACAAAGGTTATTGTAGAAGATGGCATTACAGGAATCGGTACAGATGCATTTTCTTATTTGGCGCTGAATGGGACAATTACATTTAATGAAAACGTAACCTATTACGGCAGCGGTGTTTATTCGTACTGCCCTTTGATTACGACGGTTGATTTTACAAATTTCAAGCCTAAAAATGTTTCGGATTATTGGATACCGGGTCATGAAATGCTGACAGGCAGTGCCGTTCCTTACGGATTTTTTGACAGAGATAAAAGCCTGAATACCTGTATAGTAGACGGAAAAACCTACACCGGTGAGCTTGCCCTGCCGGAACGGATTGACACCATCTGTACGGCGGCATTCCGCGGAACAGGATTTGACACTATCAATTTTGACAATGGCTTGAAGGATATAAAAGAAGTAGGCCCCTATGGCATGAGTAATCTGGCAAATATTGATACATTTACCTATCCGGGGAATGTGGACTTTTATAGCGGCGAGAATCCCAACGGCAACAAAACGTCCAGTGTTGTATTAACTGGAAGCAGCATTAAAAAACTGATTATTCAGAAGGATGTAAAGGAATTGCCTGACGCTTTTGCTTATCAGCTGAAAGCGTTAGAGGAAGTTATCTTTGAGGGAGAAATAGAAAGTATTGGCTCGAATGCCTTCGGCGGATGCGAAAAGCTGGAATCCGTAGAGCTTGGTAAAGTGAAATCGATGGGGAATGGTGTATTTATCAACTGTCCTTCTCTGAAGTCCCTTAAAATCGAAGGGGATGAGAACTTGGTTCTTTCTTCTGATACCGTAGCGAGCTGGGGAACAAACTGGCCCGGTGCCGCACCCTTGGAAACCTTTGAACTGGGTGCAGGAACAATCAATTTCAACCTGAACGGGAAAAAGGATACTCTTAAAGAGGTAAAGCTTGGTGACGGGGTTAAGGATATTCCCAATTATTTTTTAAGTGGATGTACCAAATTGGAAACACTTGAAATCGGGAACGGCATTACAAAAATCGGGAATCATGCTTTTGAACAGACAGATATCACAAGTATTACGATTCCGGACAGCGTAACAGCTATCGGGGAACAGGCATTTAACGGATGTACTTCTCTTATGGAGGCAAATATTTCAAAGAATTCTAAACTTGAAACAATCGGGAATCGTGCTTTTCAACAGACAAACATTACAAGCATTGCAATTCCGGACAGCGTAACAGTTATTGGGAAACAGGCATTCAATAGATGTACTTCTCTTACAAAGGTAAATATTTCAAAGAATTCTAAACTTGAAACAATTGGAGACGGTGCATTTTATGATACAAGAGTGCTGAAAATGTATCTTCCCGGCGGAGTAAAAACGCTTGGCAGCGGTGCTTTCCAGAGAACACCTGTGGAAATTTATGATATGAGTGATGTCTATTCTTCTGATTTTACCATCGGGGATTGGTGCATCAACAACTGGTATGATACTAAAAACGACGAAGTGAAACCTGAATGGGCAGATAAGCATAAGGATATTTATGTAAATAACAACGACATCTTAAATGCCTTATTAGCTGACAGGAAAGCCGGTTCTGTGACTAAAACCTGCTATGTGACAAACGGCGGAACAGTTGATATGACAAAGACAGGCTTTGATGCAGTTTCTCGTCCGGGCTACACTGTGGAATGGCACAAAAACGCAGATTTTTCCGATACGGCATATACAGGTGAGCCTCAGAACGGCCAAAACTACTATGCAAAATGGACTTTGAATGATTCTACAAATACGATTGAAGTTACTTATGACGCGAATATCAGCGGTGTAACGGCAAAAACGTATGCTGAAATTAAAGGGAATGAGCATCTTGCAAAAGCAAGCAGCTTTAGCCGTGCAGGCTATACATTTACCGGATGGAACACAGCGAAAAATGGCACAGGCACTGCCTATGCGGTTGGTGATATTATTCCCACGACCGCGGATATTACCGTTTATGCGCAGTGGAAGCTGAATGCACCTACAGTTTCCGTAACAGGCAATGCGACAAAGCAGTATGACGGCGGGAATGTTACTCTCACAGCGGCAACGTCTGTTTCTGGTGTTACATATCAGTGGCAGAGGGACGGCGTAAATATTGATGGTGCAACAAATGCCACATATACCGTGAAAAATGTTGCGGACAGCGGAAGCTATACCGTTAAGATTACGGATACAGAAGGTAAAACAGCCGTAAGCAATGCGACAGCAATTTCCATTACAAAGAAAGAGGTAGCAGTGCCTACGGTGGAAAGCAAGATCTATAACGGCACAGTATTGACAGCAGATGTAACCGCAACAGCTGATTATGATGTTACAAAGAATGAAGGCGGAAAGAATGCCGGTGTGTATGACGTTATTTTAACCTTGAAGGATGCAGATAATTATAAGTGGGCTGACAGCGAAGAAGCTGCAAAAACGATTCCTTTTACAGTTGCACCCAAGAAGGTAGAATTAACTGTAGATAATAGCACATTGAAAGGCGCAGGCAGTGTTACATTTACGGTTGACGGCGTTTGCAACGGAGATACAGCAAAGGTTGTATGCGACGTTGACAGCATTAAGGTAGAGGGCTTAAAGGCTTCTTTGCTGAATGCAACTATGGAGTATACATTTACAACAGACATGGGCGGCAATTATGAACCTGCAAGCTGTGTTGTTTCCGTAACACGCAGAAAATCCGGTTCTTCTTCCTCTGACACTTCCGCCCCGACCTACGGCGTAAGCACAGGCAAGACGGAAAATGGCGAAATCTCCGTTACCCCCGCGAAGGCAGAAGCCGGCGAAACAGTGACCATCAAGGCAACCCCCGACAGCGGCTATCAGCTGGACAAGATGACGGTAAAGGACAAAAACAACAGCACCGTGAAGCTGAAAAAGGTGGACGATAACGAATACACATTTACCATGCCCGTCGGCAAGGTTTCCGTGGATGCGACATTCGTGCAGAAGGATGCGGCAGATGACAGCAACGCGGCTGAAGCAGGCAAGACCATTAAGCTGCAAATCGGCAGCCGTATCGTTAACGTGGATAACGAAGCAGTGATTTACGATGCTGCACCCGTCATCCGCAATGACAGAACTCTGGTGCCTATCAGAATTATCACCGAGGCTCTGGGCGGCAAGGTGGATTGGAACGGCGCGACCAAAGAGGTTACGCTCTCCATCAACGATAAGGAAATCAAGATGACTATCGGCAAGACGCTTGAAAAATATGGTGTTGCACCTGTTATCATCGACGGACGTACCTTCGTACCCGTGCGCTTCGTGGCAGATGAGCTTGGCGCAAACGTCGCTTGGGACGATGCAACCAAAACAGTGACAATCAAAACCGCTCGATAAGGCAATTCGGCGTTCATCAGAAATGGTGAACGCCATTTTTTTGTCCCGTTTGCGAAAAAGTATTTGACAACAGGGGGCGTTTTTGGTATACTAACTATTGCAGTAGGCGTTTTGTGGAGATGTACTCAAGAGGCTGAAGAGGTGCCCCTGCTAAGGGTATAGGTCATTAACGTGGCGCGAGGGTTCAAATCCCTCCATCTCCGTAGAAAAGAGACTATCGAAGGATAGTCTTTTTTTGTTGTAAAAAATAAAGGCGGAACCCGAAGCGCCACAGTGGCGCGGGAGTAGAGGGCGACCGCTGCCGGTGGCAGGAGGAGGGAGCCCGAAACTGCGAGAAATAAGGAGTGCAACGACAGAGCGAAGCGAGGGAAAATGCATGACTATATTTCGAGGTGGGCAGTTCAAATCCCTCCATCTCCGTAATGGAAAAGGCTATCAAAAATGGTAGCCTTTTTTCTTTTGCAAAATTGAACCCTTTTTTGAGGCGCAATGCAAATCATATTTTAATAGGAAGCTTTTTGGCGTTTCGATTCCCCGAAACGTCTTTTTTTATACCTTGAGACTCCTTGAGACTTGGCATCTGCTATTCTCCATGACAGAAAGGAGGAGAGCAAAATGTATGTTACAGGGGACACGATTATCCGCTTTGCGACCGTTCTGGGAGCATTAGGCACGCTTGGAGCCCTGCTTTACCGCAGCTTTCGCTGGATGGAGCAGCAGAAGGCACAGCAGGCGGAAATCGAGAACATCAAAAAGGAGCAGTGCGTTATATGCTACGGGCTTTTGGCAACACTGGACGGGCTCAAGCAGCTTGGCGCAAACGGCAATGTCAGTGATGCCTATCAGAGACTGGAAAAGCATCTGAATCAATCGGCGCACGAATGAAAGGGGGAAATGGAATGAAGGAAATTTGGAAAGAAGCCGCCGGAAATCTGCTGACGGTGAAAAGTATTGTAACATTGGTGCTGACGCTGGTATTTTCCGTTCTGGCAGTCACAAGCCGCATTGACGGCGGGCAGTTTCTGAATATTTTTTCGATTGTGATTGCATTTTATTTCGGCACACAGCACAGGAAAAGCATGACACAGGAAGTGACACAGGAAAAGGGGGATGCGGAATGACGGGGAATGAATTGGTTGCATTTGCGAGAGGAAAGATTGGCACGCCTTATGTTTATGGCATGAAGGGCAAGGTGCTGACGCAAAAGACGTATGACCGGCTGAGAATCCTTTTTGGGCCGCTGGTCTGGGAGAGCGACGCGGCGAAAATCGGGCAGGTTTGTGTAGATTGCAGTGGTCTGATTTCGTGGGGGACAGGCATCCTTCGCAATTCGCAGGGCTATCATGACACAGCAGATGCGGTATTCCCCATCGCGACCATCGGGCAGGCACCCATTGGGGCGGCGGTCTGGCGCAAGGGGCATATCGGCATTTACATCGGCGGCGGAAAATACATCGCGGCGGACGGCAGTGCCTACGGTGTGCGAATCGGCGCTGTTGCGGGCAGCGGCTTTACGCATTGGTTCCGCTTGAAGGATATTGCCTATGAAAGAAAGGAGGACGAAATGGTTACAAAGGAAACGATTTTTTATAATGATAAGGCATACACCGTCAGCCTCATCCGCAAGGACGGCGTAACATACCTGAAGACCAGAGATATTGCGGAAATTTTAGGCTTAGCGGTCGGCAGCAGG
>OLGO01002387.1_pt1 | contig 9766 bp, 8 predicted proteins | sample 1605861 | NCBI WGS metagenome assembly OLGO01 (sample SAMN03283253) | human gut metagenome | biome: human-associated habitat; material: feces | host: Homo sapiens | place: USA | collected 2013
GGGTCTGCAAATTTCTGGCCGCACTGCCGGGCAGCCATAGGTGGCAGCGCCCATCGACAATCTTTCGCCCGCGCAGACGGACAGTCCAAATACCGGGAGTAATATATGTGTCCGACGGTAAAAAATCAATATAAATTTCCTGTGCCATTGTATATGGGCTTGCTTCACCGTAATATAAGAGAATTTCCGTCCCCTCAAGTACAAAACGCTGGGCGCCTAAAAATTGCTGCAGCGGCCCCGCAGTCTGCCCGCCCGGCGCCACAAGTTCAATATCTGCCGTGTCAAATCCGTTTTTCCAAATCTGTACATTCATTGTCCGTTCATACTCCGAAATCACAAAAGGAACATCGACCGTCATTCCATCCTGAAGTCTTTCTGAAGCATGCCCCTGCCTTGCCCCTTCATTACCCGTACCGATGACAATACAGCTTTTCCACACGCCGGCCACCGTATCTAAATAGCTTTCCAAAAGCGACATGCCATTATGTGCACCATACGAATTTCCAAAGCTTATATTAAGGACAAGCGGCATATTCATAGCAAGCGCCATTTCGATTAAAAAATTGACAGCCTGCATCAGCTCCGTTGTTCTCGGAAATCCGTCAGGTTTTGGCGTTCCAAGCTTGACAACGGCGAGACTACTCTCAAAAGCAACCCCCGTCGCCGCCCGGCGATTTATTGCAGCCGCACTGCCGTAAGATGTGCCGCCTGTCCCTGTGCCGCCCGTCCCTGTGCCGCCCGCAGCAATACCAAGCACTGCCGTTCCATGTCCCGATAAATCTTCTCCCGGCACAACCGCCGGACGTTTCGGGCTGTTTAAAATTTCATTAATCATTGCCGCATCATAAAACGAACCGAGATTATACCCCTTTGGCGGCAGAACACGCTCTGTGGAAAGTGTCTGATCCCACAGCGCCACAATTCTTGTAGAGCCGTCCGGGTGTCTGAAATCCATGTGATAGATATCCGCACCCGAATCAACGATACCGACTAAAATGCCGCGCCCTGTCAGTCCTGACGGCATCACCTGAACTGTATTAATACATGAAACGCGCCGTCCCCAGACAGACGCAAAAAAAAGCCTTTTAGGCTTTTCCACAAATTCAATCTGCGGCGCCGCAAAAAGCTTTTCGATTTCAGATTCTTTAATCGTCACAATTGCATAATTATTAAGCAGAGGTACAACACGCATACGCTCATTTTCAAGAGCACGTATATCTCCCGAATATTTAACAATCAAATCCCACGTATCCGTCACTGCATCAAAGCCTGTATCAAGATTTAAGGAACGCTGCCTCTCTGAAGGTGTTGCCTCAAGCGCAAGATTGAGCAAATTGTCTGCTTTTTGATTTTCCATAAAAGTCTCCCGAAAATACTCTCTGACATTTTATGCCATGACTTTCCGCCATATGTAAAAATACAAAAAAAATACACGCTTTTGCTCTGAAATAAAGTATAATGATAACGCCGCTTTTTTTCACCGGCAAATTTTTTCTTCGGGAGTGACTATTTTGAATTATTTATTTCAATTTGCATTAATCGCCGTCATTACCTTTATCGGCGAAATACTGAATTTTTTAATACCGCTGCCAATTCCTGCAAGTATTTATGGACTTGTGCTCCTTTTTGCAGCCCTCTGTACAAAAATCATCCGGCTAAACCAGGTAGAAAAGGCAGCCGACTTTTTCCTGACGATTATGCCTGTTTTATTTGTTCCTCCGGCTGTCGGTCTTATGACTAAATGGCCCGTCCTAAAGGACAGTCTTGCAGGTCTTTTGATTACTTGCCTGCTTTCAACAATCGTTGTCATGGCAGTCACCGGCATCATTGCCCAAAAGCTGATGATGCATCAAAAAAATAAAAATGACAGCCAAGCCGGCATAGACGCCGATATTTTTGGCAGCCCGCTTCACGAAGCGGATATTGCCTCCAAAGAAATGCTTTACACCGAAGGCGCAGACAATGATAGCGCAGACGCACTATTTGACTTAAAATCCCACAGAAAGGAATAGTTCCATGGCAGAAATTTTAGAAACATCATCCTACTTCGGCCTTACGCTGACGCTTGCTATATTCTGGTTTTCCCACTATAGCTGCCGGAAACTTAAACTGTCTCTTTTAAACCCGATTCTTCTCACATCGGCTATTATTATTGTATTACTTGTTATTTTGGATATTGATTACGAAACGTATGAAAGCGGCGCTGATCTTATATCACAGCTTCTGACACCGGCAACCATATGCTATGCTGTGCCGCTGTATCGGCAGGTAGAAATTCTTAAAAAACGATTTGTCACAATACTCATAAGTATTGCCTGCGGCTCGGCCGCCTCAATCCTTTGTGTTTTCGGCTTTTGTCTGCTCTTTAAGTTTTCTCCGGAAATTTATGTAGCTCTGCTGCCAAAATCCGTCACAACCGCCATTGGCATGGGTATTTCCGAAGAACTCAGCGGCATTATCTCTATCACTGTCGCTGCTATCATTGTTACAGGTATTTTCGGAAGCAGCATTGCTGTTTTTATATGCCGCCTTTTTAAAATTACAAATCCTGTCGCTAAAGGGCTTGCCATCGGCACAGCCTCTCACGCCGTCGGCACCTCAAAAGCTATTGAAATCGGTGAAATCGAAGGCGCCATGAGCGGGCTTGCCATCGTCGTCGCCGGACTGATGACCGTATTTTTGGCTCAGCTTGCCGCCGGCTGGATTTAAAACGGTATGCTGACACACTTAAAAAAGCCGCCTCACGGCGGCTTTTGTCATATAGACTGTTTGACTGAATTATCTTTTTCAACACACTGCAGGATTGCGGCAAGCGCTTCTTTTTCGTCCTCGCCATCACAGAATACTTCAATTTCATAGCCCTTTTTCGCACCAAGACTTAAAACACTCAGCATACTTTTTCCATTGACCTTGTGGCCGTCATGGGAAAGTACAACCGAACATTTAAAAGAAAGTGCGACTTCTGCAATATTGCTGGCCGGCTTCATGTGTATCCCCAGCATATCTTTAATCACATATTTCCCCGTCACCATAATATACCACTCCAATTTTGCACCGGTATCATAACTTGTCTTCTACCGATAATTTTGATGCACCATTAAAAAGTTATCTTTAGTATAACACACTTCTTCTCACATTTGAAGCCGCTGCGCATATAATTTTTAATAACAAGTCTTGTTGATTTTAAGAAAGGATGTTTTATGGAAATAGCTCAGATTACACCGGCAGTGACAAATACACAGTCTTTCGGCCGGCTGCGCGTTTCAATTCATGCAGAACTGACGTATACACCTGTTGCCGGCGCTACCGTCAACATATCCTACCCCGGACAGACAAATGCCATTGAACAGCTGACAACCGATGCATCCGGGCAGACCGGCACGATTGAGCTGACAACACCGCCGGTTGAATACAGCCTTGAGCCGGAATCTACCCAGCCCTACAGCGAATATACGCTGACGATATCCGCACCCGGCTATGAAACGGCCGTCATCAATAATACCCAGCTTTTGGCCGGCGAAACAGCGGTGCAGCCGGTGCAGCTTGTTCCTCTTGAAACAGCACCGTCAGATATTGTCATTCCGGCACACACGCTCTACGGCGAATACCCTCCGAAAATCCCGGAAGATGAAATCAAACCGGTCAGTGAAAGCGGCGAAATTGTCTTAAGCCGCGTTGTTATTCCCGAGACTGTCGTTGTGCACACCGGTCCTCCGACCGATACAGGCGCCAAAAATTATTATGTTCCTTATAAAGACTACATTAAAAATGTTGCCTCAAGTGAAATTTATGCCACATGGCCCGAAAGCACCATCGTTGCCAACGTCCTTGCCATCATGTCGTTTACATTAAACAGGGTTTACACGGAATGGTACAGAAATAAAGGTTTTAACTTCACTATTACAAATTCCACAGCTTATGACCACTTCTTTGTGCCGGGCAGAAATGTGTATGAAAGTATTTCTGAGGTCGTTGACACAATTTTTACAAACTTCCTCTCGCGCCCCAATGTGCGGCAGCCGATTCTCACCCAATACTGTGACGGCAGCCGTGTCACCTGTCCTCAATGGATGAGCCAGTGGGGTTCCAAAACACTCGGTGAGCAGGGCTATGAACCAATAGAAATCCTGCGCTACTATTACGGCGATGATATGTATATCAACACAGCAGAACAAATCAGCGGTATTCCGTCATCATGGCCGGGCAGCAATTTAACTATCGGCTCCCGCGGTCAAAAAGTCATGCAGATGCAAGAACAATTAAACAGAATCGCAAGAAACTACCCGGCACTGCCGACCATCGCCGTTGACGGTATCTACGGCCCAGCAACCGCAAACGCCGTGAAGGAATTTCAAAAAATCTTCGGTCTTCCCCAAACCGGCATTGTCGACTACAGAACATGGTACAAAATCAGCGAAATCTACGTCGGCGTCAGCCGCATCGCAGAACTGATATAAGCCACCGCAGCCGCACACAAAAAGCCCGCGGTATATATCCTTTCATGGACACAGCATTCTGCAGCTGCACGATGAAAAGCATACATACCGCGGGCGCCTATTATTTTACAAACCGCCGCATGAGCATGACGAGCAGTTTCATTGCGACGTAGACAAGCCAGAACAGCGGTACGACAAATATCATCCGCCATACGAACAATGATGTAATACTGAAAAATCCCGGTAATACGAGTAATGCCAGTATAAACAGGCTGACGCATACAATGCAGAGCGCTTTTCGCTTTTTGTTCATCGGGCTGCACACATAGACGAGTACGAGCATACTGATTAAACCTGCGACAAGCAGATTGTATGTGGCAAGCATTGTCTCGTCAAAGCCGAGCACCGCCGAAAGAAGCTGATTTAAAAGCATTGCGCCGACCATCGTCAATGCACCCGGAAGACTGATTCGCAGTACGTGCTTTAAAAAGCCGTTTTGTGTCACTGTTTCTGTCTGCTCCAGCGTAAGCAGGAAGCTTGGAAGTCCGATGGCTGTTGCACTGATAATACTTAAATGAATCGGTATAAACGGATATGCCCGTCCAAGCAATATAAAAATAACCGATAAAAGGACAGAATAAATTGTCTTTGTAAGGTAAAGCGCGCTGACTCTTTCGATATTTGAAATAATCATGCGCCCCTCGCGGACAATATCCTGCATACATGCAAAATCCGAATCGAGCAGTACAATGTGCGCCACCTGTTTTGCCGCATCGGAACCGGCTGCCATGGCAATACCACAGTCGGCATCTTTTAACGCAAGAACATCATTGACACCGTCGCCGACCATACCGACAATTTTTTCATTGGCCTGATAAGCCTTGATGATACGCTGCTTCTGCTCCGGCGTAACACGGCCGAAAACCGTATAATTGCAGATCACATTGCGAAGCTCCGAATCATCCTCAGGAAGCTGTGTTGCATCAATATATTTATCACCGTCTTTAAGTCCGGCCTCCACGGCAATATACGATACTGTGGCCGGATTATCACCGGAAATAACCTTCACATCGACATTTTGGCTTGCAAAATAATCAAAGGTCGCCCTCGCCTCTGTCCTTATAATATCTGAAATAAGAATAAGGCCGACCGGCTTAATGCCCGAAACTGTTTCCTCACTGCTTGAAATACTTTCTGCAGAAGCGAGCAAAAGGACACGAAGCCCCTGTTTTGAATATGGCTCAACAAGATCTAAAACATCTGTATAAGCCGTTCCCTTTAAAATAAACTCCGGCGCGCCGAGCACATAAGCACCGTGGGCCGCAAAGCTTATGGCACGGTACTTTCTCGCCGACGAAAACGGAATAAGGTCTTCAATTTCCCATGCCGCCGTTTTTTCAAAATAATTCATGAGAGCCGTCTGCGTGCTGTTGACATCATTAAACGCAAAAGCAATCTCATTCATGACTTCTTTAATCTTTTCAATCCCTGCCGCTTTCGTCTCCGCGTCCGCCTCACAGCTTTCCTCGTAAGCACCATCAGCAAGGTGAACCAAAAGCTCTTTGTCAATCGGAATAATTTCCTTAACCTTCAGTTCCCCCGTCGTAATTGTTCCCGTCTTATCTGTACATAACACATTAACGCGGGCCAGCGCTTCAATAGCTTCCATTTCCTGCACAAGTGCCCGCTTTCTTGCAAGACGGCCGACGCCCAAAATAAAGGAAATACTTGTGAGCAATACAAGCCCCTCAGGAATCATGCCGATCACACCGGCAACCGTATTGACCATCGCGTCAGACAGGCTTGTGCCGTCAATGCTTCTCTGTGAGAGGAATAAAAGTATTCCTACCGGAATAATGACAAAGCCGATAATTTTGATAATCCGCTTAATGGAATCCTGCATTTCCGATGTGGCACGCTTCTTGTCTTTAGCCTTATTGGCAAGCTCGACCGCGTAATTATCTTTGCCGACATGAACAACCTGTGCAACACCGCTGCCGGCCACAAGATAACTGCCTGACCAGAGTGTATCGCCCTTAAATTTCTTCACGGCATGAGATTCACCGGTAATCATTGACTCATTGACCTCAATACCCTCGCCCGAAAGCACAATACTGTCCGCACCAATCTGATTGCCTGACTCCACCGCCATCACATCATCCATGACAAGCTCGTCAATCGGTATCTCCTGCTGCCGGCCATTTCTTATAACTTTCACTTTAGAGGCTGTAATCACTGACAGACCGTCCACAAGCTTTTTCACCTTCAGCTCCTGAATAATACCAATCACTGAATTAATAATAATAACGCCTAAAAATGTCAGATTCTTAAGCTGTCCCGAACATATGACAATAATACCAAGAAATATATTTAAAAAGTTAAAGTATGTCAGTGTATGTGTGAGGATAATCTCTTTTTTTGTCTTTGATACATTATTATTTGTCTCATTAATCAGACCGTCGTCGATGCGCTTTCTGACTTCGGCACTTGTAAGACCTGTATAGCTGCTGTTTTCCATCGAAATCTCATCATCCTTCCATTGTTTGATCAAGCTCGTAAGGCGTCGTCTGATATACAAAATAATTAAGCCAGTTTGAATATATCCATGTGCCGTGTGCCCGCCATTTCATCTCCGGCTTTTTAGACGGATCGTCATCCGGAAAATAGTGAGCCGGAATATCAGGATTCATCCCCTTTTCAAGATCTCTGAAATATTCTTTGGCCAGCGTGTCCGCATCATATTCGGAATGTCCCATCACAAAAAACTGAGAACCGCTCTCATTGCCGACAATATAAACACCGGCCTCGTCGGAATCTGCCATAATACGCAGCTGCGGTATTTTTAAAATATCCTCCGCCCGCACCTCAGTATGTCTTGAATGAGGCACATAAAAATGCTCGTCAAAGCCTCTGAACAGCCGGGATTTCGGGTTAAGCATCCGGTGCTTAAATACACCCGATATTTTATGATCGAGAATATATTTCGGAACGCCGTAATGATAATAAAGTCCGGCCTGCGCTCCCCAGCAAATATGGAAAGTCGAATGGACATGTGTCTTTGACCATTCCATAATCCGGCAAAGCTCGTCCCAGTATTCCACTTCTTCAAAATCCATCATCTCTACCGGCGCCCCCGTAATAATCAGACCGTCATAGCGGCTTTCCTTCACCTCGTCAAAGGTTTTATAAAAAGCAAGCATATGCTCCTCCGACGTATTTTTTGCCTGATACGTCTCTGTCTGCAGAAGCTCTGCCTCAATCTGCAGCGGCGTGTTTGAAAGACAGCGCAGAATCTGTGTCTCCGTCTCAACCTTTGTCGGCATAAGATTCAAAATAAGAATCTTCAGCGGGCGGATGTCCTGCGTCAGCGCCCGATGCTCTGTCATTACAAAAATATGCTCATTTTCCAAAATTTTTCTTGCCGGTAAATCATCTTTTATTTTAATTGGCATGATGTTGTCCCTCCTAGTTGCTTGTCAGCTTTCCGATATTTTTAATCATCACGGAAATCGTTCCGTCCGGATTTGTAAAAAACTCTACATTTTCATTATTGCCGTACTGGTCCATCGGTATTGTAATTTCTATGCCAGTGTCCGTCTTTAAATGCTGGCGCTCAAATTTTTTAACCGTCTGTTTATTTTGAGGACGGATTTCCACCGATTCATCGAGATGATATTTCTCAAGCTTTTCCTCAAAATCCTTTTTCATCTCGTCATTATCCTTAAAAATTTTTTCCTTCACTGATGCCACATTCAAGGCGCCGGATTCTTCCAATTCATTATGAATAATCTTTTTGACTTCCATCTTCCGGTCAATATCTTCTTTGTCAAAATACTTGTTATTCACCTGCTCTACAGCCTTTGCCACAATATCAAGGCGTGCCTTTTGAGACAGGGGCGCATGACATTTTAAAAACAGATTGGACATATAATTCACCTTTGTCCCGTTAATATCATACTTCTTTTCAAGAAGCTGTATATCCATCGTCTCCAAATCAATCACTGCCGCCTCCGAAAGTCTTTGGCTCTCTGACGGAAGCAGCGCTTTTTGCATAATAATATCATTTGTATTTTCACCAAAATCCGATACCGTAAAATGTGTGTAGGATGATTTATAATTCATTTTTAAAAGACCCAGATAATCCTTCTCGCTATATCTGAATAAAATCACCGCCAAATCTGCCGCCGGAATATCAATATTTGCATTCATAATGCGGTAAAGCTCCTCAGCCAGCGCACGGCTGACATCCACAAAGCTTTCCGGCATAAAGCCCTCAAGCATCACCGGCACAACTGAATCTTCCTCAAAACGGCACGCCTTAATATCATCGCTGTTTGTCACTTTTTCAAGATGTGCCCTGAAAAATTCATATAAATCCGGCCCGCATTCCAGCTCTTTATCTGAAAGCACCGGCATTCCCATATAGGAATCTAAAATATGTATAATTACCTTTTTTATAATGATGTCATCTCTATCCATGTCTTCACCTCTTGAAAAAATTGATATTTCGTCTTATACTGAATACTGAAATTATTTTACAGCACATATACAAAGGAGTGACTTATGAACCGTACAAAAAAAATATGTATCGCTGCCGCTGCCCTGCTTTTAATTCTCGGCATCGCCGGCAGTATTTTTATCTATACAAGAAAATCTTCCGCTGTGCTGACGGCCAAAATTTATCAGGACGGTACGCTTATCAAATCAATTGACCTGTCCGCCGTCACCGAAAGCTATACATTCACCGTTGAAGGTGAAAACGGCGCCTATAATACGATTGAAGTCCGGCCCGGTGAAATTGCTGTCACCGAGTCCAGCTGTCCCGATAAAGTCTGCATCAATATGGGCTTTATCAAAAATACAGCGCTACCTATAAGCTGCCTGCCAAATAAGCTTGTGATTCAAATTGAAGATAAAAGCGCCAGCGATAACATCGACGGCATTTCATTTTAGGAGGCGCCATGAAATCTGTAAAAAAACTGACAATGCTCGCCATCCTTACAACGATTGCCTTAACAATCTTCGTTCTTGAATCGGCCATTCCTCCGATTGTTCCGATTCCCGGTATCAAACTCGGCCTTGCAAATATTGTAACACTCGTTCTTATTTCGGCCGGTATGCCCCGCGAGGCCGCCGCAGTGCTCTTTGCCCGCGTCTTTCTCGCCAGCGTCTTTGCCGGCCAAATGATGTCCTTTTTCTTCAGTATTCTCGGCGGACTTTTCTGCCTTTTAGCAATGTATGCCTCAAACCGTCTGCTCAAAGGACAGCTTTTATGGTTTACAAGTATTATCGGCGCGATTTTTCACAACGCCGGACAGCTCCTTGCTGCT
>OLGO01002388.1_pt1 | contig 9763 bp, 8 predicted proteins | sample 1605861 | NCBI WGS metagenome assembly OLGO01 (sample SAMN03283253) | human gut metagenome | biome: human-associated habitat; material: feces | host: Homo sapiens | place: USA | collected 2013
CCTGTTCGACACGCAAAAAGGCCTCCGTGCTGGACGGAGGCCTTGAGAAATCGTGTGGGAGAGAAATCGTGTGGGACTCGGTTACTTCACCGAGGCCTTTTCGATCAGCGTGCAGTGGATCTTCGCCGGAATCGGCGCGTCGATCGGCGGCAGGGGAGCGGTGGTCGCTGGCCATGAGACGTCGTCCATCGAGCGTCCTTCGATAATCGACACCAGCTTGGCCACGGCCCAGTAGCCCATCTCGAAATGCGGCAGTTCCACAGTGGTGAGCATCGGTTCCAGCGTTTCGGCGAACACGCGATGGTTGTCCACGCCGACCACGGAGATGTCCTTGCCGACCGTGAGTCCTCGGCGTGCGGCGCATTCGTACACATACCAGGCGCGGGCATCGTTGAAGCAGAAGAATCCGTCCGGATGCTCGGCATCGAACAAATCGCTGACTGCGGTCAGTGCCGGCCCGTTGTTGAGCACATTGACGACCAGATGATCGTCATAGTCGAGGCCGGCGTCCCTGAGCGCCGCCTGATAGCCTTCCAAACGATCGTCCTGCGCAATCAGCGGCTCCAAGCAACCCACATAGGCGATACGCGCGCATCCGGCCTTAACCAATCTGGTGGTGGCGTCGTAGCCGATTTGGAACTCGTCCGGTTCCACGCTCGGGATTTTGCCAAGCGAGTCGGTGGCATCCACCAACACCAGTGGCGTCTTGGCCAGCGAAGAAGGCACATGGGTGATGCGGTTCGACATCTTGGCGTACAGAAAGCCGTCGGTGCCGTATCGCTTGAGTGCGGCGATTTCCTCGCTCTCGCTGTTCTCGCCGTCGGTGCTCACGGTGATGAGCATATAGCCGAACTGGCTTGCAGCGGTCTGCGCGCCCAGAATCATACCGCCGGCGTACGGGGTGGTGGCCACCTCCTCACTGATGAAACCGAGGATGTGCGTCCTGCCTGTACGCAGCGAACTGGCCAGCGGATTCGACTGGTAGCCGAGCTTGGTGGCGATGGCGCGTACATTGTCCGCAATTTTGGACTTTACGCGCCCCTCGTCGCGTCCGTTGAGCACCAGCGATACCGTAGAGACGGAAACCCCCGCCTTGTTCGCGATTTCCTTCATCGTAACCATGCGTCAAACGATACACCCTAATTGACGGACTGCCAGGAAAGTATCAGTTTTCTCCACCGACTCCGCCGAGGTTGCGCACCGCACCGATGAATAATGGTATGCCGTCCGGGGTGACGTACGAATACAGAAATGGGCGATCCACCGTGAACTCGACGTTGTCCACCGGCGCGCTAACGGAGTCTGCGCCGACCTTGGTGAAGGACATGGCCTTGGCGCCGGCTTCGTTCACCTCGATGCGCGTGCCTTGCAGAATCGAGCCGATATACAGGTTCTCGCCGTGCGAACCGGTGTCGATCATCTTGGTGAAGTCGGCGTCGCCTGCACTGAACGCATCGGTCACCCCCAGTTTTTCGAATGCCTTGATGGTGGCTTCCGAGTCGAACATGCTGTCGATGGTGAATCGCGGTAGCGTGACGTTCACCATGACCGAGTTGACGGAGACGCCCCATCCGGGCATACTGTCCGCGGCGCAACCCATTGCGCCCTCGCCAAGGGAAGCCGTCGAGCATGTACCGAACGCCCAACTGAGCTTCTCGGCATCGCCGGCCAACTCGTCGAAATGCCCTTCGGCCGGCAGCACGATGGCCAGATTGCCGCCGTTGTCGAACGGAATCTCCACCCGCTGCCAAGTGTTGTACTCATCATGTCCGTAAGCCATTTGGCTGAAGGTCCGGTGCATCATCGGCACCTGAGCATCTCCGGCTTCGCCGTGGAAGGTGCCGTTGCCGGTGGACTGCTCTTCGAACGGATCCTTCCAACGGCCATCCGCATAGACGGTGTTGATGATGGACAGGACTTCACGGTCACGCAGCGTGATCTTCGGCTTGAGCGAACCATTCGTATGCTTGGCGATCCAATCGGACATCTTTGCGGCGGCCTGATCGTCGAACGGTAACGTGGTGACTTCGGCCTCGAACATCTTCTTGACGGTGGATTGGTAATCGCTGGCAAGAGAGTAGTCGTCATCAATCCACAGCGAGTTCGCGGCGCTCATCTCGGATTTCGCCCCCGAATATTGCCCGTTGATCGAACTCAGCAGCGATTGGTAGTCGCTATCGGTCAGCGAACCGGAGCCCAGCAGTTCGTTCAGTTGCGAGCGGGTCGTGCCATTGGCGCCCTGCGCGGCGATGGCCAACGCCATCCACATCGAAGCAGGAGAGTAGTTCACATTGCCGGTGCCTCGGTCGCCGGCTTCCATCGCCAGGAATTCCGGTGCGGTGCGGTAGGCGAAGGTTGCGGTGCTGTTGACTACCGGCTGCGTGGCAGGCGTGGCCTTCGGCTTGAACATATTGCGAACCAATGCGCTGCCATCGCCGGCCGTCCACCATACGCCGCCGGCGACGGCAAGGACAAGCACTACTGTCACGATGGCGGCGATACAAGCGTTACGGCATTTGCGTTGTCCGCGCAACCGGTACTGTTCCATCAGTTGCTCGCTCATGGTTGGCCCCTTTGCTTGGATCGGCTCGTGCATCATTGCATGAAATCGCTGTTTTCATTATATTGCGGCTTTCCCTTGAGCCCAGGAACGGTATGGGAACCCCGGCCGTAAGCGAAGATTGGTCCAGCCGAATGCCAGTGGTCCGATGATTGCGCTCGCCAACGGGAAAGACAGACTGCCGGATCGTGTCGAACCGAGTATCAAGTTGGTGATTCCCAACACCAATGGCCAGTGCAGAACCATACCGGGGAACCATACGAACAGGTTTTTGGCAGCCCTGTCAAGAACCTCGTCGGGCATGAGATACATTGATGAGCTCCACTGCAGTAGCAGCAACACCGCTATCAGTACAACCATGCCAATCCAATGCGCGCGGTTCCATGTGAACAGTCGTTGCATCCCGCGCTCGGCGGCGGCATTGCGCATATCGCTCCTGTTGAGCTTGCTGAGTGCTTGTGCACGGTTCATTGCCGTCCTCCTTTACCGCCTTGTCAAGGATTGATGATGATTCCATCGTAAATCACGCAGGAAATGTGGAATGATAGTTGTCATAGTGACCATGACGTGTCAGGACGGAGTAGTTCGGCGTCGGGCACACTGAAGGGGTGAATGTAATGGAAGAAGCGCGCAACCGCAACATACGCATCGGCATTGTGGACAATGACCCATATGCGCTGAAAGTGTTCGGCACGCTAATCGAGCGCATGTCCAGCGATTTTGCCGTGATATGGACCTGCGATTTGGGTGCCGTGGCCATCAGCCGATGCCTGAGCCCCACCAAGCGGCCTGACGTGCTGGTTACGGATATGTCTAGGCGCATTGGACCGCACGCATCAAGTCATTGATGTGATTGAAGGCAGGGGAGAAGCGGCGCACAGTGCAGTGACTCCGCATGATTCGACCGTTGATGCCGCTCCTGGCATTGCATGTGACATCACAGACGCTGATTGTCCGCTGGAGACGCAGACCTATCCACCGGCACCGGCCTCAACCGTTACCAACAATTACTAGAACAACAAAACGGCGCCCTGCATGTCACCGCGCAAGACGCCGAATGGACATTATCAGCAGTTATTCCACTGTGAGGAAACCGATCACCCAACCGACTTCTGCGCAGTCTCCGCGCCAAAGAAGCCGACAATCAGCATCGATGCAATAGCAATCGCGCTGATGGCCACAAAGATGGACGTGGTACCAAGCGAGGTAAGCATCCAGCCCACCACCATCGGCATCAACACGTTGAGCAGCTTGGCCACGGCGTTCGCGAAGCCGACGCAACGGAAGCGAACCTTGGTGGCGAACAGTTCCGGAGCGTACACAGCCACCACGGAAGCCATAAGCACGTACAGGCACATCATGAGCAGGAAGCCAACGATAATTGCGCTCACGGTAGAGGTCTGGAAGGCATACATCAAACCGAACACGCCAGTGAACAGGAAGGCCGGCACAATCGTGCGCTTGCGGCCGATACGGTCGATAAGCAGAGAGCCAATCAGGCAGCCGACCGGGGCACCGAGCATCATCACCGTGGAGGTGAGCAGCGAGCTGGACAGGTTAATACCACGCTTGACCAGAATCGTCGGAACCCAAGAAGTGAAGGCGTAGGAGCACACGTTCGTGGCGGCCACAGCAACCACAGCCACAAGCAGGCAGATGCCGAGCGAACGGCCTCCGGCGTTGCGGGTGTCGCTGGTGTCGGCCTTGGCGGCTGCGTCGATCGGTTCGGAACCGTTGGCCTCAAGCTGCTTGACGATGGCGTCGGCCTCATCGTAACGGCCGCGCACGGCGAGCCAACGCGGGGATTCGGGGATGTCGCGGCGCAGCCACCAGATGATGGCGGCCACTAGGCCGATGGCCACGAACAGCGGACGCCAGGACCAGCGGGGGATGATCCATGCACACAGCAGCATAGCGATTGGCACACCGCAGTTGGCCACGAGCGAGACAATCGCGCACCAGTGGCCACGGCGGTTCATCGGTGCGAACTCGTTGACCATGGCGAAGCCGGTGACGATTTCAGCGCCGAGGCCCAGGCCGGCACCCAGACGGCACAGGGACAGCACGGCCATGTTCGGGGCGAATGCGCCGAGGAAGGTGAAGCCGCCAAACAGCAGCAGGTTGATTTGGTAAGCCACGCGGCGGCCCTTCAGGTCACCGACGAAGCCGGCCAGCAGCGAACCGACCAGCAGACCCAGGAAGCCCGCGGACATAAAGGTGGAATTTTGCGCAACGGTGGACCAGTGGGTAGCCAACGCGCTGGAGGCAACGGCGCTGCCAATATATACGTCGATGCTGTCCATCAGCATGCCAGCGGCGACCAGCGTCACGATGCGATGGAACATCGGGGTTTCATGTGCGCGATCCATGCGCGAGATAATATCCTGAACCTTGGCTTGATCCGTCACGGTGGTACGTGCCTGTGCGCTTTCCATAGCCTCGGGATTGCCGGAAATCTGCTGTTCAGCAGCAGTCATATTTGAGCCCTCTTCTTGCAAACCTGCCCGCGTGCAACTGCTCAATGGTGTTGCGGCGAGCGAACTCTTGATTGGACTGCGTGTTCCGTTCGCCCTCCCATTGTGTGGGATGAACGACGTTTGCGGCCCAAGTCTTGAATTCCACGTAGCGAGCCAATCGTTGTGAGATAGCTCACTGCATGGGGCTTAACTATAGGTTCGATTTTGTGGCACGCCGTATTGCGGTCACATCGTGAACGATAACAGAGGTTGTAACGCTCCTATATATGCCCCACTTACGCTCTTACCCCGTCGAAAGAAGGCAGAACCGTGATTCCCATGGGGCGGTAAAACACTCATGGGGCGGTATTTGGCCCATGGGGCGGTTAGCGGATTATGCCTTTCCGCAGAATAGAGCCGTTTTCGACTACCGCCCCATGAGGGTTTTACCACCCCATGGGTGAGCTACCGCCCCATGAAACGTGTAATAACAAAGCATGCCCTTGCTGGTGGAAGCGATGCTTTGCTACTTCGCCTGCTTGTCGGCGAGGATCTCATCCACCAGCTTGGGCTTTTCGGTCAGCTGGCCGGTGAAGCCGGGGCGGATATCCATGTGCAGCACCAGAGAAGTGCGGTAGCCCTGCTCGGCGAGCTTCTTGGCGGCCTCACCGGCCACCTTGAGCACGTCGTCCAGATCGCCTTCCACGTTGGTGAACAGGGCGTTGGTTTCCTGCGGCAGGCCGGATTCGCGAATCACCTCGACGGCCTGAGCCACGTATGGCGAAACCTCGGAGCCCACGCCATTGGCCGACACCTGAATGGCGGCCACGGTATTGAGGTACGGTTTGCCGGTTTCCGGGTCGATCGGCACTTCCTGAGTAACGGCATTACGGTCAATAATCATAATTCTCCTTTTATTACTTGGCTCCCCTCAGAGAGGAGAGCCAGTAGGACTCAGCGATACTTCCAGAAATGATCCATCGGGCCGGAGCCGTGGCCAAGATTCAGCTGGGCCTTCAACGCACCGGTCAGATACTTCTTCGCATGCTTGATGGCCTTGGGCAATGTGTCGCCAAGCGCCAGATACGAGGCGATGGCGGAGCTCAGCGTGCATCCGGTGCCGTGCGTGTTCGGATTATTGATACGCGCGCCATCAAACCAGGTCACGGTTCCATCCGTCTCGGCAAGCACATCGTTGGCATCCTCGGTGCCATGACCACCCTTGACCAGCGCGGCACAGCCATAACGCTCCACGAGGCGGTGGGCGGCGGCCTCCATATCCTCCTGATCGCGAATCAGCGTATCGGTCAGCACTTCGGCCTCGGGAATGTTCGGAGTCACGACCGTGGCCATCGGGAACAGCTTGCCGGTCAAGGCCGCAATGGCATCGTCACTGATGAGATTGGCACCGGAAGTGGCCACCATAACCGGGTCGAGCACGATGTTCGTGGCGTGATGGAAGGTGAGTCGTTCAGCGATGACGTCGATGATGTCAGTGGCAGACACCATGCCGATTTTCACCGCGACCGGCGGAATATCCTCAAACACCATGTTGATCTGGTCGGCGAGAATGTCCGGTTTGGTGTCCTGAATGGAACGCACGCCGGTGGTGTTCTGTGCGGTGAGCGCGGTGATGGCGCTCATGCCGAACACGCCGCAGGCCAGCATGGTCTTCAGATCGGCCTGCATGCCGGCACCGCCGGACGAGTCGGAGCCGGAGATCGCGAGAACAGCGGGAAGTGTAGATGTTGCAATTTGTGCCATAGTGTTCATTCTAAGTGGGGCCCATGATGTTTTCCGGAGCGGTTTTCCTTGATGTTTTGCCGCTCCTGTGGTGAGACGGGGAAGGTTTGCTGATTGCGATTGATTCATGAAATGTTCGGGAGGAGGCATGGCTGATAACGATGTACTGCGCCGTGACGGCGTCTTGGTGCGCATCACCGGAACTCACCGCATATTTTGGCGTAATGCCTAACGGACACACCACACAGCTCACATTTCCGCGTCAGGAAGTGTTCGATGTGGGCGACGTGTTGCTCGTCGGTACGGATTTCTATCGCAAAGTGCCGCATGATGTGTGGCCGTTGAAGCCCCGTGTGGGCATCGTGCGCCGTGCGCTCAACGAAGGCGTGGTCCTGGAGACTTCCGACGGCCTCGGTCCAGATGGCGCACACTTCGGCACCGCCTTCGAGCGAGTCGAGCGTCGTCCCGAATTAAGACACCACCGGGCATAATAATTGGCTCCCCTCAGAGAGGGGAGCCAGAGAGGTTTACTCCTGGGCGGTGGAGTAGAGCTTGCCGCCCTGGGCGGTGTACTTTTCGCTCATCGCATCCATGCCGGCGAGGATTTCTTCGGGGCTGAGCACGTTGGCGGACACCACGCCGTTATCGACATTGGCCTTGGCCGTAGCCAGTGCCTCGGAGTCGATGCCTGCAGCAGCCTCCTTCACGATTTGCTGCTGAGCGGCCTCGCCACCGAATGCCTTGCGGATGTTCTGGGAGATGGCCATCGAGCAGAACTTCGGGCCGCACATCGAGCAGAAGTGCGCCATCTTGGCCGGCTCGGCGGGCAGGGTATCGTCGTGGAAGGCGATGGCGGTGTCCGGATCGTAGGACAGATTGAACTGGTCGAGCCAACGGAACTCGAAGCGAGCCTTGGAAATCGCATTGTCGCGATCCATCGCGTGCGGGTGGTGCTTGGCGATGTCTGCGGCGTGGCAGGCGATCTTGTAGGCAATCACGCCCTGCTTCACATCATCCTTGTTCGGCAGGCCGAGGTGTTCCTTCGGGGTCACGTAGCACAGCATAGCGGTGCCGTAACGAGCGATCTCGGTGGCACCGATAGCGGAGGTGATGTGATCGTAACCCGGAGCGGTATCGGTGGTCAGCGGTCCGAGGGTGTAGAACGGGGCGTTGTGGCACACGGCCTTCTCCAGCTCGATGTTCATGCGTACGGTGTCGAACGGCACGTGGCCCGGGCCCTCGATCATCACCTGCACGTCCTTGGCCCAGGCGCGCTCGGTCAGCTCGCCCAGAGTCATGAGCTCGGAAAGCTGCGCGGCGTCGTTCGCGTCGGCTAGGGAGCCGGGGCGCAGGCCATCGCCCAGAGAGAACGCCACGTCGTACTTGGCGAAGATGTCGCACAGCTCGTCGAAGTGCGTGTACAGGAAGCTCTCCTGGTGGTGGCGCAGGCACCAGTCGGCCATGATGGAGCCACCGCGGGAGACGATGCCGGTCACGCGGTTGGCGGTCAGCGGCACGTAACGCAGCAGCACGCCGGCGTGGATGGTCATGTAATCCACACCTTGCTCGCACTGTTCGATTACGGTGTCGCGGAACAGTTCCCAGCTCAGCTTGGAGGCATCATCCTCGACCTTTTCGAGGGCCTGGTACATCGGCACGGTGCCGATCGGCACGGGGGAGTTGCGAAGAATCCACTCACGGGTGGTATGGATGTCGTTACCGGTGGACAGGTCCATCACGGTATCGGCGCCCCACTTGGTGGCCCACGTCAGCTTCTCCACTTCCTCATCGATGGAGGAGGTGACGGCCGAGTTGCCCATGTTGGCGTTGAGCTTGGTCAGGAAGGCGGATCCGATAATCATCGGCTCGGCCTCGGGGTGGTTGATGTTGCAGGGCATCACCGCGCGGCCGGCGGCCAGCTCGGAGCGCACGAGCTCCACATCGCAGTTCTCGCGGGTGGCCACGTACTGCATCTCCGGGGTGATGATGCCGTGGCGGGCGTACCACATCTGGGTGATCGGGTGGTCCTTGGCACGCATCGGCTCATGCTTGCGTCCACGCCATTCCTTGGTGGCGCGGCCGCGCTTGATGGCGCGCTTGCCATCGTCCTCAAGGTTGCGGCGGCGGCCCTCGTAGTCTTCGATGTCGCCGCGGTCGCGGATCCAGTCGAGACGCAGGGGCTTCAAGCCTTCCTTCGGGTCGCACTTGGGGCCTTCGGTGTTGTAGTCGTGGAACGGCGGGTTCGGGCCCACGCCGGGCGTGTCGCTCAGCTTGATTTCGGTGTACGGCACTTCCAGGTCGTAGGAACCATACTGATAGGTGAACGGTACGGACTTGGTCTTGCGGATGTGCGCCTTGTCGCGCTGCTTGGAACCACGGGCGGCGATGTCCACGCGCTGCTGCTTGGCAAGCTTCTGGGCATCCTTGGCGTCCTTGGCGTTGGTGAACTTCTTCTCAGTGGCCTCGGAACCGGGCTTCGCGGCCCCTTCCTGAGCAGCCTGAGTGTCAGTAGCGGGGGTGTGGGTTACGACGCGCGGAGCGTAGCCGTGCTTCTTGTCGCCGCGGACGGCCTTCCAGCCTTCGACCATGGTGCGCGCGGCCTCTTCCGGGTTCTCGGCACCCGCGATGGCGGAGACCACGAACCAGCCAGCAGCCTTGGTATCGGCGAGCATGGCCATATCGGCTGCGGTCACGCCGCCGCCCACGACCACCGGGAATTCGCTGGCAACGCAGATGGTGTTGATCTGGGCGGCGTCCAGCGTCTTGCCGGAGCCGTCGTTGCCGCCCACGGAAGCCTCGGGCTTGGTGGTGGAGACGTGCAGAGGACCGGCGCCAATGTAGTCGATGCAGCCGTCGGGCAGCTCGTTGATGAGCCGAACGAGGCTTTCGGTCTCAGCCGACAGACCCACGATGGCCTCGTCGCCGAGCAGGGCGCGGGCTTCGCGCGGCTCCATGTCGGTCTGGCCGATGTGCACACCGTCCACCTTGATGCCCTTGCGGCGGG